>Ga0116169_1001757_pt1 | contig 16966 bp, 13 predicted proteins | sample AD_UKC130_MetaG_FD_89796 | JGI IMG/M metagenome (GOLD analysis project Ga0116169, IMG submission 89796) | Active sludge microbial communities of municipal wastewater-treating anaerobic digesters from Canada - AD_UKC130_MetaG | ecosystem: Engineered > Bioreactor > Anaerobic > Digestate | place...
GCATTCGACGCCAATGGCGGCCTGTTCGAGCCGCTGCTGGGTGAGCAGGATGCGGTGATCAGCGACGAGCTGAACCATGCCTCCATCATCGATGGCATCCGCCTGTGCAAGGCCCGGCGCTACCGCTACAAGCACAACGACATGGCCGACCTGGCGCGCTGCCTGGCGCAGGCCGCGGCCGACGGCGCGCGCTTCAAGCTGGTGTTCACCGATGGCGTGTTCTCGATGGACGGCACCATCGCCAAGCTCGACGAGATGCGGGCGCTGTGCGATGCGCACGGAGCCCTGCTCGGCATCGACGAATGCCATGCCAGCGGCTTTGTCGGCGCCACCGGCCGCGGCACCCATGAATACCGGGGGGTGTTCGGCAAGGTCGACATCATCACCGGCACGTTGGGAAAGGCCCTGGGCGGAGCGTCGGGCGGATTCACCAGCGCCCGGCGCGAGGTGGTCGAGCTGCTACGCCAGCGCTCGCGGCCGTACCTGTTCTCCAATACCGTCGCGCCGAGCATTGTCGGCGCATCGATTGCCGTGCTCGACCTGCTCGAGGCATCCACCGCGCTGCGCGACAAGCTGGCCGACAACACGGCATGGTTCCGCAGCGCGATCCGTGCGGCCGGCTTCGATATCAAGGACGGCACGCATCCGATCGTGCCGATCATGGTCTACGACGCCGTGGCGGCGCAGAAGCTGGCGGCGCGGCTGCTCGAGCTGGGTATCTACGTGGTGGGCTTCTTCTTTCCGGTCGTACCCAAGGGGCAGGCGCGGATCCGGGTGCAGATCAGCGCTGTGCATGAGCGCGCCGACCTGGAGCAGGCGGTGGCGGCGTTTGCGCAGGCGGGACGCGAACTCGGTCTGCTCAGACCAGGGGCCTGACATGGCACCGCGGATCCTGATCATCGGTGCCAACGGCCAGATCGGCACTGAACTGACCCATGCGCTGGTGCAGCGGCATGGGCGTGCGGCCGTCGTCACCAGCGACCTCGCACCCGAAGGCCGGGTGATCGGCGTACACCATGAAGTGCTCGACGCGACCGAGGCCAGTGCGCTGACGGCCATCGTCGAGCGGCACCAGATCACGCAGATCTACCTGCTTGCGGCGGCCTTGTCGGCGCGCGGCGAGCAGCATCCGAAATGGGCCTGGGACCTGAACATGAAGGGCCTGCTCAACGTGCTCGAGCTGGCACGCACGCACAAGCTCGAGCGTGTGTTCTGGCCCAGTTCGATCGCCGCGTTCGGACCCTCGACGCCGCGCGACCACACGCCGCAAAAGACCGTGATGGATCCGACCACGGTCTACGGCATCTCCAAGCTGGCCGGAGAGGGCTGGTGCGCCTGGTACCACCGGGTGCATGGCGTCGACGTGCGCTCGCTGCGCTATCCCGGCCTGATCAGCTGGAAGACCGCGCCAGGCGGTGGAACGACCGACTATGCGATCGAGATCTTCCATGCCGCCCTCGATGCGGGGCGCTACACCAGCTTCCTGGCCGCCGACACCGCACTGCCGATGATGTACATGCCCGATGCCATCCGCGCCACGCTGGAGCTGATGGAGGCGCCGGCCGCGTCGGTGCGTGAGCGCCAGTCGTACAACCTGGCCGGCATCAGCTTCACGCCGGCCGAGATTGGCGCGGCCATTGCGCGCCAGGTACCCGGCTTCTCGATCGCGTATGCGCCGGATTTTCGCCAGGCCATTGCCGATAGCTGGCCGCGCTCGATCGACGACGGTGCAGCGCAGCGTGACTGGGGCTGGAAGGGCCGCTACGATCTGGATGCCATGGTGCAGGACATGCTGGAGAATCTGCGGCCCCAGCGGGCCGCCTGACGGGCAATCCGGGCGGCCGTACGCGGCGGCCCTGGTGGTGCGCATGCGACGGGTTCTCGTGGCGGGCATGCCGGTCAGGCAGAACGAGGAGACATCCATGCGACATGCGCAATCTTTGCGGGCCGGCCATGGGGTCCGGTCAGCCCCGCGGGCAGCTGGGCGCAAACACACTCCAGGACAGCACGCCTGGCGACCGGTCGTCCCCGTGCTGGTGCTCTGCGTCGGACTGTGGTCCGGTTGCGCAGCGGTCGACGGGGTCGAACGCGCTGCTGCAGTCCCGCCTGCCACGGTCGCCACGGCCGCACCCGTCCCATCGGACGCGCCGCAGGCCGGCTGCGCCGCCAGTGCCGAGCGTGCCATGCGCCACCGCACGCCGGTGGCGGCCAATGGCGACCACAAGCTGGCCCTGGTCAGTGGCACGGTTTACACATGGCGCGGCAGCAATGCCCCACGTGCCGTCTTTCAGGGGGCCGTCCAGGTGGCCGCGGGGGCATCGCAGGCCTATGTTCTCGACGACAGGCGTCGCCTGCTGGGCTGGCCATTCGGATCGGACCAGACTGCGGTCCTGCTCGACGAGGTGGTCTGGATGGCTGCCGGGCGCAGCGGCCTGTTGGCCATCCGGTGTGACGGCAGCCTGTGGGAGCGTGCGACAGCACAGTCGGCCTGGACCCGCAGTGCCAATGCCGTGGTGCATGCGTCGGTCGGTGACGGGGCGGACTATTACGTGGCGGTCGATGGGCGATTGTTCGTGCGCGGAAGTGCAGAGCGTGGCCAGTATGGCAATGGCCTGCTGACCGAAAGCCCGGGTTGGACCCCGGTGGCACGGGACGCGGTGGCCGTGGTGGCCCATTCCGACCATGCCCTGTACCTGCGGGCCGATGGCCGTGTGCTGGGAACCGGCGGCAACCGCCACGGTCCGCTGGGCGTCCATGGTTTTGGCGACAAGGCCGCCAGCTGGGGATTCCAGTTTGCAGGGGTGCGCCAGATCGCGACCGGTCGCCGTCAGAGCATGGCGATCCGGCGCGACGGGTCCTTGTGGGTCTGGGGCGAGGGCGCCGGCTTTCTGCCCCGGCGTGTGCTCGAACATGTCGTCGCGTGCAGCAGCGGTTTCACCGACAACATCGCGTTGACGACCGATGGCGGGCTTTGGCAATGGGCGCCGGGAGAACTGCCGGCGCGGCTGCCCTTGCCGGCAGCGCTCTGAACGACGGCGCAGGGGGCCGGCGGCCGATGTCGCCTGGCGCCGAAGGCGCGCACGGGCTGCCACCGCGTCAGTACGCCGTGATCTCGACCATGCTGCGCCCAGGTTCACTCACCAGTCGCAGCTCGACACCGATGGCCTGGGCCCGTTGCTGCATGGACCGCAGGCCGTTGCGCTTGGACACCGTGGGGTCGTAGCCCACGCCGTTGTCGATGATCTGCAACAGCAGCCCATGGCTGCCGGGCCCGTGCGGGACCGCCGCAACCCGCAGCATGGTGGCGTGGGCATGCTGCAGAACATTGGAGAAGGCCTCGAACAGCATGAACTGCAGCTGACCCATGGCATTGGTGTCCAGGCGGGAAATCGGCGCGAGTTCCTCCACGTCCCACTGCAGTTCCACGCCACAGGCCTGGATGCGGGACTCCAGCCGGTAGCGGATGTTGGCCAGCAGCGCGCCGACGTCGCCCGGCGGAAGATGCATCGCGTCGATCGACAGCTTGAGCTGGTCGAGTGCGTCGCGCAGCGTGTGCAGGATGTCGTCCTGGCTCGCCTTGCCGTTCTGCAACTGCCGGATGGCCGTGCTGATGTGCGAGCCGACGCCGTCGTGCATGTCGCGCAGGATGCGGCTGCGCTCGGCGGCACGTTCATGGTCGCGGGCCAGTTGTTCCATGCGCGGATAGAGCAATTGCAGCTCGGCCTCCTTGCTGGCCACGCGTTCTTCCATGTGCGTCAGCAGATCGCGCGCCTGGGTGGTGGCCTGGTGCAGGCGCGAGAGCACGATGTAGGCCAGTGCCAGGCCAAACATCAGTGAGCTGTAGCGCATCCAGGTGTTGCCGCCGTAGCTGTCGCTCAGGCGGAACGCCACCAGATCGCGCACCCCGATGCCGATGTTGAGCAGGATTGCGGTCGCCACGATCCTGTGCTGCAGCGTCGCTGCCCGGGTCTGGATCAGGAACTGCGTCAGAAAGGCGAACGCCGTGATGGCCAGGGCCGCGTACAGCAAGGTCAGCGCCATCGGGATCCCGGACACCATCGCCATATAGGCTGCCGGCGGGCTCAGGACTACCATCAGTGCCATCCAGCGGCGCAGCCAGGACATGGCATCGAGCTGACGCCAGTTGGCGACCTCGACGCAGAACAGGATCATGCTGCAGACCCATACGGTCAATGCGGTGATCGTCAGTATGCCCCACCAGGGCCAGTCGACGAACGGGTGTTCGATCACGGCGTCAGCCACCCGCAGCGTCCAGGCCAGCTCTGCCAGGCCGGCAAACAGATACAAGGGGTCGCGCCGGGGGCGCCCTGGGCCGCTGTTGTCGACCTGGGTCGCCCACAATGCCAATGCCATCAGCGCCACCAGCAGATTGGCAATGGCCACTACGGCCGAACCCGAAATGCGCCAGGTGAAATCCTGCTGATAGAGCGCTCGCACGGCATGCTCGGGGCCTACCGTGATCGGGGCCAGTCCACCGCGCCGACCGACATCGGCCCGGATCCGTACCTGGAGCCGGTTGTGGTGTTGCAGCAAGCCAGGGACGATATCGACATAGCGTGGAGCCTTGGCGAAATCGGCACCATTGCCCTGCTGCAGATTACCTTCGCGCTGCAGCAGCTGGCCGTTGAGCCAGATCGCATAGGCGTTGCCCAGGCGCGGCAGGTAGATGCCATAGGGCTCGTTCGGCAGCGGGTCGAGGTCGAACTGCAACTGGAACTCGGCAAGCCCGGCCTGGCCGCCGTGGCGCCGGTCCCAGTGGTAGGGAAGGCTGACGGTATCCCGGGTCGACTCGCCGTCCAGTGTGACCGTGGCATCGGCCTGCTGCAACTGCAATACCTGGGCCGCTGGGGTTTGCGCGACCAGCACCAGCAGCAGGATCAAGCTCTGGCGCAACAGCCATCCGATGCCCTCATGGACTTCGGCGAGCCTGCGCCAGGCCCATGGCGTTGGGAGACCGGTCTCAGCTATGGGGGGAAAGCAGGCCCATGCGTGTGGCCTCGAAGACAGCTTCGGTCTTGGAGTGCACGGACAACTTGGCATACAGGTTCTTGATGTGGGTTCGGACGGTATGTACGGTCACGGTCTGCAAGCGTGCCACTTCCGAATACGAAAAGCCGCGCGCGATCAGGGCCAGCACCTCCTGCTCCCGAGGCGACAGCAGCTGGCGTGCCGTGCCGGCCGGTGCCGCTGCGGCGCCCGACTGGGGCGCAGGGGCACTTGCGGGAGCCGGGTCGGCAAGCTGGCTGCGGTACTTGGTGAGCACGCGCCGCGCGATCATAGGTGAGATCGGTGAGGCGCCACCGAGCATGTCCAGAATCGTTTGCGCAATGTCGTCCGGCGTCGAATCCTTGTGGATATAGCCCAGCGCCCCCGCCTCGATGCTGGCCAGGACATTGTCCTCATCGCCGAACATCGAGATCACCAGGGGTTCGCAGTACGGGTGCAGGCGCAGCACAAGCCGTATCAGGTCCAGACCGCTGCCGTCGGGCAGACCCAGATCGGTCAGCAGCACATCGATACGTTTGGGGTCCTGGCCCAACCAGTCGCGCGCCTCGGCGAAGGTGCCCAGACTGGCGGCCAGTTCCAGCGCGACGCAGCGCGACACGCTGCTGGCGAAGAATTCGCGCATGTCGGGGTCATCCTCCACAACCAATACTCGCCACACGTGCTTCCCCTGACCTGATGTCGATGGTGGCGAGAGCATAGCCGCAGTCGCGCTGCTACGACTGGCCTTCGTGCTCCCACATCCATGCGATGGCGCCGCTCGACCCCGTCGATAGCATCCGGCACGCCTGCGACGGGGCGCCACAGCCATCGTGCAACTGTCCGGGGCTCCCGACACATCACAGCAGGACATAGTCGCGCACGAGACACGCGAGAGATTGGCATCCGCCATCGCCGGGCCCCTCTTGTTGCCGCATGCCCTGTGGATGGTGCGGTCATCGTGCAGCGGCGAAAATCCAGCCTGGTGCGACGATCGGACCGATGGCGGCCAACGGGCCGAATCGGCGAAAGAGGTCGAAGTGTGGGAGTCCCGTTGAAGGAAAAGCATGATGGCGGAATTTGATTGCGACCTTTTCGTGGTCGGTGGTGGCAGTGGCGGCGTTCGTGCCGCACGTATGGCGGCGCAGCGTGGCGCGAAGGTCATGCTGGCCGAGCAAGGCGGGACCGCCATGCTGGGCGGGACCTGTGTCAACGTCGGCTGCATTCCCAAGAAGCTGTACAGCTATGCAGCCCACTATGCCGAGGCATTCGAGGAGTCGCACGGATTCGGCTGGGAGGGCGCCGCGCCAACGCTGAACTGGACCACGCTCAAGAACAACCGGCGCACGGAGATCAGCCGGCTCAATGGCATCTATGCGAATCTGCTGGGGGGCGCCGGCGTCGAGGTCATCAACGCCCGTGCGCAGTTGACCGGGCCGCAGCAGGTGCAGGTGGACGGTCGCAGCATCCGTGCACGCAACATCCTGGTCGCCACCGGCGGCACGCCCTTCGTGCCCGAGATCGACGGCGCCGACCTGGTCGTCACCTCGGACGCCATGTTCGACCTCGAACCGTTCCCGCGCCGCCTGCTGGTGGTCGGCGCCGGATACATCGCCTGCGAATTCGCATCCATCTTCAATGGCCTGGGCGCGCAGGTCACGCAGTTGTACCGGGGCGAGCAGATTCTGCGCGGCTTCGATGACGAGGTGCGCCATTTCGTCGCGGCCGAGATGCGCAAGACCGGTGTCGACCTGCGCCTGGGCGCCGATGTCAGCGCCTTGCGCCGAGGCGCCGGCGGTATCGAGGTCACGTTCAACGACGGCACGGCCAACCCGACCACCGTGGTGGTGGATACGGTCCTGTACGCCACCGGCCGGGTGCCGAATGTGCGCGGCCTCGGGCTGGAGGAGGTCGGCGTCACGCTGGGCTGGGACGGTGCGGTGGCCGTGAACGCGTCGTACCAGACCTCGGTGCCGTCGATCTACGCGGTGGGCGACGTGACCGACCGCATCCAGCTCACGCCGGTCGCGCTGGCCGAGGCGATGGTCGTGGTCGACCATCTGTTCGGCCCGCCGGAGGGCAAGCCGGCGCGCAGCATGGACTACGCATTCATTCCAACCGCGGTGTTCACCCATCCCAACATCGGGACCGTGGGCTATTCCGAGCATGATGCCGCCACGCACTGCGGCGCAGTGACCGTCTACCGCAGTGAGTTCAAGGCGCTCAAGCACACGCTCAGTGGCAGCAGCGAGCGCACGCTGATGAAGCTGGTGGTGCAGAACGACACGGACCGGGTCGTCGGCCTGCACATGGTGGGTCCGGACGCCGGCGAAATCGTGCAGGGCTTTGCCGTGGCCATGCGCGCCGGCGCGACCAAGGCGATCTTCGACAGCACCATCGGTATCCATCCGACTGCCGCCGAGGAGTTCGTCACGATGCGTGAGCCGGTGAAGAAATCTGCCGGCAAGTGATCGGGTCCGCCCTTCGTGGGGGCAGACCGGCCGCAGGGCTTGCGCTTACATCGTGCCCGGATACATCCCGCCATCGGCCAGGATGTTCTGGCCGGTGATGTAGCCGCCGTGCTGGCTGCACAGGAAGGCGCAGATGGCGCCGAACTCGGCCGAGGTTCCGAAACGCCTGGCGGGAATGCCCTTGGCGCGCGCTTCCAGCAATTCCTCGATCGGCTTGCCGGTCTTGGTGGCCTGGCCCTTGGCCGTGGCCCGCAGGCGGTCGGTATCGAACGCGCCGGGCAGCAGGTTGTTGATGGTCACGCCCGCGCCGGCAATGCTGCTGCGTGCCACACCGGCGACGAAGCCGGTCAGGCCGCTGCGCGCGCCGTTGCTCAGTCCCAGGATATCGATCGGTGCCTTGACCGCGCCCGACGTGATGTTGACGATGCGCCCGAAGCCGCGCGCGGCCATGCCGTCGACGGTGGCCTTGATCAGCTCGATCGGGGTCAGCATGTTGGCGTCGATGGCCTTGATCCAGGCATCGCGCTCCCATTCGCGGAAATCGCCAGGGGGCGGTCCGCCCGCATTGGTGACGACGATGTCGAAGTCCTTGCCGGGGCCGCCGGCCGCACCGAACACCGCCGCGCGGCCTTCCGGGGTCGTGATGTCACAGGCGACGGCCAGCACCTTGCCCGCGCCGGGGATGCTGCGCAGGCTGCTTGCTGCAGCCTCCAGTGCCTCGGCACCGCGCGCATTGATCAGCACGTTGGCGCCATCGGCCACCAGCGCCTGGGCGCAGCCCAGCCCCAGGCCCTTGCTGGCACCACATACCAGGGCCCACTTGCCCTTGATTCCGAGATCCATGTGTCTTACTCCTCGTTGCCCGGTGGTGGGATTCACCGCCGAAGTTGTTCATCCATTGACGCCGGGCGCAGCGTACATTGACGCTGCGCCGACACGGGGCCGCCCCGCAACGGTGGCGGGCGGGCTCAGGGCGGCAAGGCCTTGAGGACCGACGCCACGAAAGCGCAACTGTCGAATTGCCCACCGCGGAAAGTCCAGCCCAGACGCACGATAACAGCATCGCGCGACGGCACCATCGCCACCACCTGCCCCCAGTGCCCGCTCATGGCCAATGTGTCGGGCGGAATGCCGCTGGCCCGGCAGCGCCCCTGCTGTGGATCGCCGATGCGCCAGGTCTGCGCGCCATAGCCCCGGCCTTCGCCTTCGGGAGTGGCCGGCGTGGCCGCCAGCGCCAGCCAGCCCGGCGGCAGCACGGCTGCGCCGTTCCAGCGCCCGTCCTGCAGCATCAGCTGACCCAGGCGCGCCCAGTCGCCGACGCTGGCCCACAGGTAGGAGGAGCCGACCCAGTTGCCGGCGGTGTCGGTCTCCAGCATGGCGGTATGGGCGCCAATCGGATTGAACAGTGCCTGGGAGGGATAGGCCCAGTATTTGGCGTCGGAGGCAAATGGGGTGCGGGCCACGGCCGACAGCAGATTGGCCGTCTGGCTCAGATAACGCCATCGGGTCCCCGGCGTGGCATCGACATCGGCCGCGGCCGCAAACGCCGGCGCGTCGGCCGCACCCCACAGCATGCGCGGTACCGACCCCCAGGGCTGGTATTCCTCCTGGCTGTCCAGGCCATCACGCATGAACAGCAGATCCGAGACCCGGATGTTGCGCCGCGCGTCGGCACGCCATGCGACGCGCCAGTCGGGCGCGTGGGGGCCTGCAATGGCATCGACCACCGGCTGCGCGAACGCCAGGCCGGTGTCCTTGGCCAGCTTGTAGCTGAGCATGCCCAGCACGGTCTTGGTCATCGACCATCCGTGCAGCGGCGTGTCGATGGCGAATCCGGGTGCCGTGCGCAGCACCAGTGCACGGCCCTTGTGAATCACGGCAACGCCCCGTGTATTGGCCGCCTGCGGGTCGCCGGCGCCCTGGAAGGCGTTGTCAACCAGCAAGGCGAGTGCGCTGCTGTCCACACCCGGCCCCCACTGGTCCGGCGGCAGGGCGGCTTCGCCCTGTGGCCATGGCGTGCGGGTGTCGGCAGGTGTGACGATCGGCGCAGGCGTCCGCAGGGCAGGGCTCGCAGCCACATCCAGCACGCAACCGCGCTGTGGCAACCACTGCGCCTGGCGTTCGAACAGGCCGGCAAAGCGGGCCGAGACACGGCGCGCCGGTTCGTCGATCGAGACGTCGATCACGCGCAGCACGGCGCTGGCCGGCAGCACGTCCTGGGCCATCAGACTGGCCGCCGGTCGACCTGCCACGAAAGCGGCGGAACAGACACTCTTGGCGGCCATGCCGGCCGCGGTGCGGGGAATGCCGCTGGCGGTCAGTCCGCCAGCGACGAGCACGGCGAGCGTCATGGCGGCAAACAGGAGGAGGCGCGGCATCGAACGGCGGGTCATGGGTTTTCCAGGAGTCCGGATGCGCGACTCTAACCCAGCAATGCCCCGGGGATCGCGTGCCGTTTGTGGACAATAGCGCCATGACCTATCTCCCCCCTCCCATGGCCACCACCCGCCACACCGACGCTGCCAGTGCGCTGGCCCAGGTACGCCGCATTTACGACGCGGGCCAGGCCCATCTGCGCAAGGCCATGCAGCGCTACGTGGCCGGCGAGAACCTGCCGGGCAAGGCCCGGGCCTGCTACCCCTATGTGCGGGTGCAAACGCAGACCGTGGCACGTGCCATCACCGACGACAGTGGCCGGCGCAGCTTCGGCTTCGTGGCCGGGCCCGGACGCTACGAGACCACGCTGACCCGCCCGGACCTGTTCGGCAACTACTACCTGGAGCAGTTCACGCTGCTGCTGCGCAACCACGAGGTCGAACTGGAGGTCGGTACCAGCAGCCAGCCGATTCCGGTGCACTTCTCGTTTGCCGAGAACGACCACATCGAAGGCAGCCTCAGCGCCGAGCGGCGCCAGCTCATGCGCGATGCGTTCGACCTGCCGGACCTGGCTTCGATGGACGACTGCATCGCCAACGGCACGCATGAGCCCAAGCCTGGAGAAGCGCATCCGCTGGCACTTTTCACCGCGCCGCGTGTCGACTACTCGCTGCACCGGTTGCGCCACTACACCGGAACGGCACCGCAGTATTTCCAGAACTTCGTGCTCTTCACCAATTACCAGTTCTACATCGACGAGTTCGTACGCCTGGGCCGCGCCGCCATGAAGGATGCGCACAGCGAGTACGCGGCCTTTGTCGAGCCCGGCAACATGATCACCCGCCGCGTCGGCCTGACGTCGCAGCCGGGCGACGAATTCGGCGCCGAGCCGCTGCGCCTGCCGCAGATGCCGGGTTACCACCTGCTGCGCGACGATGGCTGCGGCATCACGATGATCAACATCGGTGTCGGCCCGGCCAATGCCAAGAACATCACCGACCATGTCGCGGTGCTGCGTCCCTATGCCTGGCTGATGCTGGGCCATTGCGCAGGGCTGCGCACCACGCAGCAACTCGGCGACTACGTGCTCGCGCATGGCTACGTGCGCGAGGACCACGTGCTGGACGAGGAGTTGCCGCTGTGGGTTCCGATTCCGGCGCTGGCCGAGGTGCAGGTCGCGATCCAGCGTGCGGTGGCCGATGTCACGCAGGTCGATGGCCCCGAACTCAAGCGCATCATGCGCACCGGCACGGTGGCCAGCACCGACAACCGCAACTGGGAGCTGTTGCCCGACAACGGCCCGCAGCGCCGGTTCAGCCAGAGCCGTGCGGTGGCGCTGGACATGGAAAGCGCCACCATCGCCGCCAACGGATTCCGGTTCCGCGTTCCGTACGGCACCTTGCTGTGCGTCAGCGACAAGCCGTTGCATGGCGAGATCAAGCTGCCGGGCATGGCCGACCATTTCTACCGCGAGCGGGTCGACCAGCACCTGCGCATCGGCATTCGCGCCATGGAGCTGTTGCGCGAGCAGGGCATCGATCAGCTGCACAGCCGCAAGCTGCGCAGCTTTGCCGAGGTGGCGTTCCAGTGAGTCTGCGGGTCGGCCGCCATGGCGCATTGCGCTGACGTGCCGCTCCGGCAGCCCGACGGTCGGACATGAACGGCGACGCACGCGACGGGTTCCTGGGCATCCTGATGCTCGACACCCGGTTTCCGCGGCCGGTGGGCGACATCGGCAACCCGCAGACCTTCGCCCGGCTCGGGATTCCCGTGCGCTACGTGACGGTGCACGGCGCATCGCCGCAGCGTATCGTGCAGCAGGGCGACCCGGCCTTGCTGCAGCCCTTCATCGATGCCGCCCGTGCATTGGCACAGTCAGGTGCCCGCATGATCTCCACCAGCTGTGGTTTTCTGGCCTTGTGGCAGGCGCAACTGGCGCAGGCCTTGCCGGTTCCGGTGCTGACGTCCAGCCTGCTGGCGTGTGCATCCCTGGGGCGGCCCGGCATCGTGACCATCGACGCACAGGCCTTGGGCGCTGCAACGCTGCATGCCGCAAACGTCCCTGCGCAAGTGCCGGTGCAGGGTGTGGCGCCAGGCTGTGAATTTCAGCGCCGCATCCTGGGCAACGAAACTGAACTTGACCTGGTGCAGGCGCGCGATGACGTGGTGCAGGCCAGCTGCCGGCTGGTGCAGGCACATCCGGACGTCAGCGACATCGTTCTCGAATGCACCAACATGCCGCCCTACCGGCAGGCGGTGATGGATGCCACCGGGCGTCCCGTGGTGGACATCGTGACGCTGTTGCAGCACGCCTGGGCCGACTTGCCAGCCCTGCGCTGAGGCACGCGGCAGGCGTGACCGGCTCAGGCCGGCAACATCGTGTCCGATGGTGCGTTGGCAGGGTCCGCCAGACGGACCGACGCGGCTTCGGGCATGGCCTTGCCCGCTGCCTTGATCATGTCGGCGGCTTTCTCGGCGATCATGATCGTCGGGGCGTTGGTATTGCCACCGACCACGCTGGGCATGATCGACGCATCGACGACGCGCAGACCCTGCAATCCGTGCACCCGCAACTGCGCGTCGACGACATCCAGGCTGCCGCGACCCATGCGGCAGCTGCCCACCGGATGGTAGATGGTGTCGGCATGGTCGCGGATGAAGTGCTCCAGCGCCATATCGGTCCGGGCTGCGGCGGAGCGGGCGCTTTCGCGGGCCCCCAGGCCACTCAGGGCCGGCTGCTCCATGATGCTGCGGGTGATCCGCACTGCACGGATCATGCGGTCCATGTCGTCGCGGTCGGCCAGGAAGTTGGGGTCGATCAGCGGCGCGGCCAGTGGGTCCTTGGAGTCGAGTCTGAGCGTTCCGCGGCTTTTGGGTCGCAGCAGGCAAACGTGTACCGAATAGCCATGGCCGAACACGGTCTTGCGTCCATGGTCGATCAGCTTGGCGATCACGAAATGCAGTTGCAGGTCGGGGATGGGCTCTTCGGGGGCGCTCTTGATGAAGCCGCCCGCCTCGCCGAAGTTCGTCGTGAGCAGTCCGGTGCGGTGGCGCTGCCATTCGAAGATGCCCTTGATCACATGCGCGGCACCGGTGGGCGAGATGCCGACAAGATCGGTCAGCCGGGGCGCATTGGCCACCAGCACCACGTCCGGATGGTCATGCAGGTTTTCGCCCACACCCGGCAGGTCGTGCAGCGTCGCGATGCCGTTCTCCACCAGTTGCCGGTGCGGGCCGATGCCCGAGAGCATCAGGATCTGGGGTGACATCAGCGCTCCGGCGCTGAGCAGCACCTCACGCCCCGCCCGGAGCTGCTTGACGGCGCCCTCGTGCAGAAACTCCACGCCGACGGCGCGCTTCTTCTCCAGCAGGATGCGCGTGGTATGGGCGCCGGTGAACACCTGGAGGTTGGGCCGTGACAGGTTGGGCGTGAGATAGCCCTTGGCCGCGCTCCAGCGTTCGCCGTTTCGGTGCGTCACCTGGTACATGCCGACACCCTCCTGGTCGGCGCCGTTGAAGTCCTCGTTCTCGCGCAGGCCGGCCTGCTTGCCGGCCTCGATGAACGCCCGGTCGTACCGGTTCGGACTGCTCAGGTCCTTCACGTTCAGCGGGCCTCCCACGCCGTGCCAGGCGTTGGCGCCGCGCTCGTTGTTCTCGGCGCGCTTGAAGTAGGGCAGCAGATCGTCATAGGACCAGCCCGGATTGCCGTCGGCGGCCCAGCCGTCGTAGTCGGCGCGATGGCCGCGCGTGTAGATCATGGCGTTGACCGAACTCGACCCACCCAGGACCTTGCCGCGCGGCTGGTAGCCCCGCCGGCCGTTGAGGCCAGGCTGGGGAGTCGTCTCGAAACCCCAGGAGGTTTCCTTCTTCCGCGCCAGCAGTGGCAATGCGGCCGGGCAGTGGATCAGTACGCTGCGATCGGCCGGGCCTGCTTCCAGCAGGGCTACGGTGACGTCCGGGTCTTCGCTCAGGCGCGCCGCCAGCACGCAACCGGCCGAGCCGCCGCCAATGATGATGTAGTCGAACATGGTTTGCCTGCCTCCTGTCGAGCGTCCCCTCCGGTGCCGACGCGCCGTGCGCCGTGCCTGCCGCGCCACGGTCCCCCGGAGCGCGGCGGCCCGGGCCGTCACTGCGGCGCAAGGCTGGCGTCGGCGCGCGGGGGCCGGACGCTCTGACCATAGTCCAGTTTCAGGGGGGCTTTCTAAGGAGGCCTCTTTAATGCGACCTGCCGAAAACCCTGAGTGACGGGCCCCGTGGGCGCTGGTGGCAGGATTCCCGGGCACAGCGTTTCCCTTTCCTGCGCGCGACCGTTCCGACGTGTCCGACGGCGATGACCTCCTGCTATTGCCATTCTGCCAATTAGATTGCACACAATTTAATTGTGAAGTACATTAACGCCATGGCGTCCACGAAATCTCTCCCGAAGCCGCTGGCCACAGCGCCGTCGTTCGACCCGCTGGCCCTCGACAACCAGCTTTGCTTTGCGCTGTACTCGACCTCGCTGGCCATGACCAAGGCCTACAAGCCGCTGCTCGACGTGCTGGGTCTGACCTACCCGCAGTACCTGGTGATGCTGGTGTTGTGGGAACACGGCAGCCTGTCGGTGTCCGAACTCGGCGAACGCCTGTTCCTGGATTCGGGCACGCTCACACCCTTGCTCAAGCGCATGGAAGCGGGCGGCCTGCTGCAGCGCGTGCGCTCTGTGCAGGACGAGCGGCGCGTACAGGTGTCGACGACGCCCGCGGGCCGCAAGCTCAAGGCGCGCGCCGCGAAGATTCCCGAATGCATGCTGCAGTCCACCGGCTGCGCACTCGATGAACTGCTGGCGCTGACCGCCAGGGTTCGACAGCTGCGCGCAGGGCTTCTTGCCGCCTGACGGCGATCCGTCCCTGATTTCAACCCGCCTCGTTACACAGGCATTTCTCCCAAAGGAAAACCACCATGGTCACCAAAGTCGAAAAAGTCGTCTACCAGGCCCACGCCACCTCCACCGGAGGCCGCGATGGCACCACCCGCTCGTCCGACGGTCTGCTGGACCTCAAACTGTCGGTTCCCAAGGAAATGGGCGGAGCCGGTGGCGGCGTGAACCCGGAACAGCTGTTCGCGGCCGGGTACAGCGCCTGTTTCATCGGTGCGATGAAGTTCGTCGCCGGGCAGCAAAAAGTCGCCTTGCCGGCCGACACCTCGATCGCCGCCACCGTCGGTATCGGCCAGATTCCGGCCGGCTTCGGCATCGAAGTGCAACTCCAGGTCAAGTCCCCCGGCATGGACCCCGCCGTGCTGCAAGCCATCGTCGACAAGGCCCACCAGGTCTGCCCCTACTCGAACGCCACCCGCGGGAATATTGAGGTGACAATTACGCTAGCCTGAGACGTTGCGGGACAGACCGAGCACACGCAGTGCGCGAGCTCTGTCCCCAACACTTTGTCGGATGTCGGCCGTTCACGTTGCGGGACAGACCGAGCACACGCAGTGCGCGAGCTCTGTCCCCAACACTTTGTCGGATGTTGGCTGTTCACGTTGCGGGACAGACCGAGCACACGCAGTGCGCGAGCTCTGTCCCCCACACTTTGTCGGATGTTGGCTGTTCACGTTGCGGGACAGACCGAGCACACGCAGTGCGCGAGCTCTTTCCCACTCGCACTTCCCGAAACGCCCGGGCCGACGCCATCTGGAGGGCTGGAAAACCCCCTAGACTGTCGCCATGACCCATATCCGATTGCTGGTCGACAAATCCGACCTCAGCCGCGCCGAACTGCGCACCCTGGAGGACGCGCCGCTGAGCGCGGGCCAGGTGCGTGTGGCCGTACAGCGCTTTGCGCTGACCGCAAACAATATCACCTATGCCGCGTTTGGCGACGCCATGCATTACTGGGATTTCTTTCCCACGCCGGATCCGGCATGGGGCGTTGTGCCAGTGTGGGGTTTCGGCGACGTGGTGCAGTCATTGCACCCGGGCGTCGCGGTCGGCGAGCGGCTTTATGGCTATTTCCCGATGGGCGATCAGCTGGTGTTGCAGCCGCAGCACCTGTCGCCGTCCGGGTTTTCCGACAGTGCCCCGCACCGTGCGGCCTTGCATGGGGTCTACAACCAGTATCTGCGCTGCGACACCGATCCGATGTACAGCCGCGAGACCGAAGACCTGCAGGCCTTGCTGCGCCCCTTGTTCACGACCTCCTGGCTGATTGACGATTTCCTGGCCGACAACGCGTTCTTCGGATGTGCGGGTGATGCCGCGCATCCCGGCGTGATGCTGCTGTCCAGCGCATCCAGCAAGACCGCCTACGGGACGGCCTTCATGCTGGCCCAGCGCACGGGCATCCGTGTCGTGGGCTTGACCTCGCCGGCCAACCTGGCCTTCTGCGAGTCCCTGGGCTGCTATCAGCAAGTGCTGGGCTACGAGGCGCTGGATACGCTGGCGGCCGATACGCCATGCATCTACATCGACTTCGCCGGCAATGCCGGGCTGCGCAGTGCGGTGCACCACCGTTTTGCGCAACTGGCCTACAGCTGCGCCATCGGTGGAACCCATGTCGAACAGCTGGGGGGCGCCAGGGACCTGCCGGGCCCGAAGGCCAGCCTGTTCTTTGCGCCGGCGCAGATCAAGAAGCGCCGCACCGAGTGGGGCGCGCAGGTGTTGGCAGAGCGCTTGCTGCAGGCCTGGCAATCTTTTCTGACCCGTGTCTCGGATCCGCAATCGCCGTGGCTGGAGGTACAGCAGCATCGCGGACCGGCGGCACTGCAGGCCGTCTACCAGGCGGTGCTGGCAGGGCGCAGTGATCCTCGCACCGGCCACATGGTGCGGCCGCGCGCGATGGACTCCCACAACTAGGGACGCCGACAGCTTGTCGGCGACGGCGGCCGGGTGGCGCGAGCCGCCACCCGTTCCGGTGCCGGGCGAGCGGCCTATGTCGCCTTATTGCAGCACGATCGCCACGGCGCCGGCGGCGCAGGTGGGCGAAACGGTATAGGTCAGATTGGTGGCGCCACTCAGACCCTGCTGACCGCCGAGTGCCTGGCTCAGGCTGGAGTTCCCGCTGTCACAGGAGCCGGCAGCAATGCCGGACACACAGTAGTTCAGGCTGATCGGCACCGTGAAGCCACCGGTGGTCACC
>Ga0116169_1001761_pt1 | contig 16950 bp, 14 predicted proteins | sample AD_UKC130_MetaG_FD_89796 | JGI IMG/M metagenome (GOLD analysis project Ga0116169, IMG submission 89796) | Active sludge microbial communities of municipal wastewater-treating anaerobic digesters from Canada - AD_UKC130_MetaG | ecosystem: Engineered > Bioreactor > Anaerobic > Digestate | place...
AGCGACCGCCACGATCGAAGACGTCGCGCAACGTGCCGGCGTCTCCATCAGCACGGTATCGAACGTGCTCAATGGACGCGAGGCCCGCATGCGCGCCGAAACCCTGGACCGGGTCCGCCAGGCGATCCGCGATCTGGCGTTCCAGCCCAACCAGTCGGCGCGCCGGCTCAAGACCGGTCACATGGCGATGATCGGCCTGCTGGTGCCATCGATTGCCAACCCGTTCTTCGGTGCGCTGGCCCGCTGGGTCGAAGAAGCCGCCAATGCCCATGGCTACGGCGTGTTGCTGTGCAATACCCAGCGCAGCGCCGAGCGCGAACAGGCGTATGCCCAGGCCTTCCTGGCCCAGGGCGTGCAGGGCGTTATCCTGGGCTCGTCGCTGCAGGACCAGGACCACCTGGGCCCGTTGATCGAGCGTGGCCTGGCCGTCGTCAGCTTTGATCGCACGGCGCAACGCGCGCCGTTGACCATGGACTATGTCAGCCTGGACAACCACCGCGCCGGCGCCATGGCCGCTGAACATCTGCTGGCACTCGGGCACACGGACATCGTCTACGTGTCGGCACCGCTGCGCTCGGTCAATCGGGTCGCCCGGCTCGAAGGCGCGCGGGAGGCCTGTGCCGCGCGCAAGGTCCGCTTCACCAGCCACATCCGTGATGTCCAGGCTGGCCAGACCGAAATGGAAATGGCCGAACTCGGCCGCGCCGCGGGTGTCGAATTGCACGCCAGTGGTTGCGCCGCCACCGGCTTCATCGCGATGAACGACATGCTGGCGGTCGGACTGCTGGCCGGCCTGCGACTGTGCCGGCTGCGTGTGCCGGAGGACGTGTCGGTGATGGGCATCGACGACATGTTCCTGGACGCCTACCTCAGTCCGGCGCTGAGCACGGTGCGCCAGCCGATGAAAGAAATTGCGACCGCCGCCGTCCAACGGGTGCTGGCGCGCATGAAGCATCTCGACGAACCGGCGCATGAACTGGTGTTCATGCCCGAGCTCGTCCAACGCGAATCGACCGCGGCATGGGGCCAGGTCATGAACTCTGAAAGCAAACGCGCATGAACCAGGCAAGTACCAACACCACCTTCGTCACCGGAGGCGCCTCCGGCATCGGCGCCGCCATCGTGCGGGCCCATGCGGCCCGCGGCGACAACGTCGCGTTCACCTACTGGACCAGCGAAGACGACGCCAAGGCCCTGGTTGCAGAACTGGGCGACCGCGTGCTGGCGCTGCGTTCGGACGCGAACGACGAGGCCCAGGTGGCCAAATCGTTCGCCCAGGCGATCGCGCGCTTCGGACAGGTCGACGCCATGGTTGCCAACACCGGCGGCCTGATCGAACGCGTCAAATGCGCCGACATGTCGCTCGATTTCTGGAACAAGGCGATGTCACTCAATCTCACCACGGTTTTCCTGAGTTGCCGCGAGGCCCTGCGCCACATGCAGCCCCGCCAGAGCGGCAACATCGTCATCATGTCATCGCTGGCCGGCCACGACGGCGGCGGCCCCGGCGCCAGCCACTATGGCGCCGCCAAAGGCGCACTGCTGGCCTATACGCGTGCGCTGGCCAAGGAAGTCGGCCCGCTCGGCATCCGCGTCAACGCACTCGCTCCCGGCCTGATCGCAACCCGCTTCCATGACGTGTTCAACACGCCGCAGGGACGTGCTTCAGGCGTCGAGCGCACACCGCTGCGCCGCGAGGGACAGCCCGAAGACGTGGCCAATGCCGTGATCTATCTGAATTCGCAAGCGGCGTCCTTCATCACCGGCGAGGTGATCGAGATCAACGGCGGCATGGGACTTTATTGAAACGTCGCCGCCATCTTGCGGTGCCGGGCAGGCGGGTGGCTGGCGGGAGACTCGGGCGCGCAGTGCCTCAGCCGCGCCTTGCGCGCTCGTACAGGCCCTGAACCTTGGGCTCGTTTTCCTGCAGCTTGCGAATCCGGTCCGGCGCCGACGGATGGGTCGACAGGAAGGCCAGATTCTTGCTGCCGCCACCGGAGGCCGCCGCCATCTTCTGCCACAACGTGACGCCGGCATGTGGCTGGTAGCCGGCCCGCGCCGCCAGCTCCAGGCCGACCAGGTCGGCCTCGCTTTCATCCTCGCGGCTGAATGTGAGCGTCAGCAACTGCGTGCCGATGTTGGCCACCGCATTGCCCATGTCGCCCAGCCCCAGCAGCTGCGACAGCAGCGACAGGCCGACGCCGGTCGCCTGCGTCTTGCCGATGCGTTCGCTGGCATGCTCGCGCAGCGCGTGCGCCATCTCGTGGCCCATGATCATGGCGGCCTCGTCGTCGGTGAGCTGCAGCTGGTCGAGGATGCCGGTGTAGAACGCGATCTTGCCGCCGGGCATGCAGAAGGCATTGATCTCCTTGCTGCCGATCAGATTGATCTCCCAACGCCAGTTCGCCGCACGCTCGTTCCATTGCGTGGCATGCGGAATGATGCGCCTGGCAATCGCGCGCAGGCGTTGCACCTGGGGATGGTTGTCCGGGGCCAGGGCCTTCTGCGCGCGGGCCTCGGACAGCATCTGGGCGTACTGCTGCGCCGCGGCCTGCTCGATTTCGTCGGCCGAGACCAGCTTGCGGAACTGCGAGCGCTTGCCGACATCGACCTGGGCCATCGCGGGCGCGGAAGCAGCCGCTGCGCCGGCCAGCAGAAAACCACGGCGGGTCGCCCAAGGGGACCGATTGGAAACGCATTGCATGCACATGCGTGAATAATAGACGGAACCATCCCGATTGCGCATGCCCGACACCACCGCCGATACCGACAAACCCCGCATTCCCTGGCATGTGGCCTTGCGCGTCTACCTGGAGCCGGCGAGCCTGCGCATGCTGTTCCTGGGCTTCTCGGCTGGCCTGCCGCTGCTGCTGGTGCTGGGCACGCTCAGCTTCTGGCTGCGCGAGGCCGGCATCGACCGCACCACCATCGGCCACCTGAGCTGGGTCGGCCTGGCCTATGGCTTCAAGTGGGCCTGGTCGCCGCTGGTGGACCGTCTGCCGATTCCCCTGCTGACCCGCTGGCTGGGGCGCCGGCGCAGCTGGCTGCTGCTGTCGCAGATCGTCATCATGGCGGCTTTGTGCAGCATGGCGCTGACCGACCCACAGCAGTCGCTGACACCCGTCGTCTGGGGCGCACTGGCAGTGGCGTTCGCATCGGCCACGCAGGACATTGCGCTGGACGCGTTTCGCATCGAGTCGGCATCGACCGATCGCCAGGGTGCGCTGGCCGCCACCTACCAGACCGGTTACCGCATCGCGATGATCTGGGCCGGTGCCGGCGTGTTGTGGATCGCTGCGCGCGCCGAGGTGAGTGGTGTGGCGCAATACCAGTCGGGCGCCTGGCAGACGGCTTACCTGGTCATGGCGGCATCGATGCTGGTAGGCGTGCTCACCGTGCTGCTGTCTGCCGAACCGCAGCAACAGGTGCTGGCACCGGCCAAGAACGTCGGCGAATGGGTCCAGGGTGCGCTGGTCGCGCCGTTTGCCGATTTTCTCGGGCGTTACCGCTGGCACGCGGTGCTGATCCTGGCCTTGATCGCGATCTACCGCATCAGCGACGTCGTGATGGGCATCATGGCCAACCCGTTTTACGTCGATATGGGGTACACCAAGGACGAGGTGGCGGCGGTCACCAAGATCTACGGCGTCGTCATGACGCTGGTGGGCGCCTTCATCGGCGGCGTGCTGTCGATGCGCTACGGCGTGATGCGGATTCTGATGCTGGGCGCCATCCTCAGCGCGGCGACCAATCTGCTGTTCGCCTGGCTGGCCGGCCACGGCCACGATGTTCAGGCCCTGATCGCGGTGGTCTCGGCCGACAACCTGAGCAGCGGCATTGCGTCGGCCGCGTTCATCGCCTATCTGTCAGGGCTGACCAACATCCGCTACTCGGCGACCCAGTACGCCTTGTTCAGCTCGCTGATGCTGCTGCTGCCCAAGTTCCTGGCCGGCTTCTCGGGGCAATATGTCGACAGCTTCGGCTACGCACAATTTTTCGTCGCCACATCGCTGCTGGGGCTGCCGGTGCTCGGCCTGATCCTGCTGGCGCAATGGGCCGGTCACGGCAAGCCGGCATCCGCTGCGGCGCCGCCGCCGGCCCCGCTGTGATCGCGCTCGTCCGGTTTACCAATCTTTACCCGCGCTTCAAGCGCCTGCGCGACACGGCGCCTAAACTGGGCCCATGGTGGAACGGCTATTGATGATCGAAGACGACTCCCGACTGGCCCAGATGGTGACGCAATACCTGGGGCAGTCCGGATTCACGGTAACGCATGCCAGCGACGGGCAAAGCGGCCTGGCGCAACTGCAGGGGCACAGCTCCGACCCGATGCCCAACCTGGTCATTCTCGACCTGATGCTGCCCGACATGGACGGCCTGGAAGTGTGCAAACGCATTCGCGCCCTGCCCGGCACTGCCGGACGTACCCCCATCCTGATGCTGACCGCCAAGGGCGACCCGATGGACCGCATCGTCGGCCTGGAGATCGGCGCCGACGACTACCTGCCCAAACCGTTCGAGCCCCGCGAGCTGCTGGCGCGCATCCGCGCCGTGTTGCGGCGCAACGGCACGGTGGATGCAAGCGACCAGCCGATGCAGTTCGGATCGCTGCAGATCGACCGCGATGCACGCACGGTGTCCGTTGCGGAGCAGCCCTGCGATTTGACCTCCTACCAGTTCGACCTGCTGGTGGCGCTGGCCGAACGCGCCGGCCGGGTGCTGACGCGCGACCAGATCATGGAAGCCGTGCGCGGTCGCGAGCTCGACGCCTTCGACCGCTCCATCGACGTGCACATGGGCCGCATTCGCGCAGCCATCGAACAGGACCCCAAGAATCCCAAGCGCATCCTGACGGTTCGCGGCGTGGGTTATGTGTTTGCGCGCCAGCAGGACTGAGCGCGCCGCGACCCAAACCGCACCGGCACCATGAAGATTCCGCTGTTCCAGCGCCTGTACCTGCGCATCTGGCTGGCCGTGGTGGCCACGATCGCGGTGCTGGCGGTTCTGGCGGGCTGGCTGTCCCGCATGGACGCGGAGCGCGAGCGCGCCATGCGTCCGGGCCGCGAAATCGTGTTGCTGGACAGTGCCGGCAATATCCTGGGGCAGGCGCCAGCCCGGCCGATGCGCGCACCGGGTCAGGCACCGGAATTCCAGGTGAAGATGCAGGACGGCAGCACGCTGTACATCCAGTTGCCGCGCCCGCGCGATCCCGGCGCGCCGCGCGGACCGATGTCGCGCAGCAGCAGCCGCGACAGCCCGGCCCTGGGTTTTGCCTGGATGCTGGCCTTCATCGCATTTGCAGTCGCACTGGGCACCTATCCGATCGTGCGGCGACTGACCAAACGGCTCGAGGGTCTGGAGCAGGGCGTGCGCCACTGGGGCGACGGCGATCTGACGGTGCGCCTCCCGCAAGGGGGCAACGACGAGGTTGCCCATCTGGCCAAGGGCTTCAACCAGGCCGCCGAACGGGTACAGGCGCTGCTGCTGTCGCACAAGGCGCTGCTGGCCAACGCGTCGCACGAACTGCGCTCGCCGCTGACCCGCATCCGCATGGGACTGGAGCTGATGGGGCCGCAGGCATCGTCCGAGTTCCGCGACGAGATCGCACGCAACATCCAGGAACTCGACCTGCTGATCGACGAGATCCTGCTGGCCAGCCGGCTTGACGCCAGCGAGGTCGATATCGGCACCATGGAGCCGGTGGATCTGCTGGGCATGTCGGCCGAAGAGTGTGCGCGCATCGATGCACAGCTGCAGGTCGACGGCACCGCAGCCGAACTGGAGGTCATGGGCATCTCCAAGCTGCTGCGCCGCGTCGTGCGCAATCTGCTGGAAAACGCGCGACGCCATGCGGCCGGCGAGGTCACGCTGCATCTGGGCGCCGTCGGGTCGCAGATCGAGATCCGGGTCTGCGACCAGGGCCCTGGCGTACCCGAAGCCTTGCGCGAGCGCATCTTCGAGCCGTTCTACCGGCTGCCGGGTGCCAGTGAGCGCGACGGCGGCGTCGGGCTCGGCCTGGCGCTGGTGAAATCCATCGTGTTGCGACACGGCGGAACGGTGCGCTGTGAGAACCATGCCGGAGGCGGCGCCTGTTTCAGGGTCTGCCTGCCACAAATAAGCCGTCGCTAGGGCGCTCCGACCGGCCTTCAACCGGAAATATTTCCGGTTAAGCGGCTAAAACTGGCCGACATCCCCCGAATGGAGGATACCGGCGCGTATTTGTTCCCGATAGAGTCGACCCAACTGCTGTCACACAGTTAAAGGCAGAGGGGTTACACCTCGAACAATGCCCCGGAGATGTCTGTATCGTTTCCAACGACGTCCTGTTCGCAGGACTCTTTCAAGCCACCTTCGGGTGGCTTTTTTTTTGCGTCAGCGGGTTTTCCTGCGCTGTTGGCCCAAGGAAGGCTGAGAACCCCATGCTGGGGAGGCTTCCAAACGGTCTTGACTCATCGCCCACGTCGCTTTTTGCCCCTGAGCGCATGGTGATCGGTGGCGCAAACCGCAACGGTTGCGTGAGCCGGAGAGATCGCGCTTCACCAACGCCGATAAGGCCATCGACAAGGCGAGCCTTCTCGTTTGGAGCGATGAACCGGCCATACCCATCAACAACAAGCAGACCTGACATCCAGCCTTGCCGGACGGCTTCCGAGAAAGTTGACTGTCTCCAAAAGACTGACATGAGTCATTCGACTTCCCGATCTGACTGCTCTATAGCGGTCGTTGAAGGTGCAGATTGGCGGTCAGGCCGTTTAGAACGCGAAATTGGGCATCTTGCCCCTACCAGTCTCAGCGCCTTGAGCATGTCGGCGATCCCAAGAATCGCCATAACGCGTTTCATGTTGTAAGCCAGACGATGCAAATTGATTTCGGTCCTAACGCGAACTGCATGCCTATGCCGACATCTTGTCGCGAGTCAACCTGCATTCTGCCGATGAGGGGCAGGAACTGGGATGGCACTTCGACAATTTGTTGTTTGTCGTGGCACTGATGATCCATACGTCCGAGGCCGGTTGCGTTTTCGAGTATGTCAAGCACGTACGCAACGCCAACCAAATTGAATCGAATTTCGAGCGCTGCGCCAAGGTGCTGACAGGTGCGCAACGGTGCGATACCGGCGCAGACGCTGGCGATGGATGCGGGAGCCCATCAACTGCTTCGAGGGCGAAATGCCATGCACCGCGTGACGCTGGTCAAGGGCAAGCGCTCACGGATGCTGGCCGTGCTGGTCTACAACACTTAACCCGGCATTTCACTGCCCGAGTCAGAGCTCATGACGTTCTATTGGCGCCTGGGGGCGGGTGATGTGCGCCAGTTGGTGCGCACGCCTGGAGCTTGGCTAGATCACACGCGCCCGTCTGAGTTGTTCGATCTCGGCGGTCGACTTGCCTAGACTGCGGGACAGGACTTCGTTGGTGTGCTGTCCGAGCATGGGTGGCGCTTTGTGCTTCACTGGCGACGCTGACAATCGCAAAGGACTGCGCAACACCGGCACATCGACGCCACTGGCATGCGGTACCTGCAGCACCAGTTCCCGGCCCTGAACATGCGGGTCGGCAAGCAGTTGCTGCATGTCATAGATCGGCGCACATGGCACGTTGGCTGCGGACAGCGTGTCGATCCAGCGCATCACGGGTTGCTGCACGGTTTGCGCTTCCAGTATCTCGTGCAGTTCCTTGCGGTGCCGGATCCGTTCGATGTTGTTGACGAAGCGCGGGTCCTGCGCCGTGGCCGCGCCTATGCCCAAAGTCGCCAACAGGTTGGCAAACTGGCCATTGTTCCCGGCAGACATGCTGAAGTAGCCGTCAGCGCCGCGAAACACCTCGGACGGTGCCGTGATCGGATTGTTGTTGCCCTCGCGCTTGGGCACCGTGCCGGTCATCAGGTAACCCAGCGCCAGGTGGCCATTGATGGCCGTCGTCACGTCGATCATCGCAGCGTCGATGTACTGGCCTTCCCCCGTTTGCCTGTGGTGGATCACCGCCGCCAGGACGCCAATGGCCGCATACAGGCCGGTGAAGATGTCGGTGATCGGCACCGCCGCGCGCATCGGGCCCGCTCCGGGCTCGCCATCGGGCAGGCCGCAGGTGCTCATCAGGCCGCCCATGGCCTGCAGCACCGAGTCGTAGGCGGGACGCGCCGCGTAGGGGCCCTCCTGGCCGAATCCGGTGACGCTGCAGTAGATGATGTCCGGGCGCACCGCCTTGATGCTGTCGTAGTCCAGCCCGTAACGCTTGAGCGCGCCGACCTTGTAGTTCTCGATGAAGACATCGCACTGTGCGGCCAGTTCACGCAGCAACTGCGCGCCTTCGGGCGTGGCGATATCGACCGTCAGCGAACGCTTGCCCCGGTTGCTGCCCATGAAGAAGGCCGAGTCATTGGTCTTGGTCCCATCGGCGGCCACGACAAACGGGCTGACGCGCCGCGTGTCGTCTCCACCCTCGGGCCGCTCGACCTTGATCACGTCCGCGCCCAGGTCGGCCAGTACCTGGGTGCACCAGGGACCGGCGACCACCCGCGTCAGATCCAGCACGCGGATCGATTTGAGAATCGCCATGGATCAGTCCAGATCGATCTTGAGTGTCTTGTTGAGCTCGATCGTCTCGGCCAGCTCGGACTTGACGCGGGCTGCGAATGCGTCCCCGGCAATCGCACGCGCTTCCAGGCCCGCCTTGGTAAACGTGCTCACGACCTCCGGGTCCTTTGAAGCTGCGGTCAGTGCAGCAATGAGTTTGTCGCGCACTGCCGGCGGCAGGCCTGCCGGTGCCGCGAATCCGAGCCAGCCGGAACTGACATGGGGAACGCCTTGCTCCTTCGCCGTGGGAACATTGGGCATCAGCGGCGAGCGCGTTTCACCCGTGTAGGCCAGCGCCACCAGCTTTCCGGATTCGACCATCGATCGGTTGGCCAGTGAATTGATCGCGATAGTGACCTGTCCGCCGATCAGGTCGGTGGTCATCGGGCTCTCGCCCTTGTATGGAACATGCAGCATCTGGACGCCGGCAGCATTGACGAATCGTTCGATCGCCAGGTGAAAGCCGGTACCCATGCCGGTTGACCCGAATGTCAGCTTGCCGGGCTCGGCCCTGGCCTTTTGCTGGAGCTGTGCAATCGTCGTGATGCCAGAGCCGGGATGGGTGTTCACCAGGTAGTGCGATTCAAAGCTCATTGTCAGGTAGGCCAGGTCCTTGAGGGGGTCATACGGCACCTTTTTGCTGAGTGCCGGTCCGGAAACGACGCCGGCGTTGGTGATTACGCCGATGGTGTACCCGTCGGGTGCGGCCTTGACCACCGCGTCCGTGCCAATGCGCTGACCAGCGCCGGCCTGGTTCTTGACGACCATCGGCTGGCCCAGGATGGCACTGGCCTTGGTGGCAATCAATCGGGCATAACCGTCGACCACGCCTGGAGGAAATGGCACGATCACGGTGATCGGTTTGTCGGGGTAGCTTCCTTGGGCCGCGGCCAGGCCAACGGTCAATGTGGCTGCGATGGCGGTCAGTGTGCGTGCAAGTGATTTCATGGGTGTCTCCTTTTGGGGGTTGGTTACTGGCTAAAGACGTTAGGGAAAGCTGCGGGAAAGAAAGTCGAGCATGCTGGTGTTGAACCGTTCGGGATCCTCGGCCCAGCCGAAATGCCCAAGACCGTCAAGACTGACAAATTCCGCGCCGGCGATCTTGCCGGCCATCTTTTCCATCACGGCTGCGGGTGCCGTGGCATCGAGTTCGCCGGCGATGCACAGGACCGGCACGTCGAGCGTGGGCAGCAGATCCCGGCCCTCGAAGCCAACGATGGCGGCAACGGCAGCGCGAAAGGTGGCTTCGCTCATCTGGCTGACCGTCGTGATCACTAAGTCGACAGCCGGGCCTTGGGCATCAGGCCCCATCATGGCGCGCAGCATGGTTGGGGCGTATTGCGGAATGGACTGGCCTGCGTCGAGAGGCGCAACGCGGGCCCGCACAAACTCCTTCTGCCAGTCGCCGTCCGGCTTGCCGAACGATGCGCTGGTGGCCGACAGCACATAACCGTGGATGTGTTCACGCGCGTGCCGCCAGGCCTGCTGGGCAATCATGCCGCCCATGCTGTGGCCCATGACCACGTTGCGTTTGCCACCTTCGCGCTTCAGCAGAAGCGTCAGCACGCGTGCGCAATGGTCTATCGTCAGCGGCACCGGCAGTGCCGACAGGCCATAACCCGGTGCGTCCCACGACACCACCCGGTAGCCTGCGCCGACCAGCGCCTGCAACTGCGCGCGCCAGTATTCCTTGGCACCGAATGCGCCATGCAACAGGAAGACGGTCGTGCCGTTTGCGGCCACCACCGGGTGGTGGATTGCGTAGTCCGGCAGTTTCAAGGTGTTTGTGCTCATGCGGTTGGCACCTGCAATGTCGACTGGGGTGCCCAGCAGGCGTGCGCGCCCATCGGGATATGACCCGGCAGGATGATGCGGCAGATGGGTCCGGTCGTGATGTCCTTCGCGTCGAAGATCGCGCATTCGCCCTTGCCGGAGTTCAGGTTGGTGACGTAGGTGACGAGGTAGCCGTCGTCCTCTTCCACCGCGTTGTCGCGGGGTGCAAATGGCGTCTCGCTGACGTAGCAGCCCTTGGGCGCCTCCCAGCGCTGGCTGTTGCCGGTTTTCCAGTCGTATTTCTTGAGGCCGTCGAGTTTCCACTGCGGCTTGGCCAGTGCGTTGTAGACGTAGCGATTGGGCTGGCCCTTGACGTTGCGGCTGATCATCGAGAACTCGGTCACCTCGTCGTCCAGGTCTTCCTCGGTGGTCTGGCCGGTCAACATGTTGAAGCGCCAGCGGTGCATGCGGGTCTCCTGCAGATCCATCGACAAGAGCGCATGCATGCGGTCGTAGCCTTCTTTCGGCAGGCCGCTGAGATCGGGCACCGGATTGGTCTGGATCGCGCCATCCATGATGACCTCGTCGCCGACCTCATAGGTGTTGGCCAGATGCAGGATGTAGCAGGGCATGCCTTCGAACCACTTGATGTCGCGGCTGGTGCCCCGGCGCGGGATCACGCCGAAACGCGCTGGTACGTCGCGGTGGAACTTCAAGCGGTGCTGGCCTTTTTTGAGCGCTTCGGGCTCGAAGAACATCGACAGGTCATGGATCACGCAGTAGTTTTCGCTCATGCCAAGGTCATGAGGCCAGGTGGCATGGGGCAGGTCGATCGGCTCGTAGTGCACAAGCTTGTTGCTGGCATCGACCACGCCGTAGTTGAAATACGGTGCCTGCTCGCCGAAGTTGAAAAACATCATCTCGCCGGTGCGCGGGTCAACCTGGAAGTGCGAGCAGATACCGCGCTCGCCCAGCACCCGTGCCCAGGCCGGGTCGGGTCCCAGGGTTTCCAGCGTGAGCGGATCGAGACGGTAGGGTTCGCTGCACTGGCTCATGGCGGCCAGTGCGCGACCCGCATGCACCTTGACGTCGGTGCCGGCGTTGTCTTTCATGGCACCGATCGAGCCCCAGCCGCGGCGAACGGCAAGGCGCGGCTCGATGATGCCGGGCCACATCGATTCGCCGGCTGTCTGCTCGGCCAGGTAGCCGGTGGTGCGGATCCAGCGGTTGCGGTAGGTCGCCTTGCCGCCGCCGATGTGCATGCCGTGGATCATGCCGTCGCCGTCGAACGGGTGGTACTTGCCGATCGTTGCATGGACCTGGTTGTGGCCGTTGCGCAGGTAGACGCCATGCAGGTCGTTCGGGATGTCCCCGATCACCTCCATGTCGGGCGTGCTGGCAGTCCATTCGGTGTCTGTGGGCAACCAGTTGTCGAGCAGGTAGGGGTTGTCTGTGGGCAGGCAGGACAGGGTGCGCTTGCTGTGAACTTCAAGCATGGGGATTCCTCGTTGAGTCAGAGTTGGATGTCAGGTGTCAGGAACAGCGTTCGAATACGGTTGCCGTCGCAACCCCGAAAGCGCCGGGCAGCGCGGCCACGCCATAGCGCAGGTCGCGCCGCTCCATTTCGTCGAGCAGGCAGCTCACCAGCATCGCGCCGGTAGCCCCCATCGGATGGCCCAGTGCGATCGAGCTGCCGTTCACGTTGAACTTCTCCAGGTCGATGCCCAGGCTGTTGATGTAGTGCAGCGTGATGCCGGCAAACGAATCGCGTACTTCCCACAACTCGATGTCGGCCACCGTCAGGCCGGCCTTGGCCAGCGCCTTGCGCGTGGCGTCGACGGCACCGGTCTGCGTGAGCGGAACGCAGGCATCAGCGTGGGCCATGATGCGAGCGCGTGTCGGCAGTCCGAGCCGCTGTGCGGCGGCCTTGGTGCCGAGCAGCACGGCGGCTGCGCCGTCGGCCATGCAGGGCGCGTTGCCGGCGGTGTGCACGTGCGAGATGCTGCCGAGCGCGGGCTCGCGCGCCAGGCCCCAGGCGTCCAGGCCATTGGCGCCGTCTTCGTACACCGTGCGCAAGCCGGCCAGTTTCTCCATCGTGTTGCCGGCGCGGATGTTTTCGTCCTGCGCCAGCAAGGTGTTGCCCTGTGCATCCGTGACCGGCACCATGGAGCGCGCCAGGCCGGCCTCGCGTGCGGCCAGTGCACGGGACTGCGACAGCGCAGCATAGGTGTCGCAGTCCGTGCGGCTGTAGCCGTGCCGTGTGGCAACCAGGTCGGAAGACCAGGGTGGCGGCACGAAGCCGATCGTGCTGGCCAGTGCCTTGTCACCTGCATAGGACGGCTTGTCGCCAAACATCGGCACACGGGACATCATCTCGACGCCGCCGGCCAGCGCCAACCCATCGGAGTCGCGCGCCTGCAGGCCGGCCAGGTTCACCGCGCTCAGGCCGGATGCGCAGAACCGGTTGATGGTCACCGCGCTCATGTGCGTGCTCCAACCCGCCAGCAGGCTGGCCGCCTTGCCGATGTTGCCGCCCTGTTCGCCGGTTTGCGTCACGCAACCGAACACCGCGTCGTATACCTGTTCGGTATCGAGACCCGTGCGCTGCTGCAGTGCGCGCAGGGTGCCAGCCAGCAGTTCGACCGGTTCTACAGTGTGTAGTGAACCTGTTTCCTTGGCTGCACCGCGTGGTGTTCGCACCGCGTCTATGATGTAGCATGCGAGCATTTTTACTTTCGTTAAGAGACTAAAGTGAGGCGAGTATATCGACTAACCCTAGCTTGTACAATGCACTTTGATCCTAATCAACTATTGTTGACAGACTAAAAAATGAATGTTAGTCGGAAACCGTCGATGAGTCCCCTGGCACAGGCAGAGGCGGCGCGCCCGGTTGGCGCACTTGGTGTGATCGCAGCACAAAGCGCTGTTGCGGTACTGGGCGACGTGTGGACTTTGCGTATCCTGCGCACTATCTTCCGTGGCAAGCGCCGTTATGGCGACTTCGTCCAGGCATTCGGCGTGTCCCGGGCCGTGCTGTCCACACGGCTTGGCAAACTTGTGGAACATGGCGTTCTGGTGCGCGATGCCGGTGACGGTGGTCATCCGCAATATCGTCTCAGTGAGAGCGGTCTGGACTTGTGGTCCTTGTTCCTTGCCATGTGGTTGTGGGAGCAGGATTGGGGTACTGCCAAAGATCCCGATAGCTGGGCCCCGGATCTGCCGCGCTCATCGGTGGTGCATCTGGGCTGCGGCCAGGCAATGCGACCTGTTTTGCTTTGCGGTAACTGTCAGGGCGAAGTGCAACCGTTTGACACCCGGTTGCTCGCGCCCGAGCTACCGCCCGTTGGCGCTGCACAAGGTCAATCCGATGTTGATCGCAGCTCCGCGTTCCGGCGCGCGCGCGGTGCGGGCGCCTCGACCTCGAACGGCATTACACGGTTGGGGCGGGTTGTGGGTGATCGATGGAACAGTGTCATTGTGGGCGCCGCTTTTCGCGGCACGCGGCTGTTTTCACAATTCGAAAGCGAATTGGGCATAGGCCCGGCCCAGCTCAGCGACAGACTGGCAGAATTGCAGCGATTGGACATTCTGAGTGCGCGCACTTACGTTGGCGCGCGACAGGAATACCGGTTGACCCAAGCCGGACTGGCGCTTTTTCCGATGGTGCTGGAACTGATGCGCTGGGCCAACCAATGGTTGGTGCAGCCGCAGCAGCGGTTGCATCTGCAACATGTATCTTGTGATCAGCGCTTGACTGCACATTGGCATTGCAGCAATTGCCGCGATCAACTGGCGCGCGACACGATCCGCTTCGGGGCCTGATTGAGCCTGTGTCGGCCAGCGGGAGGCAATCCGCGGACACCCTGGTCGACTGCACTACCTGCCAAGAATTGCGGTCAATTCCATCGGGCAAGCGAAGTACCGGCGCTCGCCCACCAGCCGCAGGCGACGCGGCAGCCTGTCGCATGAGTCAATGATGGGAAATTGGACACATCACAGCGGAATTTGACGAGAGTTCGGGTCAAACGAGTCATGTGCCATCGGCGCGCTGAATCGATCGGCCACACGTTGGCGGCAAGGGTATCAGGTAATGCGACGGGGTTCTTCTGATGGGTACGTCAACAGACCCACCCTGCGCAGGCTGACGTCGCGACCACCATGTTGCATAGCGTGTGCCAAACAACTTCCATGGCCACGAAGAAATCCGCGGTGAACGACGATTTATTAACCTCAGAAATCATGAAATTGGTTAGCCCGGAAACGGGCACTCACGACCGGCAGGTTACGCTGCGTTGCCGTCCATCAAATCTTGACGCCAACTCATCGCGAGATGCCAAAGACTGGTGTTACACAGCCTGGGCCACCAGCGCAGTAAAACCCGCGTCAGTGATGGCTGTCGAAATGTTCGCCCGGCTTGAGCGCGTATTCGGTGCCGCAATACGGGCACTTGGCCTTGCCGGTGTGGCCGACGTCCAGATACACCTTAGGATGGCTGTTCCAGATCTTCATGTCCGCCTTGGGGTTGGGGCAAAAGACGCCGCCCTGGTCGTTCAGGTCCTTGGCCAGCAACTCGATCTGCATCTTGCTCATGTGATTTCCATTTCCTAGCGCAGGTACGGCGCCGCTGGCACCGGACCCGTTTCAAGCCATTACCGTCTCGCAGCGCGAACCGACAAGGATCAGACCCTGGTCAGCCAGTGCGCGTATTTCGGGTTGCGTCCGTTGACGATGTCGAAGAATGCCGTCTGGATCTTCTCGGTGATCGGGCCGCGCGAGCCGCTGCCCAGCGTGATGCGGTCGAGTTCGCGGATCGGCGTGACCTCGGCCGCGGTTCCTGTGAAGAAGGCCTCGTCCGAAATGTAGATCTCGTCGCGCGTGATGCGCTTTTGCACCAGTTCCAGGCCCAGGTCCTTGCAGATGTGCAGCACGGTGTTGCGGGTGATGCCGTTGAGCGCGCCGGCCGACAGGTCGGGCGTGTACACGACGCCGTCCTTGACCACGAACACGTTCTCGCCGGCGCCTTCGCTGACGAAGCCGTTGGCGTCGAGCAGCATGGCCTCGTCGTAGCCGTCGTCGGTGGCTTCCTGGTTGGCCAGGATGGAGTTGGTGTAGTTGCTGACCGCCTTGGCCTGCGTCATCGTGATGTTGACATGGTGGCGGGTATAGCTCGAGATCTTGACCCGGATGCCGTTCTTCATGCCGTCCTCGCCCAGGTAGGCGCCCCAGGGCCAGGCCGCGACCATCAGGTGGATGGTGTTGCCCTTCATGCTGACGCCCAGCTTCTGCGAGCCGACCCAGGTCAGCGGGCGCAGGTAGCAGCTCTCGAGCTTGTTCTCGCGCACCACCTGCTTTTGCGCTTCCATCACCTGCTCTTGCGTGAACGGGATCTGCATGCGCAGGATCTTGGCGCTGTTGAACAGGCGCTCCGTATGCTCCTTGAGCCGGAAAATGGCCGTGCCGTCGGCGGTGTTGTAGGCGCGCACGCCCTCAAAGGCGCCGCAGCCGTAGTGCAAGGTATGGGTCAGCACATGGATCTTGGCGTCGCGCCAGTCCACCAGTTGACCGTCCATCCAGATCTTGCCGTCACGGTCGGCCATCGAAGGTGGTACTGCGCTCATGGTGATTCCTTGTTTCGCGCCGGGACCGGCGCTGGGGTTGTTGTCCGGTTACGGAGAAGTTTGCCGATTTTACGGGGCCGGCGACCCGGTTTCGGCCCGGCCCTGCGCTGCAGCAGGCACCGACGCGTCGATATCGTCGGACACCGGCGGACGGGTCATCTCCCAGCGCACCAGACGCCCACCGTTGAACTCGCAGTCGACGTACGACATCGATCCATCGGTCCAGCGGTAGATTTCGGGTTGCACGTCCTTGACCGTCTGCAAGGCGCCCAGTGCACGCGTCATGGCGACCACATGCATCAGGGTTACGCCCGGCCGGAGCTTGGCATTGAGCATCACGGCACTGTCGACATACCCGATCGGCCGGTTGGCCGCCCGCCGGAGCACCTGCATCATGCGGTTGAAATGCAGCAAGGCCCACATGACGATGGCCGTGGCGACGACGGCCACGCCTTGCCAGCCAAACCGGTACCAGGCCATGGTGATGATGGCGACTCCCGCAAGCGGGACGCCGACGCGCAGAAACAATTGATGCATGGGTTGGATCGCATCGGGCACCATGGGCTGCAGTGTGCCGCCTCGGCATGCCCACCGCCCTTTGTGCGCACCCGATGTCAGAAGCGCAAAGCGGGGATTTTAAAGTCGCCGGCGAGGCCGCCCACCCAGGCCCACGCACGAGGGAGGGTTCAGGTCATGCCGCGCACGATTTCCATCGCCTGCTCGACCCGGTCCACACCATGGATGACCAGGCCCTCGATGGGCTTGCGCGGCAGATTGGCCTTGGGTACCACCGCCACGCCGAAACCCAGCTTGGCGGCTTCGCGCAGGCGCTCCTGGCCGCGCGGCGCCGGTCGCACTTCACCGGCCAGCCCCACCTCGCCAAAGGCGAAGAAGCCCTTGGGCAGCGGCTTGCCGCGCAGGCTCGAGGTGATGGCCAGCATCACCGCCAGGTCGGCCGCCGGCTCGTTGATGCGCACCCCGCCG
>Ga0116169_1001763_pt1 | contig 16943 bp, 18 predicted proteins | sample AD_UKC130_MetaG_FD_89796 | JGI IMG/M metagenome (GOLD analysis project Ga0116169, IMG submission 89796) | Active sludge microbial communities of municipal wastewater-treating anaerobic digesters from Canada - AD_UKC130_MetaG | ecosystem: Engineered > Bioreactor > Anaerobic > Digestate | place...
CGTCACGGCGCAGCCGGTGGCGGTCAAGAGTGCTGCGGCGGAAACGGCGGCGGCGATCATTGTGCGAATCTTCATGGTGTTCTCTCCTGTGGGTTGACGGCGTTTGGTGGTGTCAACGCGCTCCTTGCCGGATGCCTCGTTGCCATGTATTCAATGTAGGTCGGCTGCCGGGGGCCGGCTATCGGCCCGCAAGCGCTGCGCTTGTAGGAAACGACCCCGCCGGCCTGCCGGCCGGCCACGGCCGAAGCCCTGATCACGCGCAGATCGCGCGCATGTGCCGGTACGCTTGACTTGACCGCGCGTGCGTGCGCGCGGGTATGGGTATGGTGGGCAGGCGAAGGTGCATGCGCATGCGCGGTGTGCGGTGTGCGGTGTGCGGTGTGCGGTGTGCGGGCGTGGCTCCTACCGCGGCGTGTCCTTGTGTCCGACAGCGCATTCCGCTGCACTGGCGTGATCATCGGTATCCTTTGACACCTCCCCCGATGCGGAATCCGACCATGGCAGGCTCCCCGATCTCTTTCCTGCGCGCAGGCTGCGCCAGACCGCGTGGTGCCGGCCCCCACACGGCGTACCGCTACAGCCTCGTTGCGGCACTGGTCTTGCTGTCCGGCTGCAGCAGCCTGCCGCGGTATGTACCGGACCTGGTCCCGAGCCAGCGGCCGATACAGGTGTCCGGTACCCACGGCCTGCTGTCGGATGCGCGTAGCAAGGCCATTCTGGCGGGCCTGGAGCGCAGAGGCCTCGCAACCGACATCTTCGAGCGCCATCTCGCGCTTGAAGAAGCCATTGCCGGCTATCCGCTGACTACCGGCAATTCCGTGAAGCTGCTGCAGGACGGTCCGGCAACCTATGAGGCCATGCTGTCCGCCATTGCATCGGCGCGCGACCATGTCAACATGGAAACCTACATCCTGGACGACGACGCGGTCGGTCGGCGTTTCGCGCAGGCGCTGATCGACAAACAGGCCCAGGGTGTGCAGGTCAACCTGATCCACGACAGCGTCGGCACCTTGAACACGCCGCCGGCCTTCTTCGAGCGCCTTGAGGCCAGCGGCGTTCGGGTGCTGCAGTTCAACCCGGTCAATCCGCTGCAGGCACGCAAGGTCTGGGAGCTGAACCAGCGCGACCATCGCAAGCTGCTCATCGTCGACGGCAGCACGGCGTTCCTGGGCGGCATCAACATCAGCGGTGTCTACTCCAGTTCGCCGCTGGCCCACCCGACGGTGCCGCAGGAAGATGCGCTGCCGTGGCGCGACACCGATCTGCAGGTGCAGGGCCCGGTGGTGGCCGACCTGCAGAAGATCTTCATGGGGACCTGGCAGTCGCAGAACGGGGGGCCGCTGGAGGCGCGCAACTACTATCCGCAGCAAAAGCCGCAGGGACGGCAACTGGTGCGGGTCATTGGTAGCTCGCCGGACGAGTCCTATAGCCGGATCTACGGTACGCTGATCTCGGCGATTCACCACGCGCAGACCAGCATCCGCATCACGAATGCCTATTTCGTTCCCGACGAGCAGCTGCTCGAGGCGCTGGAGAGTGCCGCACGCAAAGGGGTCGATGTGTCGCTGATACTGCCGGCGCAAACCGATTCCTGGCTGGTCTTCCACGCCGGACGGGTGCACTACAGCCGCCTGCTGCGTGCCGGGGTCCGGATCTATGAACGCCGCGGTGCCATCCTGCACTCGAAAACCGCGCTGATCGACGGGGTCTGGGCCACGGTGGGTTCGACCAACCTGGATTGGCGCAGCTTTCTGCACAATTACGAACTCAATGCCGTGGTGCTGGGGGCCGACTTCGGCGCCCAGGTACAGGCCATGTTCGACCGCGATCTGCAGCAGTCGGACAGGGTGACGCTGGAGCAATGGGAGCGGCGCGCGCTCGGGCCGCGCGTCAAGGAGCTGTTTGCACGTCTTTGGGAATACTGGTTATGAGGAAATACCTGGGTGCATGGGCGCTGGTGCTGCTGGCAATGGGCTTGATGGACGCCGTGTGGATCGGCTGGCTGGCGCACCCGCTCTACCAGCAGGGGCTCGGCCATCTGATGGCGCCGCAGGTCAAACTGGTGGCGGCGATCGCCTTCTATATGGTCTACGGTGTCGGACTGCTGCTGTTTGTCGTGGCAGCGGATGGCGCCAGTGCGCCGTGGGGACGGACCCTGTGGCGTGGCGCCTTGTTCGGCTTCGTGGCCTATGCGGTGTACGACCTGGCCAATCTCGCCACGCTCCGGGATTGGCCGCTGGGCGTGGCGCTGATCGACATGGCCTGGGGCAGCCTTGCCAGTGCGGCTGCAGCAGCCGCCGGCAAGGCCGGGTTCGACCGACTCAGTGGCGAGAGCCCGGGCGCGCCAGCAGGCTGACGAGGCCCATCACAAGGACGCCCACGCCGGCGGCGATCAACACCGACTTGACGGGCTGGTCGCGCACATACTGCTGGGTCTCGCGGGCCGCGTAGCTGGCCTTGGCCTGCAGCTGGCGCGAGCCGTGGCGCACCTGCTGTGCACCGCGTCGGGCCCATTGGGCGGCATGGTCCGTGGCCCGCTCGAGTGCCGGCCCGGCGTCTGCGCGCAGCTGCTGCACCTTGTCGTCCAGCGTGTCGATGGCGTGCTCGGCATTGCGCCGCGTGGACTGGATCGCCGCGCCCGTGCTGTGGGCGGCATCCTCGGCAAAGCGCTGGGTATTCTCCAGGGTGTTGTTCATGTTCATGGTTTCTCCTTTGAAGGATGGTGGGAATGAAAAGTCTGTCCTGCAGCGTCGCAGGTGGCGTCGGTATCTGGCGCGCGTCGCGCGGCGCGCGCCAGGCCTAACCCTTCTTGAGCAGACCGAAGAGGAAGCTGGCAATCGCCAGAACGGCAAACACAAAGAACAAGATCTTGGCGATGCCCACGGCGCTGGCCGCTATTCCGCCGAAGCCGAACAAGGCGGCGATCAGGGCAATGACGAAAAAAACGACGGCATAGTGCAGCATGGCGAAGCTCCTGGTTGCGGGCCTGCGAGGCCCTTGGCGTTGACAGCGCGCAGCGATGTGCTGCGACGCCTTCAGTGTCTGCGGTGGCGTGCGCCGGTGCGATAGGTCCGCGGGCCCCGGGCGTGTCGGGGCAAGGCGTTCCCGGGTGTAGGACAGGGCTGACAGCAGGGCCTTGGCTGCGCATGGCCGCCATGCTTGAATGGTCCTTGAATTGTCCTATTGACAGAACAATTGCCCTGCTGCATCATTCTCCGAGCGCCAGTCTCTGGCGCAGTGCGCCGTCCGGTTCGTGCCGCCACGGCAACCCCTTGCGTCGATCTGGAAGGAATTTTCCGTGGAGCTCTCGTCCAAAACCAGCCGCCAGCTGTTTACCGACTTCAAGGCCAACCCTACGCGCAAGCGTTTCGGCTTTGGCAGCATGCCGGCACTGATCAACATCGATCTGCAAAAGGCCTATACCTCCGTCGGCGAATTCGCCACCGCCTACGAGACCGATCCCCGGCAGCTCGACCATGTCAACACGCTGGCCGAGGAGTTCCGCTCCCGCGGCTTTCCGGTCGTCTGGACCTACGTCGCGTACATGGAGTCGGGTGAGGACTGCGGCGTCTGGGGCACGCGCACCAACACGCTGGACTCGCTGCAGAACATCAAGGTCGGCAGCCGGCGTTCCGAATTCGACGACCGGCTGAAGATCGACAAGGTGCGTGACATCATCATCAACAAGCGCATGGCGTCGGCATTCTTCGAGACCAACCTGGGCTCGATCTTCAACTTCCACAAGGTTGACACCGTTGTCGTCACCGGCGGCTCGACCTCGGGCTGCGTACGCGCCACGGTGGTCGACAGCCTGTCGCGCAGCTACCGCACCATCGTTCCCGAGGAGTGCGTAGCCGACAAGCACGAGGGCCCGCACTTCGCCAACCTGTACGACATGGCGGTCAAGTATGCCGATGTGCTGTCGGTGCAGGAAACACTGGAGCAGCTGCGTCGCGTGCCTGCAGCGGGTGGAGTGGCACGGTGATGCGCGATCCCGGCCTGTACGACTACCTGCCGTACGCCGGTCGGCCGAAGATCCGCTGGCCGAACGGAGCCCGCGTCGCCTTCTGGGTGGCGCCGAACATCGAGTTCTACGAACTCGATCCGCCGCGCAACCCGGCACGTGCGGCATGGGCACGTCCGGCGCCCGATGTGCTGAATTATTCCTACCGCGACTATGGCAACCGCGCCGGCTTCTGGCGCATGCTCGATGCGATGAAGCGCTGCAACATGCGCGGCAGCGTGTCGCTGAACGTGGCGGTGTGCGAACACCATCCCGAGGTCATCCAGGCCTGCGCCGACAATGGCTGGGAGTTCTACTCGCACGGGACCTACAACACGCGCTACCTGATGGGCATGACCGAGGCGCAGGAGCGGGCAGTCATCCAGGATTCGATCGACACCATCCGCAAGCACACCGGCCAGAAGCTCGACGGCTGGCTGGCACCGGCACTGACCTATACCGACCATACGCTGGACCTGGTGGCCGAGATGGGCCTCACCTATGTCTGCGACCTGTTCCACGACGACCAGCCCGGTGCGGTCAAGGTCAGGAAGGGCCGGCTGATCAGCGTGCCCTATTCGCTGGAGATGAACGACGTCATCGTCTACAACGTCAATCTGGTGTCGCCGCGGCGCTATGCCGACATTCTCAAGCGCCAGTTCGACCGTCTGTATGCCGAGGGGGAGGAGTCGGGCACCGTGATGTGCATTCCACTGCATCCCTACCTGGTCGGCCAGCCCTACCGCATGGCCGCATTCGAAGAGGCTCTGTCGTACATCACCGGCCATGACAAGGTCTGGCTGGCCACCGGCCGCGAGATCGCGCAGCACTTCAGCGACCATTACTACGACGCCTTTGCACAGGCCAGCCAGAGCGTGGGGGAAGCACCATGACGATCCCGGACAGCTATCTCGCATACGCGAATCGCCGCTACGGCATGGACCACGACCGCTACGACTGGTCGATGTTGCCGCAGCGCAAGCCGGTCGTCTGGCCGAATGGTGCGCGGGTTGCGCTGTGGGTGATTCCGGCCCTTGAATGGTTTCCGCTCGACATGAAGGGCGTGCCCTTCAAGCCACCCGGTGCAATGCAGACCGCCTACCCGGACCTGCGCCACTACACGCTGCGCGACTACGGCAACCGGGTCGGCATCTTTCGCGTGATGCAGGCGCTCGACCGCCATGGCATCCGGGCCTCCGTGGCAGTGAATGCGGCGGTCGCCGCACGCTATCCGACATTGCTGCAGGAATGCACCCGGCGCCACTGGGAGGTGATTGCCAACGGGCAGGACATGGACCACCTGCACCATGCGGGCCTGGACCCTGAGGTCGAGCGCAAGATCATCTCCGACACGCTGGCGCTGCTGCGCAAGGCATCGGGTCAGGCGGTGCGCGGATGGCTGTCGCCGGCCAAGTCGGAGTCGGCCGCCACGCTGGATCTGCTGGCGGCGGCGGGTGTCGACTATGTCTGCGACTGGGTCAACGACGACATGCCTTATGCGATGCGCACGAAAGCCGGCGCGCTGCATGCCATGCCGCATCCGGTCGACATCGACGACTACACGATCCTGGTGCAGAACCACCACACCGAGGATGATTTCCGCGACCAGCTGTGCGACCAGTTCGACCTGCTGTACAAGGAGTCGGAGACGCAGGGTGGGCGCATCATGGCGGTATCACTGCATCCCTGGGTGATCGGCCAGCCCTACCGGATCAAGGCGCTTGAAGATGCGCTGCAGCACATCATGGGCCATGCCGGTGTGTGGGCGGCGACCGGCAGCGAGATCCTGGACGCCTGGTCGGCCGGGCAGTCCTGATCGGAGCAGTGCGGGGTGCGGGTCGACGTTGCATCCCGCGGTGGCGCCTGTGGCGCCACGTGCTCAGTGCGCCGGTGGCGCAGACGCAATGGCGTGCAGCGCCATGTCGTTCCAGACGTCCTGCCGGCGGATCAGGCCTTCGGCCACCTCGAAGCGGTCGATGAAGCGGATGCCCTCGAACGTCGTTCCGTCCAGCCAGGTCCCGCGCAGCGTGCCGAAGCAGTAAACGATGGCGCCGTCGCCGGTCCAGCTCTCGTCAAAGCGTTCATAGTCTTTTGCAGCGCTGAGGTAGCGGCTGCGCGACCATTCCACCAGCTGCGTCAGTCGCTGCATCGGCGCTGCACCCGGAAACGTCATCTGGAAATCGGGTGCGAGCATGTGCTCGGCGGCTGGCAGGTCGCGCTCCTGCATGCGGTCCAGGAAGGCGCGCACCAGCGCCGAGGCATCGGGCCGCTCCGGCCCGCCGGCCGAGAGCACCCTGCCATCCCGCTGGTAGGTACTCGCATGCTGCACGAACACGATGGTGCCCGAAGGTACTGCGGCAATCACCGAACGGGTGGCGACTGCCACGCGCTGCACCAGGCGACTTTCGGCCTCGGTGGAATAGCCGGGCAGCAGCGTGACGGAAATGACGGGCATGGAGCGCTCCTGTGGGCGTGGGTGGGGGGGTGATCATGCCGGCAATCGAGAAACCCCTGGGCATGGTCGACGGCTCGGAGCGTATGGTCTATTCGGCCGCGCCGGACCGCGCCCCTTTGCGCTGGCCGGGCGGGGCGCGGGTGGCCCTGTGGGTGGCACCGAACATCGAGCACTACGAGTTTTTGCCCGAGAAGATCCGGGTGCGCGACCCCTGGCCGCGCATGCCGCATCCGGACATCCTGGGCTATGGCCTGCGCGACTATGGCAACCGGGTCGGCGTCTGGCGCCTGATGGAATTGTTCGACCGCTACCCCTTGCCGATCACCGTCTCGCTGTCGATGGCGGTGCTGCAGATGTACCCGGACATTGCCGATGCGATGATGCGGCGCGGCTGGGAGTTCATGTCGCACGGCCTGTACAACACGCGCTACCACTGGGGCCTGGACGAAGACGCCGAGCGTGCCGCGATTGCCGAATGCCAGCAGATCCACCGCGCCGTGACCGGACGTGCGCTGAGCGGCTGGTTCTCGCCGGCAGCGTCCAATACGCTGCAGACCCCGGACCTGGTGGCAGAGGCCGGCATCGCCTACCTGTGCGATCTGTACCACGACGACCAGCCGACGCCGATCCGGGTGCGCTCGGGCACGCTGGTGTCCTTGCCGTATTCGATGGAGATCAACGACAGCATCGCCTGGCGGCGCGGCCAGGAGGCCGAAGCCTTTGCGCAGAAGATCTGCGACGAATTCGATGTGCTGTACGCGGAAGGCGCACACAGCGGCAAGGTCATGAACATTGCCATGCATCCGTTCATCATGGGCCAGCCGCACCGCATCGACCATCTGGCGCGGGCGCTGGACTACATCTTTTCGCACAGCGGTGTCTGGTGTGCCACCGGCGCCGACATCGTTGCGCACTACCGACAGCAAACTTCCCTGGTGCCCGTGGCGCCGCCAACCCCCTGACACCATGACAAGCACTGCTTCCAACGACTACATCCGCGCCTACATGACCGAACGTCCGGTCGATCCGGCCCGCGCCGCGCTGCTCATCATCGACATGCAATACGCGACCGGTTCGCGCTCCGGAGCGCTCGGGCGCAAGCTCCAGGCCGAGGGTTCGAACGTGGGCGACTACCGGTTCGACCGGATCGAGACCGCGGTGCTGCCCCATGCCTGCCAGCTGCGTGACCGCTTCACCGCGCTGGGCCGGCCGGTGCTGCATGTCACGGTGGGCGCGGCCCATGCCGATGCGCTGGACGCGCCGGTGCACATGCGCAAGCTGTTCGTGGAATTCGCCAACCACGTGGGCAGCCATGAGCACGAGATTCTCGAGGAGCTGCGGCCCCGCGCCGGCGAGCATGTGCTGCGCAAGACCACGATCGGCGCATTCGCCTCCACGAACATCGACAGCCTGCTGCGCGCGCTGGGTTGCGATCAGCTGTACCTGTGCGGCATTTCCAGCAACATGTGCGTCGAGACCACGGCGCGCGAGGCGGCGGATCGGGGTTACCTGGTCACCCTGGTCGAAGATGCCTGCGGTACCACCCACGCGGATCTGCATGCGGCGACGATGCGCAACTTCCAGCGCCTGTTCGGCCGGGTCGAATCGACCCGCACTGCACTGGATGAACTGCCGGTTCCGGCCATGGCAGGAGGCGTGGCATGACGCGCAAGGTGCTGGTCATCGTACCCTTCGCCATGTCGGCCGACAACCTGTTGCTGCGCGAGCAGCAGCTGGCGGGCCTGCAGTTCGGCCCCGACCTGGTGTTCGAGTACCGCACCGTCAGGGCCGGCCCGGTCAACTACTCCAGCCACCACGACTTCGTGCTGGCCGACGTCGCCAACTTCGAAGCCGGATGCCGGGCGCAGGACGAGGGCTATGCAGCGGTGTGCATCGACACCATGAGCGACTCGGGTGTCGCGGCGCTGCGCGCGGTGCTGGACATTCCGGTGTTCGGCCCGGGCAAGGTTTCGATGCTGACGGCGCTGATGCTGGGCGACCGGTTCTCCATCCTGACCATGGCCAGCCGCTGGAAGCCGCTGTACAAGAAGGCGCTCGATGAACTCGGCATGCACCACAAGTGCGCCTCGGTGCGTGCAATCGAGGTGCCACCTGACAACCAGGGACTGCTGGCGGGCAAGGAGGAACTGGTCTTTCCGCTGCTGGAGCAGGCCGCACGCAAGGCCATCGCGGAGGATGGCGCCGAGGTGCTGATCCTCGGCTCGACGACCATGCACCAGGCGCACGCGTATCTGGTCGACCGCCTGCCGGTGCCGGTCATCAACCCCGGGCCAGTCAGCTACAAGATGGCGGAAGCCGCCCTGGCGCTGGGGCTGCGCCAGAGCCGCGTCGCGTACCCGGCGCCGATGCATCCGCGGCTCGACATGCTGCAGGCCATGCTCAGCGCCGCACAAGGCGCTTCGGACCGTCCATGACGCCCCGCCTGCTGCAGCCCGAACAGGTCGCTGCCTACGGGCGCGACGGCTTCGTCTGCCCGGTGCCGGTACTGGCACCTGAGGAGGTGCACATCGCACGAGGCGAACTCGAAGACTGGGAGAGGGTGCGCGGCGCACCGATCGACTTCCCCGAGAAGTCGAAGTCCTATCTGCTGTTCGGCTGGGCGGATCGGCTGGTCCACCATCCGCGGGTGCTGGACGCGGTCGAGGACCTCATCGGCCCGGACATCCTGGTCTACCACTCGACGCTGTTTCTCAAGGAGGCCCGGACGCCGGCGTTCGTGCGCTGGCACCAGGACAGTACGTATTTCTACCTCGAGCCACATGCGCACGTGACGGCCTGGGTGGCCTTGTCGGAAGCGGACGAGACTGCCGGCTGCATGGTGGCCTTGCCGGGGAGCCACCGGTGGGGCGCGTTCGCGCACGACGACCAGCCGGGGCCGCACAACATGATCCGGCGCGGCCAGGGCATCAGCGGGCGCTTCGACGATGCGCGCGGCACTCCGATGCCGCTGCACGCGGGAGAGATGTCGCTGCACCATACCGATCTGGTCCATGCATCGGGTGCCAACGACAGTGCCGACCGGCGCATCGGGTTCGCGATCAGCTATATCCCGGCGCAGGTACGTCCGGTGGGCGCCGTGCAGCCATCGGCCTTGTGCGTACGCGGCCGGGACCATGGCCATTTCCTGCCCGAACAGCGGCTCCTGGCACCGTTGTCGGACTCGGCGTGCGCGGCGCACCGGCAGGCACTGGCGCGGTTTCGTGCGTTGCAGGATGCCGGTTTCAAGGCAAACGGGGCGACTGCGCCATGAGCGACGTCGCGGCACAGCGCAGCGCGCTGATCATGCTGGTGGAGCGCTACTTCGCGGCGGTGGACCTCATGGATCTGGACGCGACGCTGGCCTGCTTAACCGCGGATGCGCGGGTCACGATTGCGACCTTCGACACCGTTTACCAGGGCCGGGACACCGAGGTCCGCGGCATGTACGAACGCCTGTTCGCACGGTATGCCAGTGTCTGGCACGGGGACTTCGACCATGTGGCGCAGCCGCCGCAGCGCATCGCCAGCCAGTTCACGGTGCGCAATGTGTCAGCCCAGGGGATGCTGGCGGTGAAGCACAACTGCAACTTCTTTCGCCTGCGTGAGGGGCTGGTCTGCGACATGAGCGTCTACATGAGCGGGGACAACTCGCTGCGCTGAGCTGTGCCTGCGTGCGGGCCTGTCAAGCGCGCATGGCCATCCCGGTCCGGTGCCAGAATGGATGCCAACTTGCGTTGTCCGCAACACCTCAGCCCCTTCAGGAGAAACCATGGCCGCTTATCTTGTCGTCGATTCCAGACTCACCGATCCCGAGCGGTACGAACAGTACAAACTCAAGGCCAAGCCACTGGCTGAAAAGCATGGTGGCGAGTACCTGGCGCGTGGCGGCAAGACCACGGTCAAGGAGTCCGACCTGTGGTCGCCCACGCGCATGGTGCTGATCCGCTTCCCGTCGATGGAACAAGCCGAGGCCTTCTATGACAGCGCCGAGTACCAGCAGGTACTGGGCATCAGCAAGCAGTCGGCCGAGCGCACGGTCTTCGTGCTCGAAGGCATGTGACGCGGCGCGTCGGCAGCTTCTTTTTGCGCGCTTGCCTGCGCGTGCAACGGCTGCCGCGATTTGGCAAATGTCGACATCTGCGATAAACTCACGCCCTTCGTTCGCGAAGTTGTTTTATTGCGGGTTCTTCTTGTCATGGCCAATGGCCTGATTCGGCGCCGCGTACTGTGCGGAGTCGTCGGATGCCCGTCGCCAAGGCGGCGTTGGCAACCAAGCGCTCACATGCCCCCTGCCTCTGGCGGGCTCCGATACCGGTTAACCGTGTGTTCATGCATTGAACGGCCCTGTGCGGCTGTCTTTCACGGGATGCGGTATTGCCGGCTGTATCCCACTTCGGCTATCGTCGTGTCGTGCCTCACAGGCGCCGCGCACAGCCACACAAAAAAGGGAAAAACCATGAAAACAGCCTCTTCCCTCCTGCTCGCAGCATCGCTCTGTGTTCCGCTGCTGGCCTCCGCCGCCGAGCCCGACAGCTGTCGCACGGTGCGATTTGCCGATGTGGGCTGGACCGACATCACCGTCACGACCGCCGTGACCAGCAAGCTCTTGAACGCAATGGGCTACAAGACCAAGACCAACCTGATCTCGGTGCCGGTGACCTACAAGTCGCTGGAGAACAAGGACATCGATGTGTTCCTGGGCAACTGGATGCCGACCATGGAAGGCGACATCAAGGCCTATCGTGAGAAGGGCAGCGTCGAGACGGTGCGTGCGAATCTCGAGGGCGCCAAGTACACGCTGGCGGTCACGCAGGCCGCCTACGACGGGGGCCTGAAGACCTTTGCCGACATCGCCAAGTTTGGCAAGCAGCTCGACAACCGCATCTATGGCATCGAGCCGGGCAATGACGGCAACCGGCTGATCCAGGGCATGATCGACAAGAACCAGTTCGGCCTGGGCAAGTTCAAGGTGGTGGAGTCGAGCGAAGCCGGCATGCTGTCGCAGGTGCAACGCGCCGAGCGCCGCAAGAACTGGATCGTGTTCCTCGGCTGGGAACCGCATCCGATGAACAGCAGCTTCAAGATGAAATATCTCGAAGGCGGCGATGACGTGTTCGGCCCCAACCTGGGCGGCGCCACCATCTACACCAACGTGCGCAAGGGCTACGTGCAGGAGTGCGCGAACGTCGGCAAGCTGCTGACGAACCTGGTCTTCACCCTGGAGATGGAAAACAAGCTGATGGACGCGGTGCTCAACGGCAAGAAGAAGCCTGAGCAAGCGGCAACGGCATGGCTCAAGGCCAATCCCCAGGCGCTCGATGCCTGGCTTGACGGTGTGACCAGCACCGACGGCAAGCCGGCCATCGTGGCCGTGAAGGCGGCGCTGGCCAAGTAGGCCTTCTCCGCAGCGGGCTGCATGCGGCCCGCTTGGAATCCACGGCACGCCAGCTCCGGCTGTGTGCCATTTTTCGGCCCTTGCGCTGACTCCCACCTGATTCAAGGCCATGCAGAAAATCCCTCTTGGCGATGCCATTGCCGAATTCGTCGACTGGCTGACGCTGCACGGCGCCGCCTACTTCGACGCATTCGCCGATGCGGTGGCCACTGCGATCAACGCGTTCACCGGCGCCTTGCTCTGGTTCCATCCCCTGGCCTTGATCGCCGTGTTCGGCCTGATCGCGCATGGCATCCAGCGCAAATGGACGCTGACGGTGTTTTGCGTGCTGTCGTTCCTGCTGATCCTGAATCTGGGTTATTGGCAGGAAACCCTCCAGACACTGGCGCAGGTGCTGTTCGCCACGCTGGTGTGCGTCGTCATCGGTGTGCCGCTGGGCATCTATGCGGCTCACAAGCCGCGCTTTTACACCGTGATGCAGCCGGTGCTGGACCTGATGCAGACCGTGCCGACCTTCGTCTACCTGATTCCGACGCTGACGCTGTTCGGTCTTGGCGTGGTGCCGGGGCTGATCTCCACCGTGGTATTCGCCGTTGCCGCACCGATCCGGCTGACCTACCTCGGCATACGCGATGTTCCCGCGGAACTGATGGATGCCGGCAAGGCCTTCGGCTGCTCACGCCGCCATCTGCTCACGCGGATCGAACTGCCCTATGCCATGCCGAGCATCTCGGCCGGCATCACGCAGTGCATCATGCTGTCGCTGTCGATGGTGGTGGTCGCTGCGCTGGTGGGTGCCGATGGTCTGGGCAAGCCCGTCGTGCGCGCCCTGAACACCGCCGACATCGCGATGGGCTTCGAGGCCGGCCTGGCCATCGTGCTGCTCGCCATCATCCTCGACCGGGTCTGCAAGCAGCGCGCGGGCAAGGGAGGTGCTGCATGAGTCTGATCCGTATCGAAGACGTGGACGTTGTCTTTTCGAAGTCGCCCAAGCCGGCGCTGGACCTGCTGGACCAGGGGCTATCGCGCGACGAGATCTTCAAGAAGACCGGCCTGATCGTCGGCGTCGAGAAGGCCAACCTGGAGGTGCAACGCGGCGAGATCTGTGTGCTGATGGGCCTGTCCGGCTCCGGGAAATCCAGCCTGCTTCGCTGCATCAATGGCCTCAACACCGTGAGCCGCGGACGGCTGCTGATCGCGCACGACGGCGCTGAGGTCGATATCGCCAGCTGCTCGGCCGCCACCTTGCAGGCCATGCGCACCCAGCGCATCGCGATGGTGTTCCAGAAATTCGCACTGATGCCTTGGCTGACCGTGGCCGAGAACGTCAGCCTGGGTCTCGAGATGCAGGGGCTGGCGCTGGGTGAGCGCCAGAAGCGCATCGACGACAAGCTGGAGCTCGTGGGCCTGTCCCAGTGGCGCGACAAGCGCCCGGACGCGCTTTCGGGTGGCATGCAGCAGCGCGTGGGCCTAGCGCGGGCGCTGGCCATGGATGCCGACATCCTGCTGATGGACGAGCCGTTCTCCGCACTCGATCCACTGATCCGGCAGGGTCTGCAGGATGAACTGCTGGAGCTGCAGCGCAAGCTGAGCATGACCATCGTCTTCGTCAGCCACGACCTCGATGAGGCGCTCAAGCTGGGCAACAACATCGTCATCATGAAAGACGGCAAGATCGTGCAGCACAGCAAGCCGGAAGATATCGTGCTCAACCCTGCCAACGATTACGTGCGGGCCTTCGTGGCCCACACCAACCCGCTCAACGTGCTGCGCGGGCGCAGCCTGATGCGGCCACTGGCCGAATGCGAGCAGCGCGACGGCGAGACCTGCCTCGATGGCCAGACCGACATCTGGTTGCGCCTGGACGGCCAGGGTGCGCTACAGGGCGCACGCCGCGGTGCCGATGCCTTGCCCCTGCAGCGCTGGTCGGTGGGAGAGGAGATCGAAACCTTGCAGGTCGGTCCCACCATGGTGGATGCCGACATCGGCATGCGCGATGCCTTGCATATTCGCTACCAGACCGGTCAGAAGCTGGTGCTCAGCGAGGGCGATCGTCCGATCGGCATACTCGGCGACCGCGAGCTGTACCACGCCTTGCTGGGCAAGGCCATGGGCTGAAAGCCCCCGCCGCGGTCGGCCGGAACCGGTCGACCGCGCCTCGTATTCTTGAACCTTGGAGGCACTGCATGCCTGCTATTGCTTTGCAACAACTTTTTATCGGTGGCGCCTGCGTCGACGCCACCAGCGGTGAGACCTTCACCACCGTGAATCCGGCCACTGGCGCGGTGCTGGCCGAGGTGCAGAGCGCCTCGCGCCAGGACGTGGACAGGGCGGTGGCCTGTGCCCGGGTCGGCCAGCGCGTCTGGGCCGGCTTCACCGCCATGCAGCGCTCGCGCGTATTGCGCCGCGCGGTCGAGATCCTGCGCGCACGCAACGACGAACTGGCTGACCTGGAGACGCTGGATACCGGCAAGCCGCGCTCCGAAACGCGCGCCGTCGATATCGTGACCGGCGCCGACGTGCTCGAGTATTACGCCGGCCTGGCCACCGCGATCGAAGGCATGCAGGTGCCGCTGCGCGAGAGTTCCTTTGTCTACACGCGGCGCGAACCGCTGGGTGTGGTGGCCGGCATCGGCGCCTGGAACTATCCGATCCAGATTGCCTTGTGGAAGTCGGCACCGGCACTGGCGGCCGGCAATGCGATGATTTTCAAGCCCAGCGAGGTCACGCCCCTGACCGCGTTGAAGCTGGCCGAGGTCTATACCGAGGCCGGATTGCCCGATGGCCTGTTCAACGTGCTCAATGGCAGCGGTGCGACCGTCGGCGCCTGGTTGACCGAACATCCCGGCATCGAGAAGATTTCCTTCACCGGTGGCACCGTCACCGGCAAGAAGGTGATGGCGAGCGCTTCGGGCTCGACGCTCAAGGACGTGACCATGGAGCTCGGCGGAAAGTCCCCGCTGATCGTGTTCGCCGATGCAGACCTGGACCGTGCGGCCGATATCGCGATGATGGCCAATTTCTACAGCTCGGGCCAGGTGTGTACCAACGGTACGCGCGTGTTCGTGCACCGGTCGATCCAGCCGGCATTCGAGGCCCGGTTGCTGGAGCGGGTACAGCGCATCCGCATGGGTGACCCGCAGCATCCCGACACCAACTTCGGACCCCTGGTGAGCCAGGCCCATATGGAAAAGGTGCTCGGCTACATTGCCACGGGCAAGGCTGAAGGCGCCCGGCTGCTGGCCGGTGGCGCCCGTGTCACCGCTGGTGCATTGGCGCAGGGCGCCTTCGTCGAGCCGACGGTGTTCACCGATTGCGCTGACCACATGAAGATCGTGCAGGAGGAGATCTTCGGGCCGGTGATGGCCGTCCTCGGGTTCGACACGGAAGACGAAGTCGTGCGCCGCGCCAACGACACGTCCTATGGCCTGGCAGCCGGTCTGGTCACGAATGACCTCAACCGGGCGCACCGCGTCATCCACCAGCTGCAGGCCGGTATCTGCTGGATCAACACCTGGGGCGAGTCGGCGGCGGAAATGCCGGTGGGCGGCTACAAGCAGTCGGGCGTGGGCCGCGAAAACGGCCTGGACACCTTGCGCGCCTACACGCGCTGCAAGTCCATCCAGCTGGAAATGGGCGCCTACACCTCGGTGTTCTGAGCCGAAAGAGAAAAGAAAGCACGACGGGACATGCAGACAAGGGAATTCGATTACATCGTCATCGGCGCGGGTTCGGCGGGCAATGTGCTGGCCACGCGGCTGACCGAGGACGCCGGGGTGCGCGTGCTATTGCTGGAGGCAGGAGGTCCCGACTACCGGCTGGACTTCCGCACCCAGATGCCGGCTGCGCTGGCCTATCCGCTGCAGGGCCGGCGCTACAACTGGGCCTACGAAACCGAACCAGAACCCCACATGGGCAACCGCCGCATGGAGTGCGGCCGCGGCAAGGGGTTGGGGGGCTCGTCGCTGATCAACGGCATGTGCTACATCCGTGGCAATGCGATGGACTACGACAGCTGGTCCACACGCCCGGGTCTGGAAAACTGGTCCTACCTGGACTGCCTGCCGTATTTCCGCAAGGCCGAGACGCGCGACATCGGCGCCAACGACTACCACGGCGACAGCGGACCGGTGAGCGTGACCACGCCCAAGACCGGCAACAGCGTGCTGTTCCAGGCCATGGTGGAGGCGGGCGTGCAGGCGGGATATCCGCGCACCGACGATCTGAACGGCTACCAGCAGGAGGGCTTCGGCCCGATGGACCGCACCACTACACCGCGGGGGCGCCGTGCCAGCACGGCGCGCGGCTATCTCGACCAGGCCCGGCAGCGGCCCAACCTGACCATCGTCACGCACGCATTGACCGACCGCATCCTGTTCTCGGGCAAGCGCGCGGTTGGCGTGTCCTACCTGCAGGGCGGTCAGACCCATACCGCGCATGCTGCGCGCGAGGTGCTGCTGTGCTCCGGCGCCATCGCATCGCCGCAGATCCTGCAGCGCTCCGGTGTCGGTCCGGCAGCGCTGTTGCGCGGGCTGGACATCGACGTCGTGCACGACCTTCCCGGTGTCGGCGCCAACCTGCAGGACCATCTGGAGGTTTACCAGCAATACGAGTGTCTGCAACCGGTGTCGCTGGTGGGGGCCCTGAAATGGTGGAACCAGCCGGCCATCGGTGCCGAGTGGCTGTTCCTGGGCAGCGGCATCGGCGCCAGCAACCAGTTCGAGGCCGGCGGCTTCATCCGCAGCTCGGAGGCCTTCGCCTGGCCCAACATCCAGTACCACTTCCTGCCGGTGGCCATCAACTACAACGGCAGCAATCCGATCAAGGTGCACGGCTTTCAGGCGCACATGGGATCGATGCGTTCGCCCAGCCGGGGCCGCGTGCAGCTGCGCTCGAAAGATCCGCACCAGCATCCGAGCATCCTGTTCAACTACATGTCGACCGAGCAGGACTGGGCTGAGTTCCGCGCCGGCATCCGCATCACGCGCGAGATCATGCGCCAGAGCGCACTGGCGCCGTATGCGGGACGCGAGATTACGCCCGGGGAGGCCGCGCAAAGCGACGCGGAACTCGACGCCTATGTGCGCCAG
>Ga0116169_1001766_pt1 | contig 16936 bp, 17 predicted proteins | sample AD_UKC130_MetaG_FD_89796 | JGI IMG/M metagenome (GOLD analysis project Ga0116169, IMG submission 89796) | Active sludge microbial communities of municipal wastewater-treating anaerobic digesters from Canada - AD_UKC130_MetaG | ecosystem: Engineered > Bioreactor > Anaerobic > Digestate | place...
ACTCCCCAGCTGGACGTTGTTTTTTGGAAAGTGGAAGATATCCTTCAAATCGGGAAGTCCAATCCAGGACATTTTCCTGACTATCCAGGATAGCTATAAAATAGATGTCCTCAGTTGCCTGATAAGGAGTTAGAACTTCTGAAGCTGGTAAACCCCTTTCGAGCCCGGCCCGAATGCTTTCTTTAAGTATCAGGGCGGTAGCTGTCAGCTGGTCACGAGCCAGCTCCTGTATCCTGGCTTGAATATATTGGCGGTTTAAATTTGAGAGCAAGGTAAAAAGCCCTACGACCAGCAAAAATGGAAGTATAAAAAAGAGCAGAAATTCCCTTTTCCTCATCTATTAACCTGCATTATCGATAAAGCAAGTTTCCTTGTCATTTTCAATTATCACTCATCATACCATTGGGAAATGATATGATTTTCTTGAATCGGTCCTTGCCTCTGAGTTCCCTCGAAAATAATTCATCCAGCTCGATAATAAAACAGATTTACCAGGATGATTTGCCACTGCCCGGCTAAGTTCAAAAATCAGTATATAACATTTTCGGTCTGGCTAAAAAGATAACCTCAAAGAAAGGTTATCACCCTCTTTTTCTTTGCCGGCCCTGACCACCGCTCCAGGCTGGAAAGCCGCGGCGATCTCTTAAAATTATGGTCTGGTTTTGCAGCCTCATTTCTCTAGCCATGATCAATTTTTTCTGTCCGCCATTGACTTCTACCAGAGAACCGACCAGTCTGACCTTTTCCCCTTGATGAAAGTCAACCTGGAAAAACCAGGCGGGAGCCGTCTCCACCTCATAGATTTCGCCGGAACTTTTATCTTTAACTTGGAGAATCAAAAAACTGGCTCTTTTCTCGTACCGCTGCTCGAAGCGGATATCCTCAATCTGGCCTTCAATAGTGATTTCCCGGTCAACATTATAATAGGGTAAACCAGGCCTGGCCTGAAGCCAGCCTGCCTGCATCTCGCCGGCCAAAAGAAATAGGCTAAACATGGCCAGGATTATCGTTGATTTGATTTTGAAACGCTCAGGTTCCATTTAAGCCCTCCACTGATAAAATTGCCTGACCAGTCAAACCAGGGATCATTCGAGGCATTACTAATATAAGAATAGGAGACAAAAAAAGAAACTCTGGCCAGGTCAAGTTGAACCAGGGTACTAAGCTGGTGCCGCCTGTCTTCTCTTATCACCCCCAGGCTAACTCCTTCCAGGTCGAGGCTTTCCAGGCCCGGAAATTCCCTGTTTAGATAATCATACTGGATTTCGGCTTGAAGCCGATCGGTCAGACTGGCCGTTAATTTGGCCTTCAGGCTAAATCCCTGCCAGCTAAAAAGGTCTGAAGTTGGATTTTCCACATTATAATATTCATCGCTGGCACTGAAGGGGTTTTCTCCCCTTAGATTCCACTGCTTCATTCCGCCCAAACTCAGACCAACCCTGTCGCCCAAGCCTTGAGCCAGAAGGCCGCTGACCGCCAGGATCTGGATGCTCCGCGGGTCAGTATAATAAACTGTTTGATACGGTGTCCCTCGCAGGCTATAACTTCCTCCCTGCTTATAATTATCGGCCGGGCGGCCATGTCCTCCACCTGGTCCACCCTGTTGAGAGATAAAAAAGCTGGTGAGCTGGTTAACGGAAGACAGACCATAAACTGGGGCACTGCTTGAGATCATAGCTACTGGTGCTGCCTCCCCCTCAATTATAGCGATTTCGCCCGGGTGATAAAAATACTTGTAACCATAACTGGCTTCAACTTTAAGGGTTGTTCTGGTCTTAAAGTAATGATCAAGTGACAGGTTAACCATCTCTGAAAAATAGTCAAATATTCCCAGTTTATAACTGCGGTAGATGCTTTGTGATTCAAGTCTTAAAACTGTAGCCGGGGTCAAATAACTTTTAAAACTGGCAATAAGCTTTAGCCCGGCATGATTAAAGTTATTGTACAGGTCCTTGAAAAGGACTCCCTGTCCTTCGGCAGCTAAATAAAAAGCACTTTTAGACCCAACCGGAATAAGATAATCAACCCCGAGCTGCCCTCCGACCGAACTCAAGCCAGAATATTTATAAAGATAATTAAAATCCAGGCCACCATAAAGAGATAGAGAACTGGAATCACCACCGAAAAAGAAGCTACCGGTTGTTAACCAGTCAGAGACGGGTTGATAAGTCTGGAAAATATTATTAGTTGAATGCTGGACCAGAGAAAATTGGACAGCCCCGGCCTGAATTAAGGCTGGTCTTAAAGAAATAAGGGCCAGCCAGATAACCGAAAAAAAGATATATTTATTCAGCTGGCGTTTGGGCCCTGTCTTTAACTTAATTCTTGATTTCATTCTAATTGCTTTCATTCTGCTTCTCCTCTAATCCTGACAGCCCGGTTAAATTCCTGCCACTCGAGGTAAGCTCTGCCTGTATTCATCATTTTAGCCTATAAGAAAACTATAAAACAGGAAGTTCAGAGGAGGAATTTCCTCCCCTGAATTCCTTTGATTTCTACTGGCCTCCAGGCTGACTGAAGTCTCAAGACTCAGCATCTTTTAAACCCTATTTTTTGCCCTGGCGGCTGGCTTTGCCTTTGGGACCTGTCCCATCACAAAACTGGCTGGTCAGGCTGCTCTGAGTCCGGAAGGAATTTCTGGATGTGGTCATATTTCTGATCGCGTTTTTATTGGCCAGCATTTTTCCCTGGTTGCCTTCGGGAGAACTCTGATAGCCAGTTCCGTCCTTAGGAGCTGTCCAGTCTGGATCCTGGCAATTGGGAATCCCGTCATTATCATGGTCACGGTAAAAATCATTTATCCCATCGCCGTTTTCATCAACAAAATAGGGACCAGTCTTGATTCTATTTCCTGGTCTGGACTGTTCCTTGGTTCTGACCTGAGTGGCATTTCTCTCTTCTTCTTTTGTCATCACCCTGTTCTGATTCTGCACTTTTTCCTCGTTTTTAATCTGGGCTTGTTCCTGATTGCGGCGGACATTAGTTAGATTATGTTCAATTTCTGGCTGGCCAGGACCATCTTTATTAATAATCACCTCGTTTTGAACGACCTGGTTTTCGACCTGGTGTTGGATCTGCAGCTGGTGCTGAGCCTGAGCCTGTTCCTCATTTTTTACTTCGATTCTGTTTTGAATTTGATTGGTCACCCTGGTTTGTGATTGAGAATTCGGGCTGGCTTCGTTCTCTATTGTCTTTTCTACGTCTGCCCTGACCTGCTCTTTAGCCTGTTCTTTAGCCTGCTCTTTGACTTGCCCTGTTACCTGCTCTTGCACCTGGACGTTAGCCTGGACTCTGGCTTTCTCTTCAGTCTGGGTTTTAGTTTCCTGTTGGGTATTTTCCTGAGCATAACTCAAAGAAAAAACCAGCAGCAGGGCTAAAAAACCCATCGTGACTGTGGTTAATAAATTTTTTATCCTCATGTTTGACCTCCTTGTCATGAGTTTCACCCTTAATATATGCAAGCAGCGTGCCAGATACTATGTTATTGATAATTGATAAGATACAGATTAATAAAGATGGCTTTCTCTGACATCTTTGTTCCTTCTCCGACAATTTTGTCGCTTCTAGACAGGTTCTTTAAATTTGAATCTGAAAAAAGACAGTGGTAATCTTTTTATAGATGTTCAAAGGAGGTAAGGGATAATGGGCAAGGTTAAAGATTCAAAATTAACCATCCTGAGTCTGGCCCCACCGGTTCAAACCAGAAGAGAGTTTCTTAAGAGTTCAGCTGTCGGTGGTTCTGCCCTTCTTCTGAGCAGTTTATTTATCAGGAAAGTCTCTGCTCAGGAGGCCAGTCGTCCCCGCTATGCTATGATCCTGGTCGATTATAATAAATGCACGGGCTGCCGGACCTGTGAGACGGTTTGTGCCGCTTTCAATAATCAAGTCAAAATTGGAGAAGAGGAGCTGCCCGGGTTGGGGAATCCCCATCTGGCTAACATCAGGGTTCAGGCCTTTAATCCCGATGTTGATATTCCCGTTGTCTGTTTAATGTGCCGGCATAACCCCTGCATTGAGGCCTGCCCGGTTGAACCTGATCCCAAAACTGGGAGAAGGGCCCTTTATCGCGACGAGAAAACCCTGAGCATCAAAAATGATAAGGCCAGGTGTATCGGCTGTCAGAGCTGTGCCGATGCCTGCCGGGCCAAAAGAGTGGGGGCAATTATTCCCAACCCACAAACAGGTAATCCAGAAAGAATGTGTACACTATGCAATGGTGACCCGCAGTGCGTCAAGTACTGTCCCTACGGGGCCCTGAGCTATGTAGTTGGCCAGATCGATGGCCGCCATTACGGGCTTTCTCCAGAAAAAATAGCCGAGAGATTGACCGAGCTCTGGTATTATCACCGGCCGGTGAGATAAGAGAGGAAAGGCAGGAGGCCAAAATGGAAAAATTATCTGGTTATCATGGGGTCATACTTGAGATTGATTTAACTTCGGGCAAGATAGATAAAAAACCGTTATCGCCGGAAGATGCCAGAAAATTTGTTGGCGGCCGCGGGCTGGGGATGAAGATTCTCTGGGACAGGCTAAAAAAACCGGGACTTAATCCCCTTTCCCCTGAAAATCCTCTGATCTTTATGACTGGTCCCTTCTCTGGTCTGCCGATTCCATCAGCTTCAAGAGCTTGCGTTGTCACCAAATCTCCTCACACCTCACCTCTCAAATCGAAATATAAATTCGCTTCTACCATCAGCTATGCCAACGTGGGCGGATTCATAGGGCCGGAAATTCGATTTGCCGGCTATGATGGAATAATCATCAGCGGTAAAGCCAGCTCGCCGGTCTATGTGGTGATTGATGATGATAGAGTTGAGCTCCGGGAGGCTAAAAAATTCTGGGGTCTGAAAACTGACGAATTGGACAGGAAGTTGACTGAAGAACTTGGAGATAGACGATTTAAGACCTGTTATATCGGCCCGGCTGGTGAAAACCTGGTCGAATATGCAGCTATTCTTCACACTGCAGCCAGAGCGGCCGGGCGGGGTGGCACCGGTTGCGTCATGGGTTCCAAGAACCTTAAAGCCATTGCTATCAGAGGCACCAGAGTTCCGCCCGTGGCTGATCACAAAAGATTTATCTCCCTCCTGGAAGAAGCCAGGCAGGGGTTTAAAGGGGCAGCTTTGACTGAAAGCTGGAGAAGATATGGAACAGCTTCATCCATTGTGACCTCTTCTGACGCTGGAACTCAGGCTGTTAAGAATTACCGGGAAGGAACATTCCAGGAGGCTGCTAAAATTAGCGGTATCGCCGCTGAACAGAAAATCTGGGTCAGAGATTTAGCCTGTTTTTGCTGCCCGTTAGCCTGCAAAAAGTCAGGGGCAGTAAGAAGCGGTCCCTACGCCGGCCTGGTTCATGACGGGCCAGAATATGAAACAGGAACCATGCTGGGTGCGAATTTGCTTATCTCGGATCTGGAAGGCCTCATGAAAGCAATTTATGACGTCGATGATTATGGCCTTGACCAGATCTCAACCGGCAATGTTCTCGGTTTTTTAATGGAAGCTTATGAGAAAGGCTATATTGATTCGGCTTTTCTTGACGGGCTGGACCTCAAATGGGGCGACGTGCCTTCCACAATTAAAATGATAGAGAAAATAGCGAGGAGAGAAGGTGCTGGCGACCTGGCTTCCAAAGGAGTAAGAAAGCTGGCAGAAAAGATCGGCCAGGATTCTCAGAAATTCGCCATTGAGGTCAAAGGTCATGAGCTGGCTGGCTGGAATGTTCAGGTTTCAACCGGCAGAGCGGTCTGTTATGCTACCGCCAACCGGGGTGCCTGTCATTTAAATGGCAGCAATCCACGGGCCCAGAACAATACGGCCATGAACGACTGCACCGGGCTATGTTCATTTGCTCAGGGTGGTTTCCGGGCTGGTCTCCTCAGAGAACTTTTAAGTTCAATAACCGGTGAGGTCTGGACAGAAGAAGACTATGAAAAGACAGGAGAACGGGTTTACAACCTGGAAAAAGCTATGAACTACAGGGAAGGGTTCAGACGAGAGGACGACCGTCTGCCCGACAGATTTTTTGAAGAACCGCTGACTGTTGGTCCTAAAAAAGGAGCTGTTTTAAACCGGGATGAATTTTCAAAAATCATGGATAACTACTATAAAGAAAGAGGCTGGGACATAAAAACAAGTAAGCCCGGCCCGGAAAAGCTCAAGTCCTTAGGCCTGGAATTTGTCCTGAAGGAAATTGGCAGCTGATAGAAAACCTTATTCTTTTTGGGATTTACGGATGAGAAGTTCGAGGACCAGATTAGCCTGCATATTAGCCACAATGCCGACACGCGGAGCCATGGGACTTACCTTCTCGCCGGGCTCGCTTTCCTCATCCCCGCAGAGATAAAGTTTTCCCAGCCGTCTGGTCCTGAGCTTATTATTTTTCCCAAAACCTGAAATCCCCGAGGCAGCAATGATTGGCCGATCGGGGAAAAGGCCCAGCCAGGTATTGATCAACATGCTCTTCTCACTGGCCAGGTCCAGGGCCTCGACCATGATCTCTGCTTCTGAAAAAAGTTTCCTGAGATTTTTGGCAGTGACTCTTACCGGATGAATTTCATACTGAGAAAAGGGATTTATTTTTTTAAGGTTCTCAACCAGGGCTTCTACTTTCAGCTGTCCGATCTGATCCAGAAAATAATACTGCCGGTTGAGATTGGAAGGGTAAACCCTGTCCATATCGGCAATAATGAGCTTACCCACTCCCGCCCTGGCTAAAGAAACGGCTGCATTTGAACCCAGACCACCAGCTCCAGCTATGCCAACTACAGCCTTCCTTAATACTGATAGAAGCCCTGGATCATGTCTCGAGAAAAATTCCTTTTCAAGCTTTTTAAGCTTCTTCCAATCAAGTTCTTCCTGTTTTTTCATCTTTCTCGCCTGTTTTAAGCTTAATTTCCACTTTCTGAGGACTTTCGGGCAGGCCTTTGAGCGCCCGGAGCAGGCCCTTTATCGTCTCAGTCAGCAGACTCTGAACAAACGGATTGAGCGGCACTCTCCGCCCATCAACTTTAAGTTCAGCCAGTGGTTCAAGCGGTTCGAGGACATTCAATAGAAAATCGGCCAGCCGTGAAATCTCCTCAGCCTGGAAGACAGGATAGCCGGGCGAAATGGGAAATGACTCATCAGCCACGACCGCCAGCAATTCTTCCGGCGCCTTGTTTTGATCGAAGTCAGCCACCTTTTGAAGCCTCCAGATTTTTTTAAAAGCACTTTCTTTTTTCCCGCCTTCAACCAGCAGAATATCTACTTCCGCGAATCGTTCCAGAGCTATGTCCAGCAGAGTTTGACCGGCTTTATTTTTTTCAATGGTAAAGATTTTTTCCGGGGCTAAAACCGTAGCTGCTTCCGCCCCGGCCGCCATAAACTGCCAGGAATCCTTACCCTCTTTATCAAGCTCCACTTCCTCACTGGCCTTCTTAAGCACGCCACATTTCAATGCACGGCTGTTCAATTCCTTGATCAAAGCCGTGATCAGCCTGGTCTTACCCGAGTCTGAATTGCCAACAATAGCTACTGCTTTCATGCCTTGCTCCTTAGTAGCCGCTTCAGGCTTTATCCTTAAAATGGCTATGAGCCGACTGCTGGCAGTCTGAGATTTTTTGACGAAGAATTTCTACCGCATGGCCGAGGGCCGGCCAGACCACTTCCAGATTCTCGGGCGCTCCGCTCACACTGCCTGGCAAGTTGATAATGAGCGTTTGCTTTCTGACACCGCAGACCGCCCGGCTGAGCATGGCCATTGGAGTTTTTTTTAAACTTTCGGCCCGCATCGCTTCAGCCAGGCCTGGAACTTCCTTCTCCATCACCTCGAGTGTCGCTTCTGGAGTTATGTCTCTGGGCGAAAGTCCGGTCCCGCCAGTAGTTAAAATAATCTCCGGCGAGTCCTGACGGTCACACCATTCCAGAAGCTTTTGTTTGATGGCCTCTTTTTCATCAGGCACAATGGCCATCGCCAACACCTCGCCGCCTCGCTGAATCACAAAGTTTTTGAGTTCAGGCCCGGTCAAATCAGGCCTTTCTCCGCGAGCTGAGCGGTCAGAGACAGTCAGGATAGCCAACTGCAATCCTTTTAGTTCACCTGCTCTGTCTAACATAGATTCTATCTCCGGCTTTGATTTTACCGCCTTTTATAACTTTCACAAATATTCCTTCCTGCGGCATAACACACTGGCCAACCTGCCTGAAAATGGCACATTTCGTATGGCAGGTCTTGCCGATCTGAGTCACCTCCAGAACAATACCCCCATCAGTTTCAAGGATTGTCCCTACCGGAAGATGGGGCAGATCAAGGCCGGAAGTGGTGATATTTTCAGCAAAATCACCAGGACCAACTGCCAGCCCCAGTTGCTTCATCTTATCAATACTTTCCAAGGCGAGAAGACTTACCTGCCGGAGGCCTGGCCCGGCATGAGCATCACCCTCAAGGCCCTGGTCCTCAATTAAAATACCTTCCTGTCCAGGTTTTTTGCGCACACTTTTCCGGCGGCTGATATTGACTGAAACGACCAGGCCTGATGACCTTTCCTCGCTCTTTTCTGAATTTGGTTTCACTTGTTTCTTTTCCTTATTCTGGCCAGCCGCTTTATCTAAGTTCGAGTCCATCTTTTTCTCCTGATTCATTTTCACCGGCCAGCCTTTTCCAGCCGGATATCCTCCTGGCTGATCATTTATCATTTAAAAGTGGAAATTGCCGCTTTTCCCGCCAGCTTTAGAAACTAAATGAATCTCGCCTATGATCATTCTTTTATCAAAAGCCTTGCACATATCATAGATAGTCAGGCAGGCCACAGCCACGGCCGTTAGAGCTTCCATTTCGACTCCGGTTCTATCCACAGCTCGCACTGAGCTTTTAACTTCAACCAGATTTCTCCCCGGCCTTGGATTAACTTCAACCTCAACGGAAGTAATCCTTAAAGGGTGACAGAGAGGAATTAATTCGGAGGTCTTTTTGGCTGCCTGGATACCTGCCAGACGGGCAGCAGTCAGAACGTCACCCTTAGGCAGCCGATTTTCAGTGATTAACCGCATAACCTCGGCTGAAACCTTAACTTCACCTCTGGCTTCAGCCTGGCGGTGAGTTTCCGGTTTTTCGGCCACCTCTACCATTTTGATTATTCCAGACTTATTCAAACTTTTGTTTTCCTGCCGCCTTTTTCTTTCCCGGGTCATTTTTTTCTCCTGATTCTCTTTTTACCTCTGAGTTTACCGACCGCATAATATCAAAATAGTGACTATAAGCGCTCATAATTCAGCCTGTTTTCTACCACTTAACCTCCGACACTTCTTAATCCTTTACCATTCAGCTGGCCATCGGCTTCCTGCCAGCTACCAGGCTTTTCCGCCAGGGCTTTCTTCAGGAGAGCTATAACTTCCTCATCACCCGCCCCTCGCCTTAGCACCGCTTTTATATCATAAGACCTGGTAGAAAAGAGGCAGGTTCGAAGCTGTCCATCGGCGGTCAGCCTCAACCTGTTGCAGGCCCCGCAGAAATGATGGCTGTAAGGGGCGATGAAGCCAAAGGTTCCCTTCATCCCGGGTAACCGGTAATGATGGGCAGCCGGACCCGAGCCCTCGACAAAAACCGGCTCGAGTTCAGATTCTCTAATCAGGCCGCTGTCCTTAAGTTTTTTAAAAATCTCTGTAGCTGAAACAAATAGACCTTTAACCGGTGAAAAATCCATAAGCTCAATAAATCTGAGATGAACAGGCAATTTAAAAGCTAAATTAATAAATTGACTCAGGCTCTCCCCGTCATCATTAAAATCTCTAAGAATAACGGTATTGACTTTAACCGGATTAAAACCAGCCCCGACTGCCAGCTCGAGTCCGCTTAAAACCTGGCTCAAACCGTCAATGCCGGTAATTTTCTGATATTTCACCCGGTCAAGGGTATCAAGAGAAATGTTTATCCGCCGCAACCCGGCCTCTTTTAACTCGCTGACATACTTCTCAATAAGAATTCCATTGGTGGTAAGAGAAACATCATTTACCCCGGGCAAAGAATTTATCTGGCCGACAAACCGGGCAGCGCCTTTTCTCACCAGGGGTTCACCGCCGGTCAGACGAAAACGGTCAACTCCCAGCTTCAAAGCCAGCCCGGCCAAGCGTAAGAATTCCTCGTAGGTTAAGATTTCGCTGTGGTCAATGAAACTAAAATCACTTACCCCGCGGCAATAGAAGCAGCGCAGATTGCACCTGTCAGTTAATGAAATTCTCAGGTAATTTATCTGTCGATTATATCCATCGAGCATCTATCCAGACCTCAACCTATATTATTACTATACTCCAACTCGGGCGCTTTATATAAACTCTCTCCTAAGGCTAATCCAGAGTCCCAAAAATTGTGTCGAACTATTTCTATCTGTTGACATCCTTTACCCCAGAAATTTTCATAATGAAAAGACAACTTGAAATAAAAGGGCCCAGCTGAGAAACAGGACCTCTCCAGGATTTACCAGGCGCCATCCCATGTTCATGTATTCCTGATTTCTATCTCTCCTTCTTCATCAAAACCGTCTACCACTCTACCAGATGGACTTTGACTTTTGTCCCTTCAGGTAGAAATTCAGCTTCAGCCGGAATAAGGGCCAGCCCACCTGTCATTAGAAAGCTGGCCATCATACCTGATTCCTGTTTCCCCAGGGGCCTGGCCAGCCACTCACCGTTTTTATTTTCGAGATTCACCCTTAGAAAGTTAAGCCGGCCAGCTTTTTTCTTAACAGGTCCGGTCAGGCTTGCTTCAATTTCAACCGGCCAGAAATTTTCGTGACCTGAAACTTTTTTAATCAAGGGCCTGACATATTCTTCAAAGGCAATCATGACTGCTCCTGGATTACCGGGTAAGCCAAAAAACCAGCGCCGCTTTTGCCCCTGGCGGAGAAAATAGAAAGCTAAAGGTTTGGCTGGCTTCTGAGCCACCTGCCAGAAAATTTTTCTGGCCGAGATTTTTTCCAGCGCTTCTTTGACCAGGTCATAATCGCCAATTGAAACTCCGCCGGTGGTTATAATCAGATCAGCCTTTTTTACCGCCCGCTTCAAAGCTGAGATCAAAGACTTAAGGCTATCTTCCACTTTTTCCAGGCTGACCAGTTCCACCCCGCTTGACTTTAATAGAGCCTTAAGAATAACCGCATTGGAATTATAGATTTTTCCTGGCTGAAGCCTCTCCCCCGGCTCACACAATTCGTTACCGGTAATTATGACCGCTACTGCCGGCCGCCGGTAAACGCTCACCTGGTTAAAACCACAGGCGGCTAAAAGACCAAGCTCCGGCGTTTTAATCACACTCCCCTGGCGGATGATTATTTCCCCTTTCTTTACATCCTCGCCCGCCTCTCTGATATTTTCTCCAGGCTTAATTTGTCTTTTAATCAAGATTTGACTGCCCCGTCGCTCTACCTCTTCCAAGGGAACAACAGCCTCAGCTCCGGCTGGCACTGGAGCCCCGGTCATGACTTTAACCGTCTCCCCGCTCCTGATCTTTTTTCTAAAATAATCGCCGGCCGGTTGGGCTGCCACCAGCTTCAGACTGATATAATTCGCTCCTCCTTTTCCTGTATCTCTTTTGGTATCCTCGCTGCGGATAGCATAGCCGTCCATGGCTGAATTTCGGAAGGGTGGAACATTTATTTTCGACCTGATGTCCCGAGCTGCCACCCGGCCCAAAGCCTCATCGAGGGTAACCGCTTCCTGCCCCAGGACGGCCGCTTTTTCAATTACCAGTTTCCTGGCCTGTTCATAAGGTATCATTCTCGTTTCCCTTCATATGTTTTCATATATCTTTATTTTATCTTTTTCATCTTATTTTTTTAAAATCCGTAACTGATTCTCTGGCTTTCCTGGCCCACCGATTCAGGGCGCTGCCACCGTCAGGGCTGAGGCTTTAATTCCAGCCCAAACCTGTTCTCCGGGCTGCAGATTAAGCTCCTCCAGAGAGGCTCTGGAAATAAGCGCCTTCAGGTTAAACCCGCAATTAACACTGACCAGTATCATCCGGTCAAAGGATTTAATTTCTTCGACTGGGCCGTAAAACCAGTTCCTGACACTGGTCCTGGGCCTGTCCTTGGTAAGAATAACTTCTTCTGGCCTGAAAGTTAAAATTACCCGCTGGCCCGGTTGAGCCAAACCATAAGCCTGGATAGTCTGCCCGTGAGCTGAAATTTTAAGCAGGCCCTGCTCTTCGCCGACCGCAATTCCTTCCACCAGAGTCTCATGGCCAAGGAGCCTGGAGATATCAGGTGTGGCTGGCCTGGAGAAAACTTCCTCCACCGGCCCGGCCTGAACTATTTCCCCGTCAATCATGACCATGATCCGGTCAGCTAAAAAGGCAGCTTCATCGCGGTTATGAGTGACCAGAATGGTCGTTGTGCCGGTTGATTTCCTGATGCGGGAAAAATCTTCCAGGAGAAGATCCTTTAAGTCCACATCCAGGCCGTTAAACGGTTCGTCGAGAAAAAGAAAATCTGGCTGAATAATGAAAGCCCGGGCTAAATGAACCCGCTGTTTTTCGCCACCAGACAGTTCAAAGGGCGAACGGTCAAGATAGGGCTCAAGCTGAAAAAGGCGGGAAATCGCCTCGAGCCTTTTTTCCTGTTCAGAAGATTCAAGCCTCCGGAATTTAAGCCCCAGCAACAAATTATCCCTGACTGTTCCTTTGAAAAAAACCGGTTTCTGCAGCAAATAGACCGCCCGGCGGCCCAGCTCGGTCCGATTGCCATCGGTAACCAGTCGGCCTTGATAATATATCTCACCGCTATCAGCTTCCTCCAGCAGGGCGGCTATCCTCAGAAAAGTGCTTTTCCCGGCTCCATTAGGTCCGAATAGAACCAGGCACTCCCCTTTTCTAAGTTCAAAAGAGGGGACATTAAGAGTCCAGTTTGAGCCTCTGGTCAGTCTCAGCCCTTTTATTTCCAGTTCGGTCTTTTCCACCTTGTTTCTCCGCGGTGCTGGATTGAAGTCAGAAGCCAGTTAACCGTAAAGCTCAGAGCTAAAAGAACCAGGCTCAAATAGATGGCGGCAGTGAAATTACCCATTCTTGTTTCCTGAACAATAGAGGTGGTCAGAACCCGGGTATAGCCTTTGAGGTTCCCGCCAACCATCATGACCGCTCCAACTTCAGAAATGACTCCGCCAAAAGCGGCAATCAGGGCAGCCAGCTGCCCCAGCCTGGACTCGTTGATGAGAATTTTAATCATCCGCAGACGCGAAGCCCCTAAAGCCCTGGCCTGAAGGAGAAGCTCGGCCTCAACCTGCTCGAAAGCCACAAATGACAGGCCGGCCACTACTGGAAAGGCGATGATAAACTGGGCAATGACCATAGCTGCTGGCGTATAGATTAATTGAAGAAAACCAAGAGGCCCATTCCGCCAGAAAAGGAGGGCAATAAACAAGCCAATGACTACCGGCGGCAATCCCATGCCGGTGTTAATCAGCGAAATAATAAATCTTTTCCCCCGAAACTCTCTTAAATACAGCCAAATGGCTGAAGGCAAACCAGTCAGAAAAGCCAGCAGGACGGCCAGGCCAGAGACAGTCAGGCTGAGCCAGGTAATCTGGAGAAGTTCAGCTAAAGACACTATCTGTAATCCTTCTTTATTTTGTTATTATATGATTTAGTTATCATCTGCTGTCTTTATCGCCGCCAGCTATTATAATAGCTTTTCTCCTGTTTACTTATCTACTGCCCTGCCTTAAAGTTTTCTATCCTTAAATATTTTATCTTTCGGCAGTCAAGGGGTTTAATACCTAATACTTCTATGTATAAAAGCCTTTCATATTTTTTTTAAATTCTTATTCCTGAAATAAAATCAGTCTTTTTGATTTTAATTTGACCTGCTCTGGCTATTTAGTCTTAACGGCTTAAACAAGCCAGGAAATTCAGCTTCATTTTTATCAGTTGTAGGAGAACCTGGCTCCTGTCCAAAATCCCTGATTAGCTGCTGAGCCGCGGGAGAAACCAGAAAATCGCTGAAGGCTCTGGCTCCAGCCTCATTTAGCCGGCCACCTCGCTTTTTCAAAGTAATAACCGAATAGATATTCTTATAGTTGTCATCGGAAGTCAGAACGGCCAGCTCCAGTCGGCCTTTTTTACTCATCTTGTAGAAAGTTGGAAAATCAGAAAGAATATAAGCTCTTTTTTCTGAGGCTATGAGCAGGCATTCGCCCATTCCCTGGCCAGCTTCGATATACCAGCCGCCCTGAGGCTCAAGACCTATTTCTCTCCAGATTTTTCTTTCCAGAACATGGGTTCCAGAATTATCGGCCCGGCTGACAAACGGCTGCTGTTGGCTGGCAATGAGTCTAAAAGCTTCTGGAAAAGCTTTTCCTTTTATTCCAGCCGGGTCGGCCGGCGGCCCGGCCAGGATGAAATCGCTGGACATTATTTCCCGACGTTCTTCACCATAGCCTTCAGCCATAAATTTTTCTTCCAGTTCTGGAGCATGGACCAGAAGAACATCAGCCACCTGACGCTTGCCCATTTCCAGAGCCTCTCCGCTACCCACCGCTATAACCTTAACTTTATAGCCCGTAGATTGTTCAAAAACAGGAACAAGGACATCAAGTAAACCGCTATCCTGAAGGCTGGTCGTGGTAGCAACAATAAGATCGCGGGAAGAGCCGGTCGAGCCAGCCTTTTTTTCTTCAGACGTTGCCGTGTCTATTTTATTAGCAGGATTTGGCTTGTGGACCACTCTCCAGGTAACGAATGATAAAAGCAGAATTAAAATAAGAAAATAACAAATTCGCCGGCGGTGCTTCTGGCCATTTTGCTCGGCTTTCTTATTTTCTTCCTGATTATAAGACTTTTCGCTATTTTTCATTGTCGTTCAAGCCCTATCCTCTCGCCATCAGCCCTGTCTCGAGCCATCCTTGGCGGTAATTATCTGATATAAAAAGGCCAGACTTTTGGCTTAAAAAACTGGCCACCGGAATTTCATCTCAGACTCCTGGCCACAGCGAGAAGCCAGGCCGTTTCGAACCTGACTTGGCAATTTGTCATTTCTATCTCTCGGGCTTCAGGCCTGTTTGCCAGGAGTTAAACTTTTAGTCTTAATTTTATCCCAATAGTCGCGGTGATTCAAATTCTGAGGTCTGAGCTATTCCAGGCCATTATTCTAGGCTGAGCGATTAATTTATAAATATCCTGCCAGAATAGATAGGCTCTCATTCCCCCGTCTGACTTCTTTGAACGGTCTAATCTTTTAGATATTCTATTTGATAAACTTCTATTTTCTGGTTGAAAGTAAGCGGGTCTAAGGGCGATACTCTTACAGTTGGCCAAGCTGTCTTTAAATGATAAGGCCTTAAGCAGCCATATATAAAAAAATTGAATAAAGAGCAGGTTGAATTATATTATTCTATAATAAATTTTTTCTGATTAGTTTTAAGGCCAGAAAGGAGAAACTATGTTAATTAACAAAAAACATTCAGCCTTTTCCGTTTTTATCTTTCTGATTCTGGCTGGCTTTTTAATATCTTCTGTTGCTTCCGGAGCCACTCCCGCTGATAAAAAGAAAAAAGAAGCTCTGGCTTCTATCGAAAAACATAAGGCTGAGATTATTGCCCTGAGCGACCGGATCTGGCAGCTGGCTGAAACAGCCCTGGAAGAGATTCAATCTTCAAAACTACTGGCTGATTATGCTGAGGCTCAGGGTTTTAAGGTTGAACGGGGCGTGGCCGGCCTGCCAACTGCCTTCGTAGCAACCTACGGACAGGGCCGGCCGGTAATTGGCGTCCTGGGCGAGTATGATGCCCTCCCGGGACTATCACAAAAGGCTCAACCAGTCAAAGAAGCCCTTCAGCCTGGAGCACCCGGGCAGGGCTGCGGGCATAATTTGTTGGGGACAGCCGCTTTATCCTCGGCTCTGGCTATTAAGGAGTTAATCGAGGCAGGAAAGCTTAAAGGCACCATCCGCTTTTATGGCACGCCGGCTGAGGAGGTTACTGGCGGCAAGGTTTATATGGTCCGAGCTGGTCTATTTGATGACCTTGATGCCTGCTTGACCTGGCATCCCGGAGCAAAGACCAAGGTGGCTGTGGATAGTTCCCAGGCTATTGTTGAATTTATCATCGAGTTTTTTGGGCAAACAGCCCATGCCGCCGGCGATCCCTGGGATGGGAGGAGCGCAGTGGCTGCCATGGAATTATACACTGCTGGTCTCAACCGGATGCGTGAATTTGTCCGACCAACTGTCCGTATGCACTATGCGATTCTTAATGGTGGAGATGTCCCGAACGTTGTTCCGGCTTATGCCAGATTGTGGTGCTGGCTTCGTGATTCCAAAGGAACCGGAGTCCAGCAGCTTCTGGAGAGAGCCAATCATCTGGCTGAGGGAGCAGCGCTGATGGCTGAAGTCGAACAGAAATTGACCGTTCATGGGGGGAACTGGGAAACTCTGGTTAATCTGACCGGTGAAAAACTAATTTTCAATAATATGAACTGGCTGGGACCGATAAATTTCACTCCTGAAGAACAGGAATTTGCCGAGGAGATCCAGAAATCGCTGGGGCTTGACCCCAAAGGACTGGATGGCAAGGTTGAACCCTGGGCCGAACCCAAACCTGACCCGGAGGGGGGCTCGACTGACGTCGGCGATGTCAGCTGGCAGGTACCGACTTTAAGTTTTAATGTGACCACTGCCCCGCTGGACACACCCTGGCATGCCTGGCCGGTAGTTGCCTGTGGCGGGATGTCCATCGGGCATAAAGGACTGATTTATGCTGCCCGGGTTCTGGCGGCCACCATGGTTGATTTATATGAAAATCCAAAATATATTCAGGCCATGAAAGAAGAGTTTGAACAAAAAAGAAAGGGTGTGGTTTATAAGCCCTTTGTCCCTGAGGGGCCACCTGTCATTATTAAAAAGTGAAAATTTCTATTTATTTTTTGATGATAAAAAACTTCTGGCCAACTGAAGAGCCAGAGCTTGAGG
>Ga0116169_1001770_pt1 | contig 16914 bp, 15 predicted proteins | sample AD_UKC130_MetaG_FD_89796 | JGI IMG/M metagenome (GOLD analysis project Ga0116169, IMG submission 89796) | Active sludge microbial communities of municipal wastewater-treating anaerobic digesters from Canada - AD_UKC130_MetaG | ecosystem: Engineered > Bioreactor > Anaerobic > Digestate | place...
GAAAACAGGAGCTTCTGTAAGCCTGTCTAAATACTGTATAAATTTATTCGTATCACTGTTTACATGAACAGAGCTTCTTTGTCTTACAACTTTGCTTAATATAGTTTTTCTTTTTCTGCCCGGTAAAAGAAATCCTAACAATATAAGCAAGACAGCAATTCTTATTCCCCACAACAAATAAAGTTCTCCACTCATATTTTTGCACCCCCTTTACGCATCTGTTATCTTCTTGCCAATATACAGGCTTATAGAACAAGCAATAACCACGCAAAACATAATTGTCTTCCCAATTCCTGTTTCAACAAAAACATTTGCGTCTTGCGGATTTATAAACTTATTTGAAATATAAGCTATAGGAACAAGTGCATTCATAACTATATTTATAATCCTCATACTGGAAAGTTCTGTCGAGTTTGTTTCATCCAATATCTTTTCGTTGGTAATGCTTTTAGTAATATTCAGCAACTGTTCCGTAAAATCTCCGCCGTTCCGGAAATACGTAATCATCAGCTGGGCAAAGATTAGAGTCCATTTATTTTGAGTTCTTTCGGCAAATTCCACGAAACATTCTTCTACCGGTTCTCCAGAATTCAATTTTCTTGCCAATCTTTCAAACTCCTTACGAAGGGGGTTTTTTAACTTCGGGCCAATATCAACAATTGTTCTTTGGACGCTTCGAGTAGTTGTATATTCTGTTATAAACATCTGGAATGCTTCCAAAATTTGGTCGTTGAAAAGAGAAACTCTTTTTTTAATTTTCGTTTCGATAATGGCCGTAGGTATACTGGTTCCTATTAAAATTAAGGGAATAACAACGTAAATATTTTTCAAATAAATTGCAACAAGTATACCCGCAAGTCCGCTATACAACTTTAACTTCGTATATTTTCTTGCATCGTACTCTATATCTAAAACGGAAACCCGTTTCCGAAATTGATCTTCATATCTCCTCGCAAACTCACTTTTATCTAATATTTGGTCAAGAAATCCTACTTTTTGTTTTTTCCCGCTTCCCCTTTCTGCAATAATGTTTTTTCTTCTTTCAATACTTTTTCCAACCTGGCTGTAGACAATCATCAAAATTCCAAGCAGTAAAAAGACAATAAACGTAATATTGTAGGGAGAGGAAAAAAAGTTTAATATCTCTTTTAGCATCTCTATATCTCCCCCCTTACATATCCTGCAGATCCTTTTCCGGAACGCCAAAGAAATTTAGTTTTTTCTTTAATGTTTCAGAAATTTTCCCTACTTTTTTAAACCAGCCTTTTGATGGATCCTTGGGATTAACTTCATATCTAAATATATCATTCATGCTGTACTTTAAAGTTTCGGGATCCGATATCACTTCGGTAATCCTTGTTACCCGACGAACCCCCGTATCCTCAAACCTTCGTATCTGGATTATCAGGTCAAGGGCAGAAGCAACTCTGAACCGCAGCTGAATGGGATCTCTTCTTTTACCGTCTTCGTTTATCATTTCCGCAACATCATCGATAACAGTTTCCGGGCTGTTGGAATGCACTGTACCAATAGAACCCGGATGGCCACGCCTCATAGCACGGATCAATTCATCTGCCTCTTCTCCACGGGCTTCCCCACATATAATGATGTCAGGAGAAGAACGCAGGCACTTCTTAAATAAATCACTCATAGTAATCCCTAATTCGGGATGCTCCTCGTAGGAAAAAATATTTCTGTCGGGGTATTTCTCGTCAAGTTTAAGCTCAAAAGTGGTTTCTATGGTTCCTAACCGTAAATTAGGATCCATCAGGCCTACAAGCCATTTAAGAAAAGAAGTTTTTCCTGCACTGGTCTCCCCAATTATCAGTATATTAGAGCGTCCTTTTACTGCCTTGGCCAGCCAATCAACCATTTCCTGCGTAATAGTTCCCGCCTTAATAAGATTTTCCGTAGTTACATCGAATGCCTCAAACTTCCTGATATTGATGTTGGGACGTTTTGATACCGGCGGAATCAGAACTGTAACACGGGAACCATCCAACATCCTGCATTCTTCCATAGGTTTCTTTTCGTTGATTTCTTTTCTATCAAACTGTAAAAGCAATCTAATAATGCGAATTATATCCTCATCATTTTTAAACTTTTTATCCTTCAGACGGTACTTGAAGCCACCTTTTTCAACCCATACATGATCCCAACCGTTTACCCATATTTCATTTATACTTTTATCGTTATAAAGGTCATCAATCACTCCCAACCCGTAATTGTTAGCATAGATTTCCTCAACCAGCTGATCAGATAAGGGGGGTTTCGCCAGTTCATAATCCTTTTCAATGATTTTCTTTATCATCGCCTTAACCTGCAGCTGTGCGTTTTTATCCCCCATAGCACATCTGGCAAGCATTTCGTTATGAATTTCTATCTCTTTAGGAGTACCCTTATATTCGGTCATTTCCTTTAAGACAATCCTAGTAGCTTTTTCGAGTAAGGATTGATCAATTTTCAACTCTGTATTTTTATTGCCACCAACAACATCGTTTATATCAAATCTGTTTTTTTGTTTCATCAAATCCATCGAATCCATCAAATCCCCCCTTCCTATTTCCTAAAGAAAGATAATTTTGTTTTCTTTGTATCAACTGAATTAGCAAGATTAGGAGCAATTTCTCCCTGAATCAACCTTTCTATTTCCTTTACATACCGCCTGGCATTTTTGTCTTTTCCATACAAATGAGTCAGCCATTTCCCCTGATTAATGGCATTTATAAACTCCGCTTCCAGCAAAGGCAATTCGCAGCAGATCTTCATTCCGTAATAATTGCCGACGTCTTCGCTTGCCATATAGACATTCTTTTGTTCTTTATTGATTACTAGTCTGAACTTTTCCATATCAAAGGTTTTTGTTACCAAATTCTTTACGTTGTCGTACTGCTGAATAATAATTGCATTCTTTTCTGTAACCATAAAAATTAAATCTGCATTTTTCAAAGCAATATAAGTTCCGGCGTTGTCAATAATACTGTGAGTGTCGATTATTATATAATCGTACATATTCACAGCAGTTTCTAAAATACAGTCAATACTTTCAGGAGCTATATAATGAGCCTGATTTGGCGTGTTTGTTCCCCTCAAATAGTCAAAGAAATCTTTAACTCCTTTTTGTACGTTGGTTTCAATAACTTCACTTGACAATCTTCCGCCTGCCGTAAAGGGAATTATATTATCTATACAGTGAACATTGTCTTTATTGTCCAGATAGATGTGTGTTGCCGGAGTTTTAAGATCGAGATCAAACAATAAAACCTTTGCACCTTTTTCCCCCATAATTTTTGCCATATTGATAGCTGCAAATGTTGTTCCCACACCAGAAACAGGTGACCAAAAAGTAATAATCTTATTTTGCCTATCCATCATTGCGAACATCCCCCTATTCCGCAACATTTTCTTGCTTTTCATTATTTTCTCGCCCTTCTACATTATCGGCAGTCTCTTCCGTAGTTGTTTCTGTATTATCAGTAGTTTCTTCTGTGTATTCGTTTACAAACTCCTCTATTCCCGGCCCTTCATCCGTTTGCTGTTGCTCCTCGGATTCTTTCATTATTTCTTCTAATACTATCTTTGCTTCCGTACTTGGTTTTCTTCCCCATTTTGTTAAGAATAGAATGCCTTCATGCATTTTTTGGCGAACAACGGCAATTTGCTCTTCCGTCATTTTGAAAATGACTAAATTGGGAACCGCTCCATTCCCATTCCCTTTATTACTGTTACTATCAATTTCTTCATTATTCGCACCTTTTACCTTTACTACTCTTAAAGCTTCTATTATCTTTTCAGACGTCCCTTTTCGTTCATGATTCCCTCCATACTGTACCCATAAGTCAACATAATCGTCCTTGGATATTTCCGCACCCACCGAATCTATATAACTGGTAGGAACAGCAAAAAGTCTTTCGTTTTCGTCAAATTCCTCTATGTCATCCGACAGATAAATACTTAACACCTGCTGATTTTTGTATATATTTGTCGTAATCCTTTTGTTTAGAAGCAACATCAAATCTTCCTGGGCAACCTCAAGCTCTCCGGTAGAAACGGTAAAAAACGATTTTATCTTATCAAGAAAACTGCCATCGTCTTTTTTGACGGTTCTCACCCTTATAGATGAAGGCACCGCATCGGATTGAGCTATTCTCTTCGCAACAAAGAACTTGTTTGCATCTTCTAACCTTCTTATTACCGTTCCTTCCGGAATATTTGTTCTGGCAATGAGAATATCCACTCCCATAGCCTCGCTGTTTTGCTTGATGTTTATATCAAACAGGAAATACGATCCCACGGTTGCAATTACGAGCAAAACTCCTAATATGGTAAAGATCTTGTTCCTCAAATTCATCATCCTCTCTACTCAACTTTGATTTTGTTTTTAAAAATTGATATAACTGATTAAAGCGACGCTGTTATCTATTCCACCTCTGCGGTTTGCGCCTTGAATCAACCATTCGCAGGCCGTCTTGCTCTCTCCCGATTCCAACAGAATAGCCTGTATTTCATCATCGGTCAGAAGAGCATGAACGCCATCTGAACACAGTAAAACGATGTCTTCTTTAAGAAGTCTTCCTCCAAATATATCAAAATCAATTTCCTCCCAATGCCCGAGAGCCTTCGTGAGGATAGCCCTTTCAGGATGATCCCTTAATTCTTCCCTCTTTATCTTTCCTGCCTCGAACAATTTCTGTGCCTCCGTGTGGTCAGTAGTTAATTGAGCCAGATTGCCTTCTCGCAACATATACAGCCGGGTATTACCGGCATGGCCGACTACAATATTCCTGTTTTTGTTTATGGCGCACACGGTAAAAGCCGTTCCAAAACCGCCATACAGAGTGTCATTTGCTCTTTTGTAAGCAAGCAAAACCCTGTTAATCCAAAAGAATCCGTTTTCTATAAAATCTTTTAAATATTCAGGATCATCGCTTTTGTGATTCCGCTCTATATACCTTCTCATCTCGTTTACGGCAATCACCGAGGCAGGCGATATTCCTTCCTTCCCGCCTAAACCGTCTGCCACCATAAGAAATAAAACATCGTTGTGAATTATTCCGTTAAAAGCATCTTCATTTATTTCTTTTACTTCACCTTTATCGGTTGAACCGTAGTAATTAAAAGAAACCACAAACATCCCCTCTTTCTTCTTTGAATATAAAACAGCTGGAAACAAACAAAAAAGTCTACACAAATGCAGACTTTTGTAAGTGGGGATTCGTGCGGTTACACAGGTTCTTCCCCGTTCACAGCCCTCCCCGCTTCCCTGCCGTGGCTAATTGCGGTTCTGTGTTTATAGCATTTACGGCATACCGGGACGTAAGATTCATCCCCGCCAATTTTTACTACTTCGCCTTCCGTTACCGCATTGCCATATTTATCTATCCTCATATTCATCGTGGCTTTACTGTCACAATACCAGCATACGGTTTTTACTTCTTCGATGTTGTCGGCATATATCAGCAGGGCTTTAGAGCCTTCAAACAGTTCATTGTTGAAGGCATTTTTAAGGCCGTAAGCAATAACTGGAATTTCAAGATTGTCTACAATTTGTGTTAGCTGGTATACTTGTTTATGGGATAAGAATTGGGCTTCATCTATCAGAACGCAATTTATCTTCCCTAAATTGAGCATACGCTTGAATACTTCATAGGCTATGTCGGTTTCCTTCCCTATAACAATGGCATCTCTTGATATGCCAATTCTGCTGGTTATTTTCCCTTTGCCGTACCTGTCATCAATTTCCGGTACAAAGAGCAGAACCTTTTTGCCTTGCTTCTCATAACTGTGTGCTATCTGAAGTACCTCCGTCGATTTTCCCGCATTCATTGTAGAATAGCGGAAAGTTAATTGTGCCATTTAGCCCACTCCCAATATTAAATTTTTCTTCTTAATTATATCATAATATTCCTTGTTATTCAATTTATTCCGAAACAAAGTTTATATATTTTCTATGATTTTCTTAAATTCCTCCATAACAGCCTGTATCTTGTCGGCATGTTCCGTGTACAATTCAAGCAGTTTCTCTCGGTGGATAACCCTTCCCCTGTCAATGCTTTTCTCCAGGATGGCTTTAACATAACCCCTCGCCTCCTCCGCAAGAGCTATAGCTTTTAACACGTCGCCATCCGTTTCTTCAGGAGAAAGCACGTACTTTTTATTGAATTCCTCATATCTTTTTTCCTCAAGTTTGACCCGTTCCAGGTATTCTTTTATAATCTCCTTAAACTTTTGTTCGGAAATATTGAAAGCAATATATTCACTGTATGTTTCCGCCATTTCATCCATCAGGGAAAAATAACTTTCGGTAAACTCAATCTGGGCCAGAATCATTTGCCCGCCAGTTATCTCTTCTTTTTTAGAACATCCTGACAATAACAAAAGCGTTAATATCAATAAAAAGGCTATACGTTTTTTTCCCATGATTTTCACCCTTTCGCCGGAAGACTTTGAACAGAGAGTTTTTAGGTAACTCCCTGTTCATGTCTTACCGATAACACAAGTCTCCCTTATATGCGGTTTCCAGCAAGTCGATCATCGAAGAAAATACGACGTTCATGATAATCTTAAGTTTGTATTCCGAAAGAATTTGCAGTCCTTTGGAGCTGCTAAAAGTTTCAACAATTTCATCTTTACTTAATTTAAGAATCTCTTCACACAGGTATTTAAAACAGGTAATAGCTCTCTTTTCTCCCAAATAACCGTCCACAAAGTAGTTCCTCGGGAAGGTTTTTCTCCTCCCTTCGAGGACATCCTTATAAGTCATAATTGCCAGTTCTTCATCAGTTGGCTTGGGAAGTTCAGGATATGCAAAATACACAAGATGCCTGACATCGTTATCCATGAATTCCACCGGCTTGTCTACGTACTTGAGTATAGGTTCCAGTTTCCATTCCTTGATTGTATCGAGAGTCAAAGTTTTAAGGGCTTCTTCCGGTGTTATTTTTAATTTTTCCTCGATCAAATATCTGATTAACACCTTTACCCTTGCCATTCTGTATTGAGGTTGGAAAAAATAAGGAGAAAAGGTCTTTTGTCCCCCTGAAAGAATGTTCTCATATATCAAAATTGCTTCTTGTTCAATCGTCATGATATCATCCTTTCTTTTTAAATTTTTGTTTTTACATGCCCTTCATTGCCTGATGAAGCTTCCAGAAGCTTTCATTAGGTCTGGGCAGTACTTTAAGCCTGTACGCAGGAATTTCTATGCTAAAAGGACGAAAATACAACAATAGTACAAACAGCAATAATATGCCTACAATTGCAACGACAACTAAAAAGATTGCTGAATAAACATCGTTCTTTTCCACCAATACCCATTTAAAAAAGTTAGCCGCAAACAGCCCTAATAACAGGCCTGCAATCATACCGGCATTCAAATCGTTTATGACGGCATATACGAGCAAAAAAGCTATCGCAAAAAAACCGATGCCGACAAGATACTGAAGAGTTTTTGTAAAAAGCAAAGAGAAGGTCAACGCCCCAACAGCTCCTAACACAACCAGGTTCGTATCCGTGCTGGTCATTTCACCTGCCACCTCCCCTTATCGGTTCTAACAAGAAAGTCGGTATACCCTAACTAAAAACTCATTTCCCTTACAAATAACCAAATTTCCAATTTTTAACATCCTTTTTCAAGCAATAGGCAACCACTCCCTTTCTAGCTTTCATAGCATAAAGCTATGTACGCCAAAAAAGGCATGGAAATTGCCTTTTAATTTGGCACAAAAAACTTATCGGGATTTCTCAAAGAAAGGGATGTGTTATCATCTATTCAAATTTGAACTTCAACTTTCCGTTTTCGTCTTTGACAAGCTCCAGTTTGGCATTGAATTTCTTGCCGGTTTTAGATGTAAAACCTCTTATGAGATTTGTTTCTCCTTTTTCGAGAAGCTGTTTGATATTTGCCTCCGTAAGTTTTTTGCCGCAGATAGGGGTGTCCCAAATTTGAAATTTGCATCCGTTCTGCCAGTTTGAACACCCGTATCCCTTTTTATTTTTAACCACATCAGCACCGCAATTCGGGCACTTTCCCAATACTTCTTTTCCGATCCTTACCGTTTGTTTTTCCTGTGCCTTCAATAGATTGACCGTTTTTATAACGTACTGTTCGATATCCCTGATAAATTGACTTGCATCCTGTTTGCCTTCTTCTATCAGGTTAAGCCTGTATTCCCATTCCCCCGTCATAGAAGGGGATTTGATCTCCTCAATGGGTAGCTTTTCAATAACCTCGATACCTTTTTGTGTCGGATATAAAACCTTCTTATCTTTTTTGATATATCCTACCCGGACCAACTTTTCGATTATCTCTGCCCTCGTTGCCGGAGTGCCGAGTCCTTTTTTCTTCATGGCCTCCCGAAGTTCAACGTCTTCTACAAGCTTTCCGGCTGTCTCCATCACCGACAACAGCGTATTTTCGGAATATCTGGGAGGAGCTTTTGTCTGTTTGGTAAGTATCTCGTATTTGCTTCCATGTACGAGAGCCCCTTCATTTAACAAAGGCAGCAAAGGATCTTTTTCCTTACCCTTCCCTCCCAGGACTCTCCAACCTTCTTCAACCAGCGTTTTGCCGGAACTGTAGAAAATTTCCCCCTCAACCGTAGTCTCTATCTTTGTATTTGACCATACGGCATCGGGCATAAAGGCCATTAGCAGGCTTTCAGCTACCATGTCGTATATCAACTGCTGGTCCGGAGTTAAATCCTTTGGAGTTTTGTAGGTAGGGATTATTGCGTGGTGGCTTCCCACCTTGCTGTTGTCAAAAACCCTTTTTGGATACGGAAGCTTTTTGCTCAACAGCTGTTCTTTATAAGGTTTGTATTTGTCGTCTATAGCAGCGATGATTCTTCTTATCTCCGATTTATAATCATCCCCCAAATACCTTGAATCCGTCCTCGGATAGGTCAAAAACTGCTTTTCGTAAAGAATTTGTGCGAGATCCAGGGTTTTCTTGGCTGAAAAGCCGTACCGCTTATTGGCATCCATCTGCAACGACGTCAAATCATACAACAGCGGGGGGCTTTCCTTTGAACGGGATTCCGTGTACTTGGTAACGATGCCGTCTTTTCCGTTAACCTTATTTAAAATTTCTTCCGCTTCCGATTTTGTTGAAAACCTTTCCTTCTTTCCTCTCTTCCAGACTCCCTGATAAGACTCACCGTTCTTTGCGGTGAAAGTCCCTACCAATTCGTAATAAGTTTCGGGTTTAAAATCCCTTATTTCTTTTTCCCTGTTTACGATAATGGCCAGCGTCGGTGTTTGCACCCTGCCTATACTAATCATATTCTTATAGCCACCGTATTTGATGGTGGCTACGGCAGTTAAGTTTGCACCAACCAGCCAATCCGCAATAGCCCTGCACTGACCGGCACTTTGCAGTGCCTTCATTTCCTCCGCACTTTTAAGCGTCTTAAGACCGTGTTCTATTGCTTCTTCCGTTTGAGAGTTGATCCATAACCTTTTATACGGTTTTTTGCATCCGGTCAGCCTGTAAATATATTCAAAAATAAGTTCCCCTTCACGGTCGGAGTCCGTGGCATTGATGATGTACTCGGTGCTTTCGTCGTTAAATAAGGATTTTATAAGCTCAAACTGTTTCCTTATCCCCGGTTCTTCTTTTAGTTTTATCTCGTATCTTTCGGGGATGAACGGAAACAATTCCTCCGACCAGTTTTTATATCTTGTATCATAATCGTGAGCCTGTTTAAGCTTGGCTAAATGGCCGAAGACCCATGTTATCACGCATTCCTTGCCGTCAAGTTTTGCTTTTAGAAAACCGTCCTTGGCTCTTTTCTTTTTTATTAATCCTTCATATTTTTTGTCGGCAAGCAATTCAGGCGTTAGTTCTTTACCATCTATATAACAGCCACCGATTGTAGCGGCTAAACTCGTTCCGAAATCAGGCTTTTCGGCAAGTATTACTACTTTACCCAAGCAAATACCAGCTCCTTCTCAAAACATTTCCTATTATAGGATAACACATTTTATGAATATAATCAACTTTTACGAATAACATGGAATATTTTGAATTAAGTCCAAATAAAAAAAAGAGATCGTAACCGATCTCTTTTTTGCTGTAATTTATTTATTGTTCAACGGATGAGATTATTTATCCGTTGTTTTGTTTCATTCTTCAATTTTTCCTTATACTCACGTAAATCCTTATCAGATAACGATTCGTTATTTTGCTTCTTTGATTTTATTTCTTGTTCCTTTCCTTTAAGCTCTTCAGAACCTCCTCCGCCAATCCATTTTTTAAAATTGCCAATCGGATCATTAACGAATTCACCGAGCTTATTTATAAAATTGGTAACTCCAAGATCGTCAAGAGTTTTCTTAAATTGTGTAAAAGTATGATTAGCAATATCTTGTATGTTTAAATTTAAAATACGATTAGCTCTTTGAACTTGATTTGCAGGAAGAGATGGCTTTTTAACAGCATAAGATTGCTTCTTTACGCTATCCCAGTTGGCAGGCTTTTTAACTCCTTCCAAATATCCCTTGGTATCTATAAGTTTTTTACTCATTTTTTCTTTTTCTTTTTTCATATCCCAAAGGAAGTTTGTGTTCAATTTTTTCTTAAGCAGCCCTGCCATAACCTCCCTGTCGGCCTGACTGATTCCATTGAAGTTTTTTTCGTTAGCTTTCCCAAAATCACGCACAGCATCGAAAAATTCTTCATCCGGTATTATACTGCTTTTATCCAGCTGACGTTCTGGATCATTCCACATATCCCCGTATTTTTCCTTAAATTTTTTAAATGCTTTCTTCCCGGTTCCTTCCGGAAGTTCCACTTCGGGATATTCCAAATTTTCTTTGTTCTCCCCGAACTTATATTTATCAAGACCTTCTTCTTGAAGTTCTTTGATCATCTCATCATAATCTTTAGAGAGTTTTGGTGTTTCCAAAGGGTCCAAATCAGGCAGTTTAAAATCGGGCAGTTCGTTTTTGGCATATACCAGCGTTTCCGAAATTAACATGGAAATACAAAATAGAACAATCAAAAGTCCGGTTTTCGATACCCTTATCATCAGCATCACCTCTTTTCCAGTGTGTATTTGTAACAAAGTTAAAATGCTCCGGCTGCAGCCGCTGATCCGGCCAATGTCATAAGCCATTTAAACAGCGGAGCTGCATAACCGCCGGTTGCAACAGTGATAACACCAGCAGCTACAGTAGCCCCAACGATATAGGGAGTAGGATTGGATTTAATATCGTTTGCAATGGCCGTTCCCGCTTCTTTAACTTTTGTCCCCACCCAGGAAAGGCCTGTTGCAACAGATTTTGCTGCAGTAGCTGCTGCACTTTTAGTTTTACTCCATAAGTTTTCTTTCGTAGACGCAGCATATGCAGGAGCAGGGTTATAAGTGGGTGTGGGATTCCAACTTTTTCCTTCTTGCTCGGATTGTCTATTTCGTCCAGGAACTCCAACTCCGGGAGCGTTCCCGGGAACACTAACACCTCCGGGATTTTGGTTGGGGACACGAACCCCTTCGGTTGAAGGTTGTGTAGACGTAACCTTTGAAGTTGCTTCCTGTGCTTGATACTGTGCTTGTGGTTGTGCGTTGGCTTGAGTATTTTTTGGCGGTTGAGTTGTATTCCCCCATCTAAATAAGGGAATAGGAGGAAGTAATATAGGTTTTACATCTCTCATTTTCAACTCTGGCATTTTAGGAACGATGAAGGAAATCCTCTTTACCTCATCCCAGCCTGCTTGTTTAGGAGTCCCCGCAAGATAAGATGACGCCTGCGCATTGCTTAAAAACCTTTTGCTGAAATTTTGTTTTATACCTTCCAAATCATATAAAAAACTCTTATTCAGCTCTTTCTTAAGCAGACTGGCCATCTCATCCCTGTTGGCCTGACTTATCCTATCAAACTCCTTTTTATTTTCCTTTGCATATTCGTAGATAGATTCAAAATACTGATCATCGGGAATCCCGCTGCTTTTATCAAGCTGACGGTTGGGATCGTTTTTCATATCCCCGTGATCCTCTACAAACTTATCGTAAGCATTTTTGCCCTCATTCCCTGCCGGACTCTTCACTTCCGGCAATTTTATCTTTTTATCGGGATCATTTGCATATTTACCAAACCCTTGCTTCTCAAGCTCTTTAATAAGCTCATTAAAATCCTTTGACAACTTTGGTGTTTCCAACGGTTCTGTATCAGGAAGCTTCATATCGGGAAGCTCTTTACTTTCAGCAAATACATGTACCGGAAACATCGTAAAAAGCAAGGTTATAACCAGTGTAAACGATACTGTCCTCACGGTCTCACCACCTTTTCGGTTAGATTAGATATGTATAGCTGTGGACAAGCCACAGCTAAAAAATGAATCATTTTATTGCGACAAAATGCTTTTGATGCAATTATATTTCAAATAAGATTGTTTTCTTTAAATGAGAAATAATTTTTCTGCGATACGATGATGTGATCCAACAACACAATCCCCAGTTTGCGAAGATCGTCCATAAATTTCCTCGTAGCAATCAAATCTGCTTCCGAAGGGGACGCATCGTGTACTCCTTTTATTGAAGGGTGGTTGTGAACCAGAATTACCTGATTCGTATTATTTTCCCTGCACCCTCTCACTATTTCCCTTACATCCGGGATTTCCACAACTTCCGCTGTACCCACTTTATCATACTGTTTTAGTGCCCTGACTCTTTGGGGCGTAATGTATAAAATTACGCTAACCTCGTAGGGCAAACTTGCAATCTTCTGCATCTGGGGAGAGCCTAAAATATGGGCAAGAGTCCACAATATCGGCACCCCCTTTTTTTTTATTTACTTCCCTTCTTTTTCTCCTTTTACTTCTTTATACATGTTATACACAATATTGAGTTCTTCTCTGTCTCGGGTATTAATTATTGTCCGGAGCGTAGTTCCCCTGGACTGACATGCTCTTTCGATTACTTCAACCACTTCCTTCCCCCCGGCTTTTATTTCTGCTACAATGCAATCAAATTTAAGTTCGTCGTATTCCTTCAGTGCCTTCTTTATTTCATCGATGGCTTTCTCGTTCTGGGGGAATCTTGCCTTGTTTTTTTCGAGGATGGGGATAACACCCTCCAGCTCCTTGTACCCATTCTCCTCGTGACGAGCGAGAACCGCATAAGGCGTAAGCCCTTTATATTTAGCAGGATAGTTTAGTTCTACGCTTTCCTTTGCCGAAAACTCTTCCATCAACTCTTCCCAGGTTTTGATGTTTTCTTCAGGCACAGCATTCTCCAGCTGCGGTTGTTGAACATCTTCCTGCGGGGAACTTTGTGTTGCTGCCTCTTCCGCCTGCCCGGAACCTAAAAATTCCTGTTCCACAAAATCTGGCACCTCATCGGATACGGATTTAAAATCGCTTATTATTTCCTCCGCCGGTTTTGTTTCGGAAGAGGGTTCTATGCCAATAACTTGAGATAATGCCCTCTGTAAGGTATCCCTTAACTCCAGCTTCTCTTCTTCTGTCGCATTTTCTATCTTACCTTCAATGGAGATATAGGCTTTATTAATCTCTTTGTCGATTATCAGTTTTATGGCTAAATCACTCTTCATAAAATCCCCCTTCTTTCTTCTTTGAAGTCTTTAATATTCATATTTATTATTTCAAAACATTTCGTATATTTCAAGTTTTACTCAAAAAAAGAAGTGGTTTTTGCAACCACTTCATTCTTTTAGAAGATTTTTTTCTATCAGATTGACCAGCTTTCCGGGCAAGTGCTTTAAATTTGGAATATCAATGTAATTTTTTGTATAAATTTTCTTTATTTCAGACTTGCCATCACCTATTGCAAGACCGAATACATTGATACCCATTTTTTCGAGATCCTTAACAGCCCTGCCGGAATCCTCAACTCCCAGTTTGCCATAATATACGTCCTTCGTGGAAGGATGCATCGGTTCTCCATCTGTTATAACGATAAGAATTTTGTCTGTTTCTGGTCTGCGTGCCAAATACTCCCCTGCGTATTTTACCGAATACCCGTCCCGGTTTTCATGTCGTGCGTTAATGTATGCCAGTTTGTATTTTTCCCTCTTATCCCGGCTGTCAAAATCAACATAATGGCGGTGATACACTTCATCTCCGAGGCTTTTTGCGTCGAATCCTATGACGGCAAGAGGAATTTTTAGCGCATCGCATACCTCGTACAGTAAAATCGCCGCCTGCTGGGCATAATAACTCCGCCGATCACAGTTCATCGAACCGGATTCATCTATTAACAACAAAATCGCTAAATCCGCTTCATCCGATTTCTCCTTCTGTTTATAAAATATTAACTTATCTACACCCATCCGGTACAACTGGCTTTTATTAACTTTTCCGCTTATCAGGCCTGTAACTTTAAGGTCCTCATTGTACCGGATAATATCTTTCATCCTTTTGATAAGATTCCTGGCCAATCCCTTTATTGGTTCGAGTGTTCTATTATACTTATTGATAATATATTCGTTTATTTCGAATTCCCTTCTTGTAACTGGGCGGATATGGCTGTGAAGTTCGGAAAACTTTACCGTCCGGGCAAATTCCCGAATTCTTCGATCCTGTTCTTTTTGTTCCTGTTTATCATATTCTTCTTTTGCCGCATCCTCAATTACGTCCTCCAGCTGTTTTTCAAGGCTTTTCAACACTTCGTTCATTTCGTCTTCCTCGTCATCCCCGCCATCGTCTGTTCCTTTTTCTTCTTCCCTTTTCCCTTCTTCTTCCTCTTCCCCTATTTCTGAATCTTTTGCTTTATCATCTTCTAAATCATGTTCCCCAGTTTCTTTATCACCTTTATCCTTGTCCCCATCTTTATCTTCTGCCTTTTTCTCTTCTTCTCTATCTTTTTCTTTGGCGGAGCCTTCAGCTTTCTCATCTCCCTTTTCGCTCTCTTCTCCTCCAGCTCCCTTTTCATCATCATCATCCTTGTCCTTACTGTCTTTACCTTTATCGCTGGTGCCGGGAACATCTTCAGAGGCTTTCCCTTCCTTCTTTTCCTCACCTTTTTTGTCAGAACTGCTGTCATCTACCTTGCTTTTCTTCCGTGCCCCCTTGCTGGCAGCTGAAGAATCACTTTCCTTCTCTTTATCTCCAGAACTGGAACTTGCCCCACCAGCACCTTTCATTTCTTTCAGCTTTTCTTTAAACTTTTCCCTTTCCTTCGAGGAAAAATCTTCCTTTATATCGGGAGGTTCCATAACCTCCGCCGAAGGACCACCGCTGCTAATTTCGTCGCTTTTTATATATTCGTAACACTCCATGACTTTCGTCGTTTCCGCATATCTTATGGCTTCTTCTATTAGAGGCTTCATTAATGAAAACAGTTCTTCAGCGGCTTTAAACCTTCCCTTTGAATGAGGTTCCAGTCGCCCTCTATCGAGGATGGGGATAGCTTTTTCGAGAAGATCTATCAGCTCCGGATCATAAAGCTTGCCCTTCAAAGTGCCATAAATACAATACATGGCACACGCCTGTTTGAATATGGCAAGCCTCGGGGCTCCCTCCTTTGCCATATTATCCAGGGATGGCATGCATTCAATGGCACTTTTGTTCAGGGCAATGATGCCCTGTTTAAACGTCCCCGTGTAGTAATTACAACCGGTAATTTCTATGGCTGCATCTTCTATAATGTTAAAACAATCGTGCAGCTGCCTCATCCTAAAGACATCAAGTTTTTTGTGCTTCTCTTTCATCTCCTGGAGAACCTTGAAGTCCGTATAAATGATATGAAATATCTCGTGTGCTAATTGTCCAAGGATTGCCAGGGTTTTTTCGGTGATTTTCTTTAATCTCATTACGCATTCATGAACAGGATTTACGGAAATAATTTTATTGTCCGTATATACCCCATCCGAAAATATAACTTTTAAGTCGTACCGCCCTGTTATCCCATGGACAATCTTCTGCAAGAACAGCCTGTAGCTGTCGCTTAACAAAACTTTTACTTCATCCATTTCAGATTTTATCTTTTTCAGTTTGCTCTTTATATACCGGCTCACTAAAAACCCCTCCTTCATCTTTAAAAAACACCCAATACGCCTTTTTGCGTATTTTTTAGGTATGTAATAAGGAAAGTCTTTTAAGACTCTCCTTATTTTTTAAAATAATGGCTTCAGTATAGTCTCGATTATTTCTTCCTGCACTTCCAAGTCCAACGACACCCCTGGAAGTATTGTCTTTCTTGCTGATCTTATAGGATCCAATGTGTACTTAATATCCTGGGCCCAATTAATAAGTTGACGAGTGGAGCAGACACCTCCGGTTATCTGTTCCTCCTCAATCTTGATGCTTATTTTCTGGACTGCATCAACTAATTTTTCAACGAGGGCCCTGTCGTTGTTTCCGCTCTGCTCCATTGTAATCCTTATAAGTTCCTCATTTGGCAGTTTTTTAATGTGGATCATCTGGTTGAATCTATCCTTTAGGGACTCGTTCAGTCTGTTGCATCCAGCATAATCAATGTTTGTGGTGAATACGATTATACAGTTTTTATGCCGAGGAACTATTCGTCCGTCGCCTAGCGTAATTTGAGCGGTGTCATCCGTTGCAGAGTTTAGGATAACCCCTACTCCGGACTTTAACGTCGTTGGTTCTTGAACTTCTATAAGACCTCCGTACACAAAGGACTGGGCAAATGATGGCATCCAAAATTCAAATCCTCCCTCTGGAGTGGGTTTAAACGTGCCGATAAAATCACTCTCTTCGGTATTGAGAGAGCAATTTATAAACCTATAAGGAAGCCCCAGTAGTTGTGCTAAAATCCTTGCTCCGGTGGATTTTCCTGCTCCAGCTTCTCCGTACATGAGAATATTCCGGACGGGTTTAAAGGAGTTTATTTCTTCCTTTATAATTTTTGCCAACTCTTCTATTTCTTTTGGAATTCTGATTATCTCAAAATCCAGTTTTGGTATTAAGGCCTTTTCTTCTTCCGTTAGCTC
>Ga0116169_1001771_pt1 | contig 16910 bp, 17 predicted proteins | sample AD_UKC130_MetaG_FD_89796 | JGI IMG/M metagenome (GOLD analysis project Ga0116169, IMG submission 89796) | Active sludge microbial communities of municipal wastewater-treating anaerobic digesters from Canada - AD_UKC130_MetaG | ecosystem: Engineered > Bioreactor > Anaerobic > Digestate | place...
CGGCTCGAACATCTACGTGGATCAGCCCTGGGGTTCCGGAACCTGACGAACTACATCGCCAGATCGTTGCTCGAGACGGGAGGTTTCAGACCACGACTCCTACACCCTGGATTGTGATGAGCCAAGAAACCAATCGCGTCACAGCGTGAGATGCAAAACGGCGGAGCCGGTGCCCGGGGGGCACCGGCTCCGCCGCATTTAGCCAGTCTTTAAGGTGGCCGGCTAGCTCAGTCGGTTTCGGCGGCTTCGACTTCTGCCGGATCGCCAATCGTGCCGTCGGCCTTCAGGTTCGCCAAGTCGACTGCGTTGCCGGACTTGTCCGAGACCTTCGCCGACTCCACGAGTGCCGCCAGCGCCTTGCCGCGGAGCACTTCGCTGATCATCTCGGGCACGTGGTTGTGCTCCATGATGTGCTGAACGTAGGAGTTCGGATCTTCGCCGGACTCTTGAGCGCGACGCATGATGTGCTGGCTCAGTTCGTCGTTGTCGATGCCGTACTCGTTCTCTTCGACCATCTGGTCTAGGACGAACTGCGCCACGATCGAGTTGCGGACGTCGTTTTCGAGTTCGGACTCGAACTCTTCGAGCGTCTTGCCTTCGTCGGCCAGGTAGTTCTCGATCGTCAGCCCGGCCATCGCCAACTGCTGGTCCATCTGCTCACGGCGACCCTTGATTTCGCCGTCGACTAGGCCGTCAGGCAGCGGAGCCTCAACCTTGTCGACGAGCACTTCGAGAACCTGGTCGCGTGCTTCGGCGGCCTGCTCAAGGCGCTTGCCGCGGGTGAGGCGCTCGACGAGATCGGCGCGGAACTCTTCGACCGTGTCGAACTCCGAAGCCATTTGGGCGAACTCGTCGTCGAGTTCAGGCAGCTCGGTCTGGCGAACTTCCTGCAAGGTGACAGTGACGTTTACTTCTTCGCCGGCCAACTCGCCGCCGAGCAGGGTCGTCGCGAAAGTCTTCGACGCGCCCTTCTCTAGACCGGTGAGTGCCTCGTCGAGGCCATCAAGCATGGTGGCTTTGCCAAGTTCGTAGGGCAGGCCCTCGGCCTGAGCCTCTTCGATCAAGGTGCCGTCGAGGTGAGCGGCAGACAGGTCGATCGAGACCGAATCGCCGTCGGCTGCGGCCCGGTCAACTTCGGTGTAGGTGGCGAAGCGCTCACGCAAAGCACCGAGCTGCTCTTCGACGTCCTCGTCGCTGACGGCTACGTCTTCGACGGTGACCTCGATCGAGGATGGGTCGGGCAGTTCCAAGGTCGGGCGGACGTCAACTTCGACAGTCAGCTCGATGTCTTCGCCGTCGACGAACTTGGTCAAGTCCATCTCTGGCGCGCTCAACGGGTTGGTCTTGGTGTCCTGCAACGCCATCGAGTACCAGCCCTGCAGGGCTGCGTTTAGTGCCTCGTCGAGTACCGCGCTGCGGCCGACTCGCTGGTCGACGATTGCCGCGGGGATCTTGCCCTTGCGGAAGCCCGGGACCTGAATCTGCGAGCCGATGGTCTTGTATGCCGCATCGAGGTTCGGCTTGAACTCATCGAACGGCACTTCGATGGTCAACTTGACCCGGGTGGGGCTCAGCGATTCGGCGCTGCTCTTCACGTGTCTGACTCCTGCGTCGGTGAACTGGGATCTGGCCTACGGAAAGCGCACGCAGACCGAAGTTCAGTCTACGCGCCGAAGGAAGCACTAGACCAAACGGGCTGCCGCCCCAACGAACCAGCGGGCGAACCGCCCCCGTAGGCTTGTGCCGTTACGGGATGTGGCGCAGCTTGGTAGCGCACCTGCTTTGGGAGCAGGGGGTCGCAAGTTCAAATCTTGTCATCCCGACAAATTGCCTAACGATGGCACTCGACTACTCGCTGACGTTTCAAGTTGCCGAACCTGGCGGGCGGGGCTTTCCTGAAGGTAGGCGCCGAAACGGCGGCTGCGACCTCGGTCGCCGGGACGAAGGGCGGATGTCATGAGCCAACAAGAACCCCAAAACACTTTCGAGCGATTCATTGACCGTGTCGGTTCCTTGCCGGGAGTCGCGACCGTCACCACCGCGATTGTCGCGGCCTACATGTCGCTAGTTGCCTTCGGCAACATCACCGACTTCGACAGCAACCAGGCGTTCGTCCACCACGTCCTCGAAATGGACACCACGTTCAACGACCCAGACGTGATGTGGCGGGCCGTCGAGAACGACACCTTGCAAAACATCGGCTATATCGGCGTGATCGTCTGGGAAACTTTGGCCGCCATCGTGCTGATTTGGGCGACCGTGCGACTCCTGAGGGCCTTCGGTCGGGGCGCTTGGCGGCCCGCAAAACGGCTCGCCAGCACCGGCCTGCTGATGGTGCTCATCCTGTTCGGTTTCGGCTTCATCACTATCGGCGGCGAGTACTTCTCGATGTGGCAATCCAGCGACTGGAATGGCCTCGACGCGGCCCTGCGCAACTACCTGCTGGCGGCAGTCCCGTTGATCCTGTTGCAGTTCTCTCACCCGAGTTGGGACGAAGACTGAACGGACAACACACTCCGGCCCAGCCATCGGCACCGCCGACGACCTAGGCTGGGGGCATGAGGATCGAATCTGCCACGAGTTCGGTGATCCTTGCGCGAGTAGTCGACGAGCCGCTCGAAGTCGCAGTTCACCTAGATGCAGTCGCTGGCCCAGTCAACGGCGCGACCGACGTTTTTGTTGGCACGATCCGCGACCACGACCCCGCCGCCGCCGGACGAGTGCTTCGACTCGACTACGAAGCACACCCTGATGCCGAACGCATCCTCGGCGAACTGGCCGCACGAGTCGCCGGCGAAACGGGCGCCACGATTGCGGTCTCGCACCGGTTCGGCAGCCTAGAAGTCGGCGACATCGCCGTCGTGATCGCCAGTTCGGCCGCTCATCGCGCCCAAGCACTCGAAGCAACTCGCTTGCTGATCGAGTTGGTGAAGGTAGACCTGCCGATCTGGAAGCGCCAGACCGACACTGAAGGTGGCACCGGTTGGGTCGGCCTACCGTGACCTTGGTCGATACGTTCGGCCGAGTGCATCGAGATCTGCGTATCTCGCTGACTGACAAATGCTCACTTCGTTGCACCTACTGCATGCCAGCCGAAGGCGTGCCGTGGCTTGAACGCGACAGCATCTTGACCACCGACGAGCTAGAGCGAGTCGCCCGAATCTGCGTCGACCTTGGCGTGAGTGAAATCCGGCTCACCGGCGGGGAACCACTCGTTCGAAAAGACGTCGTCGACGTGGTGGCTCGGTTGGCGGCCTTGGGGCCGGAAATCTCGATGACCACCAATGGGCTTCGGCTCGCGGAGTTGGCCGGGCCGCTTCGCGAAGCCGGACTGGCGCGAGTGAACATCTCGATCGACACGCTCGACCCCGTGCGGTTTGCCGAACTGACTCGCCGCGACCGTCTGCCCGAAGTGCTCGCCGGGATCGAGGCGGCTAAAGCGGCCGGGTTTGAACCGCTGAAACTAAACGCAGTGGCCATGCGCGGCGTAAACGACGACGAACTCGTCGACCTAGTCGCCTTCGCCGTCGATCAAGGCGCGCAAATGCGCTTCATCGAGCAGATGCCGCTCGACGCCGGTCACACGTGGGACCGGGCCGCGATGGTGCCGGGAGCCGAAATCTTGGAACGGCTCGGGGAGAAGTTCGACCTGACCGAAGTCGGCGACCGCGGCTCCTCCCCCGCCGACACTTGGCTCATTGATGGCGGGCCCGCGACCGTCGGCGTGATCGCTTCGGTGACTGCGCCGTTCTGCGCCGCGTGTGATCGGCTGCGGTTGACCGCCGACGGGCACCTGCGAAATTGCCTTTTTGCTCGCGAGGAGTCCGACCTAGTTCCGGTGTTGCGCGGCGGCGGCACCGACGAAGAGCTCGTCGAAATCATCACCGGTTCGGTTCGGGCGAAAAAAGCTGGCCACGGCATCGACTCGCCGACGTTCGTTCAACCGGACCGGCCGATGAGCGCAATCGGCGGCTAACCGCCCGCAAACGGCGGCAGCACGTCAACGGTGGTGCCGTGACCGACCGCGACCGAACGGTCGGTGGTGCGAGTGCCGTCGACCAGCACCGAACAGGCCGTCAACACCTTGGCCATCGCCGGATTGTGGTCGGTGAGTTCGTCTAAGACCTCGCCAATCGTGTTGGCTTGGATCAACAGTTCACTCGCTCCGGCGGCGTCGCGGGCGGCAGCGAACAATCGCACTCGCGTGGTCTCCATGCCAACAACCTACCCAGCCGTGGGCGCAGCAATCCAAAAAGCAGGTACGGTCACTGAATGGACTTTGCCGAACTCGCCGCCGCGCTGGCCGGACGAGTCCGTGGCCGATCGGCGGCCTGCGGGTCCGTTCGGGTCACCGCGATCGATGGGCGAAGCGGCGCCGGCAAAACTTCACTCGCGCTGAGCCTGGCCGACGAACTCGGCGCGCCGATCCTGCACCTTGAGCGGCTGTATCCAGGCTGGGACGGCTTGGCGAAGACGCCGCCGATGGTTCGTGACCTGCTGGCGCAGTTGGCGATCGGCGAGCGCGGCACCGCCACCACCTGGGATTGGGTAGCCGCGGGGCCCGGCGGCACGCTCAGCGTCCTACCCACGACCGATCTGATCATCGAGGGGGTCGGCGCCGGCGCCAGAATCTTGCGACCGTTCTTGAGCCAACTCGTTTGGGTCCAATCGCCAGCAGACGTTCGTCGCGCCCGAGCGATCGCGCGCGACGGCGAGGTTTACGCCCCGCACTGGGACACTTGGGCGGCCCAAGAGGTCGAATATTTGAGCTCGGATCGGACTCGTGAAGTCGCCGACGTGGTGATTCGCACGTGAGCAGGCCAGGTGCAAGTAAGCACGAGCCGAGCCGTTGGGCGATCGTTGCTGCCCTGAGCGTGTTCGCCGCCTGTTATGTGGCGTATCGGTCCTGGCTGGTGTCCCTTTGGTACGACGAGGCCGCCACCGTCTCGGCGGCCAACCGGTCGCTTAGCGATTTGGGCCGTTTGGTTCAAAACGTCGACGCGGTTCACGGCTTGTACTACCTGTTGATGCACTGGTGGGTGGACCTGACCGGCACCTCAGCGTTCTGGGTGAGACTGCCAAGCGCCATCGCGATCGGCTTGGGGGTGCTCGGCACCTACCTGCTGGCCAAGAAACTGCTCGACGCGAACACTGCACTGCTCGCCTCGGCCCTGCTGTTGGTGCTGCCGCGGGTGACGTGGGCGGGCATCGAAGCGCGGTCCTCGGCGTTGACGTTGGCTGTTGCGGTCTGGCTGGTGCTCGCGTTCGTCCTAGCGATCGAGAAGTCGACGTTCGCTCGCTGGGCTGGATTCGCAGCGTTGTTCGGGCTCGGCGTCTGGTTCAACATCTTCCTGGCGCTACTGGCCGCAGCGTTTGCGGTCACCTTGTGGCTGGTTCGCGCAGACCGCCAAATCTGGCGAAGTTGGCTCGTCGCCAGCGGCGTATCGCTGGCCGCTTCGCTACCGGTCGTGTTGGCCGCCAAAGCCCAGTCCGCACAACTGGGTGGCGTCCAATTGCCGCTGGCCACGATGGTGCGAAGCGTGGCCATCAACCAGTGGTTCCTCGGCGACACCCCGGCCCAAGGCACCGACGGGGGCGGCTCAAGTTCGGGAATCTCTTCGGCCGACATTCTGTCGACCCCGTGGCTGGCCGCGGCGTTGGGACTGACCGCTTTGGGTTGGTTCCTCGTGGCGGTCGCCCTGCTGCCAGAACGAGTCCGCAAGGAACCTTGGCCGCCGCGCGTCCTAGCGGTCGCTGTGCCGTGGCTGTTCGTGCCGAGCGTGATCGCGATTTGCTACAGCCTGCTGGTTTCGCCGCTGTACCACCAGCGCTACTTCGTGTTCTGCGCCCCAGCCCTAGCGATCCTGCTGGCCTACGGCCTGAGTCGAATCCCCGGCCGAGCCGTGCGGATCGCGCTCACGGTCGTCCTGATTGGTGGCTCACTGGTGGTTTATGCCTCCCAGCGCGGCGAGACCGCCAAGTCCGGCTACGCCTGGTCGCAGGTGGCCGAACTCGTTGAGGCTCACGCCAAACCGGGCGACAGCGTCTATTACGGGCCGCGCACTCCCCCCGAAGGCCCCACCGCAGTCAAGACCGCCCGACTGCTCGCTTTGGCTTATCCGCAGGCGTTTGCCGGGCTAACCGACGTGACGCTGAAAGCCTCCCCTGCCGATGACGGGAGTTTGTCGGGGGTTTCCTATCGACTCGACGGCGCGACCGAACAACTCGCGGACGCCTCGCGCGTGTGGGTAGTCCGCTGGGCGGACTATCCACCAGCGGCGGTTGCCGCCGAAAACGCCGTGCTGGAGCAAGCCGGCCTGTCTCGTGAGGCCAGTTGGGTCAAGGGCGCGACCATCGTGTCGCTGTTTGTGCGCCACTGACTGTCAGGCGATTCGCTGGTTGTGGCATCATGGTGTCGGCGCTTCGGCGTCACGCGGACGTAGCTCAATGGCTAGAGTCTCTGCCTTCCAAGCAGAATGTTGCGAGTTCGAATCTCGTCGTCCGCTCCAATTGCAGCTACGGCTCAACTAGATGCGGCGGTCGCCGCCGCGAACCGGCAGCCGATGCAAAATGAGCACCGCCCGATCGTCTTCGCCCGGTTCAGTCTGATCCAAAATCCGATTCGGTGCGCCGGACATACCCTGAGTCACCGCGATTTTTGCTGCCCCGCGTAGCCAATCGATTCCGTCGACCAGATCCAAAGACTTCGTTTCGACGACCCCGTCGGTATAGAACATCAGCGCATCACCGGGGCGGATGACCCCCTTGGCAGGGCGGAAATCGGGTCGGTCGGTGATGCCGAGAGCCAGCCCTCGCGCGCCAGAAACCTGCCACGTGCGCAGGTCGCCGTCCCAAGTCATCGCCGGCGGGTGGCCAGCGTTCAGAACCTCGTAGCCGCCAGTTTTTAGGTTCACAAGGACGTGAACCGCGGTGGCGAACGCCTCGTCGCGGCCCTCGCGAAGCAAATAGTCGTTGGCGGCCGAGAACAAGCCAAGAGGCGGCAGCGAGCCAATCAGACCGCCAAGGGCCCCGGCCAATTGCAGCGACTGGGTGCCGGCGGTGACGCCCTTGCCGCAAACATCGACCAACACCATCTCGAGGAAGTTCTCGTCGTTCGACAGGTTTGCGACCAAGAAATCACCAGAGAACCTCGCGCCGCCAGCAGATTCCATTGCCGTCTCAGTTGTCCAACCCTCCGGCAACGGCGGGACCGTCCCTTGGGCCTGAAGTCGGTCACGCAAGTCGACCAGCATCGCCTCACCGAGTGCGGCCGGCAGACCAGAACGGGTGCGCGAACTGCTGTAAAGCAGGATCGCAGTGCCGATGAACAACGCGAAAACTGAGGCGAGCCGACCGGTTTGGAGCCCTTCTTCAGAAACCTGGACCAGACTCGACACCACCGCGGCGAACAACGTCAAGGCCGACAGGACCGCTAACGGCACCCACCGAAGCAACACTCCGCCGAGCAGGATCGGAATCAGGAACATGGCCGCCGGAATGAGGGCGTAAGACCACAGGCTGATCAAGAACAGGACCGCAGTGAGCAAAAGCAGCATGGCCAGAACCGCCATTTGGCCATCCTGAGAACCCGAACGCCACATCCTGGCGTTCGTTTTCAGATAACGGCCGAGCGGGTCGTGCCGCAGGCCGATGTTCTTGTCCACGGCCCGACCTTACCGGCGACGCTGACAGCGCGGACACCAGAAGAGATTCCTTGCGCCCAAGGAACTAGTGCGAATGGCCGTTCCGCACACCAAACAGGGCTGCCCGGTCCGGCGATAGACGTAAACCTCGCCGCCGTGATCGTCGACCCGCGGCGCGCGACCCATCGCGGACGGCTCGTGTTCGGGTCGAACCGTGTCGATTCGGCCGCGGTCGACCCCAACCTCCATCAGCTCGACTAGATCGGCCCAGATTCGGTCGACCGAACCCGATTCAAGGTCCGTGCCCGCAGTCAACGGGTCGAGGCCTTGGCGAAACAGCACCTCGGCGCGATAAACGTTGCCGACCCCGGCAATAACTCGCTGGTCCATCAGCAGGGTCGCAATCGGAGACTTTGACCGCGAAATCCGGTCGGCGACCACACTTGGGTCGGCGCCCGGGTCGAGTGGGTCTTGGCCGAGCCGGGCGTAGATCGCGGCGACTTCACCGGGATTTAGCAGTTCGCAGGCTGTCGGCCCGCGCAGGTCGGCGGTCGCGGCCGCAGTCGAAAGCCGCCACCTGACTTGGCCGACGACTTCGACATTCGCCTCGGGCACGAAAGTCAACGCGCCATACAAACCCAAGTGGACGTGCACTTGTTCGGCTAGGTCCGCGAACGAGACGAAAAGGTGTTTGCCGTGCGCGGTCGCGTCAACCAACTCTCGGCCGTCTAGCCCAGAAGCGGACTCGAACCGGCCCTGCGGACTCGACGAACGCACCACCTGTCCGCCGAAAGTGGCGACCAGTTCGCGGGCGAGTCGGTGAAGGGTGTGACCCTCAGGCACGCCGTGACTCGTTCAGAAACTGCCGGTCTGCTCGTAACCGGCCAACAAATCGATCCGACGCTGGTGACGATCGGCCTGACTCCACTGCGTGGTCAGGAACGCTTCGACAATCTGTTCGGCCTCTTCGACCGAATGCATCCGGGCGCCAATGCCCATCACTTGGGCGTTGTTGTGTTGGCGAGCCAGTTGGGCCGTTTCGACGCTCCACGTCAACGCGCAACGGATGCCTTTGACCTTGTTCGCGGCGATCTGTTCGCCGTTGCCAGAGCCACCGATCACGATGCCGAGGGAGCCGGGCTCGTCCGCGACCGCTTGGGCGGCGGCCACGCAGAACGGCGGGTAGTCGTCCTCGGCGTCGTATTCGTGAGCACCGTGGTCGACTGGCTCGTAGCCGTGCTCAGTCAGCCAAGCGATCAGGTGAGTTTTGAGTTTGAAGCCGGCGTGGTCAGCACCGAGATGTACGCGCATACGGTCATTGTCGCAGGTAGGGCGTGTTGACGGTCTGATGGACCCACGCCGAAAACGCCTCAGCCGACTCGGTGCCCTCGTAGTCGCCGAGCACCCGAACTTTCAGCTCTTGCCGCTGCTGCTTGAGCGGGTCCGAATGCAGCATCTGGTCGACGACTGCGTCGAAACTGCTCAGGTGGCGATCTACGACGTAGGCCCCGGCCGCAACCGGCACTTCGGTCGCGAACTCGTCCAGCGAATGGACCATGCTGATCATCAAGTAAGGCTTAGCTGAGGCCAGCCAGTCCGAAACCACACTGGACACGTCAGAGACCAGCGCGTCCGCCCGGTTCATGCAGTCGGCTATCGACCAGTCACGCACGACCTCTTCACCGGCGAGGTGCTGTCCGGCGGTGTTTGGGTCGGCAGTGTCGGCAGCGAGGATTTCATTCAGCTTCGCCAAAGTGGTCGCCCATTTGCCAGACCTCAGGAACACCGGATGCGGACGGAAAATGATGTTCGCGCCGGCCGCGATAAGTCCAGCGAAGATCTGCTCGGCCAAGGTGATCGACGAAAAATCGGGCACCTTCGAGTTGCCCGGCCAAGTCGGCGCGTAAAGCACCGTCGGTCGAGCGACTTGGGTGACCGGCGTCACCGCTGGCAGCACGTCACCTGACTGCGGACGACCCAACAGCACAAATCGCTCACGTGGAATGTCGACCCCGTTTCGCACATACCGGTCGATGGCGGCCTCACCCGATGCCACGAGTACGTCATAGCGAAGATGTCGCGGGTGGTAACTGCCGGACTTGTCCGAGTCGCCGTGTCCCAGCCACACGTGCCGCACCGTTGGCACGCCCAAGAATTTGAGGTGCCCGGGCGCGTTGTGTACATAGAAGAAGGTCGTGATGCTCGGCACCGCCAGCAGCCGCAGGTCGCCGAGCACGTCCGAACCGACCTGGATCCAAGGCAGCTTCGGTTTGATGCCGGCGCGAAGTTCGGCGCAGTAGTGCTCGCGCAGCGAAAAGATTGCCCCCCGGTCGCCCGAGGCCATCAGGTGCGGCTCCCACATACCTACGTGGATCGGGCCGCCGCCGTGCCCGCCGTAAGCGAGGACGAACTTGGGTTCAAGCCGCGTCAGCGCGGCCCGAATCGCTCGCCGAGCCTGCCAGACTTTGACCTTGTCGACGATCACGACTGCGGCCGCGACCGCGAGCAAACCGACCAGCAGCCAGACCAACACGACCGGCGCGGTCAGCGCGACGGCCAACGCGGCCACTGCACCCAACCAGCGGACGGTGAGGACGAACGGACCCCGGTCCGCCGGCTCGGGCGCCGGACAAACCTTCGGCTCGCCAAGACCGGGCAGACCGTGGGCGTGCGGCGGTGTCGGTGGCCGCAGCATCGCGAGCCGAACCAAGACCACGCCAAGAACCGTAGCCGCAATAGCGGCTGGCTCTACTTGGCCGCCGAGACCGCGAAACGCCAGCGCAACCGCGCCAACGACGATCAGCGCGAGCGTTGAGCGGATGAACAACTTCCGCCTAGTTGGCACGTTGGTGCGGAACCGGTGCTGCAGGTCGGTGCGGCGCCGGTCATAGGAGCCTTGAAGCCGCGGCAGGAAACTCAACTCAGGTTCAGACATCGGCCCAAGTATCGCCGTTTGAAGTTCTCAGTCGAAGATCGGCTCGCGGGTTCGCGACCGTTTCAGTTCAAAGAAGCCGTCGTAGGAAGCCAATGCGCGGGCGCCATCGAACACCACGCCGGCCTGCTCACCCTTTGGAGCTGGCGAAACGACCGGACCGAAGAAGGCGACCTCGCCGATGGCGATAACCGGGGTGCCGACGTCCTCGCCGACGCGACTGATGCCGTTGTTGTGGGAGGCCCGCAGCGCCTCGTCATAGGAGGGGTCGTCGGCTGCGGCGGCGAGTTCGGTCGCCAAGCCGACGTCGGCCAGGGCTTTTCGATAGAGCTCGTCGGTGAACTCGAGGCCTTCGACGTGATGTTTGGTGCCTAGTGCGGTGTACAGGTCGCGCAACACTTCAGGTCCGTGTTGGGCCTGGGCGGCGATACAAACCCGGACCGGGCCCCAACCGCGATCCAAAACCTCGCGATCAGACGGCGGTAGGTCCTTGCCCTCGTTTAGCACCGACAAGCTCATCACGTGGAAGTTCGTTTTCACTGGTCGCACCTGTTCGACTTCTAGCAGCCAGCGCGAAGTCATCCACGCCCATGGGCAGAGCGGATCGAACCAGAGGTCAACAGTTTCAGTAGCGGTCATGACTTCGTCAACAACGGTCGGCCCGCGCGCATTTCCTCAACCAAAGATTGCACCACCGCGTCTAGTTCCCCGCCGTTCTTTTCGGCGACCTCACGCTGACGCTGATAGGAGGCGCCGGTCGCAACCATGTCAGCAATGCCGGCCAGTTCGGTGGCGCAACCTAGGTCTTGGGCGACCGGCTCCAACACCGGCAGCAACTTGGTCAGATCTTCGGTCACGAGATCTTCACGGCCCGAATCGTCGAGGATCAAAATGGCGTCCATACCGTAGCGAGCGGCCCGCCATTTGTTCTCTTGGGCGAACCAGGTCGGAATTGACGGCAATTCGCGGCCGGCATCAAGTTCACGCGAAAAATGCTCCACCAGGCAGTGGGTGAGCGCCGCGACGCTGGCCAACTCAGAAATGTTCGAGATGCCGTCGCAGACTCGCATCTCCAGTGTGCCGAACGCCGGCGAGGGTCGGATGTCCCAACGGATCTCGTTGAAGTTGTCGATCACGCCGGTCTTGAGCATGTCGTCCACGTATCGCTCAAGTTCGGCCCAAGTGTCGAACTGGAACGGCAGACCGGCGGTAGGCAATTGCTGGAACATCAGCGCCCGGTTCGAGGCGTAGCCGGTGTCCTCACCTCCCCAGAACGGGCTCGAGGCGCTGAGCGCCTGGAAGTGGCCGTAATAGGTGAGCATCGCCCGACTGATCGGCAAGACCTTGTCGCGGTCTTCGATGCCGACGTGAACGTGAACGCCATAAATCAACATCTGCCGGCCCCACCATTGGGTGCGGTCGATCAACGTCGCATAGCGTTCCTTGTCGGTGACTTTCTGTTGCGTCCAGCGCGCGAACGGGTGCGTTCCGGCGCACATCAGTTCAACTCGCAGCGGGTCGGTGACCGCCCGTAACTCGTCGATGCTGCGTTGCAGGTCGGCGGTCGCTTCGGCGACGGTGCGGCAAACGCCGGTCACCACTTCGACCGTGTTGAGCAGCAACTCTTGCTTGATGTGGGGGTGTTCGGTCCCGTCGGGCGGCGCAACCGAATCGAGAATCGTTTGGGCAACTTGGCGCAGGTCGCCGGAGTCCTGATCGACTAGAGCAAGTTCCCACTCGATGCCGATCGAGGACCGCGCTGAGGACGAGAAGCCGATCTCCATGGGTACATCCTGCCCGAGGATGTCGGATTAGCCGACAAGTGCCAAAGTAGGAGACATGCCCGGAACTAACCTCACCCGTGAAGAAGCCCAACAACGCGCCTCGGTCGTCTCGGACGCCAGTTACGACATTGCGTTGGATTTGACCACCGGCAGCGAACGCTTCGGCTCGGTCACCACGTTGACCTTCGCCGCCACGCCAGGGGCGTCAACGTTCGTCGACTTGGTTGACGCTGAACTCGAATCGGTCGAACTGAACGGCCAAGCGATCGACCTGGCTGGATATGCCGACTCGCGGATCGAACTGACCGACTTGGCCGCAAACAACACGCTCGTGGTGGCCGGTTCGTGCCTGTACTCGCATTCGGGCGAGGGCCTGCACCGGTTCGTGGACCCGACCGACGACCGGGTCTACCTGTACACCCAGTTCGAGGTGCCGGACGCTCGACGCGTGTTCGCCACGTTCGAGCAGCCGGACTTGAAGGCCGAGTTCACCTTCCACGTGACCGCGCCCGCGCATTTCAAAGTCGTCTCCAACTCCCCCACTCCCGAACCGGTGCCCACCGCTGACGGGGCGGCGACGTGGCATTTCGCGCCGACGAAAAAGATGAGCACCTACATCACCGCGCTGGTGGCCGGGGATTACCACGAGGTTCGCGACACTTACGACGGCGACTTTGGCCAGATCCCGTTGGGCGTTTTCTGTCGCCAGTCGCTTGTGCCGTTCTTGGACGCCGACGACATTTTCTTGATCACCAAGCAGGGTTTTGAGTTCTTCGAGGGCGCCTTCGAGATGGGTTACCCGTTCGGCAAATACGACCAGTTGTTCGTGCCCGAATACAACATGGGCGCGATGGAGAACGCCGGTTGTGTGACGTTCCGCGACGAGATGATCTTCCGCAGTCGCCAAACTGTGGCCGCCTATGAGCAGCGCGCGAACACGATCCTGCACGAGATGGCCCATATGTGGTTTGGCGATCTGGTGACGATGAGGTGGTGGGATGACCTGTGGCTCAACGAGTCGTTTGCCGAGTTCGCCGCCCACCACTCGTCGGTCAAAGCCACTCGTTTCACCGACGCGTGGACGGGGTTCACGAACAATCGCAAGAACTGGGCGTATCGCCAGGACCAGTTGCCGTCGACTCACCCGATCGCGGCCGACAACTATGACTTGCACGCGGTCGAAGCGAACTTCGACGGCATCACTTACGCCAAGGGCGCCTCGGCGCTGAAACAGTTGGTCGCGTGGGTCGGCGAGGACGACTTCTTTGCCGGGCTGCGCCAATACTTCGCCAAGCACGCCTACGGCAACACCGAGTTGGCCGACTTGTTGGCTGAACTTTCAGCCGCCTCAGGCCGCGAGTTGGACAGTTGGGCGGCCGAATGGCTCCAGACCTCCGGGGTGAACACGCTGCGGGCGGACTTCGACCTCGACGAGGGCGGCAACTTCACCCGTTTCGACGTCGTCCAAAGCGCGAGCGCCGAATATCCGACGTTGCGCCGGCATCGGATCGCGATTGGCCTCTACAACCGCCAAGGCGACAAGTTGGTTCGCACCGAACGGATCGAGACCGATATTCGCGGTGAGCGCACCGAGGTAATCGAACTGCTCGACCATCAGCGCCCCGACTTGATCTTGCTAAACGACGACGACCTGACTTACGCGAAGATCCGCCTCGACGAGGGGTCGTTCGAGACGCTGCTGACTCAGATCGGCAGTTTCGCTGACTCGCTGCCGCGGGCGCTGTGCTGGGGTTCGGCTTGGGACATGACTCGCGACGCCGAACTGACTTCGGCCCAGTTCGTCGAGTTGGTGCTCGCCGGCGTGGGCACCGAATCTGATTTGACGGCCGTTTCGTCGCTGCTGCGCCAGGGCCAAAGCGCGATCAGCCTGTTCACCTCCGACGCTGCCCGGCCGGCACTGGCGGCGCGCTGGGAGGCCGCGTTGGCCGACTTGTTGAACTCGGCTGAACCCGGCAGCGACCACCAGTTGGCGTTCGCGCGGGCGTCGGCTTCTGCCGCGACCAGTGGGCAGCGACTGCGTGACCTGCTTGGAGGCGCGGTGGCCGGACTCGATATCGACACCGACCTGCGGTGGACACTCGTTCAGGGGTTGGCGCGTCTAGGCGCGGCCGACGATCAAGAGGTGGCGGCTGAGCTGTCACTCGACGACACGAACCAGGGCCGAGAGAACGCCGCGCTGGCGTTGGCTCTTCGGCCGTTGGCTGCGGCTAAGGCTGAAGCTTGGCAGCGGGTCGTTGAGGACGCTTCGACGCCGAACGAAACTCGGCGGCAGATTGCGGCCGGTTTCCAGGTTCCCGGTCAAGGTGAAGTGCTCGCCGAGTATGTGGACCGCTATTTGGAGATGGCCGAGTCGGTCATCGACCGGATGGGCGTGTGGATCGGTCAGGTTGCCCTGATCAACCTGTTCCCGCTAGCGAACCCGAGTGCCGAAACGTTGGCGAAGGTTGACGCGTGGCTTGGGCGCACCGCCGCGCCGGCGGCGGCGCAGCGCTACGTGCTGGAGGGTCGAGATGACCTTCGCCGCGCACTTGCGGCACGCGAAATCAACTGAGTCGCTGATTGCCGTTCTAACGACCCGTCGAGTCGGTCAGTGCTGGTTGCTGACCGGCTCGATTTCGGTCGAGGGAATGGTCGGGACGAAGTTGCGGCTCTTGGCGACGACTGCCGCGGCCACGACCCAGATGATCGCGACGAGCAGGATTGGTCCGCCGACGAAGTAAAGCAACGCCTGCCCGGTCGACGTGGTCTCACCCACCGCCCACGTATCGGGGGTGGTGGAGGCAACAGCCGAGGTCGCCGATGCGCCAACGGCAACGGTTGCGACTGACAAAATGGTGAGGATTCGCGCCAAGCTCATGGGGCCATCGTAGCGACCGACTTCGGCCACCCGGCCTGCCCGTAGGCTTAAGCGGTGCTCAACCTGACTTGGCCGCAGAGCGACTGGTTCGACTTGGTGGTTGACGGCTCCGGCAAGATCGCCGCAATTGTCGTGATCGCGTTGCTATTGCGCTGGCTGGCCCACCGGTTCATCCGCCGACTCGTGAAGCGAGTTTCTAAGGGTGTTGTCCCACCGGTTTTGGCGCAAACGAAGTTCGGTGAGGCGATCACCGATCTGACGCCTGGTTCGGCTGAGCGTCGAACTCAGCGGGCCGAGACGATGGGTTCGCTGCTTCGCAGCATCGTGTCGATCGTGGTGCTGTCGATCGCTTTCGTAATGATTTTGGATGTTCTGGGATTGCCGATCGCGCCGCTGCTTACCGGTGCCGGGATCGCCGGGGTTGCGCTTGGTTTTGGCGCCCAAACTTTGGTGAAGGACTTCTTGTCAGGCATTTTCATGATTCTGGAGGACCAGTACGGGGTGGGCGACTCGGTCGACTTGGGTTCAGCGGTCGGCACGGTTGAGTCGGTCGGCATGCGGGTGACTCGACTGCGTGACGTGAACGGCACGGCCTGGTATGTGCGAAACGGCGAGATCCTGCGGGTCGGGAATTTGAGTCAGAGTTCGTCTCGGGCGGTGCTGGACGTGACGGTCGGGTTCGAAGCCGACCTGGACCAGGTCCAGCAGATTCTCGCCGAGGAGGCGGCCGCGCTGGCTGCCGACGAGTCGATGGCCGGGCTGATTGTCGGCACCCCCGAGGTGTGGGGTGTCGAACGGTTTGATGCTGACGGTGTCGTCGTGCGGACTGTTTTGGCGACTGCGCCAGCTCATCAGGCTGTCGTGTCGCGGGCTTTGCGCGGGCGCATCTATCGGAGGTTCCAGCAGGCCAAGATTCCCTTCCCTTCAGTCATTTCCCCAACAACAAGAGGACCTAAACCGTGACTAACGCGGACGAGCAGAGTTTCTATGACGCGATCGGCGGCAGCGCCACGATCGAACTGATCGTGGACGTGTTCTATCAGGGCGTCGCCACCGACGACATATTGCGCGACATGTATCCGGAGGAGGATCTCGGCCCGGCCGCCGAACGGTTGTCGACGTTTTTGAGCCAGTACTGGGGCGGCCCGACGACCTATTCGCAGAACCGCGGCCACCCTCGCCTACGAATGCGGCACGCCCCGTTCGTGGTGAACGAGGAAGCCAAGGAACGCTGGCTTGTGCATTTTCGCGCCGGCCTGGATGCGGCGAAACTCGAACCCGAATTGGATGCCCAGTTCTGGGCGTACGTTTTGCACGCGGCAACCTTCATGCTCAACACGCCTGGTTGAGCCTTCCGGTCTCGGTCAGGCGACGAGTGGCCGGTATCTGGTGTTTCTGGCGGGTGTTTGTTTGCCGGGTGGGTAGAAGTCTGGTCTCTTGTCTCTGGAGTTGAGTTCGATTCGCCAACCCGAATGGTGAACCTGCCGGTGGTGGTGTCCGCAGAGTAGGACCCCGTTGTCCAAATCGGTCGTTCCGTCGTGGAGCCAGGATTTGATGTGGTGGGTTTCGGTCCAACCGGGTGGCCGGTCACAGTCGGGGAACGCGTAACCGAGGTCTCGGTGGGCGAGGGCCCTGCGTTGGGCCGGGCTGTGGAGTCGCTGGGTGCGGCCAAG
>Ga0116169_1001772_pt1 | contig 16905 bp, 14 predicted proteins | sample AD_UKC130_MetaG_FD_89796 | JGI IMG/M metagenome (GOLD analysis project Ga0116169, IMG submission 89796) | Active sludge microbial communities of municipal wastewater-treating anaerobic digesters from Canada - AD_UKC130_MetaG | ecosystem: Engineered > Bioreactor > Anaerobic > Digestate | place...
CGGCGCGATCATGACCGGTGCGGACGTTGCAAGCAGCGTCGTCCCGAGCAGGTCATCGGCGAGGCCCGCGGTCATCTTCGCAATCGTGTTCGCGGTCGCGGGTGCAACGATCACCAGGTCGGCGTTTTGGCCGAGCGCAACATGGCGCACCTTCGCGACATCGTCGTGCACGCTCGTCGTGACAGGGTTGCGGCTGATCGCCTCCCACGTCGGCAGCCCAACAAATCTCAGCGCATCGGCCGTCGGAATGACATGCACCTCGTGCCCGGCCTTCACAAACAGGCGCACGATCTGCACCGTTTTATACGCGGCAATTCCACCAGTGACTCCCACAACGATGTTCATGCGCTTGATTCTGCCCCACGCACCGCACCATTGCTCTGCGTATTCTCGCCGAAGTGTCGGTTCTGTCGCTCGCGCGGCGTTGCTCGCCACGCCCGGCCTAGACTGTCGGGCGTGTGCACAGTGATGATCAACATCGCCGAAGACGGGGTAGCGCGGCTGCTGGCCGTCCGCGATGAAAACCCCGCGCGCGAGTGGGACGCCCTGGGCGAATGGTGGCCCGAGAGCTACCCGAACGTCGTTGGTATTCGTGACCGCCGCGCGGGTGGCGCCTGGCTGGCCGCGGACGCCTCGACGAGGCGCCTCGCCGTGTTGTTGAACCGCGCCGACACCCTCGGCCTGCCTGGAGCAGAGGTGCGCTCTCGCGGCGCCCTCGTGCTCGAGTCGGTAGCCGGGCGCTCGCCGGAGGGCTCCCAGCGCGTGCACGGCTTTAATCTGCTCGAGGTGAACCCCGCCGGAGCGCGGGTGATCTCGTGGAATGGTGAGACGTTGAGCGAGACCCCCGTCAGCGCGGGCACGCACATGATCGCGCACGACGATCTCGACGACCCCCGCACGCCTCGCATCGCCCACTGGCTGCCGCGCTTTCGCGAAATGGCGGCAGCGGCCGCGACGAATACTCCGGATGCCGCGGCAACGCCGTGGTGGACCCCCTGGGTCGATCTGCTCGCCGAAAGCACCGCGCTGTCGATCGACGACGATCGCGCGATCATTCGCGACAACCGCACCCTCGGGTACTCGACGGTCTCACTGCTCTATGCCGTCGCCGAGGTGTCGTCGCACGGCGTGACAATGCGCGATCACGAGCTGCCCGCGCCAGGGTGCTGGGGCTGAGCGACGGTCTGAAGATCGGCTGGACGGCAGGGCAGCAGAGCGCCGGCGCACCAGCGCATCGACACAAGAACGGGAGCGGGCCCCCAGATCGTGGTGGCCCGCTCCCGTGGTCTTGTGGCTACTTGCTCGCTACCGCTTCTGGCTTCTTCTTGCCGACCAGCGACTGAACGGCCTTCTTGATCACTTCGAAGTCGTCCTGCTTCTTCGCGACAAACTCGAGTGCCTTGACCCCGGTGTCAAGTGCACCGGTTACAACGTCTCCGACGTCCTTGAACTGGTGGCTGACGTTGCCCGCGAGGCCGCCTTCGAGCGCGAGCTTGCTCACGAGGTCGAGACGCAAGGTCTTTGATCCCTCGTTGAAGCTGAGCTCGTCGAGGTCGACCCAGACAATTCCGGGGCGAGTCGTCGACTCGAACACGTAACGCTTGTTCGTGAGGTCGAGCACGACCTGCCAGATGGTCTGCGAGGCGTCTGGCTTGCCCGGCTCCGGCGTGCGGAAGGGCTGCGCGGCATTGCGGATGATGCTGAACATCGCCGCGATCGCGTCGACCTGCGTCTTCGGCTTGACCTGGTGCTCGACGTAGAACTGCGCACGAGCGAAGCGGTCACTTGCCAGCGTCGAACCGGGCAGCGGCTTGTCGCCACCGAGGCCCGAGTACTGCTTGACCAGCTCGAGCTGTTTGTCGAACGTCGGCGAATTGGTCATGACCTTGTAGTCGCGGCTGTGATAAACCTGCGGCTTGCCGTCGACGTACTCGATAATTGCGGAGTCGCCCGTCGCGTCGTCGATCGCGAGGTGCAACGCTGGCACCAGGTGCCCGGTCGGGTCGAAGAGCTGGGCGATCGCGACCTGCGAGCTGTTTGTCCATTCGACGGCCTCCACCACGGTGGCGAAGTTGTCGAGGTAGTACTGGAGCCAGACGGCCTGGCTCAGCTGGGTGGCCGTTGCCTCGGGCTTGCCGTAGTCCGATTCGGTGAGCCACAGGATGTGCCCGGCAAAGCCCTTCTCGTTCATTCCATCGGTGCCGATGAGGTCGAACGCGGTTGCAACGAGGCTGCCGTACTTCGAGCGCCAGGTGAGGTTTCCATTCACTCCGTCCGTGCGTTCGATCCCTCGCGGGTACTTCCAGAGGTTGGAGAGGAGATCCATGTGGAAGTCCATGTTTCGGCCGATGATGACTGATCCGTTGGCGTCGGGCCATACAACTCGTGTGCACATAGCGTCGAACATCCTTTCTGAACTGAAGTAGTTTCGTGGCACTGGTGTGATGTCGAACCGCGTGCTTCGACGTGGGCTCAGCCTATGAAGGCGCGGGAATACGTTGATTCGACGGCATGCGATTTCACCAGCCGCATCACCCGCGCGTCACCCGAGAGCGAAAAGCGGCGAGGTGCTGAGTTCGCTGCGCGTCGAGCGGGCGCACAATTGGAACATGCCGGAATTCACAGACGCACCGCAGCCCCCGCACCACGACGCCACGATGCTCGATAACGCGGCCTGGCACGCGCTCGTGGAAGGCCACGCACGTTTCGCCGAGGGCGACGCCCTCGTGCGGCGTTACCCGGCCGATGTCGCACCGTTCATCGCGGCGCAGAACTGGGAAGACGCGCGGGTGTGGGACTCGGTGGTCGATCTGGTCGGGCATGAGACGAACATTGTGCTGTTCGGTGGGCCACCGGCCGTGCCCGACGGGTGGGAGGCGCTGTGGCGGATCGACGGTGTGCAGCTCGTCGAGACGGCGGCGCTCCAGCCGGTGCCAGATGCGGAGGCCCTCCTCTTGGGCGAAGCCGATGTGCCCGAAATGCTTGGGCTCGTCGCGCGCAACGAGCCCGGGCCGTTTATGCCTCGCACGCATGAGCTTGGGCGCTACGTTGGGTTCCGCCGTGACGGGCAGCTCGTGGCGATGGCCGGCGAGCGGCTTCGACTCGATGGGTGGGCAGAGATCAGCGCGGTCTCCACCGACGATGCCTACCGCAGGCAGGGGCTCGCATCCAGGTTGGTGCTCGACGTTGCGTTTCACATCCAACAGCGGGGCGACCGGGCGTTCATGCACGCTGCCGCAACCAACGTCGGTGCGATCGCGGCGTACGAGCGGCTGGGCTTTGCTCGCCGCGCGCACACCGAATTCACGGGCGTTCGCGTTCCGTGACGCTGCGCTGAAAGTAATGTTGGGACGCGCCATAGGCATCGCGACACGCCGGTCGTAGACTCAGGATGCCACGGCCCCGCCGCCCTCGAGCGTCAGGCCGTTTTGTACCCGGCTATCACAAGGACGTGAAGCACATGAAGGCAGCTGTATTTCGGGCGCACGACGAGCCCTACCGTATTGAAGATGTCACGCTCGGAGAGCTGGCGGCAGACGAACTTCTCGTTCGTATTGTCGGGGTGGGCATGTGTCACACCGACATGTTGCTCCGAAGCCCGGCCATGGCTGCGGCGCTTGCGCCCGCGATCCTCGGCCACGAAGGCTCGGGCGTCGTCGAGGGTGTTGGCTCTGCCGTCACTCGCGCGAAGGTCGGCGACCACGTACTCATCAGCTTCGACTCGTGCGGGTGGTGCAGTTCGTGCCTGCGCGGGGCGCCGGCATACTGCGTCGAGTTCATGGCCCGCAATGTCAGCGGCCGCCGGGCCGACGGCACCACCAGCGCGACGTCGGCGGGGGAGCCGATCGCCAACCGTTGGTTTGGCCAGTCGTCGTTCGCCGAATACTCGGTTGCGACCGAACGCAACATCGTCGTGGTCGACAAAGACCTCCCGCTCGACCTGCTTGGTCCGCTCGGTTGCGGCCTGCAAACCGGTGCCGGGTCGGTGCTCAACGAAATGAAGCTCGCGCCGGGGCAGTCGATCGCCGTCTTTGGCGCGGGGGCTGTTGGCCTCGCCGCGGTGATGGCCGCGAAACTCGCCGGCGCGGCCGAGATTGTTGTGGTTGACCTCCACCGGTCGCGGCTGGATCTCGCCCTCGAGCTCGGTGCCACCCGAGTGGTGCAGGGCGGCACGGATGACGTTCGGGGACAGATCGTCGGCGATGGCCCCGGAGTCGACTTCACGTTTGAGACGACCGCGGTCGCGTCGGTAATGACAACCGCCATCGAGGTGTTGGCGCTTGGCGGCAAGGCCGTACTGGTCGGTGCCGGCGGCGGCGACCTCACGATCTCGCCGAGCCTGCTCTCGGGTCGCACCGTCACGTATGCGCTTGAGGGCAGCTCAATTCCTCAGCTGTTCCTGCCGCAACTCATCTCTTATTGGCAGCGCGGGCTGTTCCCGTTCGAAAAGCTCGTGCGCACCTACGCCCTCGACGACATCAATCAGGCCGAAGCAGATTCCCTCTCCGGCGCCACAATCAAACCCGTGTTCCTCGTCAGCGCAGTCTGACGAATTTAGAAAGGTGAAACAAATGACGCTTCTCGACGTTTCTGCCACACAGTTCTTCGCCACCTCGGATGGCAAAGATCTCGCCACCGATGCCACATTTGACGTGATTAACCCGAGCACAGGCCAGGTGTTCGCGCAGGCCCCGTCGGTCACGCCCGAACAACTCGACGTCGTGTTCGCTGCCGCGAACCGCGCGTATCGCGACTGGAAGCGCGACGAGGGGCTGCGCCGGACGGTGCTTCTCGCGGCCGCGGTCGCGGTTGAAGCCGCTGTCGACGAGCTCGCTCCGATCCTGGTCGCCGAGCAGGGCAAACCGCTGGGTGATGCGCGAAACGAAATCTTCGCGGCCGGCGCTTGGCTGCGCTACTTTTCTGAGCTCGAGGTCCCGCGCGAGATCATCCGCGACGACGCCGAGCGCTTCGAAGAGGTCTACCGCCGCCCCCTCGGTGTCGTGAGCGCCATCACGCCCTGGAACTTCCCGATCACCTTGGCAATGTGGAAGATCGCGCCGGCGCTGCGCGCGGGCAACACGATCGTCGTCAAGCCGTCGCCCTACACGCCGCTGACCACACTCGCCCTCGCGCGCGTGCTGCGCGGCGTCCTGCCCGACGGTGTCCTGAACGTGATCACAGGCCCCGACCCGCTGGGTGCCGCGCTCGTGTCGCACCCGATCCCGCGCAAGGTCAGCTTCACGGGCTCGACCGCGGTCGGCAAGCGCGTGGCGGTTGCCGCGGCCGAAGACCTGAAGCGTGTCACGCTCGAGCTCGGTGGCAACGACCCGGCGATCATCCTCAAAGACGCGAACGTCGAAGACGTCGCGGCCCGCCTGTTCTGGAGCGCATTCGGCAACAACGGCCAGATCTGCCTCGCGGTCAAGCGTGTGTACGCCCACGAAGACGTCCAGCCAGCACTCGTCGAGGCCCTCGGTGAGCTCGCTCGCAAGGCACGCGTCGACGACGGCATGGCCGACGGCGCCCAGCTCGGGCCGCTGAACAACCAGCCGCAGTTTGAGCGCATCAAGGGCTTGGTGTCGGATGCCGTAGCCAACGGTGCCCGTGTCGTCAGCGGTGGCCACGTTATTGACCGGCCGGGTTACTTCTACTCGCCCACGATCCTCGACAACGTCAACGACGGATTCCGCGTTGTGAACGAGGAGCAGTTTGGCCCCGTGTTGCCCGTCATGGCCTTCCGTGACGAGGCCGAGGCCATCGAACGCGCAAACAACAGCGAGTACGGGCTCACCGCTTCGGTGTGGTCTGCCGACGCCGACCACGCCGCGGCTCTCGCGAGCGAGATCGACAGCGGACAGGTCTCGATCAACAGCCACGGCGGCGGCGTGCAGAAGCACCTGCCGTTCGGTGGGCACAAGTGGAGCGGCATCGGCGTGGAGAACGGTCCGTGGGGCCTTGCAAGCTTCACCGAACTCCAGGTGATTAGCGGGCCTTCGCGCCTGAAGTAGTCGCGCCGCAGCGCGGTGCGGAGGAGCGGCCCGGGGCGTCACGCCCCGGGCCGCTCGACGTTCGAGGAGGCCTGTTCGGCGAAACTTTCGGTTCGAATTTGGGGGGGACGGGGCATCCACCGGCACGCTTCTTTTGATTGAGAGAAGAACGGCAAATCTTCTCACCCCATTTGGTCTGAAGACCCCTCCTTCTTGGCACAGAGTGGACATATCGCGTCTAAGCCACAGCAAAGGAACACCATATGACTGCTTACCAAGACGACATCAAGGCCGTTCAGGCTCTCAAGGAAGAGAACGGGTCCAGCTGGGACGCCATCAACCCTGAGTACGTCGCCCGCATGCGTGCGCAGAACCGTTTCAAGACCGGTCTCGAGATCGCTCAGTACACCGCCGACATCATGCGCAAGGACATGGCTGAGTACGACGACGACTCGTCGGTCTACACCCAGTCGCTCGGTGTCTGGCACGGCTTCATCGGTCAGCAGAAGCTGATCTCGATCAAGAAGCACCTCAAGACGACCAACAAGCGCTACCTCTACCTTTCGGGCTGGATGGTTGCAGCACTCCGTTCGGAGTTCGGCCCCCTCCCCGACCAGTCGATGCACGAGAAGACTTCGGTGCCGGCCCTCATCGAGGAGCTCTACACGTTCCTCCGCCAGGCTGACGCCCGCGAGCTCGACCTGCTCTTCACGGCCCTCGACGAGGCACGCGAGCTCGGCGACACCGCCAAGGCTGCCGAGATCCAGGACCAGATCGACAACTACGAGACGCACGTTGTGCCGATCATTGCCGACATCGACGCAGGTTTCGGTAACCCCGAGGCGACCTACCTTCTCGCGAAGAAGATGATCGAGGCTGGCGCTTGCGCGCTGCAGATCGAGAACCAGGTCTCGGACGAGAAGCAGTGTGGCCACCAGGATGGCAAGGTCACCGTTCCTCACGAGGACTTCATCGCGAAGATCAACGCTCTGCGTTACGCGTTCCTCGAAATGGGCATCGACAACGGCGTGATCGTCGCACGTACCGACTCGCTCGGTGCAGGCCTCACGCAGAAGCTCGCCGTCTCGAACGAGCCCGGCGACCTCGGCGACCAGTACAACTCGTTCCTTGACGTCGAAGAGATCACCGCTGACGACCTCGGCAACGGCGATGTCGTCATCAAGCGCGGCGGCAAGCTGCAGCGCCCGAAGCGTCTGCCCAGCAACCTCTTCGAGTTCCGCGCCGGCACCGGTGTTGACCGTGTTGTGCTCGACTGCATCACGTCGCTCCAGAACGGCGCCGACCTCCTGTGGATCGAGACCGAGAAGCCCCACGTCGGCCAGATCGCTGAGATGGTCAACGCTGTCCGCGAGGTCATCCCGAACGCGAAGCTTGTTTACAACAACAGCCCGTCGTTCAACTGGACGCTCAACTTCCGCCAGCAGGCATACGACCAGTTCGTCGAAGAGGGCAAGGACGTTTCGGCCTACGACCGCGCAGCACTCATGAGCGTCAACTACGACGACACCGAGGTTGCGACCGTTGCTGACGAGATGATTCGCACGTTCCAGCGGGATGCCTCGGCACAGGCCGGTATCTTCCACCACCTCATCACGCTGCCGACGTACCACACGGCAGCCCTCTCGACCGATGACCTGGCTAAGGGCTACTTCGCCGACCAGGGCATGCTCGCCTACGTCAAGGGTGTGCAGCGTCGTGAGATCCGCGAGGGAATCGCAACCGTCAAGCACCAGAACATGGCTGGTAGCGACATGGGTGACAACCACAAGGAATACTTCGCCGGAGACGCAGCCCTCAAGGCTGGCGGCAAGGACAACACGATGAACCAGTTCGACTAAGGATTCATTTATGAAAAGGCCCCGGCGTTTTGCCGGGGCCTTTTTGTGTTGGCCCAGCCATCACTTGGCCGCCCAGAGTTAGGCGATAGCGGCGCACTGCCCGATTGCTTTACCGCTGATCGTGTTGCCGTAGCCGGTCACTCCCGGTACGCCCAGCACGCTCAGCTTGCTGCAGATCAGGTGCGATCCGATCTGGTTGCGAACGATGTAGACCCCCGGAGCGCCGGGGTCATGGTCGGCCAGCGCGATGTGCGTCAGGGTGACGTTCTTTCCGATGGTGTTGAAGAGCACGCCGAACCATGTGGCGCTCACGCCAGCCACGGTGACATTGCCGCCGATCTTGTTGTTCTTTATCGACCATGGGATGTCGCCTCCGCCGCCGATCAGCGTCACGTTTCGCGCGATGGTGATGCCGTTCAACAGGACCGTTGTCGTGCCCGCGGTTGTGACGTTGCCATTGACGCTGATGTTCGAGTGCCCGTCAGGGTTGACGGTGCACGGGTGCGCCGAGTTGCCGGTAAGCGCCGGCGGCTGGCAGCCGAGCCCAAGGAACGCGCCGGGAAGCGCTGTCACGTTCTTAGCGATCGTGATCGTGGCGGGCGCGCTTTGTGCATCGAGCATCGCGCCCTTACCGACCGTGACGTTGCCGGTGATCGTGAGCACGGCGCCGTTGCCGACTGTGCAGGGTCCACTGACGGTGACGTTCTTGTAAGTGCCCGAAGGGATCTCGCCTCCCGTGCAGGTGTATGACCCGCCGGCACCGCTACCGCCGCCGCCCCAACCGCCGGCAAACGCGGGGGCACCGCTGAATATCAGCGCCCCTGCCAGAGTGAGGATTGCGCCGATTTTCATTCGATTCGTGGCTCGCATTTGAGGGTTCCTTCCACTCGTGAAGCGCTGGGATGAATTCGAAGACTCCCCCAAGTCATCGACTGGAACCGCGATATCGAGACGCGCCCCAGCGTTCGAGCCCCGGCCTGCCCGCTTCGTGGGCGGCCATATCGCGGGCACAGCGTATCGCCGCCACCGTGCGGTAACAAGAGGGTCACGGGATGCAGAGACGGCGACGGAGCGATCTCGCTCACCCGGCCGTCGTGCACGCTCAGGTACCGAAAAATCACCCATGATAGACTGAGTCGAAACGCACTGCGTTTACCATGCAGTGCCCCATTCCGCAAGTGTCGCGTTGAAATCGTGATTGGCGGGACGGTGAAATCTTCACGTCGCTGTGCAGATCCTCAGATCTGCCCCCGACGGCGCACAATGGCCGATGGCCAGGATTGGAATAGTTTGACTACTCGCGTCGCAATCATCGGAGCCGGACCTAGCGGGATGGCGCAGCTTCGGGCGTTCGAGTCCGCTCGAGAAAATGGTCGGGAGGTCCCCGAAATTGTTTGCTTCGAGAAGCAAGAGGACTGGGGCGGCCAGTGGAACTTCAGCTGGCGTACCGGAATTGATGGCAATGGCGAGCCGGTGCACTCAAGCATGTACCGCAACCTCTGGTCGAACGGGCCGAAAGAGGCACTCGAGTTTGCCGAGTACACGTTCGACGAGCATTTCGGTCGTGCGATTTCGTCGTACCCGCCGCGCGCGGTGCTGTGGGACTACATCAGTGGCCGTGTCGAGCATAGCGACGTCAAAAAATACGTGCGCTTCAACACCTCGGTGCGCTGGGTGCAGTACGACGAAGAAACTCAGAAATTTACGGTCACCGTCGAAGACCTGATCAACCGCACGACCGAGTCGAGCGAGTTTGACCACGTCATCGTGGGCAGCGGCCACTTCAGCTTTCCGAACGTGCCCGAGTTTGCGGGCATCGAGACATACCCCGGGAGCTTGCGCCACGCGCACGATTTCCGTGGCGCCGAGTCATTCGCCGACAAGGATGTGCTGCTGATCGGCGCGAGCTATTCCGCCGAAGACATCGGCGTGCAGTCGTACAAGATGGGCGCACGCTCGGTGACGCTCAGCTACCGTACCCAGGCAATGGGCTTCGACTGGCCAGAGGGCATGCGCGAAGTGCCGCTGGTCGAGCGATTTGACGGCTCGACCGTGCACTTCAGCGATGGCACGAGCGGCGAGTATGACGCGGTGGTGCTGTGCACCGGCTACCTGCACCACTACCCGTTCCTGCCCTCCGACCTCGCGCTCGACTCACCCAACTGCATCTATCCCGCAACGCTCTACCGCGGTGTTGTTGCCGAGTCGAACGACAAGCTGTTCTACCTCGGTGCGCAGGACCAGTGGTTCACGTTCAACATGTTCGATGCACAGGCCTGGTACGTGCGCGACGTCATCCTTGGCGACATCACGGTGCCGAACCAGGAGGCGCAGGAAGCGCACATGGCAACTTGGCTCGCTCGCGCAGACGCCATCACCACCGCGACCGAAGAGATCCAGTTTCAGGCTGACTACATCCGCGACCTCATCGAGATGACCGACTACCCGATGTTCGACCTCGACGAGGTTGTGCGCATCTTCCTCGAGTGGAAGGCCGACAAGCGCTCGAACATCCTCGGCTACCGCGATGAGGTCTACACCTCGGTGATGACCGGCACGATGGCTGTCGTGCACCATACGCCGTGGCTCGCAGAGCTCGACGACAGTATCGAGCGCTACCTTTCTGAGCCCGAGAACGACGTGCAGGCCGTCTTGAACGACGGCGAAAGCGTGCTCGAGAGCAAGCCGTAGCAGCGAGTTCGATTGCGCTTCTGCGCGAACTGGGCTTGGGTGGGGCAGAAGTGCCTTGTGCCAACTTCATTCGGGGGTCGATGTGATTCGGGTTCGTTCGGTTTCGTTGCTTGCAGCAGGTGCGGTGCTCCTGCTCGCACTTTCGGGTTGTGCGGGAGGGTCGACCGACCCGATTTCGGAGGGCGGCGGGGCGGCATCGACGCCTGCGACCGCGCAAGATGAGCGGTCGCAGGCGCGTGCGGACGACGCCTCGTCAGTGCCCGCCGGCTGGATCGGCGGCGAAGCCACGACCGGGTTGGACTGGCCCGCCGCGTGGCCAGTCCAGTTTCCCCGTGTGGGCGGTGAGATCATCGCTGCCGTGTCTGAACCCGGCGAAGACCGCTACAGCGTGGTCATGTATGTCGAGCCCGGTGTCGCAGCCGACCTGATCGGCGCGCTCGAAGCGCAGGGCATGACGGTCACGTCTGACGACAGCGCGGGCGACAACGACATCGCGGTGTTTCAGGATGGCTCCTGGCGCATCGACGTGATCGCTGTCGTCCAAGACGGCACGGAGCGGCCGCACCTGCGGTACATGGTGCAGCGCGACTGATCGGCCCGGGGCATCCATCTGGTTGCGTCGAATCGTGGTGTCGAATCGTGACGACCGTTTTGGTGCGGCGGCGCGCTCGGTGAGATCATGGATAACACGCAGGCTGAAAGCGAGGCCTCGCGCCCTCTCGCTCGCGACGTGGGGCACGGACTGCGATTCCCGCACACCCTGGGGAAGTCGCACGGCTTCCTCCCAACGCGAAAGCGAATCGACATGGCTCAGCCTCAAGGCGCCCTTCTCGTCGGCAGCGTGAACTACAACGACGCCGAAACCACCTTCCGCACTTCGGCGGAGCTTCTGGGCGGCCAGCTCAAGCGCTTCCCCGACGGCGAGGTAGGCGACCGCTACCACTGGATCATCTTCCAGGCCGATATCCTCGGCCAGACCGAGGGCCTCGAGCGCGTTGGTGACGAGCCGATCATGGTGCGCCACCTCGACGCTCGCGGGCTGCGCATCGCTGACGGCGTCGACGTCGACTCGCTCGTGCTGCCCCCGCTCGGGTACGCAGCCGCGGCGAAGGAATCGTACGCACTGTTCACGAAGCTCCGCGCCGAAGGCGTGATCCCCGCAGGCAAGCGCTTCCAGGTATCGCTTCCGACGCCCGTCGCCGTGGTTTCGGTCTACTTCCAGGGTGAAGACCGCGCGCGCATCGAGCCGAAGTACCGTGACGCGCTCTACGCAGAGCTCGCCGAGATCCTCGAAGCGATTCCCCACGAAGACCTCGCGATCCAGTGGGACGTGGCCGTTGAGTTCGCCATCATCGAAGCTGCGACCTACGAGTCCGAGTTCGGCTCGCAGTTCGCCGCATGGTGGAGCGATGTCTGGGCTGGCATCCTTGAGCGCGCAGTCGAACAGGCCGCACAGGTGCCCGCCGACGTCGAGCTGGGTTTCCACTTCTGCTACGGCGACGCCAACGAGCAGCACTTCATCGAGCCGACCGACACCAAGAACCTCGTGAAGTTCGGCAACGCGCTGTTCGCCGCGGCTCCCCGCCCGATCACCTGGTTGCACCTGCCCGTGCCGATCGAGCGCGATGACGACGCCTACTACGCACCGCTCGCAGCACTCGAAGTGCCTGCCGGCACCGAGCTCTACCTGGGCCTCGTGCACCGTGAAGACGGCGCAGCCGGCGCGCAGCGTCGCATCGATGCAGCCTCGAAGTTCGTCGAGAACTACGGCGTCGGCACCGAGTGCGGCATCGGCCGCGCGCCCGAAGGCACCACCGAGGGCATCCTCCGCACCCACGCTGAGGTCGCACGCAGCTGGTAGCAACTCCCGCGCGTATTGCGCGTGACGCACGTTGAAACGTCGCCCGGTCTTCTGGCCGGGCGACGTTTCGCGTTGGGGCACGCGTAGACTCGAGCGCTATGGCAATCGGCGCAATCATGCACACGTTCACGGTCCACCTCGCTGATGTTGACCGGGGCGTCTACGACGAACTCTCGTTGCGCGTGGCCAAACAATCGTCCGAAACCGATGCCTACATGCTTACCCGGGTGCTCGCCTACGCGCTCGAGTACGAAGAGGGCATCGCATTCAGTGAGGGCATCGCTGCGGGCGATGAGCCCGCGCTTTGGGTTCGGGATGCCACGGGCCGCGTGACCGCATGGATCGAAGTGGGCGCACCCGATGCCACGCGTCTGCACTACGGCAGCAAGCTCGCCGACCGCACCGTGGTCTACACGCACCGTGACCCGCAAAAGGTGCTGGGTGGGTGGAAAGGCAAGTCCATCTACCGGGCCGACGACATTGTGCTGCGCAGCTTTGATCCGGGCTTTGTTGAGGCGGCTGCCGGCGCGCTCGAACGTCGGAGCGTCATGACCGTTTCGGTGACCGAGGGGCACGTTTACCTTGAGCTCAATGGGACGACGCTGAGCAGCGGCATCCATGAGCATTCAATCGGTGAGGCGATTCGCCCCTAAATCTGCGCGCTCACGCGCGAGAATGAGAGCGCGGCCGCGCCACACAGGGCTCGGCGCAGGGCGCACGCGGCGCCGCACGAGGGGCAGGCGAACAGACATGTCGATCACGCAGTATCGGGCGGCACGAGACGAGTTGTTGCGGCTACGCGACGACCGCGACGCCGCGGCAGCGTTCACCTGGCCAGATGTGGGCGAACGTTTCAATTGGGCCGTCGACTGGTTCGACGCCATCGCACGGGGCAACGACCGCCCGGCCCTTGTGATTCTCGGAGCCGATGGGTCGCGGGTTGAGAAGTCGTTCGACGAGCTCGCGACGCGTTCAGATCAGCTGGCCGCGTGGTTGCGTGCCCGTGGGGTCGCAAAGGGCGATGTCGTCTTGCTCATGCTCGGCAATCAGGTCGAGCTGTGGGAGTCGATGCTGGCGATCATGAAGCTTGGCGCGGTGACGCTGCCGACAACGACCGCGCTCGGCACCGCCGACCTCATCGACCGCGTCGACCGCGGCCGCGTGGGCCATGTGATTGCGGCGGCGGCCGACACCGCGAAGTTTGACGACGTGCCCGGTGACTACACCCGGATCGCGGTTGGGGGAGAGGCCGGAACCGAAGCGGGAGCGGGAGCCGGGGCATCCGCCGAGGGCTCATGGTTGCCATATTCCGACGCGTTCATGTCTCCGGCCGGGCCAGTCGCGCACCCCGAGACGGCATCGGGTGACCCACTGCTCTACTACTTCACGTCAGGCACGACCAGCCTGCCAAAGCTCGTCGAGCACACCCAAGTTTCGTATCCGGTCGGCCACCTCAGCACCATGTACTGGCTCGGCCTCCGGCCCGGAGACGTGCACCTGACGATCAGCTCACCGGGCTGGGCGAAGCACGCGTGGGGCTGCTTTTTCGCACCGTGGATCGCCGAGGCGACCATCTTCGTCTACGACGCGCCGCGGTTCGATGCCCTCTCACTCATGGACGCGCTGCGGAGCGAGCGGGTCACCACATTCTGCGCGCCGCCAACCGTATGGCGGATGCTGATCCAGGCCGACCTGTCGGGCGGGCCGGGCGCGCTTCGCGAAGCGATCTCTGCGGGCGAACCGCTGAATCCCGAGGTCATCAACACCGTGCGCGACGCGTGGGGACTGACGATCCGCGACGGCTACGGCCAGACCGAAATGACGGCGATCGTGGCGAACAGCCCGGGAATGCCGGTGCGCGACGGGTCGATGGGGCTTCCATTGCCCGGATGCCCCGTGGTGCTCGTCGACCCGCTCACCGGGATCGTCGGCGACGAGGGTGAGATCTGTCTCGATCTCACGGAACACCCGCGGATGCTCATGGCTGGATACGTTGGTGACCCCGAACGAAACGCCAAAGCGACGGCGGGCGGATATTTCCACACCGGTGACGTCGCCACGCGCGACGCCGCCGGCTACATCACGTACGTTGGGCGCACGGATGACGTGTTCAAAGCCTCCGACTACAAGATCAGCCCGTTCGAGCTTGAGAGTGTGCTCATCGAACATCCCGCTGTCGTCGAGGCGGCCATCGTGCCGGCGCCCGACCCGGTCCGTCTCGCCGTGCCGAAGGCCTACATCACGCTCGCCGCAGGGTACGAGCCGGGCGACGACGTGGCGCTCGACATTCTGCGGTTCGCGCGTACGCGGCTCGCGCCCTTCCAGCGCATCCGTCGCATCGAGTTTTCAGAATTGCCGAAGACAATCTCGGGCAAGATTCGACGCGTCGAACTGCGGACCCGCGAGCAGGAGTTGGCGGCCGGTCGCATCGAGACGACGGAGTGGCGCGACGACCAATTTCCGCAGTTGCGGAAGGAAATTCCCGGGCGCTAGACGGGCGGATATTTCGCTCGTTCGAGCGTAGAGTGCGCTGTACCGGCGCAGTGCCTCGCGCCCGAACTCGGGAGGTTGCAATGTTGAGGTTCATCGTCATCTACCGCTCGCCCGCAACCGAGGACGTACTCCTCGACGACGAAGCACGTGCCAAGACCGACGAAGAAGTGCACGCCTGGACCGCGTGGGCAAAGCTCGCCGGCAAACGGCTGATCGATCACGGCTCGCTCCTTGGCAACCCGCACGTGGTGACCCACTCGGGCATCTCGGCCGCGGTCGTCGCGGGCAGCGCGACGGCATACTCGTTCCTTGAGGCGAAAGACATGGAACAGGCGACGGCGCTGATGCACAAGCATCCACATCTCGTGCGCCCGGGCGCCACAATCGAGGTCTACGAAGTGCTGCCCTGGCCCGAGGTCGGGTAGCGCCGGCCGACGTCATGTCGCCGAAGCACAGTGCCCCCTTCGAGGTACAGGGGGAGCGCGCGTGTTTCGATGTGGGGAGTGTGTTTCGGGGGATGCCCGGACAACGCAAAACGCTGGCCGGGGTGGATGCCCCGACCAGCGTTTGTTGTGACTGCCTAGCCCGCGTAGGTGAGCACGCGCTCGAGCGTGACTTCGGGGCGCTTCTCTCCCGCGGTCACCGCAAGGCGGAGGTGGTTCTCCTGCGGAGGAATCGGGCACGTCACGAAGTTCGTGAATGCGCACGGCAGCGGGGTGAGGTAGTTGAAGTCGGCAAGGTCGATCTGCGTCTTGGCCTCATCGACCCAGTCGAGCTCGAGCACGCGGCCTGCACCGTAGGTGGTGTCGCCGCTTGTGACGTCGCGCACGTGCACGACGGGCACGATGCCGGCTGCCGAGTCCTTGCCGATGACGGCGAGTTCGTAGCGGTCTCCGCCGAGCTCGACCGTGAGCACACCGATGCGAGTGGTCGTCTCGCGCACGCCGGTTTCGACGGTCACCGTTTCGATGTCGCGTCGCGCGGTGGGGGTGAAGGATGCCGCGACCCGCCATGCGGTGTCGTAGTCGTACGCCTCGATGTTCGAGAAGTCCTTGCGGGCCGACTCGCGGGGATCGCGCACTCGCACCGCATAAAGGTTGTCGCCGTCGTCGTCGGTGCGGCCGATCGTCTCAACCTCAAGGTCACCGAAGTACACGGGAACGCTCTTGCCGTGACCGTAGGTCTGGTTGCGTCCGGGAATGATCTCGACCGGGCCGCTCGGGTAGCTACCATCGACGGAGAGGGTCGGGCCCTCGGCGGTTGGCGTGTATATAACCTTTCCGGCATTTACTCCCCACGTGCCGGGCAGGAGGTCGAGGACGGTGCCTTCTTCGCCGTCCTTGAGCCAGTACTGGGCCACCAGCGCGGTCCATCCGTAGGGGCGTGTGAGCTCGGCGACACGGGCGTGACGCCATTCGCGCCACTGGCCTTTGAGATGTTCCTGCACAGGCATGATGGCCCTTTCGTAGGTTTGACGATGTCTGGTAACCATACTTGGGCACGCCGAAAGCGGTGGCCGTGTTGCGCCCCGAGACAATCGGGCCGGGTAGGTTGGGGGCTTCAAACGACCGCGCAACTCCGGAGCGAACACGATGCCGCACACGACGATCACCTCGACCGAACTTGAAGCGCAGGTGCTCGCCGCGTTTGCGGCGCGGGGGCAAGCGCCGACGCCCGCAGCGCGGATGGCAGCGGCGGCCATCGTCGAAGCTGAGCGCGTGGGGATGCCGGAGTTCGGCCTCTCGCTCGCGCTTGGTGGGCTCGAATCCGCCGACATGCGCTGGGGTGAAACCGTGCCCCAGGATGACCGCGGCGCAGCAATCGTGCTGGACGCCGAAGGCCGATTCGCCCCCATCGTGTTTGCCGAGGCGGCACTGATCGCGGCCGCCCGCGCCGAGGCCGCGGGCATTGGGATCGTCGCGGTGACCGGTCCCGGTTCGCTCGGCAGGATCGCCCCGTACGCGCGGGCAATCGCCAGCGCGGGTCTCGTTGGCCTGATCGCCGTGGGCTCGCC
>Ga0116169_1001779_pt1 | contig 16847 bp, 13 predicted proteins | sample AD_UKC130_MetaG_FD_89796 | JGI IMG/M metagenome (GOLD analysis project Ga0116169, IMG submission 89796) | Active sludge microbial communities of municipal wastewater-treating anaerobic digesters from Canada - AD_UKC130_MetaG | ecosystem: Engineered > Bioreactor > Anaerobic > Digestate | place...
CACCGGCAGCTCCCTCGGGGTAGAGCTGACCTACTTGGAGCAGGATCTGCGCAGCTACGGCACGGGAGCCGCGGTCTTGCTCGCGGAAGAGTTCACCGCCGGCGGGCCCTTTTTCCTCTCCTACGGCGATATCGCCATCCACCCAGAGAATTACAGGGAAATGGCCGAGCTGTATAGGCAGTATAAGACCATGATCAGCTCGGCCAACTGGGTAGAAGACCCTGCTCTGGGGGCCGCCGTTTACCTAGATGAAGGGAGCTTTCTGACACGTTTGGTGGAAAAACCGCCCCGGGGCACTTCCCAGACCAACTGGAACAACGCGGGGGTGTACATTTTCCTACCCCAGGTGTTCAGCTATTTGAAGCAACTCACCCCCTCGGCACGGGGTGAGTACGAATTGACGGCGGCAGTGGCCCAGATGGCCGCGGAGGGCGTGCCCATCAAGGTCCACCGCATCACCGGCTTTTGGCAAGATGTGGGCAGCCCAGGTTCTGCACAGGCTTAGCTTTTCTGCCGCATTTTGCGCACATACTTGAACACGGAGATGATCGTTTTGGCATCGTTGATCTCGCAGTGATCGATCATCTCTTCTACTTTGTCCAGGGGTATCCAGCGCACATTGATGTCCTCGCCTTCCTCCAGGCGCTGCTCGCCCTTGGTGAGCCCGCTGGCGCAGAAGAGATGCAGCACCTCATTGGTATAACCGGGGGTGGGGTAGATATGCCCCAGCACTTCCCAGTGTTCCGCGCTGTACCCAGTCTCTTCTTCCAGCTCTCTGCGGGCACAGTCCAGGGGCGATTCACTGCGGTCTATGGTCCCCGCGGGGATTTCCAACATATTGCGTCCAGCAGCGGGGCGGTACTGCTCCACCAGAAGCACCTGGCCGTCTTTGACCACCAGGACCGCGGCCGCCCCTGGGTGATCCACCATCTTAAACTGCCGTACTCTACTGCCAACCCATACGTCTTTGGTTATGAACCTGAACAAAACCATCACCTCACGTCTCTAATTCTGGCAAAAAGAAAAGACTCCTCTTGCTGGCCCGCCGCAGCTTACCTTTGTTTTCCGCCGGCAGTAATCTGAAAGTACAGGATGGTTATACTATTCCCAATGACGCTGCGGAAGGGAATGGTTTTGGTGACTGTCCAACTGCTGGTCTATCCCGTGTTACTCCTGCTGGTGGCCGGGTTTGTGCTCTTAACCGTGCCCCGGGACCACCTCCGTGTTCTCCTGCCCTACGGCGCGGTGCTGGGCGGAATACTTGACTATCTGACCAGCCTAGCCACGGGGGTGCTTGGCCTGACCTCCTTCAAGAATCTGGGTATTCTCCAAGCCGGAGACCATCCCCTCCTGGGCCACTTGGTCTGGGTTTTCCTTATCGTGTTTTTCCTCTATTATTGGCCCAGCGAGAACAGGGGCTTGGGCTATCTCTACACCGCGGCCTGGGCCCTTTTGGCCACAGGGTTCAGTCAAGTGGTCAAGCAAGCAGAGATTTTCGAGTACGTTCCGTGGTATTACCCTGTACCCATGTTCCTCCTCTTTCTAGCCCGCTTTGCCCTGGCGGTCTGGGTGGCCCAACGTCAGGGTGTTCTGCGCTAAAGCACCAGGGTACAATTTGCTCCCACCCGGAAGGAACCCCCTCTCACTGTGGAGAAGTCTGGAGGTGAAGCTAGTTACTTCCTCATGGGGTGGGACAGATGAAAAAGATATGCGCGCCAGTCGTGTTCCTCATTCTTTTAATGGTGCTTGCAGGGCCCGCTTCTGCCCAAAGCATCGGCATACAAGATCCGGCTGCCTTAGAGGCCTTCTTTGATGGAGTGTTTTCCGTTCAGCTTGCCCACAACAAAGTGCCGGGAGCGGAAATTGTAGTGGTTTCCGAGGATGGAATCCTCTTTGCCAAGGGCTATGGGTTTGCCGATTTGGAGGAGCGCATCCCCATGATACCGGGAACCACTTTGTACCGTCCTGGTTCAGTGTCTAAAATCCTGGTCTGGCTGGCCGTAATGCAGCTGGTGGAACAGGGCAGGCTGGATCTGTATGTGGACGTGAACACCTACCTGGATTTCACCCTTCCCCAGCGCACCACTGCTAACCGCGATGTTCCCCCCATTACCCTTCACCACCTTTTGACCCATTCAGCGGGGTTTGAAGATGAGGTCATGGGGATCATGGTGTCCCGGCCCGAACTGCTCAAACCCCTGGGCCAGTATGTGCGGGACCACCTCCCCGCCCGGGTGTTTGTGCCCGGGTCGGTCATGGCCTATTCCAATTACGGGACTGCCCTGGCCGCCTACATCGTGGAGCTGGTCAGCGGGCAGCCCTTCGCCCAATATGTGCAGGAGAACATCCTGGAGCCTTTGGGCATGACCTCCACCACCTTTGCCCAGGAGCTTCCCCCAAGCTTGGCCCAAAGGGTGAGCAAAGGCTACCGCTACGCCCAGGGACGCTTTATCCCCGGCGAGTTTGAATACGTGCAGAATTATCCGGCAGGGGGCTTAACCACGAGCGGCTTTGATCTGGCCCGGTTGATGCTGGCTCTCCTCAATTTCGGCGAACTGCCCCCCACCGGAGAAGAAGGGGAGGCCGCGGCAGATCAAGAAGCTGCCTCTGCGCGCCTTTTAGCCGAAGAGACGGCGAGAACCATGCAGAGCAGGCAGTTTTCCGCCCATCCCCAGCTCCCAGGAATGACCTATGGACTCATGGAATGGGAATATAATGGATATAGAATATTAGGGCATGTTGGAGACACCTTTTTGTTCAGCACCGGCTTTTACTTCCTGCCTGAAGAGAAGGTGGGCCTGATTGTGGCCTACAACTCCCCCGCGGGCAGCGAGCTGAGAAGTGAACTGCTCAAAGGATTCATGGACCGCTACTTTCCAAGTGCAGACACGGAACGAACAGAGCCCCGCCCCATTACCCCCGGCACCGAGGCCAACTACCGCGGTTATTACTTCAGCTCCCGGGCCAATTACACTGGGGTGGAATCCCTGCTGCGCCTTGTGCAGACCTTGCGAGTTGATGTGGATTCCGAGGGGTACCTTCTGCTGCAGGGCGGCGGAGAAGTCGCGCGCTTCGGGGAAATCGCCCCCGGGCTTTTCCAAGCCCTGGACCACGATGCCAAAATCGCCTTCTCCTTCCAAGAGGGAAAGGCGGTGCGCATTCTCCTGCCCGGGCCGGCGGCTTGGCTGCGCGTGCTTTGGTTCCACAGCCCCCGGTTCCTCCTCGGCCTTCTGGGCGGTGCTGTGCTGTTCATGCTGCTCACCCTGATCGGGTGGATCAAGGGGCTGTTTAGAACCCGGCCCCGGCACAAACCGCTGTTCTGGCCCAAAGCCTTGGCCGTGCTGTTCATCCTCCTCCTTTTCACCACAGCAGTAGTGGGAGTCGAGCTGCTCACCACCGTACATCCTGCCTTCAATGTGCCCCTAGTGGTGTTGGAACCCTCTTCTACCCTTAAGGCTTTGCTCATTCTCTCGAAGATTCTGATGGGCTTAAGCAGTCTGATTCTGGTCACAGCCATTTACCTGCTCGCGGCCCGAAAGGGCACCCTTGGGCAGAGAATCCACTACGCGTTCTTTACCCTGAGCGTGCTTGGTGTGACTGTGGTGTTGTGGCAGCTTAACCTCTGGTGACGGGAGGTTAAAATCTGACGAATAGGAGAGCGCCATGGCTTTACTCAGAGAGTTCATCGAAGACTACAGAGGTAAAATCGGCCATTTTCAGCACTTGGCTGAGGTTTGCGCCTACCAGTGTGAAAGTGCCTTGAAAAGACAGGGCCTCAGGGTCCTGGTTACCTCTAGAGCCAAACGGCTGGATAGTCTCGCCTCGAAAGTTGAGGACAGGGCGCAGGAGAAAAACTACAAGAGCATAGCAGAGATCTACGAAGATATAGTGGACCTGGCTGGGGTGCGCATCGCCCTGTTTTTCCCCCAGGACCAGCAGGAAGTAGACCAGTTCATCCGGGCGAACTTCAATGTGGAAAGCGTCAAGGATTTTCCCGAGGCTTTAGGGCACCCGGGAGCTTATCCCAAACAGTTTCTAGGCTATGTGGGGCGTCACTACCGCTTGTATCTCAAACCCGAATCCCTTCCCCCCGAGGAAAGGTACCTGGCCGATTATGTGGTGGAGGTTCAGGTGGGCACGGTCCTCATGCACGCCTGGGCCGAGGTGGAGCACGATCTGGTGTACAAATCTACCGGAAGCTTTTTGTCACAGGATGAGTACGCCATCCTCGATGAACTCAATGGTCTCATGTACGAAGGGGAAATGGCCCTAGAGCGGCTGCAGACCGCGGTGAAAAAGCGCATCAACACCGAACAACACCCCTTTTCCAATCACTATGAACTGGCATCCTACCTTACCGACCAGAAACGGAAAATGCTGCATGGACCCGAATGCCGCCTGGCCATCGGACGCACCGATGTTTTGTTTCAGTTTCTCAAGATAATCGGCCTCGATTCTGTGCCTGCACTGCGCCCCGTGCTCCAACGCTGCAGCTTTAGCCAGCAGGCCGAGCCGTTAGCCCAGCAGATCGTGGACCACCTGCTGCTGCAGGATCCCAACTTGTATGCCCAATACGATCAGGCCAGGATCATGGTTGGCGCCTACGATCCCTTCGGCACACCCTACGAAGCCTCATCCTTTTTCTCCGACCAAGGCCATGTGGGCCCTTTTATGCGCAGTTGGATTGCCCTTGAACAAGCTCTGGGGGAAGCACTCCCTAAGGCCCTCGCGGGGGAGGCCTCGGTGCTGGCCTTAGACCCCCAGATGGAAGCTGATTTGCGGCGGGCCAAGGAGCTGCGCAACCAGATTCTGTTTGGCAGCCATCCGCCTAGCTCTAAAGAGCTGGAGTGGGGAGAGGAGTTCCTCCACAGTTTTCTCGACTTCCTCCGGCAGCAGGAGGCTGAGCCCAGCCTTCCGCAGCACAAAGCCTCAAGGGCATAATGTTGCACCGGCAGGTAACAGAGTAGGTAGGAACAAGGCATCTATTGTGGAATTGATTCCGTATTCACAAGCAAGAGTTCCGAGACAAAAGGAGGAGACTCGATGAACGTCTATGCAAAAGCACTGGAAGAACACAAGAAGTGGCGCGGCAAGGTAGAAATCACCAGCAAAGCATCGGTGAAAAATTCGGCTGAGCTAAGTCTAGCCTACTCGCCAGGCGTTGCTGAGCCGTGCCGGCAGATTGCGGCGGACCCGGAACGGGTGTGGGATTACACCTGGAAGGGCAACACCATCGCGGTAGTGTCCGATGGTTCAGCGGTTTTGGGGCTGGGTAACATCGGGCCTGCGGCGGCTCTGCCCGTAATGGAAGGGAAAGCGGTCCTCTTCAAGGAGTTTGCCGGTGTCAATGCCATTCCCCTCTGCCTGAACACCCAGGATGTGGATGAGATCGTGCGCATCGTCAAAGCACTGGAGCCCACCATCGCCGGGGTCAATTTGGAAGACATTGCTTCTCCCCGCTGCTTCGAGATTGAAGAGCGCCTCAAGGCAGAAACGGACATGTTCATCTTCCACGATGACCAGCACGGTACGGCGGTTGTCACCTTGGCCGGCTTGATCAACGCCCTGAAAGTGGTGAACAAGGGCAAAGATGCCGTGATCGTTGTGAACGGCATTGGAGCTGCGGGAGCAGCCATAGTCCGCATCCTGCTGGAAGATGGCTACACCAACATCCGTGCCTGCGGACGCCAAGGCCGCCTAGTCCCAGGCGATCCCCAAAACAACTCTGCCCAAGAGGAGATCGCCCAAAGCACCAATCCCGAAGGCCTGAAACAGACCCTAGCCGAAGCCATGCAGGGGGCAGATGTGTTTATCGGTGTATCCGCGGCCAACATCGTCACCCCTGAAATGGTGAAGGGCATGAACGACCAGCCCATTATCATGGCCTTAGCCAATCCCGAACCGGAGATTGCCGTGGAACTGGCTTTGGAGGCAGGGGCAGCCATCGTGGCCACGGGGCGGTCTGATTATCCCAACCAGATCAATAATGTACTGGGCTTCCCCGGCATCTTCCGCGGGGCTTTGGATGCGCGGGCCAGGGATATCAACTATGCCATGAAGATCGCGGCGGCCTATGCCATTGCCGCACTGGTGGAAAATCCCACCCCCGAATACATCATCCCCTCTCCCTTTGATCCCAGGGTTGCTCCGGCTGTAGCCAAGGCGGTTGCAGAGACGGCCAAGGAGACCGGTGTGGCTCGGGAGGTGTAAGCATGGAGTGTCCCTTTGACCAGGTGGTGGACCGCCGCAACACGGGCTGCATCAAGTGGGACGGCGTTTTAGAGGCCTTTGGCCGGGAAGACCTGCTGCCCATGTGGGTGGCGGACATGGATTTCCGGACACCCCCAGCGGTCATCCAGGCAGTGAGCGAACGTGCAGCCCATGGAGTTTACGGCTACGAAAGGCGCCCAGCCAGCTTTGCCGAGGCTGTCCTCAACTGGTACAAAGCTCGCCAGAACTGGGAAATCGAGCCCGAATGGCTGCTCCATACCCCAGGGGTGGTGACCGGGCTCACCCTCGCCATCCTGGCCCTTACGGAGCCTGGTGAACGGGTAGTGATCCAGCCGCCGGTCTATCCCCCCTTCTACCGGGTTCTGCAGGCTAATGGGCGGGTTGTGGTGGAAAACCCCCTGGTTGAAGTTGATGGCAGATATGTGATGAACTTGGGGGAGCTGGAGGAAATCTTCCGCTCTGGTGTGAAAGCCATGCTGCTCTGCAGCCCCCACAATCCCGTGGGCAGGGTGTGGAGCAGAAAAGAACTGGAGGACCTAGGCGAGCTCATCCTCCGCTATGGGGTAACGGTGATTGCCGACGAAATCTGGTCCGACCTTGTCTTCCCCGGGGTGAAACACACGCCCCTGGCGACCTTGTCGCCGGAAATCGCCCAGAAGACCGTAACCTTCAACGCCCCCACCAAAACCTTTAACATTGCTGGCCTGTACGTTTCCAACGGGATCGTTCCCAATCCCGCTTACAGGCAGAGCATAGGCGCGCTGATGGAACGTCTGTCCATGGGCGCCATCAGCTTCTTCGGGCTTCTTGCCGGGGAAACGGCTTACCGGACAGGCGCGCAGTGGCTGGATTCCCTCCTCGTTTATCTAGAGGAAAACGCCCACTACGTGATCAGGGAGCTGAGCCGCAGCGCTCCCCAGATTAAGGTAACCAAACCGGAAGGCACCTTTGTGCTCTGGCTGGACTGCCGCGATCTGGGCATTCCCCATGGGGAGCTGAACCAGTTCTTCGTGCGGGAAGCGGGCATCGCCCTCAACGAAGGGTCTGCCTTTGGGCCTGTGGGCCTGGGCTTTCAGCGCATGAACATCGGCTGCCCCAGAAGCCTAATCCAAGAAGCGCTGGAGAGGATAGAACAAGCGCTAGGTACATTGTAAGTGAGAATAGCCGAGCGCCTGGAGCGGAGCTGCTCCAGGCGCTTAGCGCGGTCTTTATAGGTACGCCCTAAAGGGTGAAGCGGGCAGACCTGCACTAAAAAGATTAGCCCCCTCGGGATTATCCCGCCAGGCATAGCGCACACCCGCGGGCTCGGGCACGGCCTCGCTCCACACCTTCACCGTTTCTCCCTCAACTAGGGCCTGTGCGGGATGGAAGATGCCATCGGTTCCGCAGATTTCAAACCACTTCAGCTCTCCTCCCCGGGAGGTAAGTCCGCCGTCCGCCCCAGTGAAGTAGAGGCGCAGCGCGGACCCTTCCCGTTCCAGGCGCTCATGGAGCGGACTTTGGTAAGCTACGGGTTCCCCGAAGATCAGATGCCGCGCGGCCCGGTGCAGCCGCAGCGCAATGTCCTTTTTGTTCTGGGGATGGAGATCGTTGCCCTCCCCCACATCAATGGTGACCGCCATGGCCGTGTACGGCACCTGGAGGGTATTCAGCTGCGCCTCCCTGACCAGGGCCCAGCGCTCCGGATCCGCCTCTTCGTAGTAAGCCGTATCGTAATTGGTGAGCTGCACGAAGAAGAAGGGCAGCTCAGGCTGGTCAAAATGCTTGCGCCAAGTGGTAATGAGGGCAGTAAACAGATCCTGGTAGCGCTCGGGGTTGTGGGCATTGGACTCGCCTTGATACCACAGAACTCCCCGGAAGACACAGCCCTGGAGAGGGGCGATCATGGCATTGTACATACCGCTGGGGAAGTGATGGGGCCTGGTGTACTTGGGCAGACTCTGAGCCGAACAGCCCCGCTCATACTTCCACTCCCCGGAAAGGTCAATACTCCGCCCGCCAACTTCTAAGGCATATTTCTTCCCTTCCACAAATCCACCTGTGTTGCGGGCAACAAACACCCGCACCGCGATGGTGTTGCGGCCCGCCCGAAGCAGACCCGCGGGCACCTGATACTTGCGCAGCGGGTACTTGTACTCTGTTCTGCCCACCTGCACTCCGTTGATGTACACCTCATCCGCATCCACAATGGCTCCCAGGCGCAGCAGGGCTTCCCGGCCGGCCGCCGCCTCATCCAGTTCCACCTCCCGGCGCAGCCACACTACTCCGTGGAAGTTTTCCAGCTCCGTTCCCTTCCACAACCGGGGCATGGTCACCGTCTTCCACCCAGAATCATCCAACTCAGAACTGCTCCAGGGCACCTTTCCTTGGCGGCCCAGATCCCTAGCATCCAGATCCCGCAACCAGGCCAGCCCCCTGTCCAGTTCGCTTTGGAGGAGGCCCTCCAGATACCCCGGCTGTTTGAGGCGAGCAACCACCTCTTCATAGCCGCCTGCAGACTGGATGGTCTCCTCGCTGAGCCAGGCCTCAATATGGCTGCCGCCCACCGCGGTGAGCACCAGCCCCACCGGCACCCGGTACCTGGCGTAGTGGGCTTGGGCAAAGAAGTAACCCAAGGCACTGAACTCCAGGACGTTTTCGGGGGTGACCTCCCGCCAGGCACCTGGAGATATGTCCAGGCGCGGCCCTTGGAAATCGTAGGCAGTGGGCACCCTGAACTGGCGGATCCACGGGTTTTCCACGGCCCGCACCTCCTCGGCATAAAGATCCAGGGTGCCGGCAATGGACATCGCCATGTTGGACTGGCCGCCTAAGAGCCACACATCACCTATTAACACATCCCTGATCACCAGTTCACCGCTTGCTCCTTTGATGACAAGATCAAAAGGCCCGCCCGCATCCTGGGGAGGCAGCTCCACGATCCAGCGGCCTGCTCCATCGGCCTGGCAATAAGAGGCGGAACCCCGCAACCGGATCTCCAGCCTTTCTCCTGGGGCAGCCTGGCCCCAGAGGCGCAGCGGCACCTCCCTCTGCAGTACCATGCCATCTGTAAAAATGGGGGCTGGTTGGATCCGAAACTCCTCTTTGTCCACAGCAACTCACCTTTCTTCACCAGAATAGTCCCGCTGGCAGGTGCCTCCAGCTCTCTAGGTGAAGAATTCCCTACTCCCCATTCCTTTTCCTCCAGCAGAAAGCCGCCCGGCCGGGCGGCTTAGCTGTGGGTTTCCCCTTGTTTCTGCTGAAAAGCGTATTCATCGCGGATTTCTTCCCTCTTGGCCGCGATGGCCTCTTCACGGCGGCGGTTCTTGGCCCGAATGGCCTCTTTTTGCTCTTCAGGCAGGTTCATCTGCAGAGTCTTATGGGCTTCTTCCAGGTTTTCGATGGTGTTAACCACCTGTTCCCGGAGCTTTTCCACATTGTCGCTGCGATCATCTGGCTTCGGTCCCTTGTTTTTGGTCATGCTCTCTCCTCTCTCCAAGTTGACTCGCCTCTAGCATGACCTGCCCCGTTCACTTTTATCCCCGGCTGCACTTGACAAACACGGTAAAGACACCTAGTCTTTCCTTAGACGGCGCTTAGAAAAAGGGTGCCCCATGCGAAAGATTGTTAAGTAAAGCTGTTCACTTAGGAGATGAGAACATTGAGAATAAACAAGCAAATCCCCAGCGGCCTGCTGCTGGTTGCCCTGCTCTGGGCCGCGGCCCTGCCCAGCCTAGCCGCGCCAGAGAGCCGGCCCCAAGTGGCCCTGGTTCTGGGCGGAGGCGCGGCCCGTGGTTTCAGCCACATTGGGCTGATTAAGGCGCTGGAAGAACACGGTATTCCCATTGATATGATCGTGGGCACCAGTATGGGCAGTATTGTTGCCGGGCTCTACGCCGCGGGATATTCGGTGGCCAACATGGAGGAAATCGCCACCCACCTGGACACCTCCAAACTGTTTGATATCCCCTTTCCCCCCACAGGGGGCGTGGTGGACAGCACGGGCATCCAGCAGTTCTTGGATGTGCTCCTGGAGGGCAGAACCTATGCTGAACTGGGCATCCCCTTTAAATCCGTGGTGGTAAACTTAGGCACCGGCAAAGAGCTGGCTTTAAGCGAGGGCAAGGTGAGTACGGGGATTCAGGCCAGCATGTCCATTCCCGGAGTATTCCCCCCGGTGCAGATCGGTGAAGACTATTACGTCGATGGCGGGCTGAAAAACCAGGTACCCGCCAATGTGGCCGCGGAGATGGGGGCCGATGTGATCATCGCCGTTTCCCTGGAAAAGGATTACGCCAACCCTGATTACCGCCGGATTATGAACAACCTGCGCATGTCCTTAACGGCCATGCTGGAAGGCTACACCGAGCTCAACACGGCCATGGCTGATGTGCTCATCGTGCCCGATGTGGGCTTGGATTCCTCCTGGGAGTTTCAGAAGGCTTCCTACTTCATCCAGCAGGGCTACGAGGCCGGACTGCAGTACATGGACCAGATCAAAAAGGTAATCCTCTCCAAGGATCCCAATTTCCAGTTCCGCCCCTACAAGCAGGCGGGCTACAGCGAGGCGGAGCTGAAGGCTATTGTCCAGAAGGCAGAACAGCGGGTGGCCAGTTTGCCCAAACGCTTTACCTTTAGGCCTGAATTCCAGTTTGACAGCGACTACAACTTCCCCAAACTGGGCTTCAAGTTCACCCACGGGCCCCTGGCTTGGTTTGGAGTAGGCTACCGCTATGGATTTGATCGGGACAATGGGGGCCACGAACTGTTTGTGGACTGGGGCCGGGAGCAGTGGGGTTCGGTCGATCTCTTCCTGCGCAAGAGCGAAAACCGGGAACAGCCCACCTTTGGCGTTTCCGTCACAGGTCCCCGCTTTGAAAAGCTCATGCTGGAAGCGGCTTGGGTTTCCCAGGGGGATCGGGCCTGGCAGGTGGCGGCAACCAGCAGCAAACTCCTCGATTATTCCCGCGCGGTGGCCGGGCTTTCCCTGCGGGTAAGCGGGCTGCGGCGGGAGCAGGATCAGCCCTTTGCCAAAACGCTGCGGGTGGCCATTGCCCCCCAGGTACAGGTTTACCCTTGGGGTGAGGAACACTTCCCCGTGGGCTTTGCCCTGGTCCGTCCCTACCTGATGGGCGGGGTAACGCTGGAGAGTCCCGTCACCGAACTAGATGTGCGCCCCAGCCTGCGGGTGGGTATAGGCAGTGAACTGCACGTCTTCGGCCTTTACCCCACCGATATCTCCCTGGGCGTGGAAGTGGACAGCACCGCCAAGGCCGCAGTCAGGCTGGGCATCACCGGACTGCGCTTCTAAACCCCTCGCAAGCAAAAAAGGCACGGCGTTTTTGCCCGTGCCCTTTTTTGTTGGTGGGAAAGCCGGAAGTGGCGGCTTCTTCCGGCTTTCCAAGACACCCTTAGCTAGAACTGGTACTTGAGGGCCACTCTAGCCTGGGTGGGGAAGTGGTCGAAATCCCCCTCCTCGCCGAAGGGCTGCAGCAGGCTCAGTTCCAGCTGCAGTCCCTGGGCAAGGCGATGGGTGTAGGACGGGAGGAGAATCCCAGCCTCTTCTTTGGTTCCATACAGTACCACCAAGTCTGCGCTGCTGTCCGGGGAGAACTCGTAGGCTAGGCGCCCGTACAGATAATGGGCGGATTCGATTTCTCCCGGCGCCACATAAGGGGCGAGGAGCGAACCCTGTCCCCGGTAGATGTACTGGGCCTGCACCAGAAGGCCGTTACCCACGTTGATGGTGTAATCTCCTCCCACCACAGCTTGGAAGTATTTTCCGTTGATGGACAGGGGAATGCGCTCTTGGTCGGGCTCAGCGGCGGCAAACTTGGCTGGGCCGCCGTAGGACGCCTCGGCCCAGATCCCTGCGGAACCTAAGGTACCCGCCAAGGCCAACCCCACAAAGTGCTGCCGGCGGTAAGTGCCTTCCAAGCCCATACCCCCCTCACTAATTACCATCTCCAAGCCAGGCAGGGGCTCATAGCCCCAGAAGTAGCTGGCCTGCACATCGAAGCCAGCCAGCTGGGTCTCGAGGCGCAGAGCCACTTCGGGATTCCCCAGCCCTGGTTTTTTCGTGTTCTTAATGGCCGCAAGCACCTGCTCGCCCATGGGGTCTGCCCCCACCAGCATCTGAGCCATGAGCTCATCCACCTCTTGGGGGGCAAACACGGGGATGAGCACAGCCGTGGCCGACCAGGCAGGTGCATAGTATTCTAGCCTGCCGGCCCAGACCGGCTCCCCCCCCAACTCGCCGCTGAGCAGGGCGCTGCTGCTTAAGCGGGCGAAATAGTTGGTGGGGTTAAAACCATCCGCGGTGCCCCAGCTGATCAGCTGACGGCCGATTTGGTAATCAAAATCGCCGGAGTAGCCCCGGAGCCACACCTGGTCCACCGCGACACTGGCATCCTTCCCCTTCCAATCCAGCCAGCCCTTGGCGGAAAAATGCAGCTTGCCCCAATCATCCAGCTCATCTTCCAGCGCAAGCCTAAAGCCGGTGCGGGCCGAGGACAGTTCCCCTTCCTGTTCTTTCCGATCCCAGTCGTAGCTCAAACTGCCGTAGAGCTCCCCTGCAGGCACGGCTGCCCAAGCGGGCAGGGCGCACAGGAGCACCAGCAGAACAGCTAAGATCCGTACACTCTTTTTCACGGTTCTTCAGCCTCCTCCACAGCTTTTCCAACTACCGGCGCAGGTTGCGCACGGTGAAGATGTCGGGATCCACCGCTTCCTGGCTCACTTGCGCCAACTCCAAGATGGTCCGCGTACCCTGGGCATTGCTGGCCATGATCACCTTGTGGGGAATGAGCTCTCCAGAAACATTCTGGAAGTCATCTAAAAGGAGCGTCTTCGTGAGGGTGTCCCCGGAGCTGTAGAACTCTATTTTCACAGGAACCATCTGCTCCTTCCAGACCCACATGCGCACTTTAGCGTATAAAGCCCCGGAGTTCTTGGCCTGAAGCTCCAAGACGTAGCAGTCTACCCCCTGCTCCACCTGGTCTTGGAGTCTCTGCACAGTGTAGTCAGCTTCGTAATCGAAGTTCCCGCCAATCTCATCGTAGGTGAAATCAGTACCCATGAAGGAATCGCTGGTCATGTGGGATGCAATGCGGCGCTCCCGGCCCAGCGCTGGCAGGTACAGCCACATCTGGCTTTCGCCGTCCTTAGGTTTGATAGAGAGAAATTTGGTGCCCCGCACATCGGCTGGAGCTAAGTACTCTAGGAACTGGGCATCGCCCTCTTCATCCATCTTTACGTACACCCGCAGGGAGTAGCTCCGCTGCGCACCCTTAGCATTCTCGGTGATCATGGTAATTTGCGCGCTGCCCGAACCGCTCATAATGGTCCGGAAATTCAACTCATCTAGAATTTCCTGGCCCGTTGGGCTTTGGGCGGCTGCCGCCGCGCCCACGGCCAGCACCACTGCCAGCACCAGTACAAACACCCTTTTCATCTCTCTACCCCTTTCCAAGTTTGCGCTGCGCGAAGTAGTTCAGTAAAAGCGGAACAACCACAAGCGCCGCTAAGGCACTTACGATCATAGCTGCCGATATGAGCAGGCCGAACACGGCGATGGCCCTAAAGTGGGAGAAGACCAGGACCAAGAAGCCCACCACCAAGGCCAGGGCATTGTAGATGATGGCCCGACCCGCGGAAGTGCTGGTGCGGTCCAAGGCAGAACCATTTTCCAGCCCATTGGCCCTTTCCCAGCGGTGGCGGCTGATGTAGTGGATGGCATAGTCCACACCGATGCCTATGGCCACGCTGGAGATCATGCTCGTGACTGCATCCAGGGGCAGGCCCGCAAAACCCATGATCCCAAAATTGACCAGCACAGCGAATACCAAAGGGACCATGCTCAAAAGCCCCAGGGCCACGGACCTCATGAGCAGACTGACAATAATCGCCACCATGATGCTGGAGCTGATCAGGCTCGATACCTGGGTCTGGACATAGCGGTTCATGAGCCTGAGCATCACTTTGGGGGTGCCGGAAAGGTGGGCTTTCAGCCCCGCGCGGGAGTTGTAGCGCTCAGTGAGGAAGCCCTCCACCTCACCAATCACGTAAGCCATCTGCTCCGCATCGAGGGTTTTCATCTGGGCGGTGACTAAAGCCCGACTGTAGTCGTAGGTAACCAGGGAGTCAAGCCCCTCCCCTCCCTGCATGGAAAAGAGGAGCAGCAGCTGGGCCACGGCTTCCCTGCTGTCGGGAATGGCATAAAACTCGGGATCGCCATCCCAAAGCGCCTGGTTGAGTTCGCGGATCACATCGGCCACGGAGGTGGCATGGTTGATGGTATCCCAGGAGTTCAGGTAGTCCTGAATGACCACCAGTTCCTGCAGCACTGCGGGATCTTTAATACCGTCCTCTTCACCCGTATCCAGCACTACGGAGATCTGCATGCTCCCGCCGAACACTTCTTCAATTACCATGGTCGCCTGTTTGACCGGACTGGAGGCACCGAAATAGTTCACAATGTTGCTTTCCAGGGTGATCCGGCCAGCTCCCACACCAGAGGCCACCAAGATGAAGGCAACCACTGCCAGAACCCCTTTGGGACGGGTTACAGCCAGGCGCGCAAAGGCCTGGAGCAGGCGGGTGAGGGGCCCATCCTTTTCAGGTTTATCCTCGGTCAGGCGTACCCGCGGTTCTTTTACCAAGATCAGCAGGGCAGGAACGAGGCTCAAAGATAAGCCCATGGCCAGCATCACGCCAATGGCGGTGAACACCCCAAATTCCCTGATGGGCTCCACGAAGGCGGTAACCAGGGAAGCAAAACCGGCAGCTGTGGTCAAGGCCGCCATGGCCACGGGGGAGGTAATGGCGGCAAAGGTTTCCTCCAAGGCCTGTCGTTTGGATAGACCCCGCGCCAGACCTTCTTGATACTTGTTGAGAATATGAATGCTGGAAGCAATGCCGATGGTCACCAGAATTATTGGCATCACCATGGAGATGATGGAGACGGGGATACCCCTCCAGGTCATGAACCCCACGGTCCAGATCACGCTGGTCCCCACGGTCACCAGGGGAATTACAATACCCAGGGCCGAACGCAGGGTTGCATAGAGCACCGCCCCGATAATCACCACCACAAAGGGCACCAGCTTGAGCAGGTCCTCCTTCATGGCTTGTTCGGTGTAGTAGAGGATGTAGGCATCGCCGACCACGTGAATTTTCTCTGGACCGCGATAGCGGGCCACCAGCTCTTCGATTTGGGCCATTAGATCATTGCGCTCTGGGCCCAGCCCCAACGCATCCAGTTCCAGGAACAGAGCGGCACCGCGACCATCGGCTGTGACCAGTCGGCCGGCATAGGGGCTGTCAAGAATAGCTGCCTGGAACTCCCTAATCGCCTCGGAACTCTGGGGCAGCTCGGCGGTCATGGGGGCGATTTCAATTCCCCAAAAGCCGCTTTCCACTTTTTGGGCATTGAACGGGCTCTGGACTTCGGCCACGCCTTCTAGAGCCTCCAGCTCCGCGGCCAAGTTATAGATCTTCTTGAGGACCGTTGGGCTGAACACATCCTCTGCCTCCACGGCGATGAGGAAAAGATCCTGCGTCCCGAAATCCTCCACCACATCCATCAATTCCACCAAAACCGGATCGTCCTCAGGGATCATGGCATCAATGCTGGCGTCAAAGGTGATGAGGGGCAGAAAACTTCCCGCGACGACTGTAAGCACTACTACAACTGCAATCACCAGTCGGGGATGGTCTAAAACTAGCTTGAACCAGCGCTGCAATTAGTTCACCTCTTTCTCAGCTGAAAGATCAGATTTAGTGCATCGAGACTTACTGATGCCGTTTCCCGGGGTTCCAGCAAGATCTGCACCGCAATACCGAAGATCCCTCCCAAAAACAGACCAGAAAGCACCTCTGGTGAGTAGCCGGGGCCCAGTTCCTCCAACACTTCCTCGGTGAACACCTCCGTGGCAAACTGGTCGATGATCACCTGCAGGATCTCCCGGACCTGCTCCCGCAGGGATGCGGAACGCAGGGCCAACCCCACCAAATCGTACAGCACCAGGAACAGTTCCGGCTCGCGGGTTAAAACCTCCTGGTAGAGTTTGAGGAAGCGTTCTCCCTTTTCCCAGGGAGACATCTCGGGCTGCAGCTCCTCCACGAATTCGGAATAGCGACGGGCTACGCGCCTGACCACTGCAAGGAGGAGCCCCTCCTTATTCTGATAGTGATAGCTGATTTGGCTTAGGGCCACCTGGGCCTCGTCGGCGATTTGGCGCAGAGATGTCTGGGCGTACCCTTCCCGGGCTATCACATTGTAGGCGGCATCGAGGATTTTCTCCTCCTGGGATTTTTCCAGCACAGCCCACCCCCCTTTTCAATCGGACGGCCGTTCGAACCGTTGATCATATTATATCTTTTCTTGGCACGAAATGCTACCAATACCGAAAAAAAGGATCAGCCCGCGGCGAGGAGAAACTATGCCCAGGAGGTGATCCAGTGTACGACTACTTCATCGGCATCCGCCTGCCCAAGAAACTAGAAGAGGCCTGCGAGCACTACCGGCGCGCCTTTCGGGCTCCCCGCACCATCGCCCATATCACGGTGGTTGCCCCCTTTAACTGGGATCAAAGCGTCGCCGAACTGCACGAACTGCTCAAGGAGGCAGTACAGCC
>Ga0116169_1001780_pt1 | contig 16821 bp, 11 predicted proteins | sample AD_UKC130_MetaG_FD_89796 | JGI IMG/M metagenome (GOLD analysis project Ga0116169, IMG submission 89796) | Active sludge microbial communities of municipal wastewater-treating anaerobic digesters from Canada - AD_UKC130_MetaG | ecosystem: Engineered > Bioreactor > Anaerobic > Digestate | place...
CATCAGCAGCTCCGTCGGTTTTGTCGCCTTAGCCCCGGTTCGAGGGCGCTTCTACAGGCGGCGGTGAACGAATTGGGGCTTTCGGCACGAGCCCATGATAAGATCTTGCGTGTGGCGAGGACCATTGCCGACTTGGAGGGGGCTGAGGAAATCAACGAAATGCACCTCAGCGAGGCGATCCAGTATCGAACCCTCGACCGCAGCTTTTTCAAGTAATGTGAGAAGTTTGGGACCGGTCGTCGGAAAGCCGGAAATCCCTTATAATACCGAAAATTGCAGATCGTGTTTTCCTCACCGAGTCGCGAGTTGCTGTTTCATGCGATGCTGCAATGTATTCTTCCGCCTCGAAGTGGGCGAAATCCTTTTTAAGCAATTGTAAGCATCTTGAGCGTCTATGGCTGATCACGAAGCCGACGAACCCCACGAGTCAGAGCCTTCTAGCGTTTGGTCTTCACGCGAATACCGGATTTATGCCCCCAGTTGGTTGGTGACCGTCCTCGCGGCTCCGATAGAGACGGTCGTTATCGGGATTTATGTTTACGGAAAGACTGCCGATCCCCTTTCCCTGGGGTGGATCGGGTTGGCCAAGGCTGTGCCCATGATCCTCTTGGCCTTGGCCGGGGGACATCTGGCCGACCGTTTTAATCGACAGTGGCTACTCGTAGTGACCGTCATCGGACAGGCCTTCTGCGGGTTCGCCTTGGCCGCCATTGCGTACTATCAGCTTGCCCTTTGGTGGGTCTATGCGATTCTCGTTATAGAGGCCGCCACACAAGCTCTGGGAACCCCTGCCCGCGCGGCCTTGATTCCCCTGTTAGTATCGCAGCGGCAGTTCAGCCGGGCGGTGGCCTGGAATAGTAGTATCTTTCAACTGGGGACAATGATTGGCCCCGCCGTGGGAGGGATTCTTCTCGGTCGAACCAAAAGTTATGCGCTCGTGTTGGGTTTGGTGGGTGTTGCGCGGGCAATTGCAGTGGTGGGATTCCTCCTCATGCGGCCTCGCAAACAAGAATTCGTCTCCGCCCAAGAGTCCGCGGGCAAAGACATTTGGGACGGGCTTAAATTCGTCTGGAAACACAAGTCTATCCTGGGCGCAATTAGCTTGGACCTGTTTGCCGTGCTCCTCGGAGGCGTGACCTATATTCTGCCTATCTTTGCCGAAGACATTCTGAAAGTTGGCCCTGAAGGTCTCGGCTTTTTGCGGTCTGCGGAGGCCCTGGGGGCCATCACCATGGCCATGATCCTCGCCCACCTTCCACCAATGCGTCATGCGGGTCGTAATATGCTCCTGGCCGTCACGGGATTTGGCCTAGCTACGATCGTGTTTGGGCTGTCCAAAAGCTTTTGGCTTTCCCTGGCGATGATGTTCCTCATCGGGGCTTTGGATAACATTAGTGTCGTAGTCCGGCACACGCTTGTTCAGATGTTGACACCGGACCGAATGCGGGGACGCGTTTCGGCGGTTAATAGTGTGTTCATCGTGATCTCCAACGACCTCGGCGGCCTGGAATCCGGGGTCACGGCGCGTTTTTTGGGTGCTATCGGTTCGGCCATTCTTGGTGGCACGGGGGCAATTGTGGCCGTCCTCATCGCTATGAAGCTTTGGCCGGAACTCACCAAGATTGGCCGACTGGATGACATCCGCACGGTGGAAGAAGGGCTGTCACCTGGCCTTGAACGGGTGGAACCCGTCGCCTGTAGAGAACTTTCCAACAACGTCCAAACTGTGTCAACGGGTTCGGCGTCGCATTGATAATTGCGACCGATTTTGAAGCCCTTAGCGCCTAAGCCATAATCTCCCCTCGCCCATTTGGCAGGAGAGGGGTCAGGGGGTGAGGGTGGCTCGAATTGCTACGGGTTTTCTCAATCGATTCCGAAGATCGCTTGTCCTCACCCCAACCCTCTCCCGGAGGGAGAGGGGGGGACTTTCTGGGATAGACTCTTGGTTACGGCCTCAAGGATAGTTGGCCGGACTAGCGGCAGTGCGAACGACGCCCGAGGGCCTTGATCGCGCTCTTCGTCAAAATGCAAGATTGCTTTTCGCAACAATCGCATCACAATAAGAGTGTGCCAAGATCGTGCGAGAAAGCACGGTGGCTCACAAGGCGAGGCTATCATGCCGCTTCAACCTTGAAGGCTAGCCCGCTGGTGCCTGCTTGAGCTAAAAGAGTCGCCGAAAGCCAACGACCTCTGATTCGCGGTGTCACGATAGGGTCCTACCTATGAGCAACCACAAAAACAAGAGCCAATGGTCGCTCGCTTTTATCCTTGAGGTTGTCATCGGATGTTGCTGCTTACTTGGCTCAATGTCGGTTGCACGGGGCCAGGTCATTGTGCGGCAGTGGGAGTTCAATCGGTCAGGTGACGCGGAAGGCTGGAAGGCTGGGGGGCATCTCAGCGACACCCACGTGGCCGACGGCGTCCTCCGAACCAAGGTCATCGATTGGGACCCGATTTTGGTCCATGATGTCTTTGAGCCACCTCTTCCTGCGACCGCGACGCAGGTGATCGAAATTCGCCTATTTGTCCCCCATGCGGGCCAGGCCGAGTTCTTTTGGACCAACACGACAGAGGGCCAGTACGGTGGTTTTGCTCCGGGAAAGGAGACCCCCTTTGCCGTCAAGCCAGGGTGGAATACCTATCGGGTACAGCCATTTTGGCAGGCGGAGGGGAAAATCGTGCGATTGCGGTTCGATCTCCCTTCGCGAACAGCCAATGAAGAACCATCAGAGTATCAGATTGATTACATTCGTATCTTGGAATTGGCGGGTGAGGGTCCTCCGGGGCCTGCCGAATGGGATTTCGCGCAGGGGCTAGCGGGGTGGCAACTAGAAGGGGATGGCAAACTGTGGTGGGAAAACGGTTGCCTGAACGCTGAGGTTCAACCTGGGACAAGGTTGGTGGCCCCGCCGATTCAAGCGGATGCCGATCAACTGGCTTTTGTCGCCATGGAAATGGCCGTGGACCAGCCGGGAAGTGCCCGCCTGATTTGGGCTTCTGGAAAGGTCAATGGGCAGCAGTCCACTGGTTTTACTTTACGGGCCGGGGAACGGTTCGCCGTGTACAATCTCCCGGTCGCAGGAACGTCGAACTGGAAAACCCCGGTGATCTACTTGGCTTTGGAGCTGACCAGCAATCATCGTCCGGTAAGATTGCGCCTCAAATGGTTGAAACTCAGTGAAGAGCCAGGTGGGCCGCCGGACCTTGAGTTGGAGCGTTTCTTTGTGAAGGACGCCCTTCCCAGGGTGGACAAGGTCTGCAATGTTGTGGCTCATGTCACAAATCGCGGGGGAGAACCAGTTCGAGATGTTCGCGCCGAGCTTATCCTACCCGATGGAGCGGAGTTTGTTGATTCGGCGTCTCCGCTAAGACATTTGGCGGAGTTGGAATTCGGAGAGACAGAAGCCCTCGTTTGGAAAATCAAAAATCGTCGAGTTGGCCCCGTTTCTCTGCGGTTACGTATCGTTTCGCCAGAACTCGAAGAATATGAGTGCCAGGAAGAGTTCCTGCCGGACTTAAGACTTCCGCGACAGGATTACGTGCCGGAGCCCAAGCCCGTACGTGGGCCATTTGAGGTGGGCGTGTACTATTTCCCAGGGTGGGGTCGGCCAAGCTCGTGGCAACCGATCGAGCACTTTCCTGAACGGCGTCCCGTGCTGGGCTTCTATCGGGAAGGCCTGCCGGAAATTGCCGATTGGCACATCAAGTGGGCCGTGGAGCATGGGATTACATTTTTCTGCTACGACTGGTACTGGAGGCAGGGAGAGCGTCGATTAGAGCATGCCCTCCATGATGGTTTCTTCCAGGCACGATACCGCCACCTGATGAAGTTCTGCCTCCTTTGGGCGAATCACTTTGGGCCTGGTGAACACAGTGCCGAGGATAATGAGCGCGTCTGTAAGTATTGGATCGACAACTACTTCCGTCGGCCAGAGTATTTCAAAGTTGAAGGTCGGCCGTTGTTGGTGATCTTCTCCGTTCACTCGATGCAGCGGGACTTGGGGATCGAAGGCACGCGGAAAGCCATCGAGTTATGGCACCGCATGACAGAGGAAGCCGGGGTGGGCAAGATTCTGGTGGCCGGTTGTGGGACCCCGGCCAACCTTAAGCAGATGAAAGAGATGGGCTTCGATGCGGTGACGGGCTACAACTGGCCCAGTTGTGGTATTCAGGACCGAAATTGGGTCCCTTTTAGCGAAGTGGCTGCCAACTACGACGCACTGTGGTGGCGCCCGCTGGCGGAGGCCGGAGCCATGCCCGTGATTACCCCCGTCAGCGCGGGCTGGGATTCTCGTCCCTGGCATGGCGACCGTGCCCTGGTCTTGACTGACTGTACTCCGCAAGCATTTCAGCAGCATTTGGAGGACGCCAAGCGATTTATCGAAGAGACGGGTCAGCCTCGTGTTCTTCTCATCGAGGCCTGGAATGAGTTTGGCGAGGGTTCCTACTGTGAACCGCACAAGCAGTACGGTTTCGGTCATCTAGAGGCAATCCGCAAGGTCTTCGCCCCGGATAGTCAACCCCCCCTTCATTATGGTCCAGAAGATGTTGGCCGACCGCTGTTGGAATTCCGTGATCTGGAAAAGCCGGTTTCGCGGACCCAATGGAACTTTGACACACCGGATCAAGATGAAGGATGGAAACCTCTAATGGGGCTAACGGATGTGACGGTGGCGAACGGTGTTCTAGCCGCCCGGACAATCAGCGGCGACCCGGCGTTTCACTGCTCGACAAAACTCAGGGCCAAGGACTTCGCCGGTATCGAAATTACGATCGCCATGCGGTCATCGAAGCCGACCGATATCGTGCAACTCTTTTGGGCAACGTTGAGCAATACCTATCGGGAAGAGGCCAGTGTGAGAACCACCGTCGTCTGCGACGGTAAGATGCGGACCTATCGACTGGACCTGGCCGGCCATCCTCTGTGGCGAGGCGTTATCACTGGTTTTCGGCTCGATGTCGGTTCCCAACCCGATGCAGAGATCAAGATTGATTCGATCCGCCTGATCCGCAGCGCGTCCGAGGCCTTTGAGAATCTCCGCCGCGCGATCGATGATCTGATCGCCACGTTCGGCGCGTCCTATCCTGAGGGCCAAGAGTTTCGCCGCCGTTTGGATGAATTGGAACAATTGCACAGAAAAGGACAGCCGGTCGAAAAGGCGTTGAGCGAGTTACAAAGAAAGGCCCTTTTGGCCAATCCCTTGTTAGATTTTGACCGCCTCTTGGTGTTGAAACGCAAGCGGGGACAGCTCGGATTGCCCACCAATCATCAGTGCAATTCTTGCCTGGACCAGACAGGTTACGATAACGAGCTTGCAATTTTTTCATGGAGGGATGGTACTCTCAAGACGCTTTACCGGCCTCCCCAGGGTTTTTACGTCGGTGAGGTTGACCTTCATTGGGACGCTGACCGCCTGCTCTTTACAATGCCCACTGGTCAAACCTGGCAGATTCACGAAATGCGTCTCGATGGGACAGGTCTGCGGAGGGTCTCCCGAGAAGAACCTGGGGTCGATAACTTCGATGCCTGTTACCTGCCGGACGGCGGAATTGCGTACGCCTCGACCGCCGCTTTTACGGCGGTTCCCTGTTGGCATGGGCGAGAGCGAGCTTGTGCAATTTTTCGGATGGAGGCCGACGGTTCAGGGGTTCGGCAACTTTGTTTCGATCAGGACCTCGATTTGCACCCGGCCGTCCTGCCAAATGGCCAAATCATTTTCAGTCGCTGGGACTACACTGGCATCATGCATATTTACCTTCGCCCATTAATGGTGATGAACCCCGACGGTACACAGCAACGGGCGATTTACGGATCGAACTCCTATTATCCCAATGCCCTTTATTTCCCCAGGGCGGTGCCGGGCCAAGCCTCAAAACTCGTCGCCATTTTGTCAGGTTATCATGGGGTCAATCGAGCCGGGGACCTTGTTCTGCTTGATTACGGCCGTGGTTGGCACGAGGCAAAGGGGATTGTCCATCGGTTTATGCATGGGCGAGAACCGATCGAGCCGATCATCCGCGATGACCTCGTTGGGCCGAACTGGCCAAAATTCCTCCACCCATATCCCTTGAGCGAAAACTACGTCCTGGTTTCTGCCCAATTACACCAGAAAGGTGGCTGGGGAATTTACCTGGTCGATCGCTTCGATAACATGATCCCGATCCTTGTCGATGAGCAATACGATTTCTTCGAGCCGATCCCCATTCGCAAGCAGCCACGCCCCCCTGTGATTCCACCCCGGGTCGATTTGTCTGATCCCACGGCGGTGGTCTTTCTCCAGGATGTGTATCGTGGCCCGGGTTTGAAGGGAGTCCCTCGGGGGACGATCAAGAACCTGCGGATTGTCGCCTATCATTGGGGATTTCCCGGGATGGCTGGCCCGGACAAGGTAGGGCGAGCCGGTCCGTGGGATGTGATGCGAATCTTGGGGACGGTCCCTGTCGAGGAGGACGGCTCGGCGCTGTTTCGTATCCCTGCCAATACTCCCATCGCCATCCAAGCCCTCGATGAAAATGGGGCGGCGGTGCAGATCATGCGAAGTTGGTACACGGCGATGCCGGGCGAACAAACGTCCTGTATCGGATGTCATGAGCCACCGACGGAGGCCCCCCAGCAATTGACCCGACTAGTCGGAATGCGGGAACCGGTGGACATCAAGCCTTGGTATGGGCCGCCGCGAGGATTTGATTTCGAACGAGAGATCCAACCGGTTTTGGACAAATATTGCGTGGGCTGTCACGACGGCCAGGGTAATGATGGCGGGAGGCTTGATCTTCGGGCCTTGCGGTTTCACCCCGACTATCAAGGGTTGCCGCTCTCCCAACTGGGGGCCAGCCGTCTTTGGCCGGAGGTGGCAGCACTTTTGCCTTCGTGTGAGCCACCACATCGCCTCCTGGGTAACAAACGGTATCCCTACACTCCGGCGTATGAGGCCCTTATTCCCTTTGTGCGTCGTGTCAATATTGAGGACGATGTTTACCTCTTGAATCCTTGCGAATATAGTGCCGATACGAGTGAACTAATTCAGATGCTGAAAAAAGGGCATTACGGTGTCGAACTCGACCCCGAAGCTTGGGACCGTCTGCAAACCTGGATTGATCTAAATGGTCCCTGTCATGGTCGCTGGGGCGTGGTCTGTCCTGTACCGCAGGAGGCCAACAAAAAAAGGTTGGCCATCCTGAAACAGAGTGGTGGTCCCGACATCGATCCCGAAGAGTTGCCGGATATTCGGTTCGACTCTCAGGTGGCGAAGATACCTGAGAGAACGACAAGGGAACGTCCGCCGCGTCCGCAACTGGACACATTTCCGCTGTCACCGGATGCGGCTTTGGCCCGTCAACAGGAAAGACCGTGGACAATGACGATCACAGTCAGCCCTGGGATTGACCTGGAATTGGTGCGGATTCCCTCAGGTCGGTTTGTGATGGGTGATCCAAGCGGCGATGATGATGAAAATCCTGCCTGCGTGGTTTCGGTGGAAAAGGACTTTTGGATCAGCCGTTACGAAATCACCAACGAGCAATACCGCTGCTTTGATCCCGCGCATGACTCTAGGGTGTTTACCAAGCGGTCGATAAACGTGAATGGACCGGGCGTGGCGATGAACGAGGCAAAGCAACCTGTGGTTCGCGTCTCATGGGAAGAAGCGATGTCATTTTGCCGATGGTTGAGCGAACGGACGCATTTGCGGTTTCGGCTGCCCACCGAAGCAGAATGGGAATACGCCTGTCGGGCGGGGACAGCCACCGCGTTCTTCTTTGGGGACCGGGATAGCGATTTCTCCCAATACGCAAACCTGGCGGATGCCGCCATTGAACGCATCTACACAACGACGGGTGGCGTCGTCGTGTTACAGCCAATTCCTGCAGATACCAGGTGGGATGACGGTGCTATTGCGACGAAGCAGGTTGGATCATATCGGCCTAATGCGTGGGGCCTGTATGATATGCATGGAAACGCCGCCGAATGGACTCTGAGCCTTTATCGACCCTATCCATATCGTGAAGATGACGGACGAAACGATCTCACCGTAAGCGGGTTTAGGGTTGTCCGCGGAGGATCGTTCTATGATCGGCCACAACGGGCCCGCTCCGCCTTCCGGCTCTTCTATCGCCAATGGCAAAGGGTTCACAACGTGGGCTTTCGCGTCGTGTGCCAGATTCAGGACCAAAGCGATCTGCCCGTGGCACTTAGGAGCCTATCTCAATAAGCCCTCTTCTCCCTCCGGGAGAGAGTTGGGGTGAGGGCATGCGAACGTCAGAATCAATTGAGAAAACCGGCATCGATTCGAGCCACCCTCACCCCCGACCCCTCTCCCGCCGAACCAGCGAAGGGAGATTATGGGATACGCTCTTAATGCGGCAAGTCAACCCTAGCTGTACTCGGTGGCCAGGGCGTTGATCCTTCTCCGCTAGTTGGAAGTCGAGAGGTGTCAAGCCGCCGACCGCGTGCGTCCACAAGACGATGCGGACATGTCGGTAGGACTGGAGATGCAGGTCAGGATGATGATTTTCTACCTCGGCCAATTGTCCCACTTCCATGAAAAACCTGAGCGCAGTCGCGAAATCCTTCAGGGTCCACTGTCGAAAAATCCTTTTGCCGTCGGATTCCAACTCCCAACCCGGGAGCCCACGCAAACGCGCGTGCACTTCCTCTGGCGTTAGGTGTGTGGCCGACCCTTCAGAGGATGGCTGTGCGCGCGAATCGTTTGCGGCGATCTTTTTCCGACAATCGTCTTGTGCCGACATGTGATTTCCTCATCGTAAATATTCCAGGTACCACCGCGCTGTTTATCTTGATTTAGGCAGGTAACCTCGGCTTATTGTATTCAGCTCGAAAAGCGGTCTCCCCGTGAAAAAGTCTGTGTGCGGCGGCGATAGCCGGCGGTGTTGCCGCCTCCTAAAGACACGACAATTCGGTCCCATCTCAAAACTTCGTGCTGTCGAAATGGTTTCAGCATTGTTCACAGTGAGGTTGGCCGCAAGAATAAGATAGGAAGAACCGTCTGAGCGGGGTTTTCCGTTCTAAATCCGATTGATGCAGCGGCAAGGGGTGCCTATCTGATGCAGGAATCGCGTTCTCTTACGACGACGGAGATGATCCTGGATTCTGTGGCTGACGGTGTTTTTACCGTGGACCATGAATTTCTGATCACCAGCTTCAACCGGGCAGCCGAACAGCTTACCGGTGTCCCGCGCTCAGATGCCCTGGGCCGACCTTGCTGCGAGGTCTTACGAGCGAGTATTTGTGAGTCAGCATGCGCATTGCGGCAGACACTGGCCACGGGACGGCCTATTGTCAATAAAGCCGTCTTCATTTTGGATAGTCACGGGAATCGGGTCCCGATCAGTATTTCAACAGCAGTGTTGCTGGACGCGAATGGTAACGTCATTGGCGGCGTAGAGACGTTTCGCGATCTCTCATTTGCCGAACAACTCTATCGGGAACTTGAGAGCAGCGACCGGTTTGTCGATATTGTCGGTCGCTCTCGGGCCATGCGTCAAATCTTCCAACTCTTGCCCCAGATTGCAGAAAGCCCCAGCACAGTCCTTATTGAAGGGCCGAGCGGGACGGGTAAGGAATTGATAGCACGTGCCATTCACCGCCTTTCCCCACGCCGGAATAAGCCTTTTGTGGCAGTCAATTGTTCTGCCCTGCCAGATACGCTCTTGGAGTCGGAACTCTTCGGCTACAAAGCGGGAGCGTTCACCGACGCCAAACATGATAAGCCGGGGCGGTTTGCGCTGGCCGACGGAGGGACCCTGTTTCTCGACGAAATTGGTGACATTTCTCCAGCCCTTCAGTCGCGACTTCTGCGCGTCCTTCAAGAGCGGGTCATTGAACCGTTAGGCGGCATCGAACCCGTGCCCGTGGACGTGCGAATCATTGCCGCGACACACAGACCGCTGGTCAAGCTGGTCCGGAAGGGCCTCTTTAGGGAGGATTTGTTCTATCGAATCAACGTTGTTCGTATCGAATTACCACCGCTGCGGGAGCGGCGGGAGGATATTCCGCTTTTGATTGAGTATTTCGTTTCCAAGTTTAATCGGCTGCACGGGAAGGGGATCCTGGGCGTTTCGGATGAAGTCCTTGCCCGCTTGATGGATTATGACTATCCGGGGAACGTGCGGGAGTTGGAGAATATCATTGAACATGCCTTCGTCCTTTGTCGGGGCCATCTCATTGAGCTGGAGCATTTACCCCCCTCGGTTCGCGGTGAAGGAGATCTTCGGGACCGTTCGCTAACAAAGGGATTGACGCTCAAGGAAATGGAGCGGGTTCTCATTCGCGACGCTTTACGACGCCATCAGGGGCACCGCGTGGCAGCAGCACGAGAGTTGGGAATTCACCCCAGCACACTGTTCCGCAAGATGAAGAGTTTGGGCATCACATGGCCCGAGCCAGGGTGACAGATGTCATTGCAAAATGCAATATATAGTGGCACGAGAGGTTGCATTTTGCAATGATACAACCTTCTCCTCGGAATCGTTGTGTTGCTGTAAGTCTTTTCTTATAAATGACTTACGATATTTCTGGATCACGCTTTGGTCTTTGGCGCCGATTTTGCTCCTTCAGATAATCATGCGAATTGCCATTTCTGATCACCAGGGTCGAGTGTCGCCCGTATTCGACGTCGCGACTCATGTCACGGTCGTCGAATATGAGCAGGAAAAAGAGATGAGCCAGGTCGGCTACGACCTGGAGATCGCCGATCCTTACCGGCGTGCAGAGTTTTTAGCGAATTTGCAAATTGACGCGTTGATTTGTGGTGCTGTCTCCCGGCCCTTGGAATTGCTCCTTATTGAAAAGGGGATTGCCGTTTATGGTCGAGTGTGTGGGGACGTTGCGGAAGTCCTGCGTGCGTTCATGTTAGGGAAGCTTACCGGCCCAAATTTTCGGTTACCTGGTTGCCCAGAGGAGGGACCCCGTCGTTGGCGGCGTGGTTGTCGTCGTGGGCGCCACATGTCAAATAATGAGGAAACATCATGAAGGTTGTTGTCACGGCTCAGGGAACAACGTTAGATAGCCCCGTCGATCCACGCTTTGGACGGGCGGCCACGTTCCTCCTCGTCGATACGGAGACGCTGGAGGCGGTCGCGCATGAAAACACGGCAGCCGGTGAACCCCAGGGGGCGGGGACGCAGGCCGCGCGGGCGGTGATCATGCTTGGGCCACAGGCAGTCATCACAGGTCATGTCGGACCACGTGCGTTTGCCGTCTTCCAAGCGGCAGGAATACCGATTTTTCTCGCTGAGCGAGGAACCGTCCGTGAGGCGATTGCGGCCTTCAAAGCGGGGCAACTTGCGCTGGCCGATCATCCTAATGTGTGACCATCCAGCGTGTTACGAAAACGCATGTCCATAACACAGGCGGGTTTTTACCCGGTACTTTGGTAAGTTTTTGAGTGAACTGTTGAAGAAGAACTGTTTAATAACGGAGGTGAAATATGCCAGGAGGAGATCGTACAGGACCGATGGGCGCTGGCCCTCGAACCGGTCGAGGAATGGGCTACTGCGCAGGTTATGGTGTTCCGGGATTCATGAATCGACCCGGGCTTTGGGGTTGGTTTACCGGTTGGCTACCGGGATGCGGACGAGGTGGCCGCGGTTTTCGCCATTGGTTTTACCGTACCGGCCTGACAGGTTGGCAACGGTTTGCCATGGGTTGGCCTGCCTGGGGAGGTGTTGTTCCGCCTACTGTGCCACCGTCTCCTCAGAGCGAACTGGATATCCTCAGGCAGCAGGCCGAGAGCCTGTCTCAAATGCTTGAACAGATTCAGCGCCGGATGGAGGAGCTTGAAAAACGAGGGCAGTCGGGCGAAACCGCCTAATAACCCGGGCAATGATTCGCAGTTGAGCGAATACGCCGAAGGCTGCGGTGCGGCTAGAATGGGTCTGGCAACAGGAAAGCGGCAGTTGCGTTCTGGTGCTCACTGTTCTCCGCACCGCGGCCTTGGCGAACGCGCTTTGGCCGTGGAAATGTCTGCAAAACAGGCTTGTGTCGCGGTGATATTGCAGCTGCGTCCGAAGTCGCGGCGGCACGCGCGAGGAGTGCCTCAGTCTTTGGCCGGCTTCTATGGCGATGCGCAGACAGTGCCTTATCAGGACGTCAAATATTCATGAAAATCGTTATCGCTAGTGGCAAAGGTGGTACCGGAAAGACAACCGTTGCGACAAATCTAGCGTTTCTTCTCGCGCGGGAAGGCTTACGAGTCGCCTATGTTGATTGCGATGTGGAAGAACCTAACGGGCATTTGTTTCTTCAGCCGGTCATCGAGAGGGAATGGCCGATTGAAAAGCCTGTGCCGGTGGTTGAGTCCCAACGCTGCACCCAGTGTGGCCGCTGTAGTAAGGCCTGTCGCTTTGGAGCGATCATCAGCCTACCGCAGAGGACCGTTGTCTTTCCCGAATTGTGTCATGCCTGCGGCGGGTGCCAATTGGCTTGCCCTGCCGGGGCGATTAGCGAAAAGGGCCGGCGGGTCGGCACCGTTCGGGCGGGGTATGCCGGGACCATTCAGTTTCTCGGTGGTGAACTCGACATTGGCCAGCCAATGAGTCCCCCCATTATTCGCGCCTTGAAGGAAACACCCTTGGAGGCGGATCTGGTTTTTCTTGATGCTCCACCAGGGACGAGTTGTCCGGTAGTGGAGACGTTACGCGGAGCTGATATGGCTCTTTTGGTGACGGAGCCGACACCCTTTGGCCTTTATGACCTTCAACTCGCGATTCGTTTGGTGAGGGCATTGAGTATCCCAGCGGCCGTCATAGTCAATCGCGTTGTCAAAGATGGTGAGCCATTTCTTCAATGGCGTCAACGATTGAAACAATTGCCAGTACCCGTGTGGGCTGAGATCCCGGAGAGTCGGGCGATAGCCGAGGCCTATTCGAGCGGCACAATCATTGCCCAAAATGTTCCTGAATTTGCAAGAGAGTTACAACCTGTTATGCACAAATTGAAAGCATCAATCGATGAAGGAACTTGTCGTCATCAGTGGTAAAGGCGGAACAGGCAAGACTTCGCTCACGGCGGCGCTGGCGGTCTTGAGTAGCCCATGTGTCGTGACCGACTGTGACGTGGATGCACCTGATCTTCATCTGGTCTTGCAGCCACAGACGATCCAACAGCAGCCATTCGTGGGTGGACGTAAGGCTTGTATCATCACTTCAACTTGCCGTAAATGCGGTAAATGTGTGGAGCTTTGCCGATTCGGCGCCATCCGTCACAAAAAAGGTGATGCGGAATGCGAAGAGGGCGGTTTCCTTATTGATGCCCTGGCTTGTGAAGGCTGTGGCGTGTGTGTCGATCATTGTCCGGAGCGGGCCATCGAGCTACGACCTTATGTCAATGGTCAGTGGTACCTAAGTCGGTTTCACGGGGGATACCTCTTCCACGCGACGCTTGATGTGGGGAGTGAAAACTCTGGTAAACTCGTGACGCAACTTCGCAGAGCCGCTCACGAGTTTGCAACGAAGAGAGGGGTGCCGTTGATCCTGACCGATGGCCCGCCGGGGATTGGTTGCCCGGTCATCGCGTCTTTAACGGGCGCGAGTTTGGCCCTGATTGTGACCGAGCCAACCGTAGCCGGGCTGCACGATTTCGAACGCATTGCGCGGCTTTGCCGGCAACTTGGTGTGCCCGCCGTGACTGTCATCAACAAAGCGGATATTAATCCTGAAACGTCTGATCGCATCGCCAACAGCAGCATAAGATACGGAACAGATGTAATCGGTATGATTCCTTTTGATTCCGATATTGTGCGTGCCCAAATGGCGGCGCGGAGTGTTGTGGAAGTCTCCGACGGTCCCGCCGCTAGGGCGATGAGGGCTATTCATTCCACCGTCATGAGTCGCCTTGAGAAGGCTCTTGATGTCCACAGCGGTGAATTCATAACCATCGATGTAACGCAGATAGACAATGTGAAGTCGAAAGGAGTTACAACGTGAGAATTGCTATTCCCCTTTCCGGCAAGACGCTGTCTTCCCATTTTGGACATTGTGAACAGTTTGCCTTCGTCGAAGTTGACGATCAGGCTCGGCAGGTAAAGGGTGTGACTTTCGTTCAGCCGCCGCCTCATCAGCCTGGTCTTCTGCCCCGATGGCTCCACGAGCAGGGAGTGACAACCGTCATTGCGGGCGGCATGGGGCCTCGTGCCCAGCAACTCTTGAGTGAGCTGGGAATCGATGTGATTTTGGGAGCAACGGGATTACACCCGGAAAAGCTTGCCGCCGATTACCTGGCAGGTCAGCTTGCAATCGGTGAAAACCGTTGTAGTCACTGATTACCTGCGCCGTTGACAAAAAGAGGCAGATCTTAAGGCGTTCTCGGGGCCACCTGCGACGGCTGTTGCCGTTTTTGGGCCTGGACCTTTCGGGCGGGTTTGTCAAAGGGGTCAGGGATCCCCTCCACAATCACATGAGTTCGCCTGGCCCAGGCTTCATACTGAGCGGCCATGGCGGCCACCCGTTCAGGGGCTTGTGCCGACAAATCGTGCAATTCCGTGCGATCGGCCTCCATGTCGTACAGTTCCCATGGTTGACCTGCCAGGGCCACGAGTTTCCATTTTCCGTCGCGCACCGCGCGATTTTGCTCGTGGTTGAAAAAGAGGGGCTGCGACCGCACGATGGGCTTCCCAGAAAAGGCTGGCACAAGGCTAACGCCTTCCATGGGTTCGATGGTGTGGCCGTTGTATTGCGTGGGGTAAGTAGCCCCGGCAAGCTGAATCACCGTGGGCATCAAATCAATCACGTGGGCAGGCTGGTGGTATAGTTGCCCTCGCTGACCGGCATCCAGGCCTGCCGGCCAATGGACGATCAACGGCGTGGCACTGCCGCCCTCATGGACATAGTGCTTCCACTTGCGGAAAGGCGTATTGTTGAGCGTGGCCCAGTTCTGCCCCAAAAACACAACAGAGTGGCGGTCTCCTGGATTGTCCCCTTCGCAACGACCGTTTGGCCCGGACTCTGCGTTTCCACCGTTATCACTGAGGAAGAAGATCACCGTGTTGTCGAAGACGCCGCGCTGTTTTAAACCCGCCACCAACGTGCCAACACTCCGGTCCATGGCATAAATCATGGCGGCGTAAATGGCCATGATTTGGTCGAACCGATCCCGCTCGGCTTCGGAAACGCTTTCCCACGGCGGTGTATTCTCGGGAAGGGGCGACAAAGGCCACCGCGGATCGATCAGCCCCATTTCAATTTGTCGCCGATATCGATCTTCACGCAGTTTATCCCAGCCCACAAGATACTGCCCACGAAACTTGGCGATGTCGGCTGATGGGGCCATCAATGGGAAATGGGGGGCACAATGTGCTAAATAAAGGAAAAACGGCTTTTTGGCATCCAGGGCCTCGTCGATGAATTTGAGTCCCCATTCCGTCCACAGGTCGGCGCCGTACCAGTTGTCTCCAAAAAGGGGATCGTCCGGGGCCTTTTCTTCACCATTCAAATAGAGCTTGGCTTCCTTCCGCCAGGTTTGCCCAGGGAAATGGACACCTCCGGCGGCCAGGTTAAGACTCCGCATAAAGCCCCGGCTCCACGGTGGCGTACCCCGATTTTGCCCAAGGTGCCATTTGCCCGTCATGGCTGTGAAGTATCCCGCTTCCTTCAAGACCTCGGCCATCGTGACACTGGAATCAGCGATGCGCGCTTGATAGCCGGGATGATTGGGGACGAACGTGCCATCGAGATGACCCATCCCAGCCTGATGGGGATAATGGCCCGTGAGAAGTGATGCCCGTGTCGGCGAGCAACGCCCCGTATTGTAAAACTGCGTGAAACGTAGGCCATTCTTGGCCAGGGAGTCGAGATGCGGCGTGGGAATTTCCGACCCATAACAACCTATGTCGGACCACCCCATATCATCCACAAGAATGATGACGATATTGGGGCGCTCACCGCCCAAAATAGACTGCATCGGCCCCGCGCCAAGTCCTAACGCCAGGACGCCGAAGAGCTTGACTCCCCAAGCGCATACTGCCGACCCACATCGCAAAAAGACCATGTTATGCCTCCCACTAAAAAGCCTTTTCATCGTACGAAACGATGGCCCTATTATAAGAGCTGTTTGATCAGACATTCAAGGAATAAATAGGACGATCGCGGCACCTCCAACTGACGTTAAGCAAATCCATGGTGCGAGGGCAGACACACCGACCGAATGAGCTGATCCCGGGCCAAAGCCACGAAGACGCAAGCCCATGTTTCGGGCAAGCTCATCGCTCATATTGGATTTGCATGGTATCGAAGACCTGGCAAATCCGAGAAACGATGGCTTGGATGTCAGAAGATGCCGGTCCACGCAGGCTTTCCGCCAAACGCAAGAGGGCTTCGCGGGAAACTAGACCACGTTGCTGGTAGTCCATCAAAGCCCAGGCGGCTGCCCGCGTTGTGCGGACAATTCCTCGACCATGCCGTTTCAAGGCACTGGCAGGGACGCATTCGTGGACGATATTTGATCCAAAGGCCGCCAACAGCGCGAATGCCTTGCTCGCTTGCGACACATTGCCTTCGATGACATGACGTGTCGTCAAAAACATGGCAACATTGGCAGTATATGCCACCCGAGGAACATCCTTGACTGACTTGAAAAGCCACGGGTGATCGCGCATTTGCTGATCGACATTTTCACTCGTTAACACGACGCGCATAAAGCGAGGCCTATCTTCGAGCGGTGTTCCTGGCTCATGAAACCCCCAATGTCCATTCTCACCAATTCCCATGATTTGCAAGTCGAGGCCGTGCTCCAGCAAGGCCTGCTCATATTGGCACGCGGCAGCATCAGGGTCTAAAGCGTCCGCTGCGAAGAAATGCACTTTGGCC
>Ga0116169_1001783_pt1 | contig 16802 bp, 16 predicted proteins | sample AD_UKC130_MetaG_FD_89796 | JGI IMG/M metagenome (GOLD analysis project Ga0116169, IMG submission 89796) | Active sludge microbial communities of municipal wastewater-treating anaerobic digesters from Canada - AD_UKC130_MetaG | ecosystem: Engineered > Bioreactor > Anaerobic > Digestate | place...
CGGAGCAATTGCCAAAACCTATTATGCCGAACAAGCAGGCATCGATCCACGCAACATGGTAGTCGTTTCTATCATGCCTTGCACAGCAAAAAAATTTGAAGCCCGTCGCCCCGAGATGGACGATGCTTTCCATTATTGGAAAGAAAAATTGCATCTTAGCGAAAACGAACATTTTTACGACGTGGATTATGTGCTGACTACACGCGAGTTAGCCCGTATGTTTAAAGAAGTAGGTATAGACTTTACTAATTTGCCCGACGAAGAATTCGATAATCCATTGGGGGTTTCCACCGGCGCAGGAGTTATTTTCGGTGCAACCGGAGGAGTAATGGAAGCTGCTTTGCGAACGGCTTACGAAGTGATCACAGGATCACAACTGACGAATGTCGATTTTGTTGCTGTTCGCGGTATGGATGGAATTAAAGAAGCCGAAATCGACCTAAACGGTACACAATTAAAAGTAGCTGTTGCTCATACCTTAAGCAACGCCCGCACTCTTTTGGAACAAATCGAAAACGGAACTTCACCCTACACGTTTATTGAAGTAATGACTTGTCCGGGTGGATGTTTAGGAGGCGGAGGGCAACCCATTCCTACCGACGAGGAGATTCGACTAAAACGTGCCGAATCGATTTATTTGGAAGACAAACACAAGCCGCTCAGAAAATCGCACGAAAATCCCGAAATTCAATATCTCTATCAACATTTCTTGCAAAGGCCGCTAAGTGAAAAAGCCCACCATTTACTTCATACTCATTACGTAGAAAGAGGGGTATAAAAAACCTCTTTCTACAAACTGCAAACAAATGGCTTTACACATAACGCAATTGAGATAGCTGTGATAGATCAAAGACATCGATCGCAACCTTTTGCATCTGCTCTGCAGTAACGGAATCGATTTTTCCCAACATCTCGTCAACAGAATGATATTCATTAAAATGCAAAAAATCTTTCGCCATACTCAGCGCTACATTTTCGTGATTTTCGGCCGAAATCATCAATTGCCCTTTTAGTTGTTTTTTGGCTGTCGCCAATTGAACAGGGGTGAGCCTCTCTTCTCTTAATCGCTCCAACTCCTTTTCGACCAAATGCACACAGCGATCAACATATTGTGGATTACAAGCAAAGTACAAGGAAAAAACTCCTGTATCGGTATAAAATTCCACATTGGATTCCACATTATACACCAAGCCGTTTTTTTCGCGAAGCGCGACGTTGAGCCTGCTGTTCATGCCATTTCCTCCCAAAACATTATTCAAAAGATACAAGGCATACCTGTCGGGATGATGCATATCATAAGTTGTTCGGCCCATCATCACATGCGTTTGCATAATCCCTTTACATTTCATCTCTTTACGAATCGCACTATCCGTTGGCTCAACTCTTTTTTTAGATAAAATTCCATTTGCGGAAACCGATGCCAAATGCTTTTCCACCTGTTTAACAACTTTAGAAAAAGGGGTCTTCCCCAAGAAGAAAAATACCATAGAGGCCGGGTTATATTCTCGCTCCACAAAACTCTTCAGGCGTTGCGTGTCGAATGTTTTCAACGATTCGGGATTTCCAAGGATATAATGACCCAAATCGTGCCCCGTGAACAAAAGATTTTCAAAATCATCGTAAATCATGTCCGCAGGAGTGTCGAGATAAGAATTGATCTCGTCTAAAACAACATCACGCTCCCGTTCGATTTGCCTCCCGGCAAACTCCGAATGAAACACCATATCGCTCAACAGATCAATGGCACGTGGAAAATACTCTTCAGGGAAAGCCGAATAAACAAATGTTTCTTCTTTGGTGGTATAAGCATTCATCTCTCCACCCACATTCTCTATTCGATTAATAATGTGATGTGCTTTGCGTCGCTTTGTTCCTTTAAACAACATGTGTTCCACAAAGTGCGCCATGCCATATTCGTCGGGCATTTCATCCCGTGTTCCGGCGTTTATAACAAATCCACAATACGATATTTCAGATAAATGCAAACTATGGATAATACGTAAACCATTGGTTAACGTATGTGTTTGATATTTCATGAATTTTCTCCAAATTACAAATTACTGACCACTCAATCAATTTACCCTCGATACCGGATACGTACCTTCATAAAACCCAATAATATTTCGTGCCATTTCAACAGCCATATTATGCCTATATTCCAACGTCTTTGTAGCAGCATGAGGCGTAAGCACCACATTGTCCAATTCCAAAAGTTCGGGAGAAATATGCGGTTCGTTTTCGAAAACGTCGAGCCCGGCACCCCATATTTTCTTTTCTTTCAGTGCTTTGGCCAACGCTTTTTCGTCTACTATATTTCCTCGTGCTGTATTGATCAGTATAGCTGTTGGTTTCATCCTGCTCAACTGTTCTTCGCCAATCATGTGAACCGTTTCGGGTGTTGAGGGAAGATTCAGCGAAACGAAATCGGCTTCCTTCAACAATGTTTCCAACGAAACATACACAGCGTTATACAATTTTTCGATAGCCTCATCGAGACGATGGCGGTTGTGGTAAATAATTTTCATACCCGATGCCACAGCTCTTCTTGCTAAGGCTTGTCCGATACGTCCCATGCCAACGATTCCAAGGGTTTTGCCAAAAACAGGTAGTCCGGCTTCGCCATACATACCCCAACTTACTCCTTCCGGCGTACGAATTTTCCGGTCACAATAGGCTATGCGTCTTGCCGTAGCCAACAATAACCCAAAAGCAAATTCGGCAGTAGGTTCTGTCACACTGTGAGGAATATTGGTTACCACAACCCCTTTTTTTGTGGCATAATCCACATCGATATTATCAAATCCCACTCCATAATTCGAAATCAGTTCCAGCTTCGTTCCTTTGTCTATAATTTCTTTGTCGGTATAAAAATTAAAAGCAGGAATAAATACCTCAAAATTGGGAATTAATTCCATCACTTCCTCTTTCGTAAAATGCGACTTATCTTTTGGAAGCACAATTTCGTATTTCCCTTCCAACTCCTTCAACCCTTCGGTCCTTAAACGATATGCTGATAAAATTCTTTTCATTTTAGTATTGCCAACTTTTCTATTAGTATTAAAACGAGCCAATTACAAAAAAGTTTATAAAACAAAAAAAGAGGACGCCTTTTTCTTCGGACACCCTCTTTTGCTCTTCAGGTTGGACTTGAACCAACGACCCTCTGATTAACAGTCAGATGCTCTAACCGACCGAGCTACTGAAGAATCTATTTATTTATGTATGTGTTTAAAAAAACCGCTTCGCCGCTCTTCAGGTTGGACTTGAACCAACGACCCTCTGATTAACAGTCAGATGCTCTAACCGACTGAGCTACTGAAGAATCTATTTTCCTTTCCAAAAAGGCGTAGCAAAAATACTACATTTCTCGGAATAATACAACATCTTCCAACAAAAAAGTTAAAGACAATCCAAATATTTTATTTTAACGAAAAAGGAAACCATTTTTTCAAAACATTTTTCTTACCTTTGAATTGCAAACAACCATAATAAAATTTAAATATTGTGATATACAGATTTTTAATTTTATCGGACGAAGTTGAGAACTTCAGACGAGAGATCAAAATAGATGCCGACGCTACATTCTACGATTTGTATAAAGCCATTCTCGACTGTACAGGGTTCAGCGACAAAGAAATGGCCTCGTTCGTCCTTTGTGATGATAATTGGCGTAAAGAAATGGAAATCACGCTAATGAAAATGGAGACATCTTCCGATGAAGATTCTTATTCAATGGAAGAATGTGTACTGAGCGATTATCTGGAAGAGGAAAAACAAAAACTCATGTTCGTCTTCGACTATTTTACAGAAAGGGCTCTATATATGGAACTATCGGAAATTATTCCGGGAAAAAATCTTAAACACCCTCTTTGTACACTCTCTATCGGAGAAGCTCCTCCACAGACCAAAAGTCTCGAAGAAATAACTTCCGAAGGTATTTCCCTCGATATAGATGAATCGTTCTATGGTGATGAAAGTTTCGATATAGACGAATTGGATCACGAAGGTTTTGAAGGGCTGGACGACTTTCTTACCGAGACAGGGGAGGACGATTTGTATTAAATGAACACATTGCTCGTTTTGCTTGGTCCGACCGGTGTCGGAAAAACAACATGGAGCATCCGAATTGCCGAAAAACTGAACTGTCCTATCCTGTCGGCCGACTCGCGTCAATTATATAAAGGAATGTCAATCGGTACGGCTGCCCCCACACCCGATCAATTGATCCGGGCAAAACATTATTTTATAGGCATCCTCTCGCCCGAAGAATACTACAGTGCCAGCCGGTACGAAGAAGAAGCTATCACCCTTATACAAAAACTCCATAAAACACATCCGGTGGTCATAATGACAGGAGGTTCGATGCTATACATCGATGCCGTGTGCCGGGGAATTGACGAGATCCCCACCATCGACGAAGAATTACGAAACAATATTCAAACACTGTACCGAAAAGAAGGGCTCGACCCCATTCGCCAACAACTCAAATTGCTCGACCCCATTTTTTATAAACAAGTAGATCTAAAAAACCCCAAACGAGTAATCCATGCATTGGAAGTTTGCCTCATGACAGGCAAACCCTACTCTTCCCTGCGTACAAATCCTCGTAAAAAACGACCTTTTCGTATCGTAAAAATCGGCCTCACGCGCGAACGTCACCAATTATATGATCTGATTAATGCGCGCGTCGACGAGATGATCAGCGAGGGGCTCATCGAAGAGGCGCAACGCCTTTATCCTTTTCGCCACCTGAATGCATTAAATACAGTAGGCTATAAAGAACTTTTTGATTACTTCGACGGAAAATGCGATCTAAATACGGCTATCGACAAAATAAAGCAACACTCGCGCAACTACGCACGTAAGCAACTCAGTTGGTTTAAAAGAGATAAAGAAATTCACTGGATGAATCTATCGGACAAAAAAATCGACGTAGAAGCGGAGATAATGAAACAACTTTCGCTTCTTTAGTTCAAAAATCGTTATCTTTGCTTCCTAATTAACATTAAATATAATCGACATATATGGCTCTCAGGCAAGAACAACAACTAAAACAGGTACAAAAACTTTCTCCTCTGCAAATGCAGGTGATCAAACTAGTGGAACTCAACTCTGTTGAATTGGAAGACCGCATCAAACAAGAAGTGGAAGATAATCCGGCATTGGAGACAGTTGATCATGCCGAGGCAAATGCCGATGACGAATATGATTTCGAAAACAACGACAACGATAAAGAAGAAGATTCACTTTCACAAGAAGATATCTTACTAGGAGATTATTTTTCGGAAGACGATGTACCCGATTATCATACGAGTTATTCGTCATCGGGCGAATCACGTCAAAGAGAATTTGTTTATTCCGACGAAAAAACACTCAACGAATCTTTGTTGGAACAAATCAATTTACATCAGCTTAACGAACGGCAAAAAATTATTGCCGAATACATCATCGGCAATCTCGACGAGAACGGTTATTTGCAACGCGACTTAACGGCTATTTCAAACGATTTGCTCCTTCAACAACATATCGATGCATCGTCGCTCGAAATGGAAGATATCTTGTACGAGATACAAGATCTCGATCCGGCAGGAATTGGAGCACGCGATTTGCAGGAATGCCTACTGCTTCAGCTGCAACGCAAAAAACCTTCGCCCGACGTAAAAATTGCTGAAGAAATTCTGACCAACCATTTCGAAGAGTTTTCACGCAAACATTACGAAAAAATCATGCGTAAGCTCAACCTATCCGAGGAAGAACTACGCAAAGCGATCAACGAAATCACCTCGCTGAATCCAAAACCCGGAAGTTCGTGGAGCAATCCGATTGAAATAGCCATGAGCAATATCACCCCCGATTTCATTGTTGAATCGGACAACGAAGGAGTAACTATGTACCTCAATAACCAAAATATTCCTGACTTGAAAATAAACCGCGAATTTTTTGAAATGGTACAAGGATACAATCAGAATAAAGAAAGCATGTCGACTCAAGACAAGCAAACCATGCTGTTTATGAAGCAGAAAATGGATTCGGCGAAATGGTTTATTGATGCGGTCAAACAACGACAAAACACGTTGCAACGCACAATGGAAGCCATCGTAACCATCCAGCACGACTTTTTTCTCACCGGCGATGAAACCAAACTCAAGCCTATGATATTAAAAGACGTGGCCGAAAGGACAGGATTCGATATTTCTACCATTTCGCGCGTGAGCAATAGCAAATATGTGCAAACCAATACAGGCGTTTATCCGCTCAAATTTTTCTTTTCCGAAGCCCTGCAAAACAAAGCAGGGAAAAATGTATCGTCTCACGAAGTGAAGTATATCCTGAAAAAAAGCATCGAAAACGAAGACCCGTCAAAACCTTTGACCGACGATCAAATCACACAAATACTCAACCAAAAAGGATACAAAATTGCTCGCCGCACTGTAGCTAAATACCGCGAACAATTAAATATTCCTGTGGCACGACTGAGAAAAAAAATTTAATCTTATTAAAAATCACTTCTCCAAAATAGTAATCCGATGAAATTATTGGCTCGTATCATTTCCATAATTTTTCAACCCTTATTAATGCCCGTTTACAACATATTGCTGCTGTTTATTTATACAGATCAATTTCGCATGACATATGCCGATCATTTCTTCGAAATTCTTCTCCCCGTTTTCGTATTTTCGTTTGCGATCCCATCCCTTTCTATTTTATTAATGTATCGCTTGCGCATCATCTCCAACATATCACTTGATATTCGCCACGAACGGTTTATCCCATACATTTTCACCTTAATTTCTTATGGATTTACCATCTTTTTCTACCATAAAATGGGTATGCCCTTTTGGTTTATCATGCTCAATGTGGCTTCACTTATTGTAATGGCGCTTGCCATTGTGGTTACCCTATGGTGGAAAATCAGCGCCCACATGTTTGGTGTGGGAGGATTAATGGGAGGTGTAATAGCAGTAAGCTATTTCGTGGAACATATTAATCCACACTATCTTATTATGGCATTGTTTCTGGTTTCCAGATTGGTAGGATCCTCGCGACTATTGCTAAAAAAACACACCCCGGCCCAGGTCTATACCGGTTTTTTACTCGGATTTATGATTACATTTATTTGTGTGTATCTGGGTGTCTGACAAACCACCGAACATCCGTTAAAAGTATTTTGCCAATAACAAAATAAGCACTATTTTTACATCACATTAAAAACCTTTAAAAAAAAGCATATGAATTTTCCTGAAAATGTAAAATACTCTCACGATCACGAATGGATCAGAGTAGAAGGCAATGAAGCTTATGTAGGAATAACCGATTTTGCGCAAAGCGAATTGGGTGAAATAGTGTATGTGGATATACCCACCGTAGGCGAAACCCTCGAAGGCGGCGAAGTATTCGGCAGCATCGAAGCCGTAAAAACCGTTTCCGACCTACTGATGCCTGTGACGGGGAAAGTACTGGAAATGAATGCTGACCTGGAAGATGCACCCGAATTGGTAAACAAGGACCCCTACGATGAAGGATGGATCATTAAAATTACTATTCAGAAACCCGAAGAACTCGACAGCCTTCTTTCGGCCGAACAATACAAAAACTTCATCGGCAAATAATCAATACATAAGAGGAATCATGAAACCGATAGTAAGTATCATTATGGGCAGCACGTCCGATCTGCCCATAATGGAAAAAGCAGCACAATTTTTCGACGATATGGAAATTCCGTTCGAAATGAATGCATTATCGGCACATCGCACACCTGATGCAGTTGAACAATTTGCTAAAAATGCCCATGCGCGCGGAATAAAGGTCATTATTGCGGCAGCCGGAATGGCAGCACATCTTCCCGGCGTAATCGCATCGATGACTACCTTGCCCGTCATTGGCGTACCCATTAATTCGTCGCTCGAAGGGATGGATGCCTTACTGGCCATTGTGCAAATGCCTCCGGGAATTCCTGTGGCAACGGTCGGTATAAACGGAGCTCTAAATGCGGCAATTCTTGCTCTGCAAATTATTTCGGTAAATGATGAACAACTGCAACAAAAGCTCGCCGACTATAAAGCGGGCTTGAAAAACAAAATCACCAAAGCAAACGAAGAATTGGCTGCCATAAAATATAAATTCAAAACCAACTAATTTCTTTTGCAACGTTACTATGAATCTCGAAGAAATAAAATCGATTATCAACCGCGAAGCCCATGCTGTTTTGAATATACCTGTCACTGAACAATACAACAAAGCCGTAGATTTAATTGTTGAACACGTGCACAAAAGAAAAGGAAAACTTGTGATCAGTGGTATGGGAAAAGCCGGCCAAATTGGTCAGAATATAGCCACCACTTTTTGTTCTACCGGTACGCCGGCCATTTTTTTGCATCCCAGCGAAGCCCAACACGGCGATCTGGGTATTCTTCAAGACAACGACGTACTTCTTTTAATTACCAATTCAGGTAAAACCCGCGAAATTATCGAACTCATCGATCTGGCTCGAGGCATGTATGCCGCCATTCCCATTATTGTAATTACCGGCAACAAAGACAGTGTACTGGCCAAAGAGGCCAATGTACTCCTTCTGACGGGAAGTCCCTCCGAAGTATGCCCGCTGGAACTTACCCCCACAACATCGACAACCGTTATGACAGTGATGGGAGATATTCTGGTAGTTGAAACCATGAAACGAATCGGTTTCACGGCAAAAGAATATGCAAAACGCCATCACGGTGGATATCTGGGCGACGTTTCAAGAGAAAAAAGCAAATAGATATGTACACTGTATTATAGTATGATTGTATTATCTTTTACAACCACATAAAAAAACCCGAAAATTGCATGTTTTCGGGTTTTTTATTCGTATCTCATTGCTTTTGTGAAATCTATCGGCGCCGGTACGTTTTTTTGGCATTTTCCTTAGCCCTTTCTCTAGCCATCTTTTCCTGCATTTTTTGTGCTTCTTCTAATCGAGCCATAAATCCCGATTTTTTGACCGGTTTCTTTCTATTCTCCTCCAATTGAGCCAACAACTTATCGTCATCTATAAATTGCTTAAACATAAAGGTAATAACAATTGAAATCAATGTAGAAAGGAAATAATAATAGGTCAAACCCGCAGGGTAAGAATTCAAGAAAAAGAACATGAATAACGACATAAAAATAGGCATATACTTCATTGCCTTCATCTGTTGTTGGCCGGTATCCGTCAGACTCATGTTGTAAAGTCCAAAAATCACATTCACGGCAGTCATCAGCAAGCAAAACAGACTGATATGATTTCCTAGGAACTTGCTAATGATCGGAATATTAGCACTCCACGAAATAATGGAATCGTACGTCGAAAGGTCATCGGCCCACAAAAATCCTTGCTGACGCAATTCGATAGCCGACGGGAAAAAGAAGAACAAGGCCAATAAGACAGGCATCTGCAACAACATGGGCAAACATCCGCTCATGGGGTTTACCCCGGCCTTCTGATACAACTCCATCGTTGCCTGCTGGCGTTTCATCATCGATTCCTGATCTTGTCCGGGATATTTCTTTTCAATTTCTATGATTTCGGGTCTCAACACACGCATTTTTGCCGACGACATATACGACTTGTAAGTGAGCGGGAGTATGATCAATTTCACCATTAAGGTAAGAATGAAAATAATCAATCCCATGTTCCAATTGAGCGAAAGGAAAAAGTTGAACACCGGTATGACCAACCCTTTGTTTACCCAACTCAACCAGCGGTAACCCAATTCTACCTGTTCTTGCAGATATAATTTGTCTTCCGGATTTTTCACTCCCTTGTCATAGGCCTTCAGCGTGGTATAATGTACAGGACCGAAATAATACCTGAATCCCACGGTATGTTCATTTTTTTCGGGATCGGATACAATAGGAACCCATGCATCGGCTTTATAATCTTTCAAATAATCTTCTGAAACAAGAGGTGTTGACGAGAGTATAACACTTTCGAAAGGTTTATCGGGAATAACAACCGACGTAAAAAACTGATCTTTAAATGCGAACCATTGAATGGGTTCGGTAATTTCTTTTGTATCCTTCCGGCTCTCGCTCATTTTTTTGGTACCCTGATTATGATACCGGTAAAAAATACGCGAATACCTTCTCTCGAAAGCTTCGCCCTTTTCTTGTCGACGCAGTTTCTGTGCCCAGTTTATTTTGAAATTCGTTAAACTTTCGGGGTGTAACCCATTGTTCATCCCCACCAATCGGATGTCGAATTTCATCATGTATTCGTTCTCGGGAAGGGTATACACAAAATCGAGATATTGACTGTCAGAATGTTTCAAGCGCATCGTTACCGAGCGGCCATCGTCGGAAATTATTGGCACAAACATTTGTTCTACAGTCGACAGCTTCACGCTTTTACGATTATACAAGTCGAGATTAAAATATTCCTCATCGCCTTCAAAAAGATAAAGGCTATCCTTATTGTAACGCAAATATCCTTTCAACTGTACCGAGTGAATGCCTCCTCCTTCGGTATCGAGTAAAAGTTTCACTTTTTCGTTTTCGAGCGTCACAAGCTGCCTTTCGGGAAGAGTAAAAGGCTCAAGTGAGTCACTTTTGGCTTCCGAAGGAGCAAAATCAAAAAAATCAGCTACATCATTTCTTGTCTGCTGAATTAAAGCTACGCTGTCGGCAACCTGCTTTTCTGCTTCCACTCTTGCTTTCTCCATTTCTACCATCACCAACGAATCGTGAATTCGCCGTTGTTCCGCTAATTTTTCCTGATTCGGACGGTTATAAATTGAGAACAAAACAATAATAGCCCCAATCAGCAACAAACCAATAGTCGTATTTTTATCCATCCTTTTTCTTTATGTCGATTTACTTTTCTTTATGCAAAACATTTGTTTCTTTACGCTCATCCTTCATTTTGATAGCAGCATCCATAAAACTCATAAACAACGGATTGGGTGATATCACCGTACTGTTGTATTCGGGATGAAACTGTGTTCCCAAATACCATCGTTTGGAGGGTATCTCCACTATTTCCACCAAATCTGAATCGGGATTTATTCCCGTACACACCATCCCTGCTGCTTCAAATTCCTCTTTGTATTTGTTATTGAACTCATAACGATGACGGTGTCGTTCTTGAATGAGTTCTTTTCCGTAAGCCTTATAAGCGAGCGAATCTTTTTTCAGCACACAATCATATGTACCAAGGCGCATCGTGCCCCCCATATTCGTGATGTGTTTCTGCTCGTCCATCAAATCGATAACATTCTGCTTGGTTTCCGGCTCCATTTCGGTAGAATCGGCATCGGTATACCCCAACACATTACGGGCAAACTCAATAACCATGCACTGCATACCCAGGCAAATACCGAACGTGGGGATATCGTTTTCGCGGGCATATTTCAACGCCGTCAATTTGCCGTCGATCCCCCGCTGTCCAAATCCCGGTGCAACAACAATGCCGTCTGCATCCTGTAATATCTCTTCCACATTTTCTTCGTTTATTTTTTCGGAATGACATACATCCAACACCAATTTGCGGTCGTGATAAATGGCAGCTTGCGAAAGGGCTTCGCTGATAGACTTGTATGCATCGGGCAATTCGGCATATTTGCCTATTAATTTAATGCGGACTTCTTCTGTGGCATTTTTGCTTTTCTCGAGAAAAGCAATCCACGGCTTCATGGCCGGTTTTTCTCCCACCGGCATATTCATTTTGCGCAACACCACCTCATCCATTCCTTGGTCGCGCATCATAATGGGAACTTCATAAATGGATGAGACGTCAACCGACTGGATAACCGCCTGCTTTTCGACATTGCAAAACAACGCCACCTTATGTAAAATATCTTCGCTCAGTTCTTGTTCGGTACGAAGCACCAGCATATCGGGTTGAATACCCAGCGACAGCAACTCTTTTACCGAGTGCTGAGTTGGTTTGGTTTTCACCTCACCCGCTGCCTTCAGATAAGGCACATAAGTAAGATGCATGCAAAAACAATTTCTGCCCAATTCCCAACGCAACTGACGAACTGCTTCCAAAAACGGTGTAGACTCTATGTCGCCTACTGTTCCACCAATTTCGGTAATCACAAAATCGAATTTGTGTTTAATACCCAGCCGTTTGATATTTCGTTTAATTTCGTCGGTAATATGCGGGATTACCTGTACTGTTTTTCCCAAATAATCGCCCCGACGCTCTTTCATAATCACATTCTGATAAATGCGCCCGGTAGTGATAATATTGTCGCGAGTGGTCTGAATATTAAGAAAACGTTCGTAATGTCCCAAATCCAAATCGGCTTCGTGCCCGTCTACCGTCACAAAGCATTCGCCGTGTTCATAAGGATTTAGTGTTCCTGAATCCACATTAATATAAGGATCGAATTTCTGAATGGTAACCTTGTAGCCTCTTTCTTGCAACAATTTACCCATAGACGATGCTATGATGCCCTTCCCTAACGAAGAAACAACACCACCCGTAACAAAAATGTATTTTGTATCAGCCACGATAATTGAAGTATTTGTATTCCTGATTTTTCAAAGGTGCAAAGGTAAGAAAAAAATACCAATGCATGAAAAATCGTTTTCCGACGAGGGTGAAAAATTTTTTTATCCTCCGTCGGATTTTCCGATGGACATAAAAACATTGTTTTTCCCATTTTCCGATAAGATTCTTTAATAAATAAGGCAGATTTTCACTCAAAATGCACTTATTTTTACACAAAAAGCACCAAAATGTGCATATCAAATTTTCCGATAAAGGATAAATTTTTTTTTAAGCTCGTCGGATTTTCCGATGGAGGAATTTAGTTTGTAATTGTTAACACCGGACTTCCGAAAAGGGATAAAATTTTCACGCGGACTAATCTCGTTTTTCGACGGAAGATAATATTTTTGTCCTTTTTGGTCGAAAATTCCGAAAAACTCCCTCAACAATCGGAATCCGACTTGCCAAAAAACGAGGGTGAAAGCAAAGCAACAATTTTTTCGAGATAATGGGCATCAACTTCGTCAAAGGCCGCCAACTGATCGCTGTCGATATCCAACACAGCCACCACTTGATTGCTGTTTATTAGGGGTACCACGATTTCGGAACGCGAAAAACGACTGCACGCAATATGTCCCGGGAAAGCATCCACATCGGGCACAATAATCGTTTTTTGTTCTTTCCAAGCCGTTCCACACACGCCTTTCCCATAAGCGATACGGGTACATGCTACAGGTCCTTGAAAAGGCCCCAACACCAGCCGGTTTTCTTTTACAATATAAAAACCTACCCAAAAAAATCCGAAGGTCTCTTTTATTGCAGCCGCCATATTGGCCATATTAGCAACAACATCGGTTTCTCCCTCGATCAACGAGCGAAGACGGGGAAGCAATTGCAGGTATTTTTCTTTTTTGTTCAACATACTCTCTTTTTTCAGAAAGTAAAAGTAACAAAAAAAAATCGCACTACCGTTTTTTTATTCGGCAATGCGACTTCACCTTACAGAAAGCAACTGATTGAAAAATTTTCCCGGCTTAATTTGCCTGTTCTTGAGCTTCCTGAATCATTTTTGCATTGGGAAGGATGTAAATTTCTACCCTGCGATTTTGAGCTCGGCCGGCAGCCGTACTATTGTCTGCAATGGGTTGAGTAGCTCCAAACCCTTTTGCTTCCATACGGGTTCCCGATATCCCTTTTGAAAGGAGATAATTGTAAACCGCTTCAGCACGCCGCTCCGATAAGGGATTATTGATTGCATCGCTGCCGGTACTGTCGGTATGACCATAAATTTTGACGTCGGTATCGGGATTGTTTTTCAGCGATTCTGCAAATTTATCCAGTGCCTCGCGCGAAGCCTCGTTCAATGTACTGGAATTGGTAGCAAACAAAATACCCGATTCAAACGTAACCTTAATGGCCTGTCCTTCATTTATTTTCTCTACTTGTGCGCCCTCAATCTCGGCCAATTCTTTGGCTTGCTTGTCCATTTTATTTCCGATAATGGCACCTGCCGTTCCTCCTACTACCGAACCTATTCCGGCGCCCCATGCTGCTCCTTTTCCTCCTCCTGCAATGGCCCCGATACCGGCTCCTAACGCAGCACCACTGGCTGCGCCAATGCCGGCACCCTGAACCGTTTTGCTTGCTCCGCAACCCGGTAAAATAAGTGTTACGGCCAACAGCGCCACGGCTAAAACTACTGAAACTTGTTTCATCTCTTTTGTTGTTTAAATTTTTAACTTCTAATTTTTTCTTGCTTACTCACTATTTTCCCTATTCCTTTTAAAATAAAGAACCAGTAAAAAAATCTTTAGAAAAAAAGATTCAATGAATCGCAATAAGCCAATTCTCCGGCCACTATGGCTTCTATTTCCTCCTCGGAGAAGTCTCTTATCGCATCGCGATTCGCACTATCGATGACATACGCAAGCAATTCGTCTTCATCGATTTCCACTTCCGCATCCTCATCCTCATCTTCGTCTTCATCCTCGTCCAAAAAACCTTTTTCTTCGTAATACTCATAAATGAGATCTACCACATAGTTTATCTCATCGTCGGTGAACTTGCCCTTCATCTCATCGGGCAAATGTTCTTGGATAAATCTTATGGAATCTTCTTCATTATATTCCAAAACGTTGTTTTCTTCGCTCATAATCAATGAATTTTTTAGTTTAACAAGCTATTTGTTGGAAATACTCCATACGCAAATGTTTTATTTGGTTATGAAATTCATTTCAAAAATAAGAAAAAATTCCTTTTGCCATGCATTTATCCCTATTAATTTAAACAACAATTCAAAAAATAAGTTCGTGAAACAACATTTCATTTCTCTTCAAAGAAAAAGCACCTCTCGCAATTCGTCATTCTACTAAAAAAGAGAGATTGTCTCCTTTTTTGGACAGTCTCTCTCCTTATATTCAGATACAATTATAGTTTTAATATCCTTATTCTAAGTCACTTTCACTCTGCAACGCATCTAAATATGCATCACGACTCAAATAAATATAAGTTGGCGTTTCACATGGATATTTTGCTCCATCATTCAAATCTGACATACTCACAAATAAAGAATTTTCAGGGAAAAAGATCACCTTATTTTTTTCATCATACTTCCCTAAAGGATAAGAACTTATATCATCAGAAATGTTAGCATAAACAGAACCCACCATAAAATAACCGTATCCCCAATCGAATCCCATTTGCTGTGGCTCCATAAATGCATTTTTTTGGGCATCCACATTAATAACCAAATAAAAATCTCCTCCCAGCATATCTCCAGGAGCATTATGAGGGTAACCATCAGCTATGCCGTACTCATCAAACTCTTCTAGCAACATCGGTTTAAAAGGATTAAGAAGTCTAAACCTAATCTCATTTGGCAATGTAGCTTTTTGAATAGCTACATAAAAAGGATATAAGACTGATATATCATACAAAGTCGGGATAATTCCCTCAATCATAACCCCGTTTCCGATGTCTTCCCATTTAATGCGAATTACGGAAATTTTTATGGAAGTTTTATCGCTTATGTACGGATTTAAATATTCATCACCGGAAATTCCTATTTCAAAGCTATATTTTATTCCTTCTTCCGCTTCAGGAAAAGTCACCACAAAACTCGTGGTTTCTTCCCCTGCATCAAAAGTTACGGTTTCAGGAATAATAAAAACATCATCCGAATTAAAAACTTTAAGAGGTACGGTTGCTGCCGATTTTGAATTTTTCCTCGAAACTATTACTTCAATTTGGGTAGGGTCAGTAGGCTCCAATTCCAAATCGGTGGCATTGGTTGTTGGGAAAAATACATTTTGGCAATTTGATGGAACAATCGGAGATGGTTCCCTTTGAATTTCATCTTCGCAAGATGCCAAGAACATCAATGCGACACTTAATATACTAAAGATTATTTTATTTATTTTCATATGCCCCAATTATTTATAGACATTATTAAAATACGATAATTCGATTATTGAGCTACCGGTGGATCAACTTTGGGATTGTTATCTGCCTCCGATATTCCTTCATTCGCTTCTATCTCACTCTTGGGAACAAGCCATAGCAATATCGGATCTTCTGCAGGAATATTAAATTGCCAAGCATCGGGGAATGAAGTCACTCCATTTTCGACTCTGGTAACCGGTTTTTTTAGTCTCATGATATCAAAGTAAAAAAACCCTTCTCCCCATAATTCAATCCTTCTTTGAAACCATATTTCGTCTCTTAATGCTTCAGCACTTGAAGCAGTACATTTATAATTTGGATCTCTATTTGTTTTGACAAAATCTTCAAGTAAATTTTTTGCATCACCTGTCCGTCCACTCATAGCCAATCCTTCGGCTTGAATAAATATCATCTCTTCTGCACGCATCAAAAACCAATCTTGTGCCGGGATTAAATTATTCAAATCATTCTTGTCTGCACCAAATTTAACATTAGTATAAGGACCAAAATCTGCATCTGACATTGCAATTTCAAACCAACCCTCGTATAAAGGGTCATCTACAAGAGGAGATTTTAAATTTTCATCTAACCACCAACCCTTCCGAACATCTGAATTGGATATTTTTTTATACAATGGCAGGTTGATTTTTTTCCATGCTCCTACTCCAACGTATCCATCAGTAAAGAAAGAACACAAATGTGATGGCATATTTACAATACCGGTTAAAACTATATCGTTATTTTCTGTAATGATATTTGCCCAAATCACCGTATTATCATTTGCATTCCAAAAAGCAGGAGCAGATACTTCAGTACGAGAATAAGGCATTGCTCCCGATAAATTTAAAGCCATTTCAGCATCAGCTGCTGCTGCTGAATATTCTCCCATCAAAAGGTTTGC
>Ga0116169_1001791_pt1 | contig 16741 bp, 14 predicted proteins | sample AD_UKC130_MetaG_FD_89796 | JGI IMG/M metagenome (GOLD analysis project Ga0116169, IMG submission 89796) | Active sludge microbial communities of municipal wastewater-treating anaerobic digesters from Canada - AD_UKC130_MetaG | ecosystem: Engineered > Bioreactor > Anaerobic > Digestate | place...
GGTGAGTCCTGCACACAAGTCCGTGCTTGCGGTTGTAGTCAACCAACCCAATGTACCTCCGTCCCTCTCTGAGGCGGGGTGCAGGCCCGAAAACTGGAAGGACAAGCTTCCCCCTTTAGGGGGAGTAGTTGACAGACCCTGACACCCCCTACTAGTAGGCATCAGGGTCTTAAATCCCAAAGACTTACGGGTGGCCGCCCGCTGAATTTGGGGCCAGCTTCTATATACGAGGGACTTATGGGACTTAAACTACAAGATTGGGAGAATTCAGTCGAATTAATGCCCGGATTCTGTGTTATTGAGCCTCACAGACCACCCGAACAGCAAGGCTCGATAATCCTGCCTGATAAAGCGCAGGATGACCAGAGTTGGGGCAGGGTTGTATTGATGGGTGAGCCGAAGGTTCCGGGGCATGATCCCGGATTCGAGGTTAACGACTGGGTTATCTACAGCCGATGGGCTGGGGCAGCGTTTGAGACTGACGACCGCAAGGACTTAACATTGATGCGCCAAGAGGATATACTGGCCGTCATTTTAGGAGACTAGAATGGCTGGAGCGGCGACACTTGCGAATGTAAGCCAAAAACAGATGCTTGACGAAGATACAAGGCTACTCCTTGGCCGTGAACTAGGGCAGGCGTTTGCCGACTCCTGGAATGCTACCAATGACCTACGCGCACAGGTAGAGGTCAGGCGTGACCAGTACGAGGGCTTGCTCGACGATAAGCCGCTTGAGTGGAGCGCAAACAACAACTACCCCGTAACCAAGCATCAGATACGCTCAGCCGCTATACAGATAGCACGCACAGCTTTAGGCACAGACCCGATATTCGAGGTTGAGGCAGACGACCCGCGTTATGATGGAGCGGCGCAGAGCGTAGAAGCGTTCAACCAGTTCTGGCACGAGAGGACACGGCTTCGCTCTAAAGGCTACATTGCGATACTCGAAAGCCTCATCACCGGTCAGGCGTGGTTGAAGCCCGGTATACGTGCAACAGGCAAGCAGATACCGGATATAACTATGATGATGCCTGATGAGCCGATAACGGTAGATCAGCTAGACGTGATACCGACCTGCGATTATGTCGTTACCGAAGATATGATGCTTTTGCCGGCTACCGCGCCATCGTTCAGGAGAGCGAAGGGTGCGTTTGCACGGACTATCCTGCGCTGGAACGATATTATGCAGGCCAAGCGGCGTAAAGCGTTCTACGAGGATGCCATCGAACGGTTGAAACTGACCTGGCAGGAGGAGTTGACTGTAAGCCAGACACACGAGCAGCAGGGAATAGCGGAGACTACACCGTCAGAGATATGGTCTGCTGAGTTCGAGTGCTGGGAAGGTATTTACAGATGGGCGATACCTGGCACGGACGAAGAGATTGAATGGCTCATACTCGCTGCATACAGTGTAGACCGTGAGGGTGACGCTATAATCCTGCGATGTGAGCCATACCGCCCATTGTTCGGAGATCAGTGGTTCTTCACTCCTATAATCACAGACCCTAAGCCTAACAGTCTTTGGGGTGGTTCACTTGTAGAGAGCATCCGGGGCTTGCAGAACTTCATCAACAGCATGTTCAACGCTTGCACTGATGCGGTTCAGATTACGCTGCTACCGCCTTTGGCGATGTCGCCAGCCGCTTATGCACAGAGGCGAAACCTTGTATGGGGGCCGCTTGCCAAATGGCCGGTTATGCCGAACGACGTAGCGCCGATTATGTCTAGTGGCAACTCGCTTGCTGCTGTTCAGGCAGGACTCGGCATGGTTGATATGGCCAGGCAGATGTCAGAGCGCGTTGTTGGAGTGTCAGACCCTACGTCCGGCAGACCTTCGCAGGAGAAGCGCACGGCTTACGAGTTATCGCTTGTCGCGCAGTCAAGTTCTCAGATATTCGAGCATCATGTAGTTATGGTTCAGATTGGGCCGGAGGAGGGTTGTGGGCTGGAGTCCTACGCGGAGATGATGATGCAGATAATCCGCAGGTTCTTACCCAAGCAGCCGTTACTCTACCGGTCAGGTGGACAGGGGCAGAGTCCGTTTCATGTGATGAAGCCGGAGTATCACGATGGTAAATACAGGTTTATAGCACGTGGCAACTCAGCTACATCGAACCCGGAGGTAAGGGGCAACAGGGCACAGGCTGTTATGCAGAGCATTGGACAAAACCCGTTTGCGATACCAGGGATTATGGACTCGCCCGAAATGATTGTCGAGAAGGCCAAGCGTATCTACAAGGCTTACAACGAGTATTACCAGGCGATGGGTGTGAAGCATCCTGAGTCTTATATAGGTGGTGAGCCTGAAACATTTGAGGAGGCTATCCGAGTTGTCGCAGTTATCAATCCGCAGGTTGCTATGCAACTTATGGAGCAGTATCAGATGCAGATGGCGCAGTATCAGATGCAGATGGCGCAAGCCCAAGCCGCCGCTAATCCAATGGGAGTTGGAGCCGCGCCCGGAGCCGGAGCTTACCCCGGAGCAGCAGGAGCAGGAGGAGCGGGTGGCATACCTAGAGTACCTGGACTTGGTGCGCCAGCCGGGATGGGGGCGTTTGTGCCGCGACTTGGGCCAGCAGGCTATGGCAGCAGTTAATATGCTTGCCGATGGCAAATGGCAGCCGGGAGAGACCCCGGAGCGATTCGCTGTAAGAATGAGCCAATACCAGCAGGTGATAGCAGCTTGCAGACAGGTATTGAGCATACCTAGAGAGATAATCGAGGAAGGTAAAAAGCGAGAAAATCAAAATGGCACCAGATGAAATCATTGATGAAGTAGAATTAGAAATTGAGTCGCAGGACGAGCAGGATACACCGCCAGAAACTTCGCTTACTGAACAGGAGCGCAAGACCTGGGAGGGCAGACTGCGTAAGGAGCAGGAGCGGTTTGAGACTATAAAGGCCAACCTTGCTCAGTATAACGTAACGGTTGATGAATTCGGCAATATCGTGCCTATTCAGCAGCAGGGCGATTACTATCCGACAACCGGAGAGTATCAGCAGCTATACCAGCCGACATACAATCAGCTATACCAGCAGCCATACCAGCAGCCATACCAGCAGCAGTATACCCAACAGGTTGATGAGGAGTTTGATCCTTTCGTGCCTGAGAACATCGACAAGCGTGTGACATCTACGGTTGCACCGGTTGTTAACGGTATGATGAGTGCTCAGGACTGGCTCATAGAGCAGGAGTTGAAGCGTCAGAACCCGGACTGGGGCGAGATAGGCAACGAAGTGAGGAACTACATACGTTCTTTGGGTGCAACCGGGTTCAGTCAGGTTATATCTATGAACAGGGCAGACCTGATTGATATGGCGATATTTGCGGCCAGGGGCAAGCGTGAACATGCAAGGGCAGCAGGCGACCGTGAGAAGCAGGAGGCAGAGCGTCAGGCAGCTATATCAGCAGCAGCCGCGACAGGTGGAGCACCATCGGCAGGTGCGGCAGGCGATGGTTACGACTATACGCCAGAAGAACGAGAAGCTATAGCAGCAGCCGGTATGACCGTTGCTGAGTATGAAGAGTTAACAAACGGCAGAGCGGAGTTGAAATAATGGCACACCCAAGGAAGAAGATACCGATAGACCCGCCCGAAGTAGTGGCGATTAGAGAACGGATGAAGCCGGTAGACAGGACTGTTGCCAAAGCTACCCCCGCATGGTTAGAGGAGTGGGAGTATGGTTGGTTCAACCAGAACGACTACCGGATGGCTGAGATACAGACCGATGAAGGCGGTGGCTGGGTGCCTATCTCTAAGAAGAATGACAAGGACATCAGCTTCCCGTATGCAGTCGGTAACAACACGGATGATTACTGGCATAACGGCGATACGATAGCCTGCAAGCGTCCGAGGGCGATAGGCAGGCAGCGAGAGGCCGAAAAAGAGTACTACAACAGGGTATTCATCGAGCAGAAGGTTGAAGAGTTCAAGGAGACGGCAGGACGCGCAGGACTCCGAAACCCTGATAAGAACATCGAGTTCACTGTCACTGAAGGCACGGACTCAGCACAGATAACGACATCAAATATTGAGTAACCGCCCCCGGTATACGGGCCAAGCGGAATGATAACTTAATAAGCCTGCAGGATACCCCGATAAGGCCAAGTATCCGGCAGGCGCACCCCAGAAAACAGCTAAGGATTCGACACCTTCGGCAAGCCCCCAGTAGGGCGAGCGGCCAAGGCAGACCGCCGAATCACCCTGTTGAATGCTTGGGGTGATGTGCATACAAGCAGATCACTTACTAAGGAGGCGACAGGGATGGCTAGAGTAGCACAAACCCTAACTAATACAGCAACCGGTATGCGGTTTAAGCCGTGTAAGTGGGGCCGCTCTAACTTCGGACTTAACGAACCGCCTGAGCTTATCAACAGGGCTACGGGATTACCGTACCTTGAGGGTAACAACCAGGAGTTCAAGGCTGGAGATATGGTACAGCTTACAAACGGTGCCGTAACAGCGGTTCTTACTGATGATGATGAGCCGATAATCGGTTTCGCGCTTACCGACGCTACAAACGTCACATCCGGCAACGCTCCAATACGCATTATGCCGGTCAACTCACACGACGAGTACATTATGAACGTGTACTCCGACACTGAAGCGAATACGGACGCAGCCAGCGTCGCGCTTCTTGTCGGAAACATGTATAACTTGCTGCAGATGACCGTCACAGAGACAGACGGTTCTACCACTTACTGCACCGCTGTTGACCTGGACGCACAGACCGACCAGCGAGTTCTTATCACCGGGATTGTAGAGGATCCGGAGCTTACTCCGAGTTCTACCTACATCCGCGTATACGTCAAGTTCCTGCCGGTGTTCTATGAGTCCGGCGTACCGAGTCATCAGGGACTTCAGCTTGATACCTAAGCATCGAAAGGAGGAAACATAAATGGCAGCAGCAACCAGGATACAAAAAGCCAATCATGGCGATCTTTACGATGCTCGTATCAAGAAGCAGTGGTTGCAGGGCTACGGCGAACCCGAACACGAGTTCGAACAGTTCTACAACATAGAGAGCATCGAGACCGAGGACATGCGCTGGAGCTACATCACAGGTCTTGGCCTGTGGAAGCTCAAGCCGATAGGTACCAACGTAACCTACGATGGTATTTATCAGGGGTACGACACCATAATCACTCCGAAGACCTACGCGCTTGCGTTCACCTTGGAGTATGAGACCTGGAAGGACGACCCGACCGGACTTCTTGGCGGCAAGCTCGCTAAGAGCCTTGCGCAGATGGGCCGTGAGACATTGGAGGTTATAGCGGCTGCGCCGTTCAATACGCCAACGTCCCCTACAGCGTTCTCTACCTGGATGTCAGGTGGCGACGGCAAGGCGCTGCTTGCTACGGATCACCCGATACCGTCCGGTGGCGTATGGGCTAACTGCCCGTCTGCACACGTTGACCTGTCTATTGCCGCGCTTCAGGCGGTAAGAACTCGCTTCAAGAAGATGGTTGGTGCGAGAGGCCAGCAGTGGTCTTTGACCCCTAAGACTCTCGTTATCCCGGTAGACTCCTACTACCTGGCGCATGAGATTCTCGGTTCAGATAAGCTGCCGTATACCGCCGACAACACGAAGAACGTTCTTCGCGGTGGTTACGAAATCGTTGAGTGGAGCCGCTTGACCGACCCTGACTGTTGGTTCGTTCATGCCGGTAAGCCGAGTGAGCTTGGCGGTAAGGGCATCGGCACTGTGGCTGTATGGCGCGAGAAGCCTTGGTTCGACCGTGATAACGTGTTCGACTCAGGCGACAGACGCTACAAGGGCCAGTTCAGAATCGGGTTCGGATACATCGACGGTAGAGGCTGGGATGGCTCGACCGGAGGTTAGTAGAAACAACCAGATATGGGGAGGGGTAACACTCTCCCCATAGATTAAGGAGAGAATACATATGGCACGACCAGCTAAAACAAAAACACATTTGGAGAATCTTGTAATAATTCCAAAGACGGCCCACGGTGATGCGGAAGGTGATACCGTATTCGCTATCTACCCTATTGATTCATACGATATAAACGGCACTCCTACCGCCAAGTTCAGCGTTGATGAGGACGGAGACACGCTTATTGCTGGCACGCTTGGGGTAAACGGTGCTGTTACACTGCGAGCAGGCAGAGTACCGCTTATTAAGCGGACTGTAACAGATTATAACGCACAGACGGCAACGCTTACAGTAGCAGGACTGCTTGGCGGTATTGTCACACAGAACTCGAAGACAGGCCCAAGCACTGCAACTACTCCTACCGGCGCTGAAATATCAGCCGGTATCGCAGGTGTATCCGTAGGCGACTCTTTTTCATGCCTCTACTACAACAGGGGCAACCAGACATCAACTATCAAAGCCGGTGCATCAGGCGTTACTGTCTACGGCAATACTTCTGTACCTGCACTGAAGACGGCAGAACTTATCTTCCACTGCACTGCTGCTAACACTTGGAGTTGTTATGTAGTGCTTAGTGCATAGGTGATGTATGAGAATCCGAAGGACACCAAAGATAGGTGAATTACTTGACGAATGTGTAGTATGTGGCTCGACCTGGGAGCGTAGAGAAATGCGCTCCCAAGCGGGCGGCCTTCGCTGCCCTATATGCTACGACAAACCGAACCAGGTACGAAAGAAGCCCAAACGAAATATCTAGGAGGGCGATATGGCATCTCTTGTATATCTAGGCACTATAAACGAACGGCTTTACGGGGCATCCAGTGGGGTTATAGACCTTGGTGCTGGAGGGGCCATACCGCGCTCTATAGTCCCTATAGCCGACCTTCGGACAAATGCAGGCTACAAAGTCAGCTTATTGGTGAACAATGCTCCATCGACTGTGATAGGCACTGACTTTGCTTCTGCCTGCACAGGTGCGGCTTTTGATAACCAGCCTAATAATGACGGTGTAGAAGTTATCTCAAACAACACTGCCGACGTGCAGAAATGCATTATCTACGGCACTACCTTCAACACAGAGGTAGTTGTTGCCGAGACTATCACACTGAACGGCACGACGCAGGTTGCAACTACCAAAACTGACTGGGGTTACATCCTTGGGGTTGAGTTGTCCAGTCCGGCAGTAGGCACTATCACTATCCGTGAAGCATCGGGCAACGCGACAATAAAGACGATTACCGCAACCAACACATCAACAGGTGTTACCGATGTAGCGACCGCGAGGCAGAAGTGTTACGGACTGCCAGTACGTGCTGTAGGCTCCGGCACAACTACAAAGGTGGTTGGGGTGGTAGGCACTGATGCAGCAGGCAGGACTATCTACGACTCGATAACGCTATCAGGCACTACGGCTGTGAACGGCAATGTCGGGTTCAAGAAAGTAACCAAGCTGCTTCACGGCGATGTAGAGGCCAACAGGACTGTCACGTTTGAAGTAGGCAACCTTGTGTTCGGCTGCGGTGCCCAGCTTGGCGATAGCGGCTCAGATGACGACGGTGACGGCAGGTATCTACCGACAGCAGGCCGTTACCTGCACTGGTGCTTGACCAACGCTGATACGGCAGCTACAGGCGGCATTGACGACTGGCTGCATGTGAAGCTATACGGATAAAACTATGAATCTTGGCGACATCATTCAATTTGCAATGGATAGGACAAACGAGCAGTCAAACCGTTCGACCGGCTCTTACTCGCTTGCGTGGTGGACTCGTCAGGTTAACCGCGCTAAGGATGTGCTCGCTCAAGAGACAGGTTACATAACCAAACGACATGCGGTGAGCCTGACGGCATCCACGCAAATATCAACACTGCCATCAACGCTCTGCTGGGGGATAACAAGCGCATATCTCGGCACGAGAAGGCTTGAGAGTAGGACAGAATCGGAGATGGACGAGGACTTTCCCGGCTGGCGGTATCAGTCCAGCTTCCCGAACCAGCCTGCAAACGACGGCATTGAGGTTATATCAGACAATGTGGCTGATACTACTCAGAAGTGTACTATCTACGGCACGACTTACGGCACGGGTGCTTACGCTTCTGAAGAAGTGACGATGAACGGCACGACGCAGGTTGCAACCGTAAAGACCGACTGGGATGAGATACATTATATCTCGCTCGATGCAGCCTGCACAGGCACGGTAACGGTTCGTGAGGCATCTGCCGGCGCAACGATAACTACTATCGCAGCCGGTGATACAACGAGCGGTACAGCAATATCGACCGCTGCGCCGCTTTACTACGTTGTCCGCAACCCGAACATCGAATGGTATCCGATACCGGATGCTAACTACACGGTTTGGATAGTTGGTGGAGAACTGCCGACAGATTTTTCGACCCCTGCATCTATCGAGGCTGCAGCTGATACGCCAACAGGCTTGCCTGGTGCGTTTCATTATATCCTTGGCGAAGGCGCGGCGACCCTTGCTTGTTACGGAGATCTGTCCAAGGACAACGCGGAGGTAAGGGCAAGCGTATCAGGTCAAGCGTTCTGGAAGGGTGTGGATGCGCTTAACGCATACCTTGCCAATATAGCACGAGACAGGGTTGATACTGTGAGGGTTGATACCAGCTTATCAACTCAGCACTACAACAGGTAGGAGGCCGATATGGGGTCACATTATAACAGAGCACCAATGACTAAAGATAAGGTTCTGGCTACTGCTACTCCAGCACAGACAGTTATTGTGCAGGCCGGTGAGTCGATACAGGATGCTATTGATAGTATCACAGATGCAACCAGTGAGAAAACATACCTAGTATTGGTCTATCCGGGCGTAAGTCGGAGTTATATCCCGAAGGACAACGTCAACGTGGTGTTTTTGGAGGATATGGGCGGAGGCGGAACTCCTGATGATGGCAGTGTAACTGCTGCTAAATTAGCGGATGCACTTGGTGCCCAATTATTTGGGGCTCCATCAATAACAGCGAACTCTCCCACACCAGGAGGTACGACTGCTAACGTAGTTATCCAATTCAGAGATATAAAGGGCAATAACGTTACCAAACACTGTATAGCTAGAGTGTGGATATCCGATACAGCCGGAGGTGATCCTACTATGCAGTCGCCTTCGGGTAGTGAGGCGGTTGCTAAGGGGTTTAGGTTGCAAACAATAACAGCTAAAATTCACTGGATTTGGAAATCACATTCTGACGGAATAATCCAGTTCGCAATCGTTAACAACACGTTCCCAAGGACTTATTACGTCAATGTGGAGATTGGCGGCCAAGTGTATAGTCGTGGCCCAATTCAGTTCATCAATATACTTCCACCGGATCCGTTGTAGGAGGTGAGGTAAAATGGCTACTTATTGCTGTGATTTAGAAAAACTGACTACTTACCTGGTGGGGCTTGGGCTGCCTGTAACATCCTGCATAACAGGCCATACAGGAGTAATAATTGATACCGATAGGGATTTAACTCCTGAAGAGCAAGCACTGCTAAGCAGGGTGATGATAGGCCCGGCTGGTGCCTACGTTGTTCCAGAGACTATACAAGTCACTAGATTGACAGTAGTCCATGATGTTGATCAATCAACATAGATACACAACCAGAAATCAAATGAAACTACCCAACCACGTAACAGGGCAGGCGGTTGGAGTGACGACCGTGGGAGAACTCAGCGAGTATATATAGCATACAGGAGATATAATGGCTGGAGTCAAGCGAGACACGATAACCGAATCACGGCTTTTGAACCGGGCGATACCTACCCGTGGTGCTGGGCTTGTCGGCTACATCCCGAATGCTACTGATGCGGTGGGGCGAACCGTAGCCGATAAGCTGGCAGAGGTCTACTCGGTAAAGGACTTCGGCGCGGTAGGTGACGGTATGGCTGATGACACCTGGGCCATCCAGTCGGCTATCAACGCAGTAGTGGCATCGGGGCAGATGGGCGTGGTGTATATCCCGTCCGGTGTCTACCGGATCACAAGCGGACTCGTGGTTGACTGCGGGTATGTGAGCATCTACGGCTACGGCGCGAAGATAGACGCAAGCGGGATGACTAGTGGCACTGCCATGAGGATACACGGCACGGCCCTACCGTCTTTCCGGCAGATATGCTCATCCATAGAAGGTATACAGCTTATCGGCACGAACCAGAACAATACAGCAGACGGCTTGCTTATTGCCGGTACCGGCTCTCATGATGCTGCTAACCTGACAATCCGCAACTGCTATATAGACGGGTTCGCAAACGGGATAAGGTTCGGTAACAACGCTTATCTGATAGGGTTCTACTCTACCGACGTGAGACATTGTGCTAAAGCCATATATGTTCCTTCAAGCATCGGCAATGCGATGGAGAACGTGTGCTTCATCAAATGCACACTCAGGCAGTCAACAAGGCTGGTAGACCATCAGCATGGAGGGCTTTACTTCTACGGTTGCTCGCTTGACCATTGGTATGACGACTGCATCTACATTAACGGCGCAAGACTATTTATGTATGGCTGTCACATCGAACATCAAGGGACTTTTACCGAGATACCTATAGCTGTGCATGGTCACGGTGGAAGGCTTGAAATGTTCGGCGGTTCAATAGGCACTACATCGTCAACCGGTGATGTGCCGGCACAGTATATAGTGAACTGTGATGAGTCTACTGACGGCGGCGGCGTGTTCATCTATGGCACTACGCTAAACGCCATCAAGACACAGACATTGAGGTTTGCAACCGGAAACGGGCTTGTTGTTACCGAACACGTTGGTTTCGTCCAACAATGGAATATGTGCAGGATATTGGGCGAAGGCCAGAACAGACTTGCAGACGGCGGCTTCGAGCTAGCTAACATCGTTGACAACTGGTTCATCACGGCAGACACTCAGCCTGTTACATCGAGAACTAACGGCACGAACATAGATTTGGCCTTGTCTTCTGCACATGCAAGGACTGGCTCAAAGTCGCTTCAGGTAACTACAGGCAGCGGCGCTCAGGCGAGGTCTGCCGTTGCTGTTCCTATAAAGCCCGGCGCTGTATGTAACTACGAGTGTTACTACAAGAAGCCTGGTGCTGAGACAGGGCGTGTGTTCTTCAGGGACTATCACGCGATACTCGGAGTGAACGCTGACGGAGTGCCTACCATTATGCACAACTCATCAGCTATTTCAACCAGGACTGCTAATTTCACATCCGGGGCTGTTGACTGGACAATGGCCTATGGTATACATACCTGCATACGCTCCCCACATTGGGCGACGCATTATGTGGTTGAAGTTGATTTAGACGAGTTCAGGAACGCTTCATTCTATATTGATGATTTTATTATATCGGTGATGTAAATGGCTGAAAGACCACCTATAACAATAGACAATTTCACAGGCGGACTTAACCGCAACTGGCCGGAGAAGATAGGGCCGACCGAGTCCAGTGTGCTTCAGAATATGATTCACATTGACGGCTCGCTTACAACTATCAATGGCCGAAATCTTTACAATCAGGTGGAGATTCTACCTAATACGCCTGTAAAATCGCTCGACCGGTTCTACAAGACAGGCCACAGGGTAAACGACACAGCCGCAACTACGAAGCAGGGCTGGACGCTTGCCAGATGCGGTGAATACGTGTGGCTTGCCTGTGAGCAGAGCGAGTTGGTTGATGCGTCCGCACTGAACAGCAAGTCCATCAAATTGAAGACAACGGCCAACATCAAGACGGTGGCATCTAGCGGTATCGTCCTCGTTACTCCTGCATCCGGTGATACGACACCTTACGCGCTTGCATATACGGCGAAGAACGAATCGACCGGTGTTATAACGGTGGGCGACCATGCGGCAATACCGGACGGCAGCACAATAACGTTCTGTGACTTCAGGCCGATACTCTATACCCCCGGTGACACTGAGCCTGTAGACTTCGAAGCGTTCAACGGCAGGGAATACATTGCTGTTAACGGGCTTTACAGGTGGGACGGGTTCTACTACGCGGTAGGGACTGCATCCTGTGCTGGCGGCACGACAACGGTCAAAGGCACTAATACGACCTGGGGCACGGGCACGAGTGTAGTAAAGCCCGGTGACTCCATATTCTTCAAAGTAGGCGGCACATGGAGCAGTAACTACACTATATCGACGGTGACGGACAACAATACGCTAAAGTTGACTGCCAACGGGCCTAATACCAGAGGCTCGGTAGACTACATCATTGCCCGTGTCCATAACGCCGGTGTTCTGCCTCCGATGACAGCACCAACGCTTACGGCTGTATCTGCGGCTGCTAGTTCGCTCGATACAGGCGCGGTATACAAGTACGCTTACTCCTATGCCTACTACGTGTGGGATGGCTCAAACTGGGTATGGCGCGAGAGTGAAGCCTTATCGCCTGTTTATACATCTGCTGCTACAGCCGCAGGGGATTACTTCACGATAGGCGTGCCTGTTTCGTGGACTCCTTACAGTGGATTCCACGCCTACGACAACATGATTGCTATCCGTATCTACAGGACTGAGGGCGGCGGTTCTACATTTAAGCATTTGACCGATTACTACTATTTCGCCTACGAGTTCATTCCATCGAGCGAGATCCGATACACGCATACTGACGTAGTGGCTGACGGCTCTCTTGGCTCCAACTTCCCGGTGTCAACGACTAGCTCGCTTGTCAAGACTCCGAACCTTGCGCCGACCTGCACTAAGTATGCGGCTGGCTCCAACCTGACTGCCGGACTGCATAAATACAAGTTCACGCTTTACAACTCGACGACCGGGGCTGAGTCCAACGCTTCGCCGGAGGCCGAAGTGACAAGTGCTGTCGGTGGACAGGTGACGGTAGCGATAAACACATCGGGGCTTGACCGGCAGGCTGATACTGTTCGGATTTACCGGACTGCCGCAGGCGGTTCTATCTACAAGTTTCTAACCGAGCAGCCGTGGGCGCCTGGCGCGGCGACTATATCGTTCATCGACCGGCTGGCTGATACCAGCCTTGGCAGAGCACTCAATTACGACCATGACCCGTCGCCAAAGGGCGTTTACCACGTCAAGGCACATAACGGCACGCTTTTCTGCTGGGGTGATTCTGACAACCCGGACATCCTGTACTTCTCGACCGTGAACGACGGAGAGCACTGGCCGGGTTATGAATACGGGGTGAACGAACCGACAGAGTATGACCCTACGCTCGGAGGCTACGTAAGGATAGGACATCCTGGAGAGAAGATAGTTTCAATCGTCACGGACAACGGGGCTTATGCGGATACCGGTGGCGTAGGTGCATCCCTGATAATCCATACCAAGCTGAGAAAATACAGGTGGTGGGGTGAGAACTGGGCTAATTACCGCAGAGAAGCGATGGGTGCAGGCGGTAACGCTTCATCGGCAAGTGTGGTTAACTGCGGTGGGCCTATTGCGTGGATCGACAGAAGCAACGGGCCTGTCATAAAGCCGATTGGCAGTGTGCTCACCCAGCCGATATACCAGGCTGTGTTTCCTCCGCGCTACAAGTTTGCGGATTCTGTCACGGCTGGCAACTCGACAACGGACTATTTCGAGCGGTGCTCTGCTGCTTACTGGGGTGACTATCTGGTGTTCACATGGCCGGAGACTCCATCAACTATCCCTAACAAGATGATGATGTTTCACCTACCGACGGGCACGTTCACGGAGATAGGTACGGAATCAGCACCATGCAAGGCTTACTGCCTGTCTGTATGGAGCGGTGCTGGCGATAACGACGCACTCTACTACGGTGATGCTGAAAAGGGTTATGTGTGGCGGCTTCACGCGAAGACCGGTGATTATACCTACTGGACTCCATCGAGTGCAACAGGTGTGACAGCGGAGCACAGGACAGGCGCGATTCTGACGACTGCGAAACAGGCAAGGCTTTACGACATACAGCACGTCCGTAACATCCGGCTCGTGTTCAACCGACCGATAGCCGACCAGACAGTGACAGTGGCGGTGTATCCGAACGCGAAGACAACAACGACAGCAACGGAGAGCGTGACCATCGCAAGCGCAGAAGGTTCTGAACCGGACGCAGGCGACAGGGTGGTTGTGGATGCAAGGCCGCAGCTTGATACACGCTCAGTTATCCTCGGTTGGAGCGGGACATTTACTTGCCCTGTGACGTTGCAGGGTTACGAATATTCAAACGACTATCACGGTTCAGGCAGCAAGTAGGAGGTATCATTATGAGCTGGTTATCACGATGGACAGGTAAGGACGACCAAAAGAACGCAGAGAGGGCAGAAGCAGCACGCCAGCAGGCATTAAACCAGCAGCAGGAGATGTTTTATCAGCAACTACTGCCCTGGCAGTACGCATATATGTCTGGATACCTCCCACAGATGCAGTATATGCAAGGCTTGCAGGCTCAGATGTTAGGTATGCCTAGCGGTATGCAATCCGGTTACAGTATGCCTAGCGGTATGCAATCCGGTTACAGTATGCCTAACCTGAGTGCGATAAACAATGCGCCACTGTTTCTCAGAAACGCGCTAATGGGGCCGGACGGGCCGGAGAAGCAGGCAGCATTGATGATGCTTTACAACATCAAAGAGAATCCAAACGCGAAACGGATAGGCGAAAAAGAGTGGAACGACATACTAAGCGATATATCGGGTGGTGAGAGTTGGGCTTCACGGCTTGGTAGAGCACAGAAGAAATACGGCTGGCAGCAGCCTCCTGCAGGGTGGGGTAGTGAGTATTCTAGCCAACCAGCCATTCAGCCGGAATTCGCCCCACTCAATCCGTTGTCTCCTGGAGCGCAGGGCGCGGGATTACCTTGGTGGTTGAACGTGCCGCAGGGCACGGCTGATTTAGAGCCTGCCTTATCTACGCTATCCGATTTAGGTATGCAGAACGCGGCAGCGAACGAAGCGGCAAGGATGGCTCAGTATAACGCGCAGCGTGGGATACAGACATCGGCAGAACAGGCCCAGATGATGCCTGGGTTCAACAGGTGGTATAACGAGGCACTATCTGCTGAGAACGCACGCAAAGCATTGATGCTAAACGACATAGCGACTCAACGGCGCGGAGAGATGGCAGGCAACTTCTTCAATCTCGGTCAGTACGGGCAGGGGTTGATGGGTGGTGCAACGGCAATACCTGCTATGGGGATGGGCTTATACGGCAACATCGCCGGGATGTATAACCAGAACGCACAGCAGTACCGCCAGCAGGCAAGCGCACATAGCCCGGTTGGCGACATCCTTGGTATCGGCGGTTTCTGGGCCGGTGGTGGGTTCAGGCAACCGCAGGTAGGGCTGTTACAGCAGCCACAACAGCCAGCACAGCAGCCAGCACAGCCACAGCCGGTAAGCAACTTCTCTTTTGCAGGTAGTCCGACAGCACCGCTCAGATATGATCCACTATCCCCGCTTTATGTCACCGGTGGTACTCAGTGGAAACCGTATAGCTGGCAACATAACTGGCAACCGTTAGGAGGCAAGTAATATGGCAGGCGAATTCTTACAAGGACTGTTATCTGGCCGTGATGCCTTCAACCAACGGCTTAATCAGGCGATGCAGCTGAGGCAATATCAGCAGGCTATTGCACAGCAGCAATTTGAGAACGCTATCCGCCAGCAGCAGATGGACATGTTAGGCCAGCAGTTACAGTGGGATATGGGAGCACCGGCTAGGGCGCGGGCACAAGCCCAGTTTGAACATGACCTGGCACTTAAGAGGATGCAGGAGCAGCAGCGTTTATACCAGTCGCGGCCAATATCGCCGCTTGAACTATACGACAGGTTCGGGGCAGCCAACTTCAACAAGGTATTGCCGATGGCTGGTATGACCGAAGAACAGGCCGCACAGTGGCTTAACGAACCTGTTGGACAACTGAAGCCGTCCGATATGATTCCTCTGCCAATGTTGCCGTTTGGTGTGTTCTACGCACCTACGCAGGTGCAGACTGTACCGAGAGGGCAGACACTTAACTTAAGAGACCCGATGCAGGAGAACAGGGACTATAAGCTGATAATCGCCAACAGGGATAGTCTGGTGAAGCAGATTATAGCAGCACGACAGGCAGGAGGGGATACCACACAGCTAAGGATGCAGTTGTGGATGATAGAGCAGCAACTCAATCCAATGCTTGCAGGACAGCCAATGCCTCCTGATTATATGTTGTTTCCAGAGATAAAGCCGATTGACCAAGAACGGCTCGCTCAGTCCAAGCAGAGGATAGACCAAGGGCAGCAGAGGATTGACTTATCAAAGGACAGGTTGGCACTAGACCAACAGAAGTTCGACTGGAAGAAGGAGTATGACAAGGCTACTCTTGGTATCAGGCAAGCACAGCAGGCACTATCACAGGCCAGAGCCGAACGAATAATGGCTGAAGGTGTTATGCAGAACGCAGCAAAGCAGGGATTAGGTATTACCCCCGGCCAGGTGCAGACGCTTGATGACAAGTACCGCAAGGAGGCAATTGGTGTTCGCAGAAGTATATCTGCTGTGAGGGTGGGACTTGAAGCAGCCAAGAAGAAGGGCAAGATAGACAAGGTCGATTTCTCCACTTGGAGTGACGACGCACGCAAGCAGTACATCCAAGAGAAGGAGGCAGAACTGCGAAGCCTTGGCAGTCAGTTAGAGGACTTGGCTCGTAAGCGCAAACAGCTTGCACCGTATACGGTAACAAAACCTGCTAATACTTCAGTTGGGACAGGTAGTGGCAAGACAACGGCAAAACCTGCCAGTGCCAGACTATCAGCGGAACATGCTAAAATACTCCGCGAAGCAATCATAGACGATGCAAGGCAGGGTAAAAAGGGCAGCTATACAGGGCCGAACGTTCGGGAGTTGCTAACCGCATGGGGATATGGCAAAGACGCTCA
>Ga0116169_1001797_pt1 | contig 16704 bp, 16 predicted proteins | sample AD_UKC130_MetaG_FD_89796 | JGI IMG/M metagenome (GOLD analysis project Ga0116169, IMG submission 89796) | Active sludge microbial communities of municipal wastewater-treating anaerobic digesters from Canada - AD_UKC130_MetaG | ecosystem: Engineered > Bioreactor > Anaerobic > Digestate | place...
GCTTTGTCTCACGAAGATTATAAGCGGCAAATCAACGAATTGAAGGAACAGGAGCTTGCCGTCCGCAGGCGTTACGAACATTACTGGCCGGAGATGGAAAACCTCACAAAGCTGGAACAAAATATCGCAGTAGTGAAGGAAGCAGTTGAGGAAGAACTGTTTGATGTCCGCTACCAACCGGATGAGAATACCGTTACGGAGAATATTGCTTTTGTAAAGGTTCACGATGAAAAACATTTAACGGTCGGATTCCCACAGAGAGTAGTAACCTGGGAAGAACTGCTTGACAGGTTGCAGGTTAAGCTGTGGGTGTATCCAGACCGTTTAGAGGTTCGGGGAATTGTCCCGATAGAAGATATAGCGAATCCTAAATGCTGTTAGTTACTTAATTTCACCGCCATTGTATAATTAATTCAGGAGGTGGTAACCAGTGCAATTAGTTAGACGTGTTGTTACGCGCAAAAAGGAGGCTATTATAGCTCGGTGCGAAAAGTGCAAAAGAGAAATTGAGATACCTTACTCAAATACTATTAATCCACACATGCCATCTATCGACTTAAAGAGTGTTGTCAAGTGCGAATGCGGAGAATACCACAACCTAATTATTGACGACAAAGAACATCGTCCAATAACCCGCACACCAACAGCATCGCAATCAAGTCAGAATAACGATGAACTAATAAAATGTCCTCGTTGTCGCTCCACCCAGCTTCACACCGGGGACAAAGGCTTTGGCCTAGGGAAAGCAGTAGCAGGCGGAATACTGCTCGGCCCCGTCGGCCTTTTAGGCGGCTTTCTTGGCAGTAAGAAAACCATGATTACATGCTTAAAATGCGGCTTCAAATGGCAAGCCGGCAAAGCTTAATCACCACGGCCCCCGAAGCCCCTTCGCCTTCGCCTCCTGAATAAGTGTGGCCCAGCGGTCTTCTTCCTGCTGGGTCTTTTTCGTTAGCCTCTCTACTGCTTTTTTCAGGTCTTTGCTAATGAACGCATCTGGCTCCACTTGCTTCGGTTTCTTCTTGCCGAACATGCCAGCCAGGGCGCTTATCCCGTTAGTAAACACAGCAGCCAAAAATGCCCACTTGTTCCGCATTTCATGGTATTCCTGAATGGTCTTCTGCCGCTGCAGTTCCCGCAGGATGGCTACAAGCTCAGACGGCCTGAGCTGCCGCATCTCTTCTAACGTCCAGCCGAATTCACGGGCCAGCAGTACTACTACCTCTGCGGTAAGCCACTCTGAGCCAATGTCAGCATCGGCTTCACCAGTTTCTTCAGCCCGAGAAAATTTACGTCAACAAATGCCTCCAGCAATGCCTCGATTTCGCTCATGTAGGCGTTTTTGATGTCGTCCTTGGTGAGTTCCGGGAAGATGACTGGAAGCTTCTTGTATAAAATGTCGAAATCTAAAGCCCCTAACTCTTTCCCTAGGTCTATGTTGGCTATCTTCCCTTTGCTAGTTGGGAAAAGGTCAATTATCAGCTTCTCAAGATCACCAATCTTCTTTTCCTCTATAGCCACTTAACCCCCGGCCTGCAGGAGGCAGCAGCGGCTACATTGAACGGCTTGTTAAGTAAAGAAAAAAGCCCTGCTGATATGCAAGGCAATAACTAGGTAATATTGACCTACAATAGCAGGGGTGCAGCCCTGCTATTTTTTTGTTCAAGATAACTGCATTAAAATTGCATTACTGAGGCTGTTTTATAGTAAATTCCAGGATTTACAAAAACCCTGGAACCCTTGATTTCATTGGTGCGAGCGAGAGGATTTGAACCTCCACGGGAGTAATTCCCACTAGATCCTGAATCTAGCGCGTCTGCCATTCCGCCACGCTCGCTCGTTTTCTGCTGCACCGATATTATACATGTTTAAAATAAAGAGATCAAGTGGGTTTGCTTTAATGTTCCAGCCCGGCTTGGAGATCCTCCGCTTCTCTCAGGATGACTAAAAAGCTATCAACCTCAGTACGGTAATTTGGCAGAATCGCCGTTACAAGGGTGAAGAAAACGCTGTAGATGCATAAATAAATGGCCGGGAGGCCCCCCTGGGGAGGCCTCCCGGTGCTGATTATGGAAATAGGATTTGATAATTCCTCTTTGACAATTAAGAAATCGGCGGGGTCAATACATGCAGGGCGCCCGGATGAATGCTTATTTTTGCCGGCAGAGATCCCCTAAGTTCGCCGTCGAGATGAACAGGGATATCTTCGCTGGCGCTGATGGTTACTTCACGGCAGGAAGAAGTATAGATGGCATTGTGGCCAAGATGCTTCTTGAAAAAAGCCCTTACCGTCAGCGAAGCTGTCTCTACATAGTTCATCCGCCTTACCAGCATAAGGTTTAACTGCCCGTCAGTAACATCGGCATGAGGCGCAATGCAAAGCTGGCCTCCATAATAGCGCCCGTTGGCCACGAGGACGATAAAGGTCTTGGCCTCGGTGATGGTCTTGCCGTTTTCCATGTCCTTAACCTTCGTGGGGAAGCTGCCGAAGCTGGCCAGTTCTTTTAAAAAGCCGGCCACGTAGGCGCTGTATCCAGGCAGCTTCTGATCGTCAGCCTTGGCAAACTGGGTCACCACGGCATCAAAGCCAAGACCGGCCACGTTGAGAAAGCGAATGCCGTTTAGCGTGCCGATGTCAACCCGATGCGGCTCCCATTTGGCCATCTCCAGAAAGGCCTTGCGGCAGTTTCCCGGTATTTTCAGCGAGCGGCGGAAACCATTGCCCGTGCCTGCCGGGATAATGCCCAGGATATTTTTCTTAAGATCAAGGCCGTTGACCACTTCCAGGAGGGTCCCGTCTCCTCCTACGCCCACGACCAGCTCAGCGCCGTTGGAGCGGGCTTTTTCAGCAATACTCGTGGCGTCGCCACGGAAGCGGGTGTAATAAACCTGGTACGACTGGCCGGCATCGCGCAACATGGACTCCAGCATGCCCCAGACGCGCAGCGCCCGGCCGCCGCCGGCCTTGGGGTTGACAATAAAAACCGTCTTAAAGGGTAACACCATCTCACCCCCTTTCTTAAAAATATGGCCGCCTCTTGGAGAGACGGCTATACATGGGGAAAAGCCTTCTACTGCTCCTTCTGCTTCTCTTTAAACTCCGGCAAAAGCTGACGCAGCTCCACCGGGAGTGGGAAGGCGATCACCTTGCCCGGCTGGTTGACTACCTCGGGGAGAGCCCGCAAGAGCCGCACGTAAAAACCGCCTTCCTGGCTGCTCAGTATCTGCGCCGCTTCGGCCAGCTTCTTGGCCGCCTCCTTCTCCCCCTCGGCCTGGACGATAATGGCGCGGCGTTCCCTCTCGGCCGTAGCCTGGCGGGAGATGGCCTTTTGCAGCTGCTCGGGAATGCCCACGTCCTTGATCTCCACCGCGGTAACCTTGATCCCCCAGGGATCGGTGGCTTCGTCGAGGATCCGCTGGATCAGTTGGTTCAGCTTATCCCTTTCAGCAAGCAGCTCATCAAGCTCCGCCTGCCCGGTAACACTGCGCAGGGTGGTCTGTGCCAGCTGCGCGGTAGCGAAGCGGTAATCCTCCACGTTAACAATGGCGCGGCTGGGGTCAACAACCCGGTAGTAGACCACGGCATTAACGCTCGTGGTGACATTGTCCCGGGTAATAACCTCCTGCGAAGGCACATCCATGGTCACCACGCGCATGGAGACCTTAATGGTCCGGTCAATGAGCGGAATGACCAGGATCAGGCCGGGTCCCTTCGTTCCAATGAGCCGTCCCAGGCGGAAGACGACAAGCCGCTCATACTCGCGCACCACCTTGAGCGCCGAAATTAAAAACAAGATGGCCACGAGAATGAGAGGACCCAAAATTTGGCCCAAAGCTTACACCTCCTTATCTTTTTTGTCCCTGCTTTTATCCTGGCCGGGCGCATCTTTTAGCGGGCGGACCCAGAGGTACAGCGTTTCCGAGCGGACGATTTCCACCTCGGTACCCGCCGGGATCCTGGAGCCGTCATCGCTGCGCGCCAGCCAGAGTTCTCCCCTGGACTTAATTTGCCCCTCGGGGTCGATATCCGATACGGCAATGCCTCTCTCGGGCGGCTTAAAGTAGCTGCTCCCGTCTTTCCAGCGGCGGCAGCTGTAAACTACGGCTGACGTTACCGCCAGGGCAATGAGCAGCACCGCCAGGACAATACCGATAGCCGTGAGGCGAAAAGAAAGGTACCACTCGGCAGACATGAGGGGCTCAAAGGGGAGCAGGATGGCACCCGCGATTAAGGAAAGGGCGCCGCCAATGCCGAGCACTCCAAAACCGGGGGTAAAAATCTCGGCGATGATAAGGCCGGCGCCCAGCAAAAGCAGGACAATTCCGGTAGTACTGGTATCAAACAATCCGATTCCATATATCCCCATGACCAGCAAAATCCCCCCGACAACTTCTGGGACGAAGGTGCCCGGAGTGGCGAAGCCGAAGTAAAGGCCGAGCAGCCCCAGCATGAGCAGGAGAAAGGCAACCTGGGGATTACTCAGCAAATCCTGCATCTTTTCACCGGGTGTCATGGCGGGGTGGTGGATGGCAGCGCCGGCCGTGCTTAGATGGTACTTCCGGCCTTCCTTTTCTACCACTCGCCCGTCCAGTTGCTTCAGGAGATCGTTCACGTCGGAAGCCAGCAGGTCAATCACGCCGGCCTCCTTGGCCTCCCAGGCGCTTAGGCTCAAGTTCTCGGTGACGAATTTCTCGGCCACATCTTCCGGGCGTCCCTTGGCTTTGGCCAGGCTGCGCAGGTGCTCGGCCAGGAAGGCGGTCGTTTTTTCGCCAGCCGGGCTGGCGCCCTCGGGAGTGAGTTCCACCGGGTGGGCGGCGCCGATGGTGGTCCCGGGGGCCATGGCCGCAATATCAGCTGACAAAACGATGAACGAACCGGCCGATGCGGCAATAGCTCCGGCGGGGGCCACGAGCACGGCCACCGGCAGGGGGGCGTTCAGCAGCGCCTGGTTGATCTTAATGGTGGCATCGACCAATCCGCCGGGGGTATCCATGACAATAAGCAGCAGCTGGACTTCATCAGCCGCGGCCTCTTCAATTTGCCGCAGCAGGTAGCTAAGCTTCCCCGCCGTAATCATCCCCTCCATCTCCACGGCGACAACGGCGCCCGCCTCCCCAGGAGCGGCGGCGAGACTGAACGCGGCCGGAAGCATTAGGAGGGCGGCCAGAAGAAGAAAAAGAGGCAGGATACTCCCCTTTGCAAGTTTGTTCAAGCGAAATGCACCCCCCACGATAGGAACATCGCCCGCTTGTCATTTATCATTATAATAGTAATATTCAAAAAGTTAAAGGGCAATCCGGCACCTTTTGTCAAAAAAGCGGATTCCTCTACTTTTTTCCCTTTTTTAGTAAAGCCAGTCCTCCAGCGCGGAACGGTAGCGGCATAACTCGCCTTCAGTAAAAAACAAGCCTATCTCGCGGCGGGCGCTCTCCGGGGAATCTGAGCCATGGACCAGGTTCTTTTCTACAGAGAGAGCCAGGTCGCCCCTGATTGTGCCCGGAGCAGCCCCCTGCGGGTTGGTGGCACCGATTAGGGCCCGGCACACGGCTACGGCGTTTTCCCCCTCCCAAACCATGGCCACCACCGGCCCGGAGGTAATATATGCAACCAGGCTCTCGTAAAAAGGCTTGCCCCGGTGCTCCGCGTAATGCCGTTCCGCCAGCTCACGTTCCACCTGCATCATCTTGATCGCCACCGGCTGCAAGCCCTTTCTCTCCAGGCGGCTAATCACTTCTCCCACAAGCCCGCGCTGAACGCCATCGGGCTTGACCATCACAAATGTGCGCTCCCTGCTGCTAATAAGGCATCCTCCTTTTATCATGAGGTTAAAGATTAATGCCGCTTGAGGATTGGGCTCTACCCTTCCAGCCCAATCCCCAAGCGGGCCATGCAGCAATCCAACGCTAGAATGTGGTCAGCAGTTGGCTGTCGTCGATAATTTTTCTCTCGGCATCTCTCCGTTCACGCACATCCTTGGGGATGCTGAACATGCCGCGGTGGGTCTCCTCGTCATAAAAGCGCAACTCCAGCCCCCTCTCGGCAATGCGGCTGTCGATAAGTCCCGCTTCATAAAGGGCAGGGTCAAAGTCCCGCGAGGCGATGATATAGCCCCAGTCGGTATTAAAGGAGGGCACGAAAGCATGGTAGGAATAGACATGGGGAAAAACCTGCCTGACGGTGTTGTAGATGGCACAGTGCGCCTCCAGGAAGGCAGAGCTAAAATCGCCTGCCTGCAGCACCACCAGGCCGCCCTCGGCCAGGCGCCGTTTCAGCAGTTCATAAAACTGCCGCGTGAAGAGCTTCAGGGCCGGGCTGCCTTCAACCGGCTCGGGTATATCGACGATGATTACATCGAACAATATATCATTTTTTTCCAGGTATAGCCTGGCATCGTCGATGACCAGCTCCAGGCGGGGATCGTCAAAACTGCCCTGGTGCCAATCCTGAAGGTGCTTGCGGCAGAGTTCGACCACCTCTCCGTCAATATCCACCATCACCGCGCGCTCCACTGAAGGATGGCGAAATATTTCCCGCAAGGTTGCTCCTTCGCCTCCGCCGGCGACAAAAACCTGCCGCGGCAGCTGGTGAAGCAGCATCGCCGGCTGGACTAGCGCTTCATGATAGATATACTCATCGAAAGCGGCGGATTGGATCTTGCCGTCCAGGATGAGAATGCGGCCGTAAAGTTGATTGTCCACAATTTCTGCGTCTTGAAACGATGTCTTCACGCCGGCAACGTGCTTTTCCAGAGCAAACATGTGCGCCGTTGACGGCGAGGTCTGTTCAATGAACCACTTGTATTCAGCCGAAGACAACCGCAAGCCTCCCCACCTAGTAGTCAATAGTTTACCACGGTCTTATGCTGCAAGGGGGCATCAAAGATGCCGCGCTTTATTTCCCTGGCAGTCATATTCTGGGCCGAGAGCTTCTGTTTAAGGTAATCGCACGAAACCCAGGGGTCAACAGTTTGACCGCAGGTAAAGATATCCACAGCCGCGTAGCCGTATTCAGGCCAGGTATGAATGGCCAGATGCGACTCGGATATAACGACTACGCCGCTGACTCCATGGGGACTGAACTGGTGAAAAACGGTCTCCCTTACTTCAGCCCCCGCTTTCAGGGCCGCTGCCACCATATCTTGCCGAATCTGCGCCTGATCGTTCAGCTTTTCCGGCGGGCAGCCATAAAACTCAGCCAAAACATGACGGCCTAAAGCGCTCATCTCCGATACCTCCTTGTAGCTTTTATGGAAAAAGTGTCAGCATACATTTTAACAAACTTCGTCGAAAAGTCAATGAAACGGAAAGTGCAAACTTAGTGCTTCTATGAAAGGCATATCCTTGCTAACAAGCAACCTCTAGTTTATTATATATGTAGTACTGATGCATCAGGATCTACAGTCAGAAAGGGAGATTTGTCATGAGTGATCTGAGCTTCTTATTCAACCCCAAGCAGGTAGCTGTAATTGGAGCTTCGGCCTCACCTCAAAAAATCGGCTACGCCATCCTAAGCAACCTCATTAAAAGCGGTTACCCGGGAAAAATCTACCCCATAAACCCCAAAGAGAAAGAGATCCTGGGGCTGCGCTGCTATCCCAGCATTGACAAGGTGGGAGAGCAGGTTGACCTGGCGGTTATTTCTGTTCCGGCCAAGCTGTGCAACCAGGTAGCCCGGGAATGCGGCGAAGCGGGCGTAAAGGGAGCCATCGTCATCACTGCCGGGTTCAAGGAAATAGGCGGCGAGGGGCTGAAGCTGGAGCGCGAGCTCCAGGCTATCGGAAAGAAGTATAACATGCGCATTGTCGGCCCCAACTGCGTCGGGCTGATGGACACTCACACCCCCCTGAACGCCTCCTTTGCCACCGGCTTCCCTGAAAAAGGAAACATATCTTTTATCTCGCAAAGCGGGGCCATGGTTATTGCCATCCTCGACTGGAGCTTCCAGGCGGGACTGGGCTTCTCGCGCTTCATCAGCCTGGGCAACAAGGCGGACCTCAGCGAAATTGACTTCATTGAAAGCTGCACCGCCGACCCCAACACCAAGGTCATCCTGGTATACGCCGAGGATGTCAGCGACGGGGAAAAGTTCGTCCAGGTCTGCACTGAAGCCAGCAAAGTAAAGCCCATTGTCATCCTTAAATCCGGGACGAGCACTGCCGGGGCGCAGGCCGCCAGCTCGCATACCGGCGCCCTGGCCGGAAGCAACCGCGCCTACGATACCGCTTTCCGGCAAAGCGGGGTCTTGCGTGCGGACAACATGAGCGATCTCTTTTACCTGGGCCGTGCTTTCTCTACCCAGCCCCTTCCCCAAGGCGACCGGGTGTGCCTCATCACCAACTCGGGAGGGCCGGCCATTATTGCCACCGACGCCATCGAGAAGATCGGCCTGAAGATGGCCCGCTTCACCAAGGAAACCATCGACAAGCTGCGGGAAAACCTACCGGCGGAATCAAACATCTATAATCCCATTGACGTGTTGGGCGATGCTCGCGTGGATCGCTTCCGCTTTGCCCTGCAAATGGCTTATGAAGATGAAAACGTGGACAGCATTATCGTCATTCTCAGCCCCACCGCGGTGGCCGAACCGGAAAAAACGGCGGAGGCCGTCCTGGAATACAAGGACAAGTATCCCCACAAGCCCGTTTTTGCCGTCTACATGGGCGGCAAGACGCTGGTCAAGGGCAGGGAGATGCTTGTAAACGCGGGCGTGCCCACCTTCACCTTCCCGGAATCGGCCGTTAAGGCCCTGGAAGGGATGGTCCGCTACGCCCAGTTCAAGCGCGCCAACGACGCCGGTCCTCCCCTCCCGCTGCCCAAGGTGGATAAGGATACCGTCAAGGCTACCTTTTATGATGTGCTCAGGGACAAGCGGGTTTCCCTGCTGGCCCACGAATCATCAAGGGTGCTGGATGCCTACGGCATCCCGGTCAACCGCACTTACCTGGCCACGTCCGTTGAAGAGGCCTGCCAGATCAGCCAGAAGATCGGCTACCCCGTTGTGCTTAAGATATCCTCACCGCGCATTGCCCACAAAACCGACGTGGGCGGCGTGGAGATCGGCCTGCATAATCGCAGCGAAGTGGAGAGAGCGTACAATAGAATCATGGAGCGGGTGCGCCGCTACCTGCCCGATGCGCCCATCTACGGCATCGAGGTCTCCAAGGTAGTTGACGAAGGCGTGGAAGTGATTATCGGCATGTCCCGCGACATCCAGTTCGGGCCGATGATTGCCTTTGGGCTGGGCGGCATCTATGTGAATTTGCTCAAAGATGTCTCCTTCCGCCTGGCTTCCGCCCTGACCACCCGGAAGGCCATCGAGGAGATGATAGCCGAAACGAAGGCCTACAGCCTGCTCAAGGGCTACCGGGGGCAGAAGCCGGCGGACATGGACGCGCTCATCGACGCCATCTACCGGACGGCGCGCCTGGCCCTGGACTTCGAAGAGATCACCGAAATGGATATCAACCCGCTGCGGGTTCACACCAAGGGGGCAACCGGGCTGGATGTGAAGATCACCATTAACCAGATGTAATACTATGAGAACAACGAGGTGAACAAGATGAAGGCGATCTATTTCTCAGGCAAGGCCGGCGACGGGAAGACGGCAACCGCCCTGGGCGTGGGGCTCAAGCTCCAGGAAGAAGGATTTAAAATATCCTACTTCAAGCCGCTGGGCTTCCAAAAAGGGGCGGCCAAGAAGGAAGACGACGATGTGCTGCTGATGCGGGAAGTTTTCAAGCTCCCCTTCCCGAGCAATATCATCTGCCCGGTTACCTTGAATCCCCACTATCTCACCGGCTTTATGCTCAAGGGCAAAGAAAGCATCCTGCCGCTCCTGGATGAATCATTCAACCGGGTGAAGGAGGGCTGCGACGTCCTGCTCATCGACGGCAGCGTCACCCCCCACACCGGCTACAACCAGGGCTTTGACGATTTCAGCCTTGCGGAGCGCTGGGGTGCCGGCGTCATTTACGTCCTCAAGGCGGACAGCGACTTCGATCTGGACATGGGGCTGCTCTACGGCGAGCTTTGGGAATGCCGGAAGATCAGGGTAATCGGCACCCTTCTCAACAACATCTCCCGCACGCAGCTGGATAAAGCAAAGGGCATTTACAAGCCCCTGCTGGAGGAAAAGAAGCTGCCGGTCCTCGGAGTAGTGCCCCGCCAGGAAGAGATCGCCGCTCCCACGGTCGCTGAATTTTGCAGCGCCCTGAACGGAGAAATCCTCGCCGCTCCTGAAAACATGAACCGCATCGTCGAGGATGTAGTTGTCGGGACTATGACCATCGAAAGCGCCCTTACCTACCTGCGGCGTGCCCAGAACAAGGCGCTTATCACCGGCGGCGACCGCAGTGACATGGCGCTGACCGCACTGGAAACAAGCACCTCGGTGATCATTCTCACAGGAGGCCTCTACCCCAACGTCCGCGTTTTAGCACGGGCCGAAGAGAAAGGGGTCCCCGTGATCCTGGTTCATGAGGATACCTACACAACCCTGGAGAACCTGCACAGCGTCTACCGGAGCATCCATCCGGACAACACCGAGGCCATTAAAATTGTCAAGAAGGTAGTCGACAAATACATGGATTGGGAGCCGGTGCTCAATTACATCAGGGGATAATTGGCGTTAGCGCTTTTGGCAGTACATTTTCTGATCCGCAACCTGCAGCAGCTGCTCCGGGTTCTGCCCGTCGGAGGGATACTCGGCAATCCCTCCGCTTAGACCCAGGTGAACCGGCACGCCGTTGAGGTAGTAAGGATTAGCCTTTACCACCCGGAGCAGCCGCTGCAGCGTAAGCTCAGCTTCCTCACCCGCCGCGCCGGGGAGAAGCAGCAGGAATTCATCCCCACCGTAGCGCGAAAGGATATCACCCTTGCGCACCGCCGACTGCAGCACGGCAGCCACATGCCGGATCACCGCATCGCCCACCAGGTGCCCGTAGCGATCATTAACCTCTTTAAAATTATCCAAGTCGATAAAAATAAGGGAGAATGAAGTTCCCTCCTGGCGGCAGCGCGCGATCTCCTCGTTAATGCGCTCGCGGGCGTAGCCGCGGTGGTACAGCCCGGTTAGGGGGTCGCTCACGGAAAAGTTGTATAACTCTTTTCTCAATTGCACTTCATCACCTATCAGCCCGCTGAGGGCCCAGACCGCAAACAAGAGGGTTCCCAGGGAAAAGAAAAGATGCAAGTTGGTGGGATAGGATATGGCCGGGCTATAATTGCCAAAAAAAGCGTTCAGCACCGTAAAGAGGGCGGCAAGCCCGATACCCCATAAGCCGCCTCTTATATTTAAGCGCATCGTGGCAGCCAGAATGGGGATGGCATAGGCCACATGAAAAAAACTTCTGGACCCTCCCGTAATATAAACGAGTAAGCCGATGAGGATGTAGTCGACCAAGTCCAGCCAGAAAACGGCCCGCCATTTCCATTCTTGCCTCGAAATCCAATAAAGCCGCAGAAGGCTATAGAAGATCGCGGCGGCGGTCAAAATCGCCGCCGCTAGCAGGGAATAACGCACATAGGTATGAGCTGCCGCCAGGAAAACAATACAAAACACCAGGTAAAATAAACGGATTTTTCTAAAAATATGGCTGATCTTGGCCTGGCGCCTCAGTTCATAACTCCAGTAGGTATAGCAACGGCAATCCTTTTTTTCCGCATTTCCTTCCTTAGTGAAGGTGGACATCCTTTCTCACAATCCCACCATTCCTCTTATATAATAAATCTTTGCCAGATGTTTCAGGCATGATGGCACTTGCAGGAGGGCATTAACATAAAGGGCTACACTATTATAAAATAGTGATATCCAATTATAGCAAATATAGTTCACCGGGTAAATATTCGATTAACCTTCGTTTTTTAGTGTAAATTCTTCCCTGAGTTTCTTCTTTCACTTTAAGCGGCTTTTCCTTCATTTTCCTCATAATTGTTTTTATTTCTTCCCTCTAATAATTATTTCCACAGCTTTGCATCGCTTCACCAAGGCAGATGGTTTGTCGCCTCCAGGCATTCTAATAAAGACATGACTTTTTTTTAATCTTCTGATAAACTTTTCGTAGACAAGCCATCCTGCTGATCTATAGAAAAGGAGGAGGTAGTGCAATGATCGGCGGTTACATGGGGAAAGTGCTGGAGGTGGACTTAAATTCCAAGCAGGTGAAGAAATACGCCCTGCCCCATCACATGCTCGAACTTTACGTGGGCAACAAGGGCCTGGGGGCACGTTTGCTCTATGATCTGCTGCCGCCTGCCACGGATCCTCTTTCGGAAAAGAATGTTTTCATCGTTATCACTGCACCGCTGACCGGTTCGGGGGCGCCCAGCAGCAACCGCTTCAATATTACCACCAAGTCGCCGCTGACTGGGACCATCGTCAACTCCAATTGCGGCGGCGATTTCGGTATTCACTTGAAAAAAGCAGGCTACGATGCTTTGATTATAACGGGAAAAGCCGACAGGCCGGTGTATTTGAACATAGACGGCGAAAACGTATCCATCGAAGACGCCGCGGAGCTGTGGGGCCTTGACACCCAGAAGACGCAGGAGAAGCTGCCCCCCAAAACCGGCAAGATAGTCATCGGCCCGGCCGGGGAAAACCTGGTCAAATACGCCTCGGTAATCTCAGAAGAGCGCGTTGCCGGCCGTGGCGGGGTGGGCGCAGTAATGGGCAGCAAGAACCTGAAAGCGGTAGTGGCGCGGGGAGATCAGAAAGTCCGGGTGGCCCACGAAGAAAAATTCAAGGAAATATGCAAAAAATGGCGTGAACTGGCGCGGCAGCACCCGGCCACCGGGGAAGAACTACCCCGCTACGGCACCGCCGTCTTCGTCAACAAGTGCAATGCCACTTTTACCCTCCCCACGCGAAACTATCGCTACGGTACTTTCTCGGAAGCAGACGCGGTGAGCGGCGAAACCCTGGCCGAAAAATACCTGGTGAAGAACATCGGCTGCCGTGGCTGCCCCATCGCCTGCGGCAGGCTGGTTGAATTCAAGGGAAAGAAGATCAAGGGGCCCGAATACGAAACCGTGGGCCTTCTTGGCCCCAACATCATGAATGCCGACTTGATGGCCATCATCGAATTTAATTACCTGGCCGATCTGCTCGGCCTGGACACCATCTCCCTGGGAAATACGCTCGGCTTTGTCATGGAAGCCGGGGAGAAGGGGCTGATTAAGACAAACCTTGCCTTCGGCAAAATTGACGGGATCAGCCAGGCCATCGAAGACATTGCCTACAGGCGCGGCTTCGGGGATGAGATGGCCGAGGGGGTGCGCTACCTTTCCCAAAAATACGGCGGCGAAGAGTTTGCCATCCACGTGAAAGGGCTGGAGATCGCCTCCTATGAACCGCGGGGCGCGGTTGGCCAAGGGCTTGGCTACGCCATAGCCAGCCGGGGCGGCTGCCATATTGGCGGCGGCTACGCCATTTACCTGGAAGCAAATGGTCCCATAACCGTAGATCCCCTCACCCCACTGGGCAAGCCCGGCCTGGTTGTCCTCAATCAGACCACCATGGAGGCGGTGAGCTCGCTGGGCTGCTGTATCTTCACCGTCTACATGTTCCTGCCGCGGCAGCTTCTCGAGCTCAATGCCCGCTCCCCCTTCGCCTCGAAACTAATCCGCGGCACTTTCCTTTATGGCGGCAACCTTATCGGCAGGGCCCTCTCCCTGCCTGCCTGGACGCTGCCCGTGAAGCCGCCCTTTATCATGCTCCCCCAGGTTTGGGCCCACGTCTACTGCACCGGGCAGCGCTTCACCTTGGGGCGGCTCATGGAGCTGGGCAAGCGGGTGGTAAACATGGATCGCATCTTCAACCTGAGAGAGGGCCTCACCGCCCGGGACGACACCCTGCCGGCACGCCTGACCGAGGAACTGCAGCGCAGCGAGGAGCCCAACTCACGTGTGCCCCTGGACAAAATGCTCCCCAAGTACTACCACTTCAGGGGTTGGAGCCGCGACGGCGTTCCCAAGGCGAAAACACTGCGCACCCTGCGCATTGATCCGCAGCAGTCGCACCCGGCCGCGGCAGTTTCTTCAGAAAGCGCCACAACTGGCAGCTAACATCTTTGTCTTAGAAAGGGTGCTGGTGCATGGTTGAAGTAAGATTATATGCCTCCATGAGGGCCGCCGCGGGGGAAAAACGATTTTTCACCGATGCATCTTCCGTAAAAGAACTTCTGCAGCAGGCCGAGGGGCGCTACGGGAAGGAGTTCGCCGCCAGGCTGAAGGTAGCCACCATTCTGGTGAACGGCAAGAATATTGCCCACCTGAAGTGGCGAAGAACGCGGCTGCAGGACGGCGACGTGGTCTCCATCTTCCCGCCCCTCGCCGGCGGCTAACAAACAGCAGGGGCGGGCTTCCACGCCCGCCCCTGGGTTTATTGTCATCACCACGGGCCGGCCATGCTTCGCTCCCGCAGCTGGACCCGTCGAATATCACTTCTCACCCTCTATTTGTCCTTCTGAAAAGTGGGACAACAAGGTACGTCCCCGTTGTCCCAGTTGGAGGTTATTACTTGGCTGCGGCCTTAGCTTCGCAGCTGCACGCCTGCTTTGGCGCCTTCGATTGCGCCCAGAGGATATCGGCCGTTTCAGCCCACCGCTTTGCCGCCGCCTCGCACTTGGCCGTGAGCTCATCAACCGACTCCATGTCTCCGGCCTGCGTGGGGTAGGCTCCGGACTGGTGGACCATCTCCCGCAGCTTCTCGGGGTTATCCAGAAGCGGGCATGGCCGCAGGTGGTTTTGATTGAAGGGCTGATTTTGCCGGTACTGCTCAAAGAGCGGGTTTTTCAAGGCTTCGAGCAGGCTCATGTCCTTGATATTGACGCTGGCATAATGGATAAAGGCGCAGGGTTCCACATCGCCGTGAGCGTTTATGTGCAGGTAGCTCCGCCCGCCGGCAATACAGCCGCAGGTAAATTCGCCGTCGTTCCAGAAGTCCAGCAAGAATATATCTTTGCGTTCCCGGAAGTCGCGGACCTGGTGATACATGAATTCACGCTGCTCGGGAGTAACCATCAACTCCAGGACCGCATCCTTGCCCACGGGCATGTAGGTAAAGTACCAGCCGAAGAGGCAGCCTTTCTCAATCATCAAGTCTACGAATTTTTCGGAGCCGACTATGTCCACGTTTTTGCTGTGGTAGCAGGCCGAAAAGCCGAAGCCGCAGCCATGGGCCTTCAATAGGTCCATGGCCCGGATGACTTTTTGGTAAGTCCCCTTTCCCCGGCGCAGATCGGTCTCCTCTTCAAAGCCTTCAATGCTTATGGCCAGCATCAGGTTCCCCACCCTGACCAGATCCTTGCAAAAATCTTCGTCCACCAGGGTGGCGTTGGTAAAAGCGAGGAACATGCAGTCATCATGCTTTTCCGCCAGCCTGATGAGATCGTGTTTGCGGACCAGCGGCTCGCCGCCGGAATAAAGATACATGTAAATACCGAGTTCTTTCCCTTCACGGATGATGCGATCAAGAGTCTCATAGCTCAGCGCATCGCCTTTCGCGTATTCAGCCGCCCAGCAGCCGGTGCATTTTAGGTTGCAGGCCGCCGTGGGGTCCATGAGTATGGCCCAGGGGATGTTTATCCCATGCTTCCTGGCGATCTTCTCCTTTACCGGCAGTCCGGCCAGGGAGGCGTTCACAATGAAGTTCACAAGGAACTTCTTCTGAATATTGGAATGAAGATCGTTCACAAAGCGTCGATACAGTTGGAACCAGTTATTTCTCTCCTCCCCGATCTTTCTGAAAGTCTTCACCATCTCCTTGTGCTCAGGCTTTACCGCTATTTTATCGGCCCAGTTCACCAGTTTGAAGTAATTGTTAATCGGGTCTTTTTCCAGGTACCTCAAACCTCTCCTGATGGCCATCGCTGAAGCCATTTGCTTTAAAGAGAGCATCCTGATAGACCTCCTTTTTTATGCATGCTGCAGAATTTTAATCGACACAGGTGCCAATAAAAGTGTAAAATTTTTTAGGCTCTCAACCCCTCGATGATCAAGTGGAGATTTTGCAAATGGCCGCTCATCTCGCCCGGCTCTGCGAAGGGCAGAGACAACATCAATGATTCCATCAGTGTTTCCAGGGTGAAGGCCATGCTTTTTGTATTATGCAGCGGTTTAATCTGCTTAGACCTGATACCTTTTTCCAATAAATTATAAAAAACATCCTGCAGCTCCAGCGATTTTTTAACCTTCTTTAGGAGTTGGTGATTCTCTCGTTTCAGGATCAGCGCCAGTTCCAGCAGCAGGGAGATCTCGCTGCTTTTTTTGCTGCTGCGCAGCAGGAACCTGGAGAATATTTCTTTAATTTTTCCCAGCACATCAAGCCCGGGATCCTCAAGAATGCTCCGGTATTCATCCTCAAAGAGCTGGTTGATCTGCTTCACCGCGTACATGAAAATTTCATCCTTGTTCCTGAAATACTGGTATATGGTGGTTCGTCCTATGGAGCATCTCCGGGCAACCTCGGCAAAAGTGGCCTTGTGATATCCGCGCTGGATAAACACGGGGATCGCTTCCGCCAAGATCTGTTGCTTCATTTCCTCCACGTTTACTACCTTGGGCATTTCCTCACTCTTTCATCGACACCTGTGTCAGTAAAATTATATCACTGCGGCAGAGCTTGTCAAGAATTATGCGTCATGTCATCTTGCACCAACCCGGCGCTTCATGGAAGGAAATTAATCCCACTACCGCGAATACAGCAAA
>Ga0116169_1001802_pt1 | contig 16685 bp, 9 predicted proteins | sample AD_UKC130_MetaG_FD_89796 | JGI IMG/M metagenome (GOLD analysis project Ga0116169, IMG submission 89796) | Active sludge microbial communities of municipal wastewater-treating anaerobic digesters from Canada - AD_UKC130_MetaG | ecosystem: Engineered > Bioreactor > Anaerobic > Digestate | place...
AGCATCCGGCGGAGCAATGGCAGCCCCGGCTGAACGAGGCATCCAGTCCGGCACTCGAAGCCGCATACCACGATATCGACCTGTAAAAGGTGCGCCGCCTGAGCGTTCGTCACCTACCAGCACAGGCAGCGCTATTCTATGTTTGTCCTTTGCATCGGGCGGGAACATCCGGCTCTCTTACGCCGCCCGCCTATCTGTAAAAGGCGTTGTTGAATGAATGCTCCTGAGACAGGCTGGGAGCATGGTCAAGAACCAACGAGACGCAAAAGGAACTGAACAGGCTGACAAAAGCCCACGCAAGACGGGTTATCGTGTGAGCAATTGGGCCGCGTACAACGACAGCCTAGTCCAGCGTAGTTCGGCGACGGTCTGGATCAGGTCGCTGCTCTCAATCGCATGACACAACTTGGCACGCCTGACGGTTACAAAGTAGCTGCTTTCAGCCTGGTCGAGGACCAATATGCCTATCAACCCCATTCACTCAACAAAGCCGCTGTCAACACGGCCATGGTCTCCGTCGAGTGCCTCAGCGAACTTTTTTCCACACCGCCAGCAGAGTGTCTAGAAAATCCGCTACCGGTCCCCGCTTAAGGAGTGGGTGATAGGTCTGGTTGCTATAGTCGCGCAGACAGTGATAGCAGCTTGTCTCTGGGCCGCAATCCTGGCAGTGTACCGTACGGTTTGCTTCGTGCAGCACCAGGTAGAAGTTGTCCCGTATCTGCTGAACGTGCCCTGCTCCACCTGGTACATCATCATAGAGAACTACGCTCTGTCCCCATCCCCCGTCTTCTAAGCGAGGATAGAGTACTCCATCAATGTCACGGCGCTCGATTTGTAGGGCATGGCTCGCGCCCTGAATAAGCGCGTACATCAGGGACAGCCAGAAAGAGAAGTCGTCGGGGGGCGGTACCTTCAGAGAAGATGACCCCATGAATCGCAGGTGCAGGGTGTCCGTCCTTTGGATGTGGCCGAGGGAAACACGCACCGGGCGTACATCCGTTACGTTTTCTGCCAGTCCACCAACCAAAGGAATTTCAAACCCGCGACCAAAAACGCCCTCGTTGACATACAACAGTTCTCCATCCCGCTCATACGCATAATAGACATGAGGGCCCAGTACTTCCTCTCTAAGCGCACGCCCCGGAATCAGGGCAGAACGCATAAGATTCGGCTCGACGCGCACATACTGTTTGGCGGGTTGACCACTTTTCTTAGGATCCGCGCGGAAACCGTCTGGAATTACGAATCTTGACACCTCACGTCGGCGTTTCGAGGGGGTGGAATGGCACACCGGGCATTCAGTGGTCTGATCGGTCAGAGGGATACCAGCCTCTGGACTGATCTGCAGGTAATTGCATATTTCGCAGATACGATACTCGCGATCGCGCACCGTGTCGCGGAAGAAGACCACGCTCCCGCTACGCCAGATACGCTTGTCTGCCACAACTTCAGACCCCGGAGCATATTCGCGAATCGCGTCGCTCAAGTCACGCTGCAGGCGCAAGTGCTCGGTACGGCTTTCATATGGCAGCATCAACTCCACCGTATGTAATGGGAAAGAGTAGCTGGGTAACACGCCCCGATTACTCAAGTAGTCGATCAGCTCTTCTTTTCGCAGACGATCCAACAGCTTTTCGTAGCGCTCCTCACGATTGCGAGCTTCCTTACGCGCCCTTCGATCCAGTTGTGCGCTCTCGATTTGCTGCAGGTAGTAATCTGCTGCAACTCGGTAGTGTCCAGTGTAGGCTTCCTCCAGGGCTGTCCGGTAAGCTTCAATCCAGCCTTCAATCACCACCGCGTCGTTTACGCCAAGCGCTTCGCCAAATACAGCCAATTGGGTGCAGATTTCGTCATGATCCCGTTCGAGCCACTTGGCCAGTGTCTGGAAGTGAGCACTACCATTCACGAAGTCGCCTTCAAAGAACGCTCCAACACTATCCAGGTTCTGGAAACCTTCCTTCATACGATGGCGCAGGAACAGGCTGAGCAGGATCGCATTAACATGTCTCTGTCGAATAACGGGATTGTTCAGAGCGAGATACGGGACCCGCACCTTTCCCCGGATGATCTCATCAGGCGCTCTGAAATATGCCTGGTCGTGAGGGCGATCTCCTGCCCAGGTCAGGATGAAAGCAGTCCCACTGGTGCGTCGCCCTGCTCGCCCGGCGCGCTGACGATAGTTGGCCACAGTGGGAGGCACGTTGTTCATCACCACTGCCTGTAGATCGCCCAGATCAATGCCCATTTCGAACGTAGTGGAACAGCTTAGAACGTTGATATCCCCGTCGCGGAACTTGTCCTGGTACTCTCGCCCTTTTTCTGAATCGAGCTGTGCAGTGTGCTCTTCAATCCGCATCGGCACGAGCGGGCGATCGAATGTCCAGAAGAAGAAATTGTCACGTAACGCGGTTGGCTCAGCGACAACACGCAGTGTGCCGCCACAGTTAGGCTGCGGACAGGGCAGCGAATCGCCACGGTAGTGCAAACGCTGGCATCGTTCACAGCGATACCAGATGCAATCGGTGCGGAAGAACAACCGGTCGTTGCGCAGTCGATAACCATCACTTGGTTTACCTTCCAGGAGATCATTCTCCTGAAGCCACTGCCAGAGAGTGTTCAGGGTAGCCCTAACCGTCTCATCGTCTGCCGGTAGCCGGTTGGCTTGCAGCACCAACTGCACATATTGACGACGGCGCTGCCGGGGCGTTGCCCCGATCCAGGGCTGCTCATGCAAGCCCGGTTTTCCTTCACGGATCAGGTGAGGACAGAACTTATTGCGCCCAAAGACCGGATCGTCGTATTGAACTCCTCTGGGCAGGACTATCAGCTTCTTGCTGCGCAGGTCATCCAGCAGGTACTCGACCAATGTCTGTGCCTGCTCAGCAGAAAGTCCAATCTCACGAGCGAGAGGCGTAAAGTCAGGCTCGCTTCCTGCCTCAAAGTAGGATATGCCTACCAATCCCAAGGCCTCGAGAGATTGGCGGTCTACACGCCGAGTGCTGAACTCAGCGATGATCTGCGTCTGGACCTTTTGCGTCAGCCGAGCTCTTTGGTCACGACTCAAGTACTTCTGAGTCTTCCGCCATTCTTCCGTATCGGGGTCGTTGTGAAAGATCTGATATTCCCAGGCCAGTTCAGTGCTGCGCTGGCTGACCGCTTCCAGATCAGGCCACCAGCCGTTCTCCTCACTCAGCTGGGTCACCGCCAATGGGATAATATGGCGATAGCTCTGTTGGTTGACCACATCCTGCATGAAAGCCGCGAAACGCGCTGCGCCCTGGCGACTGTCGTAAAAGGTCAGCAGTTTGCGTCCCTCACCAGGCTTTTGCCTGATTTCCGCCTTTGAGGCGGAGGGTAGTGCTCGATAAAGTTCATAGGCCAGGATGGATGGCGGGGTCAGGCCACTCACAGCGATCGCTGTCGCGATCTCGGTTTCGGGCACTGCTTGCGAGCGACAACGCGGACATTCGTTCATTTTGTTTACTGGCTCTGTTCTCTGGCCGCGTCTGTCGTTTCTCACCAGGTGAACTCCATACAATGTGAATGGCACACGGTTTTGGCAGGAACAGGGCCGACTGCTGCCACAACTAAGGCATATTTCTTTCGGCGGGAAAGCAAAAGCAGAGGGAAACGTTCTCCGCTCAGGAAGCTCTTCCTCTTCGGCTTCTTCCGTACTGGCAAGCGCACGGTTTTCAACGATGGATCTCCAGGTGAAGTAGTGCACCGGGGAATCGACGAACAGCTCCTTTGTCTCCGGTACAAAACGCCCAAGTTCATCTTCCTGGGTGCGGATATATACCTGCCCACACTCACGACACACATAGAGTGGGTAGACCAAGCAGCCACAAACATCGCATCGTTCCCGGCGCTCGCTAAACAACCGCGACCAACTGGCTCCTTCTGAGGAATCTCTGCCAGGGCAATGGGGATTGAGACATACCCAAATGCCCTGTGGAGAACGTGCGAACAGGTGATAGCGAGCAGGCAAGAGAGACGTTTTGTCCGGCGCGGGTCGCGCCATTGACCCCAACTCAATCAGGCGATAGAGAGCGTCCAGACGCTTCTCGCCGTCCAGGCTCCCAAAGACATACGCTGCGGCCTCCTCAACTGGAACGGGTTCGTCCATTCGCTCAAGCATCCACTGGCGCAGCCGCGTAAGATCAGCATTACTCTTGAGGGCGTCGTATAGAAACGCCGCGGCACTGCTGTACCGATCCCCTTGGCTGGCAACATGTGCCGGGATCAGACCAAGTGCGTGTAATTCCCGCGCCAGAGGCCCCAATTCGGCGTGGCTCTCATCTCGTAGGGTGTCCAACAATCCTGCCAACCGCTCGTCACAGTACGTCGAGGGCTCAACGACGTGTAGATAGGGTTGCGCCGGGACAAACTCATGCACGATCTCACCAAGTATGATGTCATCCTGAACGAATTCCTCGCCAAACAGATTTTGCGCGAAGGCGACAGCGGCTCCAGGGTCGTCGTCGGTAAGTGTGGCGCTGGTGGCAATGCAGCGCATCTCACCTCGTTTCTTCCCCAGACGCTGCTTAAGGCGGCGAAGCAACATCGCGACCTCAATGCCCTGTGCCCCGGCATAGGTATGAGCTTCGTCGAGTACGACGAAATGCCACCGCCCTGACTGAAACAACGGGGAGTCCTGGGGGCGCAGCAGCAGATATTCCAGCATGGCGTAGTTGGTGATCAGAATCTGCGGGAGTTTGCGCCCTGAGCGGATCTCTTCGCGGCTGATGACTTCGTTGGGCAATGGATCGCGCAATTGCTGCAACGCCTCTTTCTGGGTCGAGCGCAGTTCACTGGTGTAGCGACCGAAAGTGATTTCGGTGTCTTTAAGCACGCAACGCAGGCGATCCAACTGATCGTTGACTAGGGCGTTCATCGGATAGATCAACAGTGCGCGCACTCCTGGCGCAGGATCGCGGAGCAAATCGTCCAGAATAGGGATTAAGAAAGCTTCGGTCTTGCCGCTCCCCGTACCTGACGAAATCACGACCCCACGTTTTTCGGCACATAGTCTACGAATGGCGCGTTCCTGGTGCACATACAATGGCACATCCGGCGAAATCGGCTGTCCGTGCTTAAAGCACGGCAGATCCAACAAGTCCGGAGTAAGCACACCTTCGTCACATAGGTCGCGCAGCGAGCACCCAGTTCGGTAAGGAGGGGTCAATTCCAGGAACGGCCCATTGGTCAAGGCTTGGGGTCGGCTCAGGCGCTCTTTGAGTGCTACTGCCAGCTCAGCTTCCTGGCCATCACGGTTGACATCGAAGATGGTGAGCAGGTAGTGTATCAGAATGGATTGAATCTGTTGGGAAAGCTGAATCGGATTCATGCCTGTTTCCTAGCTTGGCATCGGTTACGACACGGCATGGACACGGAATAGCTCGACCCAGGTGAGCGCCCACTCCAGCAATAGGGGACAAGTCTCAAGGGCCAGTGCAAGTATTGCCCGAAGATCACCCTCTCCTAAGCCAGAGCGGAGGAGAAGTTCTTGGTAGGTTCTGCGCGCAGACGCACGGGAACGCAGGAGTAGTGCCAACATGAGCATGTTGCGGTCGAGCAAAACATAAGGGTTGTTGAACGGGCGCTCCGCCTTGATGGCATCCAGCAGGCGGTTAGTGGCGGCTAGCATTTGCTCGGTGTCAATCGCGCGCCGCAATTCGTCCAAACGTTCAAAGCTTTCGCGCCATTTCCTATCGCCCACGAGTCTCTCCACAGACTCGCGATGTCCGGAACGGTAATTGCGCAGCCATTCGTCAACTGCAAGGCGGTAGGCTTCGACACCAAGGGGGCTGGAGGCTTCTTGTGATTGACTCCCTACGGCTGGATTCTGCAGTCTGTGCAGCAAGTAGTCTGAGTCCAGCGACTGACAGGGAGAGAAGACGTAGCTCAAAGTCTCTTCTCTCATGACCGTAACGGAAACATGTAGTTCATAGCCGTAGACGATATCGCGAAACCTCTCTCTTTTATCACGGTATTTTCTGCGATGCCCGTGCGCATTGAGGATACTGGGACTGAGTTTGAGATAGGTTCCTGACCGGCTACCCACGATTCTCCCACAAACCGAACACTGATAGGCGGGCCATAGGTCAAGCTCGTCGAGGCTGGAGAAAGGTTCCAACACCTCATGCGTGGGAATCCTGATTTTCAACAGGGACGAGAACAAAGCATTTCCCGCTCCGGATCGTAGTTCCCAGGCGGCATGGGCGCGGATCGGGGTATCGCCCTCGAGGTCTAAGTCCACATACCCTTTGCCCGCGCGTCCTTTATGAGAAGCCATTTCTGGATAGACTTTCAGCCGCACGCGGTGTTCGCGGGTAGTCAGGATCAGCGGATTGCCCACTACAGCCCACGCCGGCAGCAAACCATATGTCCCAACCCACTCATCCGGGCGATTGATCGCGGCCAGCCGTTGAACCAGGTTTGGCACTGCGATCACTTTTTCTGACAGTAACCGCTGAATATCTGTCCCAGGCCAGACAAGGACGCTTAGAGGGTCGTCAGGAGTGCCAACCTGAATTGGCACAGGACTTTCCACAACCCTTAAGCTGGATACAGCAGGATTAATATCGAGAGGCTCTCCGCTGCTCAGGATTTGAACGCAGTAATGGCCAGGGGGTAGCTCGATTTCAAAGGAGAGATGGGGTTCAAGCCTCTGGAAATCGCCAATAACCCAGGGAATTTCTGTGGTTGCCTCTAGGTCGAGCAACTGCAGTCGGAAATCCCCTTCGCGCACATGGCCTACCTGAGATTCGAGGACCAAAAGCTTGTGTTGAGAGTCAAAGGTGATACGTTGAAGCGTGAAATCGGGTTTGCGTACATAGTCGAAGAGTTTCCACTCGCTGTCCCAAGCCTTGACGTTAACAGTAACATAGGTATGAGGACATTGCTCGATCATATCAATGAGTGGATCTTGGCTTAATTTGCAGTCAAACTGCCCTCTGGCGTTGAGCCGAAAGCTGCGTTCCTGACCATCGTTGGCGATTCGCCAGCTAACGAGCTGGTTCGGTTGGCCACGGATGGAGATAAAGGCTTCGTCACGGTTTCGCGAGCGAAGTCTGCCATCGGCGCTCAGACCCTCGACCCAGGCATAAATGCGCGTAATAGGCCAAGCCAGGGGAATTGACTGTCCCTCTATCTCAAGACGCAGTGAGCAGTCGGAGTCCCTGAGATCACGCCAAGTGATTGAAACGCCACGCTCCTGGGGCTTGCAGACAGCGCGATGTCGCTCCACAGAAACTTGCTGTGCTAAAACCCCCTCAATATATGCCTGAGGAAGATTCGTTGGTGAGTAACGCTGGTTTTGGTCCGGCGGCACCAAGATGACCCCTGGGAGAAAGATGAACTGTAGTGGCTCATCCAGCAGCGCCTTCAAGTTGCGCCGCAGAATGATCGAATACAGGCCAGGCTTGTGAGGAAAAAGACCGTCCAACTGAATGACATATTGGCCGTCATCTGTTTTGGTCAGGTTGCCGTTCGCCTGCAATTCGTACAGAGTGTTTACAGAATGCGGCTGATTGGATCTTATGGCGAGGGTCATGTGTCGCAGACGCTCGGCCTCCATAGCTGGAATATGCAACCTAACAGGCAGCCCGGTAAAGACTGGCGGAATATGTGAAGATAGCTCCGCTTCCAGATGTGGACCCTCCAGCCTGGGTTGCCCAATCTCATCCTGGTTTCTTTCCAGGCACAGGATTTCGCCCCCGTCTTGCAGAACAGCCACAGGCAAGCGCAAACGATACAGTCCCGCCTTAGTGTGAGCGCAGCACTGGCGCAGCACGTCCGGGACATAGTGCGTCTCAATCGGTGCCAGTACCTGTCCGTCTGCCCCCTGCAACTCCACACCTTCGGCTATGCTGATCAGCCATTCTCCATCAACAATCCGCCTGCTGTCCTCAAGCAGGACTCCCATTTCACTTTGCTGCAGCCGGAAAAACAGTATCACTCCCTGCGGCAGAGAGGGAACATCTGCCCGGTAGAGAATGTCAGGGTCCTTCTCATCCTCGTGTTCTTCCGATAACACCACTATCTGACCATCCAGGGGTCCTCCTGCCAGGAAAACCTCGTCTATCAACCATCCCTTGCCGTGACTTCTGAACGGATTCAGCGGAAGAGCAATTTTGCTCCTGGACAGGCTCACCTCGGCCTTATCGGTCCACACGCACAAGTTGGGCGCGTGGCGTCGTGGGTCAATGTACAGACTTGTCAGGCGAAGTTTTAGCTCAGCCTCTGGGAGCGACCAAATCCACGTCAGTCGGGGGCGCGGAACCCGGCGTATCTGCTCTTTCTCGACCTTCTCTTCCAGTGCTTTTTGAATTTCTGCCCACAAAGCGCGCTGAATTGGATTGACCATCAGGGGCGTTACATCTTCCCCTTCCTGATACAGCTTCGCGGCTTCAACCAAATGTGCGATCAGCTCTGCTGCGGTTTCTGCCGTATCCTCTTCAAGGATGAAGCGCTGCAATGAAGGCGGCACCTGACTCAAGCTTGGATCGTCGCGTAAGAGATGCGGCAAGCTGCTTGCCTGGTAATCGCAAAGTTCGTCCAGATGGGCTGTCAGCCAGCGCGCAAAATCGTTTTGCAGGTAGAACGGAATCACAGCATGATAGAAAACAGGTTTGACCACACTTCCCTCACGACCAGGGATGAGGGGAAACTTGAACCCGTATTGTTGTTCCAAGTACTTGCGACAGTGTGCAAAATGCGACCGGCACCGATTCTGAAAGGATTGCGAGGCTTCGGGTAAATGCCACACCAGACGTGCGTAGGGGATCCAGAAGTCGCGAGTATCTTCTCTGGAGTAACGAGCGCAGAAGACCATTGAGGTGATAAACAGCGCGGGCCATATCCTGGGAATATGCACGTCGTTGCCATCGACAAAGGTGTCACGCATCAGCCTCGCAATCTGAGTAAAAGCCTGTTCGCTGATCGGCAATTCGCCGATCTGATCTACTTCCCAGAAAGCATCCATCAAGAGGGCATCAAGGCGTCGCGCTGTGAGATCCGTGCTGCTCAATTCACCCTGATCTGCCCTCTGTAGAAACTCGTCGAGCTCCTCGCGCGAGACGTGAGGATGCTGGGTGAGGTCGAACTGCGGTGTCGGAGCTGGTTTGACACGGCTCTCAGCAGAGGGGCGAAGAAGGGGGGATCCAGGGGCGGGAGAGAGCGTTGCATAGGCCTGTGCAGGTAGCGAAGGTGGAGAGTGTCCTTCTTTGTCTTCAGTCCCTGTCTGTTTGGTTTCATCGGGAGCGGGTAGTATCCTGAATTCCCCTTCATCAACAGGGGCTATCTCGGCTGATTCGCTTTCGGGGAGACTATGTTCCTCCGACGGCGGGGAGACCTCAACGCCCGCCTGGATGGGAGAAGCGGTATCAGGCGGACCTGTTTGTGACAGTTGTTCGTTTGCAATCGGTGTTCCGCTGAACGTAGGGGAAGAACTGTATCCGGGTGGGAAAACCGCGGATTCAGCTGCTGGTTGCCGCTCCTCTACTTCGGCAGCAAGATCGCTGCTCGGCATGATCTGTTCGAGGGACGGCGAGATGCGAGCGCTTGGAGCGAAGAAGTCATGCGTCGAAGGCAATTCTGTGAGCATATCGGTTGGCTGAAGCCTCTCCGACTCATCGCTATCTCGTCCCTTGTCCTCACTTCTCCCTGCCTGCAGAGAACTACGCTCGCCAGAATGTTGTTCTGTCGGGCCGGCTAGTGCGCTCACTTTGTGCTCAGATTCCCAGGCTGGAGCAAAGTAGGAAGACTCAACGCTGGTGCGTTTCACCAGTGCCATCAGCTTTCTGGCCCAGTTGACGATCCGGTGGAGGCCTTTCCCTAAGGACATCCCGTCACTCTCCCGCAAAAACTAGAGGTGGCCAGATGGAGGCATTCTACTATATTATACTTTTCTGATCAACACGCAAGGGCAAACCTCGTTGGCGAAACGTTTCAAGATGCGCGTTGACGATCTCGACAAGTCGCTTGCCCGCATACGCTCTGGTGGACACGCGAGGGCGATATCTCGAATTGCCGCACCAGGTCGGTTGCCCTCTTCCCTTGGGCGTATGGCGCTATGATCTCGGCATTGCGAGCATATTACGCTGGAGTGCCATTGTTTACGGGCGATGTTGGCAATGGGCGAGCGAGGTGGACGATCCGCAAGTCAAGGTCAAAATCACTTTGCCCGAGAAATGGACAACACACCTGATTATGGTGTTGGTTTTCGGTTAGCACAAAAGTATCGGCTATTAATCCGCGCTTTTAGGCTTTTGCTCGGCCTGACCACCAACCGGTGAATTACCCGGCGCGGTTCCCCCGTACTCAGCATCCCGCGCCGCTCGCCCCGGTCAATGCGCTGCACCTCCAACACCAGGAAGTTCTCCAGCTCAATCCGCCCGCCGGACGCCAGTTCGTCGCTCCACACGTCGATCAGCGCTTCCAGCACCCGCTGCACGTCGTGGTTGCGCAGGCGCGTGCGGCGGCCGATCTCGCTCACCATCTTGCTTTTGGTCAGGCTCATCTTACCTCTGCTGCGCAGCGGCAACCCGCGCCCGGTGCGCTTCCCTCATCCTGGCCAGCGGAATGAGCGGCGACGGGATACTTTCCATGCCCGCCACCCGCTCCATCAGGGCCCGGTCAGGTCCGGGTGTGGCGGCGGGGACGATCTCCGGCACCGCCACCGGCTTCAGGTCCAGAGAGATGCCCCGCTCCAGCAGCAGCGGTTCCATGTTCTTGGCGGTGGCGAATCGCTCGCGCCAGTCGCGGCGCTCATACAGGCGCGTCAGGCGCGCGGTCAGAATGACCTGGGTGGCGAAGTTCGGCTCGACATAGCGCGCGAAAATGGTGCAGTTGCCCGCCTGCGGGGTGATGACCTCATCCACCGTCAGCAGCGGGCGCTGCCGCAGGTGGCTGTTGGGGTCGTCTTTGTTGGCGTCCGCGGTGGCGATGCCCGACGCCTTCGAGTAGTATTCCGCCGTTTCCGCGTCACAGCCGCCAAACACAATCTGTGTGGCGAGGCCGGTGAGCAATGCCTGGGTGCCTTCTTGCCCGTAGATCAGGTGGAACTGCCCCTTGGTCTGCGCGCCAATCAGGATGCTGATACGCCGCTTGCGCACCAGGTTCACGTCGGCCACCAGGCTGTCCAGTTTGCCCAGGGTGGGGAACTCATCCAGCACCACGCCCACCGGCACCGGCAACGGCCCGCCGTTCAACTCGCCGATGGTATCGAGGTCGAGCATCAGCTTGCGCAGCGTCGCGCCCAGATACGAGGCATAGACCGCCCGCATCCGCCCCGGACAGGTCAGCACCACGACCGTTGGCTGCGAGACAATCAGCTCCGCGCCGAAGTCGGACGCACTGGTATTGGCGCGCACGTCCGCCGACGCCCAGCCGGTCAACGCGGTGGCCAGCGTGGCGACCACATTGGCCGCGACTTTGCCATCCGACTTCGCGCTGGCGATGAACGCGTTCGCCAGCAGGGAGGCGTCGTCTTTGCCCGAAGCGAGGGTATCCGCCAGCGTTTTGATGTCGTTGAGCGCGTTGTAGATGTCACCCAGCGTATCGAAACGAATCAGACACGCGGCCAGCAGCGCGGCGGCGCTGTCGCTCCAGAAGCGGTTGTCGCCGTGCGCGCCGGGAACGAGCACATCGGCAATCGCGCGGGCGTCGGAGACGCTGGTGATGTCCGCCGCCAGGTTGTAACGCGGCCCGGCACTGCTGGTGGGATCATGCACCGCCACCAGGTGCCCGGTCACCCCCGCGAAACGGATGACGTGGTCCCGGAGTTCGCCCTGCGGGTCGGCCACGACCAGGCTGTGCCCGGCCAGCATCCGGTCGCCGATGACCGGCAGAATCACGCCTTGCGTCTTGCCGGACCCCGCGCCGCCCAGCGTCAGGATGCCGCGCGCCGCGTCTTCGCCGCTCAGGTGAAAGGTGCCTGCGCCGTAATCCAGGCGTTGCCTGTTCTCGCCCCAGAACGCGCCCAGAAAGCTCACCCCTTCCGGGTCGTGGCGGCGGTAGCGGCGATATTCGCGCATGGTGCAGAAATGGGATGAGCCGAGCGATCCCCGCCGCACTGCCGGGCGGCGCAGCCGATCCACCCGCTCGCGCAGCCACCCGCCCTGGCGCAGACCCTCATGCACGGCCACGTTCGCCACACACACCGCCATACCCCCCAGCAGCCCGGCCATGAACAGGCGCATCCGGTTGACGGTGGGCGGTCCGCCCGCCACTGCCGCGATGAAGCCGTTATTGTCTGACTGGAAAAGAGTCGCACGACGAATGGCGAAATCACCCATGAAGGTGAGGTACAGGGCCAGAATCCCCAGCGAAACAATCCCGTGTGCCAACAGGTGCAAGGTGAGATCGCGGCGAGTGCCCTGCTTTTCCCGGTCGGTGCGGCGGATGGATGCGCCCATCAGCGCAGCAGCGATAACCGGAGCCAACGGCATCAGGCATAGCAGCGGTGCAAGACAACCGCTCAGGGCGGCCCGACCCTCGGTGAACAGCCAGTAGAACATCGGCACTCGCCCCTAACGCGGGAACCACACGTCGAGACTGTCGGCATCGGTCGGGATGTCGTGCGCGACTTGCGGCTCTTCCCGCAGCCTGCGCCACTCCGGGCCGATCGTGCGATCCAGGGCGGATTCGAACTCGTCGTGCGCGATGGTGTTGAACAACTCATCATGCCCCTGCCGTTTGTTGATGTACAGGGGTTCCCACCCCCCCACGGTCGGAGCCAATCCCGGCAGGATCACGTGCGTGTGCAGCTGCTGCTCGCCTTCTTTGGTCTGCCGGTCGTGCAAAACATAGGCGTAGGGGGGCGTCTGATAACCGCTCGCCTCGTAGTAGGCTTCCACGATACGCTCGGTCACGTCCATGACCAGAGTTCGTCGCCGATCTTCGGGAACCAGCGCCATCAGGTCGGGTGCAGGCGAAACCACCCAGGTCCACGCCAGTACATGCTGGCTTTTGAGCCGGTTGCAGTTGGCGTCGATTTCGCGGTAGTGCGCGCCCAATCCCCTATCCTGCCAGCGATCTGGCCCCCGGCGTGCGCGTGTATCGCGGTCCTCGCGATACTCCAGGTACTTGAGCGCGGAGCGCAGCCCCTTGTGACCGCTGCCGCGCCCCTGTCGCTTCGGAGATTTGTACTTCAGGTCGGGCACGATGATCGCCTTACTCACTGCTGACGCACCATGTCGATCTGTGAACGAAGGGAATCCGCATTTTGCTGCGCGGAGACAATAGCCGCCTGAATCAATTCAAGGGGGGTGACGGGCTGTTCGGTGAAGACCGGCAGCATGACCGCCAGGCCGTGCGCCAGCAGGGCGATGATTACCTGCAGGTGGAATTCCAGGTCATCTTGCAGCTCATCGATCCGCACCTGGAACGTCTTACGGAAGTGTGCCTTGCTGCCGGTGATGTCTTCCTGGCGGTCCAGATACTCGCGGATGGCCTGGCGGATGATCTCGGCTTCGGTGATCTCTTTGTCCTGTTGGTCAATAAGCTGTTGCAGGCGGGCGCGGAGTTGAGGCGTCATGGCGACACTGCGCCGCACGGTTTTGGTGGCTCGCATGAGAAACCCTTTCGGTTCCATCGGACAGTCTCATTGTCGCAAAGCGGGGTGCGATCTGGTGCGGAGAATTGCCGATTGGAGCATGGGAATATACCGCAACGGCGGCGCAAAATTCCGCACGCGCTCCCTGTCGCACCCGAAACACGGCGCTGCCGGTGGGCACGCAGTGAGGTGCGATACCACGTCCCGGTATGCCGGGACGTGGCCCTGCGCGGGTGCTCTGGCCCGCGCAGGGGTGCCGCGCCTGAGCGCGGCACGCCAGCCCCACCGGCGCCTGAGGTGCGAGCTTTTAGCTCGCTACGCTCCCGGACAGCCGGTCCGCGCCCATGCCCCGTAAGACACACCTGTCTTACACGGCTGATGGCGCTGTCCGGGGGCGTAGGTCACCGCCGCACGGCGGTGACTGGGCGTGCTGCAAGGCACGCCCGAAGTGCGCACAAGCACGACAACCGACCAGGGAAATTTGCTCATTCACGTCCCCAACCGCTCTGCAAAGCGCGACCGGCTGAAACACAGAAACGACACGCTCGCGCGTGCCGTTCTGTGGTATGGGGGGAGGTCGTGCGGGCTAGAAGGGCATATCCTCCTCTGCGCCGGTGTCGGCAGCCGCTCCGCGCTTAGTGATGATGAACTCCACGCGGCGGGCGGTCACTTCCAACTGCCCCTGCGGGGTCTTGTCTTGCGCGCTCCATACCGCCACCTGGAAGCGCTCCGCGTGCACGCAGACCAGGTCACCCTTGCTCAGGTGCCGGTGGCAGACTTCCGCCTGCTTGCCCCAGACCGCGACCCGCACCCAGACGGTGGTCTTGCGCTCGCCGTAGCCCTGGTCAATCGCCAGGTTGAAGTTGGCGACCGGCTCGCCGGATTGCGTGGTACGGAGCTGGGGATCATTGCCAAGACGGCCACGGAAGATGAGGGTTGCTGACGTTGACATGATATGCACTCCTTTGTTGTTTTGCGCCCGGTTGGGCTGATGCGTTGCCCTGAATCAGCCGAACCGCTCCCCGGACGCCTGTCACCGCAGGCGCAATTTCGACCGCTGAGCGCAGCGGCGCAAGCCCGGAGGGAGAAATTGCATCAGAACCCGGCGCAAAGCGGCGGGTTTGACAGGCGGCGCGGTTCGGCAGAATGGCAACGTGAGTCATCAGCCCTGGGCAGCGAAACGAAGGGAGCGCATGTCAACCGGGGCCCTCCTCGTCGGCTGCCGGCGGGCATCCCCGACATCGCATGACACGGCGAGCAGCCAACACCCCGGCGATGGCAGGCGAGCAACCGCGCTGTCGTGCGGGAGAAACGTGGAGGCAAGTGGCAGCACCGCTCTGAGCAAGGCTCGTGGACCTGGTGTACACAGTGAGCTAAGGTGGCACAGCGCAAGACCGCCGGGGTCAGGGGATGGGCGGCGCGGTGTTCATCGGGGCGCGGCGGAGACACCGGGAACAGCGGAGGCCCGACCCGCACGACACCTCCACCCCAGGCACGCAGTGTCGCTTTTGGGGCCGAGTCGCGCCGATCGGTGTTGGGCTGGCGTATAAAACGCGGCAGCGGGTACAATGGACCTGTCAACTCACGGAGGAAAATGTGATGTCCCCTACTCCCAAGACCTTCAAACGGCCCGACCACAAGCCGCTGCCCCACCCCAACGTAGACCTCACCCCCGGTGAAGAGGGTCAAATGACCGCTGCGCAAGTCCGGGCGATGTTCTGCAACCCGCTCTACGCGGGGATTACGGCGAATTTCCCGAAGCTGGTGAACGACGAGACCTGGATCCGGGCCGCCGCGCAGGCCATTCGTGAGCATGGCCCCGAACAATGGCTGGTCAATCTGCTCTATGTCTTGCGCGCCTCCCTGGGCAGCAGCACGCCCAACGCAGACGAATAACCTCCCGCCACCCGCTCAAAAAAAGAAAGGCGGGAGGCTCGCGCCCCCCTACCTCAATGCCGCGCAGATGGATGAAGTTGAACCGGTATCGTGTCGCGCGCCGGTTTTATCAACCCGCCCAGGCTTGCCAGATCGATCCCCATTGCGCCACACAGGTCTTTGGTCAGCAGCGTGCCGCAGACGTGGCAATAACCGAAGCCGCTCGTGGTGTTGTAGCCAAACGATGGATGCGCGTCGCCGTGCTGGTGACGTTCAGGGTACACGCATGGCCCGTTGAGCCAGCTTCCCCTGGGTTTGTAGCCGTGCGCCAGGAAGCAATCGGTCAGCGCATCCACCACGCGCGGGTTGAGTTCCCCGGTTGTCTGACGCGGAAAGTGGGAGCATGTCTGGCGCGGCGAGAAGGCGTAGGGCGCGAAGTCATCGAGCGAGTAACGCCGCTCCGGGTGAAGCTCCAGCAGGTGGCACAATGCTCCGCCCGCGTGGGTTTTGGTGTTACGGGTACCGACCAGTCTCATGCTTTGCGCAGGAGACATCACATCACCGCCTAAGGCCGCGGCCAAGCCATGCAAGACGCGCTTTGCCTGATGCATGTCTTGAGTAGGCGTGGCGAGCAGCCAGTACACGTGCACGCCCCTCCCGCTCGCTACAATGCAAGACGGGGCCGGTTGAAAGTCGCGCAGCTCAGGCAAGACCTCTTCCGGCGGGCGGTCGATGTCGGCGAACAGCGCCGGCAGCGCGAGCAGGTCGTCTTGCCCACCGCGCCGCCAGCGTCCCAGGTCGGTCTTGCGGGTGGCCACCGCCACATACGCCCCCCAGCCTAGCTCATTGGCAGCACGGAGACGATCTAGCGTGCGTGCAAGACGGGCCGGATCACCCACCGGCACATGCCGCGATGGGGTCGGATGCTGCCCATCCGGATGGATGGCCGTGAACGTGAGAAAGCCCTGCTCGCACGGGGCAAACAGGGCTTTTAGGAAGTCGAGAGTCTCGGCATTCATGGCAGCCGCCTAGAAAAGCGCCAACTGCTGGAATTCGGGCGTCTTCTTGACAGGCACGACGACCGGCACCGGCTCCGGATGGCGAACCGGCCAGTTGGGGACCTGGATCGGGGTTTCATCGGTTTCAGGCGCGTCGAAGAGGCTCACCTTGCGGCGGCGACGCTTCGGACGTGGGGGCAGTGCAGCCGGGCCTGGCGCGGGACGCTCTTCGTCAGGCTTAGCGCTTTCGGCCA
>Ga0116169_1001805_pt1 | contig 16680 bp, 14 predicted proteins | sample AD_UKC130_MetaG_FD_89796 | JGI IMG/M metagenome (GOLD analysis project Ga0116169, IMG submission 89796) | Active sludge microbial communities of municipal wastewater-treating anaerobic digesters from Canada - AD_UKC130_MetaG | ecosystem: Engineered > Bioreactor > Anaerobic > Digestate | place...
AACGCCAAACTGGTGGCCGAAACCGGGATTATGCTGAGGGACGTCATGGTCGATTACATCTCCGCCCAGCAGGTAGTAGAAGAGCCGGAAGGCGGGCGGATCATCATCCTCGAGTAGAAAGCAGATCGCAACATCGGGGCTGCCGCCAGGCAGCCCTTTTGCGCGCCCTTGCCTGCTGTCGTCGGAAAAAGGACTGCCGGGCGCAGGGACGGAAGGAATCTTGTAGTCGGAGGCGAAATGGACTGGAAACATGGTGCGGGAGGAGGCTGAGGGGTGATCGTAACTACAACTCCCAACATTGAAGGGAGAAGAATTACCCAGTACTACGGAGTGGTGGCCGGGGAAGTGATCCTGGGGGCTAATATCTTCCGGGACTTTATGGCCAGTATCACCGATGTGGTTGGCGGGCGCAGCGCGGAATACGAGGAACAGCTAATTAAGGCCCGGGAAACAGCGATCCGGGAAATGTGCGATCGAGCGGCTAGACTTGGGGCCAATGCGGTGGTTGGGGTGGATGTTGACTATGAAGTGCTGGGGGCCAAAAACGGCATGCTCATGGTCTCCGCTTCCGGCACCGCGGTCAGGGTGGAGTAGGGAGCTCCCACAAGGAGGAGATAGCCGTGGCATTACTGAGTATACTGCAGGCCCGGTTTGAGCAGAATATGCAGCGTCACCCAGGGGTGGAGTGGGCAGAGGTACAGGCCCGCCTGGAAGCCCATCCGGAAAAGCTGGCCGTGCTGCAGGCCATGGAAGAAACTGGCGGGGAGCCCGATGTGATCGGCTGGGACCCGGAGGGCCGCTGCATTTTCTGCGACTGTTCTCCCGAAAGCCCCGCAGGCAGGCGCAGCCTCTGCTACGACGGCCAGGCCCAGGCGGAGCGGGAAAGGAAGGGGGTTATTCCCCAGGGAAATGTGCTGGCCATGGCTGAGGCCCTGGGCATTGAGCTGCTGGATGAGGAGCAGTACCGAGCCCTGCAGAAACTGGGCCCCTTCGATACCAAGACCTCCAGCTGGGTGAAAACGCCCCAGGAAGTGCGGGATTTGGGCGGAGCCCTCTTTGGGGATTTCCGCTACGGACGCACCTTCATCTACCACAACAGTGCCGGCTCGTTTTATGCTTCCAGGGGATTTCGCGGGCTTGTCCGAATCTGATTTTCCATCTTGACACTGCAAGGGGACAAGAGATATAATGATCCTGCGGTGTGGGCCATTAGCTCAGCTGGTAGAGCACCTGACTCTTAATCAGGGTGTCCTGGGTTCGAATCCCCGATGGCCCACCATTCCAAAAAGCAAGCTAGAGACCGCTTCGGCGGTCTTTTTGTTTTGCCCACAACCCAAAATCAGGTTGTCTATTGGGCAAAGTAGGGCGGGACGCAGCGGGTCATGGAAGATCAGGGCGCGTTTGAAGCCGATACTCACAAGGTATCGGCTTCTTGCTTGGGGCGCCAGGCATGGAGGAGCGCAGTAGGAAGGTCTGCCTACTCCACTGTGACGCTTTTGGCGAGATTGCGGGGTTTGTCCACATCACACCCCCGAGCAGTGGCCGTATAATACGCCATCAACTGCATGGGCAGGACCGTAAGCAGCGGAGCCAGCATCGGGTAAGTCCGCGGAACCAGGAGAACCTCATCTGCTGCTTGGGAAAAGTCCCGCTGTCGGTCCATGGCAATTAAGAAGACCTCGCCGTGCCGTGCCTTTACTTCCCTCAGGTTGCTGAGGAGTTTGTCTAAGAGATGGGGCTGCGTGGCAAGGGCAACTACGGGAACTCCCGGCTCGATCAAGGCTAGGGTACCATGCTTAAGTTCTCCGGCAGCCAGGGCCTCCGCGTGGATATAGGCGATTTCTTTGAGCTTGAGCTGCCCTTCCATTGCCGAGGCCAAATCCAAGCCCCGGCCCAAAAAGATAGTGTCGCTCACAGCGGCAAGACGCTCCCATGAGTACTCCTTAATCCGTGCTTCGCAGGTTTGGAAGATAGAGGCCATTTGATCAGGAATCTCCAGCAGCCCGCGGAGCAGATCGGGATCGTAAGTCCCTTGGGAGTGCTGCTGCAGGTAAGCGGCAAGCAGGCACAAGGAGCACAACTGCGCGGTATACGCCTTGGTTGAAGCCACGGCAATTTCAGGCCCCGCGTGCGTATACATCACTGCATCGGCCTCCCGCGCCAAGGTGGACCCTACAACGTTGGTAATGGCTAAAATACGTGCTCCAGCGGCCTTCGCCTTGCGCATGGCCCCCAGCGTGTCCGCCGTTTCGCCAGATTGACTGATGGCGATGGCCAGGGTGCGATCATTCACCCTGGTCCTTTTGTAGCGGTACTCAGATGCCAACTCGACATGGACCTGAAGATCTGTGCACTCTTGCAGCAAATAGGCGCCGTATAAGGCGGCATGGTAGGCAGTGCCACAGGCGATCAGGTGGACATTTGTGATTCCGCGGACAAAGTCGGCCGGGATTTCCTCTGCTAACCGCAGAGCCCCGCCAACCCCAAGCCGTCCGGCAAGAGTCTGTCTGATGGCCCGGGGCTGCTCATGGATCTCTTTGAGCATGAAGTGGGCATAGCCCTCTTTTTCGGCTTGAACGGGATCCCAGCTGATGTGCATAGTCTGCGGCAACTGCTCTGCACCGTGTTGGTTGAATACTGCTACCGACTCCCTGGTTATTCTAGCCACCTGTCCATCGTCCAGAATGTAGGCGGTGCGGGTGAAATCCAGCAGGGCGGGAATATCTGAGGCGAGATAATACTCTCCCTCGCCCACTCCAATCACCAAGGGTGAATCATGACGCACAGCAATCAGCTCATTGGGATGACGGCTGGAGACCACGGCCAGTGCGTAGGAGCCCTTTAACTGAGTTACGGCCGCCTGCACGGCACGGCACAAATCTCCCGCGTAGTACTTCTCAACCAGGTGGCTTACAACTTCCGTGTCGGTTTCAGAACGGAAAACGTGCCCTTCCCCTTCCAGTTTCTTTCTGAGCTCCAGGTAGTTCTCAATGATGCCGTTGTGCACAACGGCGATCTGCCCGGAACAGTCGCAGTGGGGATGCGCGTTTTCCCACGATGGCCGGCCGTGGGTCGCCCACCGAGTGTGGCCAATGCCCAGAGAACCCGGGGGTACGCCCTCCGTGAGCAGTGCCTCCAAGTCAGCGATCCTGCCCTGTGTCTTGTAGATGTGCAGATGGGGCTCTACAACTGCAATGCCCGCCGAATCATAGCCCCGGTACTCCAGTTTTTTCAAGCCGTGCAGCAACAGGGGGGCTGCTTCAGCCCTGCCAACGTAGCCTACTATACCACACATAGATTCACCTCCGACTTGATTAGGCAATGGCTTGCCTGGTCTTTTCCCCTTAGCACCTCACGTACGCAGCAGGTACTCATCGAGTTCCCACTGATGGACCCGTGATGAATAGCAGTGCGACTCGATCTGTTTGGCCCGCACGAAGTTGGAGTAGACGTGCTCGCCCAGCGCATCGCGGATCACGCTGTCTTCAGACATCAGCCGTATCGCTTCCATGATGTCCCCCGGCAGGTTGACGATGCCCGCCTCCTGCCTCTGTTGCTCGGTCATCTCGTAGATGTTGTCAAAACACTCTGGCCCCGGATCTAACTGGCTCGCAATTCCGTCCAAACCAGCCCGCAGGATGACCGCCAAGGCCAGGTAGGGATTGGCGGAAGGGTCGGGGTTCCGCAGTTCGATGCGTGTGGACTCTTGCTTGTTTGAAGCCGGGATGCGGATTAGGGCGCTGCGGTTGCGGCTCGACCAGGACACATATACAGGTGCCTCATAGCCGGGTACCAGCCGCTTGTAGCTGTTGATGGTGGGGTTGGTGATGGCGGTGAAGGAGCGTGCGTGCTTCAGCAGACCGGCGATGAAGTGCCTTGCCGTGTCGCTCAGCTGGAGATGGCGGCCGGGCTCGTAGAAGACATTCTGCCCGTTGGAGTGGAGACTCAAGTGAAGATGCATCCCTGAGCCGTTGATCCCAAAAATGGGTTTCGGCATGAAGGAAGCATGCAGTCCATGCTGCTGGGCAACTGTTTTGGTTACAGATTTGAAGGTCACGATGTTGTCTGCGGTTGCCAAGGCGCAGTCGTGTCTGAAGTCGATCTCGTGCTGTCCAGTTGCCACTTCATGGTGGGAGGCCTCAACATGAAACCCCATCTGCTGAAGGGCGAAGACAATCGCTTCCCTGGCTGCTTCCCCTTTGTCTACGGGGGAAAGGTCGAAGTACCCTCCTCGGTCGTTGGTTTCCATCATGGGATAGCCATTAGCGTCCATCTTAAACAGGAAGAATTCAGGCTCGGGTCCCACGTTCAGGGACAGGCCGAGCTTCGCCGCCTCGCCCAAGGCGCGCTTTAAAACGTAGCGCGGGCAACCTTCAAAGGGTTTGCCATCAGGGAGGTGAACGTCGCAGATCAGGCGCGCCACCTTCCGGCCGTTGCTGGTCCAGGGAAAAACGGCGAAGGTGTCGGGATCTGGCCAGAGGTACATATCAGATTCTTGGATGCGGACAAAACCCTGGATGGATGATCCATCGAACATGATTTGGTTGTCCAGAGCCCTGGGGAGCTGCTGCACACTGATTGTGACGTTCTTGGCACTGCCGAGAATGTCCGTGAACTGCAGCCTGACTAGTTCCACATTCTGTTCGGAGGCAAGAGCTAAAATGTCTCTCGCGGTGGTGGCCATCGTTCTCAGTCCTCCCTGTATATGTTTCTGTGGGGCGCTCCTTACTTGCGGGGGGCCCAACGAAAAACTAAACAAGATTAGCGTAACAGAACATGGTTCGTCGCGAAAGAGTTTTGTGGTCCATAAAACGTGAAAATGTTGGAAAAAATGGCGAATGCCGTCTAGAGCCACTTCCGCTGGACCCCCAACCCAACATCCGATGTCCCCAGGCTTCACGCACTGCCGCGGGAAGGCTCGGCCTGGGCCTTACGGAAAACAGCCAGGACGCGCCCCCAGGCCTTGCGAATGTGTGCTTCGCCCACCTCTTGGGCCAAGGCCTGATCACCCGCGGTCATTGCATTTAAAAGCTGCCGATGCTCGGCAATCATTTCATGCAGAAGTCCAGGTTCGTAGAAGAGCGCGATCCGAAACCTAGCGATCTGTTCAAACAGCGTATCGAGGAACTTCTGCAGCCACTGATTGCCAGAGGCTTGGTAGATGAGGCGGTGAAAAGCGCCGTCCAGCGCTATGCAGCGCTGCAGATCGCCAAGCCGCACAGCCTCTTCTATCTGGCCTTGGCACCGGTTCAGCTTGGCTGCCGTAGGGTCTTTCATGCGTGCTGTCGCTAAGCGGGCGGCGAGGCCTTCCAACTCCAGCCGAACCCGGAACACGTCATCAATTTCCTTTTCTGACCTAATCCCAGCTACATAGGCACCCCGTCGCGGCACGATCACAACGAGGCCCTCGGTGGAGAGCATCCGCAGGGCTTCCCGGACCGGGGTGCGGCTCACGTTCAGCTGCTCCGCCACGTACCCTTCGGCAATTGCCTCTCCAGGCTGCAATAAGCCTGTGAGAATCGCCTTGCGCAGCGCGGCGTACACCTGTTCACGCAGGGGTTTGTAACTGGACGAGTCGATGGGCGGCAGTTTTCTCACGAGATCACCTCCCGGATTCACATTAATATGCCCCTCATGCCTATCTGTGCACGCTGTCTGCTTGCGTATACCGGGATCCTTCCCAGTGAGGTCAAGGGCCGCGGGGAAAGGATTCTTCGGACGGGTTCGCACCGATTCAGGCAGGATGCCCCGGAGGGCTTCCCGCAGAACACCTTTGCGCTGGCCCCCCACATTTTTCATCTGCCAGGGAATGTTGAAGGCATACTCCACCAAACGGTGGTTGCAGAAGGGCACTCGCACTTCCAGCCCCGCGGCCATGCTCATGCGATCCTTGCGGTCCAGGAGCGTTGGCATCCACCGCGTTAAGTTGAGGTAGAAAAGGCTGCGTATCCGCTGCCCTTCCACTGATTCGCCTGGCAGATGGGGTACTTCTGCCAAGGCCTCGGAAAACCGCTCCTGGATATACATTTCGGGAGAAAGCCGCTCCTTAAGCCAAGGCGCCATGATTCCTTTCCGGAGGTTAGCATCGGGTGACCAGGGGAAAGGTCGGAGGGCATCAGCGCTGTAGAACCACGGATAGCCGCCAAACACCTCATCTGCGCACTCACCGGAAAGGGCGACGGTAAACCGCTTCTTCACTTCCACAGACAGTAAATACAGCGAAGCGTCAATATCTGCCATTCCAGGAAGGTCCCGGGCCTGCATGGCGGTTCGGAGGGCTGCCGCTAGCTCTGCGCTTGTCAAGAGTACGGTACGGTGTGACGTCTCCAGTTCCTTTGCCGTCCTTACCGCCCAGGCGGCATCGGTCTCCGGCTGGAAGCTGGTGGGCACGAAATGATCCGCGCTGCCTGCAAAGTCCAAGGCGAACGTGGCAAGCTGCTGCTTGCGTTCCCTCGCCAGGTAGGCACCGGCAATGGCTGTGATGGCGCTCGAGTCGAGCCCGCCGGATAAGAACGTACAGAGGGGGACATCAGAAACGAGCTGGCGTTGAACGGCGTCTTGGAGCAACCACCGCACATGGGCAATCGTATCGGGTAGGGATTCCTTGTGTGCGCGCGGTTCCAGCTGCCAATAGCGGTGCTGGCTCAGTCCCGCCTCTTTGGTGTACCAGGCGTACCATCCCGGCCGCAGCTCATGAATCCCGCGAAAGACTCCATGACCTGGGGTGCGCGCCGGGCCCATGGCGAGCAGTTCCAACAGCCCATCTGGGCCAACTTCCGCCTTTACCAGAGGATGGGCCAAAAGGGCTTTCTGCTCCGATCCGAACACCAAGCCATGGGGCAGCAGCGCATAAAAGAGGGGCTTTACGCCCAACCGGTCGCGGGCTAAAAACAGCTTACGGTCACTGCTGTTCCAAACAGCGAAGGCATAGATCCCGTTCAAGCGTTGGAGGCATTCTTCTTGCCATTCAATGAAGGCGTACAGAAGGGTTTCTGTATCGGAGTAGCCAGCAAAGTCATAGCCCAGAGACTGCAGTTCACCGCGCAGTTCGGGAGTATTGTAGAGTTCTCCGTTAAACACAAGGACGTACTCTTTTCCCCGCACGCAGCGAACCATGGGCTGCTTACCTCCCGCAGGGTCTACCACCACCAAACGCCTGTGGGCAAGCCCCGCACGGTCTTCGGCCCAGAGTCCCTGCTCATCTGGTCCCCGGTGGGCGATTCTCCCAGCCATCTTCTTCAGTATTTCCTCGGCCTTTGACAGATCCCACTCCCAGTCAATCCAGCCTGCTATGCCACACATAGTATCACCTCTCGTGTGGGTTTCCGCAGTTAGGGTATGCCTGAACAGAGCTGGGTGGACTGATCGAAGGAGGGAAGTACCGGTATACAAGGAGAGCGCGTTGCAGAACGACGTGATTGACTAGGGAACAGGGCTTCGTGCCAAAGCTTTCTCGAAAACGGTTCGTCTATCTTCGCCCGTGTGCAGTTTTGAAGTGCCATGTACTTGGCTGCCCACGAGAAGGAATCCGCTCGTTGTCGGCCATAATTTGGAGGGTAGTTTCCACTATTGTCATGTTTTCTGATATATATCCTTTAAAGAGCAGGAGTTAACAAAGGAATGTGGAAGGATTAATATTATGAATCAATACTGAATGGCTGGGTGGGGGAACCGTTGAAGACGGATATGTTTTGGGGGAAGTATGATCGAAAAAATGGGAAAATGCTGTCTCTGCTTGCCCATTCTATCGATGTTGCAGTTGTCTTCAGGGCATTGTGCGAAGTAGACGGTATCAAGCGCGCCTTGCAGGCGTCCACGAAAACGCCCCTTCATCCTGGGATGCTAGATCGACTGGCCGTATTAGCTATGTTACACGACATAGGGAAAACTAACTTGGGATTCCAGGATAAGATCTGGTCCCATAAGGCGATCCAGGCGGGTCACATCCGTGAGTTGGAGCCCCTTTTCTTTCATTCAATCCTTCGAAATAGGCTTTTGGCAAGCCTTCCTCCCACGATCATAAACTGGTTTTCCGATGGAACCAGTGCCGACAGCTACCTGTTCGCGGTGTTTTCCCATCATGGTCGGCCTGTGCGGTTTTCGGGTGTACCCACTGGCCACTATCGTCTTGCTCGGGATATATGGTGGCAGCCAGATGGCTCGAGAGATCCCTTCGCTGCTGTGCAGCAGATCTCGGATTTTGCTGACCAAGCATTTCCCCGCGCTTTTGCGGATGAAACGCCTCCCCTTCCCTCTGAACCAGAGTTTCATCACCGCTTCGCGGGGTTGATTATGCTAGCAGACTGGATCGGTTCGTACAGCTACTGGTTCCCGATTGAGGAATGTGCGCCAGAGGAGCGCTTGCAGCATAGTAGAAGAGTGGCTCCATTGGCCTTGCAAGCGATCGGGCTCGACTCCAAGGAGCTAAGACCAGTCTTAAGGAACGTTGGTGAAGACTTTCAGGCCCGATTTACCCTCAACCCGCGCCCACTGCAACAACTGACCGACTGCCTAGACCCAGAAGACCCAAGGACAAAGCTGATCGTTGTAGAATCGGAAACCGGTTCGGGAAAGACTGAGGCTGCTCTAAACTGGTTTGCGCGGCTTTTTGCCGCGGGAAAGGTGGACAGCCTCTATTTTGCCCTGCCCACTAGAGTCGCGGCTAGGGAGTTATACAGTAGGGTGCAGAGTTGTGTAGAAAGATGGTTTCCCGATCCGCAGCGGCGCCCGCTTACTCTGTTGGCTGTCCCAGGCTATGCCCAAGTGGACGGAAAGTCCGTGCAGCAGTGTTTGCCTATCCAGGATGAGGCAAACATTTGGGAAGATGATGAACAGGTTCGCTGGCTGGAGCGGTATTGGGCTGGAGCCAGGCCCAAGCGGTTTTTGGCCGCCACTATTGCAGTCGGCACAATCGATCAGGCGCTGCTGTCCATTATACAGAGTAATCATGCTCACCTCAGGTCGGTGTGTCTTGACCGCAGCTTACTAATAGTTGATGAAGTACACGCCTCTGATGTATATATGTCCCACTTACTGCGCTCCCTATTGACCCATCATCTGGGCATAGGAAGCTACGCCATGCTCCTGTCAGCGACCTTGGGTTCTGCCGCTTACCACAGTTATGCCACCATCCTCAATCCTCACATGCCACTTCCCCGTTTCCAAGAAGCGATAGCGAGACCTTACCCAGCCCTGACTTTGGGTGATGGCCGCCCGATTAGACCTCCTGAACAGAGCCTGCGAACAAAACACGTCTCCATTACCTTGGTACCCCATGCGTTCCAGCCTGAAGCGGTGATTGAACCGATCATAATCCCCGCTCTGCAAAGTGGGGCCCGGGTGCTGGTGGTTCTCAATACAGTGGTTCGAGCAATTCAATTTCTCAAAGCGGTGGAAGCACATCCCGGTGTTTCAGGGGAGTGGCTCTTTGCCTGTAGAGGCAGGATCTGTCCCCACCATGGTCAGTTCGCTCCGGAAGATAGGCAGGTTCTTGATCGCGCCGTTAGTCTGCGGTTGGGAAAAAACAGTCCAGCAGGCCCCATTCTGCTCATTGGCACCCAGACTCTGGAGCAGAGTCTTGATATTGATGCGGACCTGCTGATCACTGATCTTGTGCCAGCTGATGTCCTGCTGCAGCGCAGTGGACGCTTGCACCGCCATGAGCGCCCTAGGCCACCCGGCTATGAAGAAGCAAAGTGCGTGGTCTTGGTTCCAGACCGCCCCCTTGAGGAGGGGTTAACTGCCAAGGGAGAGGTCAGAGGGGATCTGCGGCGTTTGGGCTTTGGCAGTGTCTATGAAGACCTGCGCATGCTGGAACTCACCTGGCAGGTGCTGAGAGAAAGGTCTGAGATCTCCATTCCGGAAGACAATCGCTTCTTAGTTGAGTACGTCACTCATCCCGAAAACTTGCGGAGTTTTCGGGGCCAGCGCTGGCTGGCGCATCATTTAGAGGTGAGTGGTGTCGCACTTGCTTCGAGGGTAAATGCGGAATCCATTCTCCAACAGTTCCATAAGCCCTTTGGTCATCTGGAGTTTGTGGACAGTGGTCGCGCGGTGGCTGCCCGGCTGGGGAGTAGCTCATTCCACGTGAGGCTTGCCGAAGGGCTGGAGAGCCCCTTTGGTGCCACCCTTACTCACCTAATTATCCCAGAGCATTTGATGGCCAAAGATTGGAACGCAGAAGATGTGCTTGAGGTATTGGAGGCGGGGGAGGTGAGCTTGCTTCGATTAGCTGAAAAAACGTACAGCTACAGCAGGTATGGTTTGGAGGTGGTAGATTGAACTTGCTGATGGATCCCATCTTTCGTGTTGAAAGTGGAACAGGCATTGGCACAGTCAGCTTACCAGAACTCATGGCTTATCTGGGGACTGATCAAGTTGAACGTCTGATCGGCCTGCAGCAGCATCAACATGACGCCTTCCACGTGTTCTTGTGCTATTTAGCGGGAGCGGTGTTGGCGCGTCGCGGTATAAGCAACCCCATTCAACCAGAGGAATTCTGGCGAACAGAGCTTTTGAAGCTGTCGGGGGATCATTGGGGCTGGGAACTGGTGGTGGATGATCTGCAGAAGCCGGGGTTTATGCAGGTCCCTTTACCCCCTGGGAGCAGACCTACCTCGGAAGCATTTTCCCCTGATGCGCTGGACGTTCTGCAAACGGCCAAGAATCATGATGTAAAACAGGCCCGGGCCCTTAAGGCCAACGTTGATTCTTGGGTCTACTCCCTAATCAGTCTCCAGACAATGAGCGGATTTCTGGGACGGGGAAATCAAGGGATATCCCGGATGAACAGTGGTTTTGGCAATAGGCCCATAGTGGAACTGATGCGGAGTAGAAGGATTGGGCAGCGCTGGCGCGATGCGGTTGAGCGTCTACTGCTTCACAGGGAGCAGGTGCTTCAGGAACCGTTCGGTTACGATCCGCAAGGACTTGTGTTGCTGTGGCTGGAGCCTTGGGATGGTCAGGAATCGCTGGAGTTGTCACGCCTCGATCCTTTCTATATCGAAGTCTGCCGGAGAGTACGACTGGTGGGCAAAGACGGGCGGATCGAAAGGGCCGAGCTGTTTTCGGCGGATAAGCCGCGCTTGGCTGCCAAACACCTAAACGGAGTGGTAGGAGATCCGTGGCTGCCCGTGGACCTGAAAGATGCCCAGCAAAGCTCGGTGAAGGCATTCACATTCCCAGCGGCAGGCATTACGGCAGAACACATGCGTCGTTTGCTCTTTGGAGACGGGGTGAGGCTGAGCACCTTACAGAGACCCCTAGCTGGATGGGAAGGGCCTCTGCTTTTCTCCGTGTCCGTATTGGTACGGGGCCAAGGCGTGACTGATGGTTTCCATCAATACGAAGTCACGGTTCCAGAGGAAAAGGTGCCCACAATCTTCGGCCCGGCTGGTGCTGACAACTCTCTAGAAGACTTGAGCCGCACAGCTATTACACAGGTAGCAGAAATGCAGAACAGGGTGTTAAAGCCAGCGGTGTTCACCCACATCCTAGGTGCACCTGCGCGCCTGCGTTTGGATCACGAGTTTGCCAGCGCAGCATGGACTAACATTGTACGCGACTTCGAACTGCTTTGGTCCGCCGATTATTTCCCCTGGTTGTGGTCGGTACCTGCATCCTTCAACGAAGATCAAGAGTTGGATCGATGGACGGCCATTCTACACAGACATGCCTTGACCGTGTTGAGGCAGGTGGAGGAGGCCATGCCTAGTCACAAAGGACGGCAGTATTTGGTGAAGACCAAGGTCAGAAACGTATTTTGGGGTGCGTTTTATAAAAACTTCAACGGAAGGAGGCAGTACAGTGGGCCAAGCTCCGGCAGTTGAACCTTTGGAAGTGATTATTACCCGTATGGCCGCAGTCATCTGCAGTTCGCGCTTTCCGACTGGTGACCGGGCAGCTCTGCGCCGAATGGTACCGGGACACCCCGTCCCCCTCACATTCTACCGTTTTGCGTTTAGTTATTGTCCCGAGAACTGGCAGAGTTATCGCGAGGAGTGGATCAGCATTGTGGCAGGGATGGCCCTGATGAATCCCAATGCGCATGATCCCCACATGGGGCTGGGCAGCGCTTTAGCCAAAACGAACTACTCCGAGGCAAGGCTCGAACGTCTACTGGACTCAAATGGAGCGGTGCGAAGATTACTCTTTCTCAGGACAGTGCGGTTTCTAGCCGCTAAGTTGCAACCCTTCAACTGGGTGGAAGGGGCGCGTTTTCTGCTTACCAGTGATGCGGAGAAACGGGAAGCCCTTAACGCTCGTATCGCAAGGGACTTCTACAATTATGAACGCAAGGAGTGATCAGAGTGTTTCTGCAGATCCATTTTCTAACTAGTTACCATGCGACACTGCTTAACAGGGACGATGCCGGTTTGGCCAAACGTATTAACCTGGGTGGTGTCACCAGGCTGCGCGTTTCCAGCCAGTGCCAAAAACGGCATTGGAGAGAGTGGATGCTGGAACGCACAGACCTACCAAGAGGTTATCGCACCAGGCACTTCTTCAACCGTATTGTGAAAAAGAAAGTGGTGGAAAAGGGTATCGACCCTGAACTCGCCCATGAGCTAATCTGGCACCTCGGAAAGACATTGCTCACTGCAGCTGGGGATAAGGATGCTTTGGATAAAGAGACCTTAGCTATGAAACAGCCCGTACTCTTTGGTAATCCTGAAGCCAACTTCTTTGTGCGATTGATCGAAGAGGCAGCCCAGAGCGAAGATGTCAAGAAGGCTCAGGAACTGATAACTGAGCGCCTCAGCAAAAAGAATGCCAAGGCCCTGATGGAGCAGGCGGGACTAGATGATCCGGCGGCGGGGTTTGAGGGTGCCCTTTTCGGCAGGTTTGTCACTTCGGATATCTTGGCCAGAGTGGATGCCCCGGTTCACGTGGCCCATGCCTTCACAACCCATGCTCTGGACACAGAAGTTGACTTCTTTACAGTAGTGGATGATCTTGCTGGCGATGAAACGGGTGCTGCCCATGCAAACGATATGGAACTAGGTACAGGCATCTACTATGGGTATGTAGTCGTCGATGTTCCTCTGCTCATGAGCAACTTAACCGGATGCCAGCGTTCCGAATGGCTGGATCAGGACCCAAGTGATGCAAGGAAACTCTTGGAACTGCTTATCCAGGCTGTAGCTGAGGTTTCTCCTGGGGCAAAACTGGGGGCTACAGCGCCTTACGCCAAAGCAGAGTGTGTCTTGCTGGAAGTGGGGCAGAGCCAGCCTCGTAGTCTGGCCAACGCATTCCTCCGACCTGTGGAAGTTAGGCACCCCGGCGATAACCTGATGAGCCGTTCGATCAGCGCAATGGCTGAGTATATGCAGGCCATGGATAAGATGTACGGTCACAGCGGAGAAAAGAGGTTTCTCGCCGTGAATCCGGTCCACAGTTGGCCCGGTGAGGATCAGCCGCTGTCACTCCGGGAGGCCATTGAGCACAGTCTAGATGCTGTTTTTGGTGAGAACAGATGAAGGCCGCCATTTTGCGTTTTGATGCTCCGCTGATGAGTTTTGGCTCGGTGATAGTGGATCATCACGGGTTTACAGACTTATTTCCAGGCAAAGCCATGCTCACAGGGCTGATCGGTAACGCACTCGGCTATGACCACAACGATGCTGAAAGACTTGCTGAACTGCAAGAAAGGTTGGACTTTGCCGCGAGATGGGACGTTGAGCCCGCAGTGATGGTTGATTATCACACTGTGGATTTGGGAAGTCAGAAAATGCGCAGTCCTGGCTGGACCACTTACGGTTCGCCGGAACACCGAGCAGGAGGACCAGCTGCTCGTTATGGCATCCATCAGAGGTACAGGCATTACCTAGTAGATGGTTTGATGACTGTGGCTTTGGGTCTGGTTGCAGGAGGGCATCCGGATCTTGAAACTATAGTACAAGCGCTGAACAAACCTGCTCGTCCATTGTTCGTGGGACGCAAGAGTTGCCTGCCTTCACGGCCGCTCCTGGACCCGTGGACACCAATTTTGGAAGGAACCGACCTTTTGTCGATACTCGCCCGAGTTCCTATCTGGACCCGAGAAGGGCAGGTGCTTGAAGAAGTCCGACGCGTACGAACGTGTTGGACACCGCCGTCTGGAGAAGAATCGGCAGCGGCGACTCGGTTGGTCTACGATCTGCGCGACTGGCATAACCAGTTGCCGGCAGGAAGCCGAAACAGATGTGAAGGTCTGATTGAGGTGGGTTTGAGATGATTCTGAACATGGTGGAGATTCAACTGGAGTTAACAGCCTTTCACGGGTACATCTATGGTCCAGGAAATTATGGCACGAGATGGGAAGTGGATTATGGGTATGCCATACACCAGTGGCTAGCGGCTGCCTTTGGCGAACTAACTCCAAAGCCCTGGCGGTTCTTTCTCCACAGAGGCAACTACGCCCGAATCTTAGGTTACAGTGTGGTTGACTGTCAGCAGCTCCAGACACAGCTCAAGGAGTTTGCTGTCCCCAGCGTGTTAAGCGTCTGCCCCCGTCCCGAGGAGATGATAAGGAGTAAGCAGATGCCCAACTGGCAAAAGGGGAGGAAGTTAGGATTCCAAGTACTGTGCTGTCCCGTTGGCAGGAAGGCTGGTGGCGGTACAGAAAAGGACTTGTTCCTGGTGAAAGCAGACGGTGGCGTAACAGGCCTCCGGCGGGAGAAGGTTTACGGAGAGTGGCTGAAAGAGAGGTTTGAGGCGGGGGGGGCATCTGTGCGGGAGGTCCGCCTTTCCGGCTTTAGACTGGTGAATCAAAGGCGCCAGACCCAGTACCAGCAGCCTCAAGGACGCAAGAGTGTCACTATTACCAGACCACATGCTTTGTTAGAAGGGGAACTTGTGGTCAGCGACCAGGAGCGTTTTATGCAGCTCCTGGCCAGCGGCTTGGGTAGGCATCGGTCCTTTGGGTACGGGATGATTCTGTTGAGGCCACCACAATGAGTATTCTATTTCCCGGTCGTCTAGGTCTGGCGGAAGCCCGCATTCCCCACATTGACAGACATGGTCTGGTTTATCTCTCCCGCGGTAACCTGTATGTCAGGGACGGTACTCTCACCTTTAGGGCAGCTGGCAGCCCAGAACTGGAACCCGGCGAGTACGCCGTGCCGTATCAGGCCGTATCTATGATTCTGTTGGGCCCAGGCACCTCTGTTACTCATGATGTGCTTAGGATAATGGCCCGCCATGGTACGCTGTTAGCTGCAGTCGGGGAGGGGGGAGTGAAATATTACACTGCGCCTCCCATGGGTACCGGCAGGTCAGCAACAGCGAGAGCCCATGCTCGTCTCTGGGCGGATCCGGAAGAGAGGGCGAAGATAGTCCGGCGCATGTACGGCTATAGGTTCCAAGCTGCCTTCCCAAATGAGGATATAGCCGTTTTGCGCGGTATGGAAGGTGCCAGGGTGAAAGCACAGTATCAGGTGTTGGCTAAACAGTATGGGATCAAGTGGAAAGGCAGGAAGTATGACCGGCAGAATCCAGGCCTGAATGATGCGCCGAACCAAGCAATAAATCACGCAGCAACATTTGTTGAGGCTGCCGCTGAGATAGCTGTGGCAGCCGTTGGAGCACTACCTCCTCTAGGTTTTATTCACGAAGATTCGAGTAATGCATTTGTCCTGGACATAGCGGACTTGTGGCGTGCTGAGATCACGTTGCCCCTCGCCTTTTCTGTCGTAGCCAAAGGAGTTGAACCGGGGGCACTGGAAAAGCACATTCGTTATGAGGCCGCCAGATGGTTTCGGAAGCACAAGCTGATCCCACGAATGATTGACCGGATAAAGGAGTTGCTTTATGTCACTGACAGTGGTAGTGACCCGTAACGTACAGCCGAGGATAAGGGGATTTCTCGCTTCCTCGATGTTGGAGGTTGGACCAGGTGTCTACACGACCACAAGCCTATCTGCTGGGGCTCGAGAGAGGGTCTGGAATGTGTTGGAGGAATGGTTTGGGGGTGAGGGAGCTAGTATAGTGATGGTATGGGATGATAGAGCAGAAGGTAGGCAATCCGTGCGGGTGTTAGGCCTGCCCCCGATTGACCTGGTTTCTGTAGACGGCCTGGTACTGGCTAGACGGCCCCTAAGCGCACCTGGTGAGGAGCAACTGTGTGCAGACTACGACTACGGGTTGGATGCGCCTGTATGATAACACCACCTTGTCGTGAAAACGGACGAAACGAAGCCCCAGCTTAACAAGGGTCTACCCCGCATGCGCGGGGATCGACCTTACGTTGTTTAAGGTAGTTGGTTAATTCGACAGTCTACCCCGCATGCGCGGGGATCGACCGCCGTAGTCACTAAGTTCGCCCGTCGGATGGCGGTCTACCCCGCATGCGCGGGGATCGACCTGTACCCGGAACGACATTCCAGGAATCGGCCAGGTCTACCCCGCATGCGCGGGGATCGACCTTAAAAAAATCAAAGCCGAAGAGGATCAGCGCAGTCTACCCCGCATGCGCGGGGATCGACCTGGACTTATTCGACTGGCTTAGTGTTCTTAGCCGTCTACCCCGCATGCGCGGGGATCGACCGCGCATGAACCGCCCGGCGGTGGACTCTTACACGTCTACCCCGCATGCGCGGGGATCGACCTGTCGAGCCCAATCCCAACCAGAACGCCAGCGAGTCTACCCCGCATGCGCGGGGATCGACCCTCACGTTGAGCGAAGAAGAGTTGTTGACGAAG
>Ga0116169_1001808_pt1 | contig 16649 bp, 7 predicted proteins | sample AD_UKC130_MetaG_FD_89796 | JGI IMG/M metagenome (GOLD analysis project Ga0116169, IMG submission 89796) | Active sludge microbial communities of municipal wastewater-treating anaerobic digesters from Canada - AD_UKC130_MetaG | ecosystem: Engineered > Bioreactor > Anaerobic > Digestate | place...
ACGTGCACCACGCGCTCTACCTGGGGGAGCAACGCGGCGTCCGCGCCGATGATCACGGCCAGGCGCTGGCGATACCGCTGCGCTGCCGCGGTGAAGGCGCTCCACCACGCGCTGAACTCCGAAGCATGAATCTCGCGGCTCAAGAGCACAGCCGCCGCCGCGGAGTCGGGCGCTTCAAAGCGAGAGGGGTCCTCCTCGCAGCCGATGAGAAACTTCAACAGCTCGCCCCGGCCCAGGCGGGGCGGATTCGCCCGGGCGCTCGGCGGGCCCTGGAGCTCCTCATAGCACGCCTGGTCCCACTCCAGGCACCGTGGCTCCCGACAGAGGACTTCCCGCCAGGCGGCTGGCGTCTCCAGGAGCGGGTTCTTGACGAACGCCCACGACGGTGGTGAGACCGGATCGTCGCATTTGCGGAAAGGGGGAAGCATGAAAGTCGGCGCGCGCTCCGTGGTATCGGTGAAGATATCCAGGAGGCAATCGGAGGCGTAGTAGGTCATGCGTCCCCGGGCGGCATACAGGTCGCGCTCGATCGTCACCCACTCGGCGATGGCATCCACCGCGTCCGGGTGAGCGAGATCGGCGAGCAGCGCCGTAAACCGAGCGGCGGCATCCCCTGGGGTTCGCCACTCACCAGGCACCGTGGAGAGCATGTCACGGGGAAGAAGCTTGGGAAGCAGCCGGATGAGCGCCTCCTCCAGCGCGGAGCCCACGACCAGCAGCTCGGCGGTCGTGGCCTGCATGCGGGTGGATCCGGCGACCGCCATCGGCCCGGAGGTCAGGTCTAGTATGGTGACGGCCGGGCACTCGATCACCGCGCGCGAGCGTTCGATGTGCCGGGCCAAAACCTCGGCGGGGTTGTTGAAGACGAAGAAGGCGCGTGCGCCGCGGGCCAGCGCCTCGTGAATCGTGCCGATCACCGAGGAAGTCTCGCCGCCCTCGCTAATGGCGACGAGGACGTCTCCGGCCCCCAGACCGGCCTCCGCCACCTGCCTGCGCCCGAAGGAGGCATAGTCCTCAAAGTTCTCCACCGAGCGGATCAGAGCATAATCACCGCCCGTCATCAGGCTGCAGACGCGATCCGCGAGCGAGGCGCTGGTCTGCTCGAGCGCGTGGGAATGGATCCCCAGATCGCGCCAGAAGCGCCGCCAACACGCCTCTAGCAGGATGCTGAGCCGCCCGGTAGCGCCGCACCCGGAGAAGCAAACGCGCCGGCCCGCACGGAACGCCTCGATGAGCGCGGCCACAAGCGACCGGTACTCCGCGCTCTGGAATGTGCGGGAGGCGCTCGCCCTTACGTCTTGATCCACGTCCTGCAGCATCCGGATGCCGGCGCGCGGTTCGCGTTGCAGCGTCTCGGCCAGGCCGCGGGTGCGGGGGTGTGATTGCTCGGTCGGCAGCATACCGAGACGGAACTGCGTCTCGTGCTTCAGGAAGTGCTCGGCTTTCCGGCGGTACTCCTCCATGGTGTTGGATCCTCCGTGCTCTTCTCCCGGTGGGCGATTGCTTCCTACGTGGCAGACAGATTGAAGCGCGGCCAACCGCTCTTCGCGCGGGATCATACGCCGGAACGGCGTCTCTGTCAAGCCTGAGCGCGGAGCTGAAGGCCCGCGCTGTTTGCGCACACGTCCTCTGCTCTGCGGCACGCGTTTACTCCTGCGCGACGCGGCGCCCCCGCCACCTCGCCCATCGCGCCGATGTTTCGTCTAGGCGAGCGAGTGGAATAGGGAATCGCTCGTTGGCCCTTCCGAGGAGAAGAAGGATGAGGCGACTGGTTGCGCTGTGCGCGCTCCTTGCGTTCGGCTCCGTGCTGGCCGGGTGCGCCAACGACGATGAGATCGAGGCCCCAACCATCACCCGACTCGTCCAGGAAGATGGTCGCTTCTCCCGGCTGGCAATCGCCCTGCAGGCAACAGGGCTGCAGGTGGCACTGCGGCAGTCGGGCCCGTTCACCCTTTTCGCGCCCACCGACCAGGCATTCGCCGGGCTCCCGTCCGGTACGTTCGAGCTGCTGCTGCAGAACCCTGCGGATCTGGGCCGCGTGCTGCAATACCACGTCGTGCCCACCCGCATCACGGAGGCGGAGCTGCGCGCCCTGGCAGATCAGAACGCGACGCTGAACACGCTGCAGGATGCCCGTTTAGATATCCGATCTGCCGACGGGGCGTTGGTCCTCAACCCGGGCGGTGAGCGCGCGTTCGTGGAAGGCGACCCACTTGTGGCAAGCAACGGGTTGGTCTACCCGATCAATATGGTGCTGGCGCCGCCGCTGGTCGGCAAAGACCTGGTGGATGCGCTACGCTTCGACCCGCAGTTCGCCCAATTGGTGCAACTGCTCGAAGCGGCCGCGCTGGATGAAATCCTGCGCCAGCCTGGGCCGTTCACCCTCTTCGCGCCCACGGATCAGGCATTCGCCCGGCTTCCTGCCAGCACACTCGATGCCCTGATCGCCGATCCCGCTCAGCTCGACCGTATCCTGCGCTTCCACGTGGTGCCAGGCCGGTTCACCACCGCCGACCTGCGCGGTTTGAGCAGCCTGAACACGCTGCTGGGGCCGCATTTTGCCATTACCAGCACCCAAATGGACACTCTGGTGATCGGCTCGGCGTTCGGGGAAGCCCTGCTGATTCGCCCGGACTTCGGCGTAGCCAACGGGATCATCCACACCATCGATAACGTGCTGTTCCCGCCGTCTGGGCCGTAGAAGCCACCTTCGCAGGGGGAGATGACCGCTTCGGCATCTCCCCCTGGTGCAAGCCGATATCAGTCCTCGAAGACGACCATCTGATGGCCGCGCACTTCCGGCACCACCACCTCCGCGTAGCCATCGCGATAGGTACACGCCACCTCGTCACCTGAAGGCGCCAGATAGACGCGGGCTGGCTCTTGCTCCCTCTTGAGCGCAACGCGAAGATGATAGAGCGGAATGACATCCTCGATGGTATCGAGGGTGTTGGCCCGGCGCTCGGGAATGTAGTGGAGAATATGGAGCACGCTCCGGCGCTGCTCCGGCTGCCGGTTGACGGTCAGGTGCGCGGTGGACGGCGCATCCGTCTTCACCAGCGGGTCCGGCAGCAGGCGGGCAAGCGCACTGAGCACCATCTGCTTATAGGCGCGCACCCCGTGGCGCTGATACATCGCGAAGATCGGATGCGCAAACTGGATGATGCGACCCCTCTGCACCACCGCCGGCGCTCCGCTGGGACGCTCGCACGGGGTGTGTGAGTGCGAGCAGAAGTGCTCCCAGGTGCGATTGAAGTAGGGGTTCCAGATATCGGCCAGAACCTCGGCATCCGCCGCGGGCTTGAGAAGGATGCCGCGGTCGTACATCACCTGCTCCGCGTCCCCGAGGGCCTCGGCGAGCGGATCGCGGGCAACGACGAAATCGGGCGAGAACTCCGCGGGCTCAATGAAACCCGCTGGCATCCCGGGGATCACGAAGCCGCGCTTGTCCGGGCCCATCCCCGATTCGTAGGAGGTGATCAGGCTGCCACCGCCGGCCAGGTACTCGGCCACCTTCCCGCGGATCTCCTCGGTCATCGGGATCTTATCCGGCAAGAGGATCACGCGGTAACGCGACCAGTCGTTCGCGGCATCGATCACATCGAACTGATGGTGGCCCTCGGTCAGCATGCGCTGGGCACCCGCCGCGGAAGTATCGACGCGTGCATCGGCGTTGCCAACCGCCTCCGGATTGAAGAGGCCGATCTCCACCTCGGGGACGACGTCGTCGCACCAGGGCTCCTTCGCCTCCACCTGGCGATAGACCGCGCCGATGAGGTCGTAGGTAGCCCGCGAGAGCTGCCCCGTGGGATGGAGCTGGTCGCCGACCGAGCATTTGGCGCCATAGGCGAGGGCGGTGAAGCAGTCATACTCCAGCGCCGGCAGGTTCTTATAGGAGGAGAAGTCGCCCCACGACTTATGGAACTTGCCGGTCATCGCCAGGTAATCGAAGCCAAGGGTGCGCGCGTAGCGCACGGTGAGGGGGAAGTGGAGGTAGCCCCACCCCCCACTCGGCAGTGATTCAAGCTCCAGGTGCGTGTAGGTGTCCAGGATCGGACGCCAATCTGGATAGATATGCCCCGAATTATAGAAGATGGAGCAATCAGCGCTGCGCTCACGAATCGCCGCCGTGAAACGCCGCTTAAAGCGATCGACCACGCGCTTGGCAAAACGCAGGCGGTCTGCCTCCTCCTCGGGGTTGAGGCCCTCTTGCCTCATGCTGTCCAAGCAGAAGGGGCAATGGCATTGGCCCTGACCAATGATATCGAAGAAGAACCCATCCACCGGTGCAAAGAGCTCCATCACTTCCAGGGTCTGCTCTAGCACGTAATCCAGGTAAGGCGAGTTGAAGCACAGCTTATGCCAGCCGGGCTGCAAAGGCGCGGCTCCGGTGCGCCGCCCGTTGCCGTCCACCTCGAGCCACTCCGGATGCCGGCGAGCCATGAACTCGTCGAAGCCGACGCTGATGTAGATCGGCACGCGGATGTCGCGCGCGTGGCAGGCGTCGATCTGCTCCTTGAGCAGATTCCGCTGCAAGTGGGGGTGGCGCGCCTCGAAGCGCGTCTCATGGTAGATCAGCCCGTGGTGGCATTTCGAGAAGGCCGTCACCGAGTTCACCCGGGCTCTGGCCAGCGTTTCGGCAAACTCCTCCGGATCAAACCGCGAGCCGATCCCGGGGATCTGCTCCGAGGTGTGGAAATCCAGGTGTATCTGTCGGAAGCGTAGCTTGAACATCGCATCCATCTCCCGCGTATCACAGCACATGCCGGGCGCTCTGGCAGCACATGGCATCGCGCCCCACCCGATAGGCGCCGGCGCAGGCCGGCGCCGGAAGAAGCGTTCGGCGACGGACTGGGCCCCTCCTGGCGTCCGGTCGCCCCGGCACGCGTCGGCTCAAGATGCCGCTGCCCTCAGAGGGCTGGCCCTCCGCTCGCACGCGCTTGCTTCCTGATACGATCCACTGGGAGGAATCGGCGGCCAAGATGCCGAACAGGAGTTCAGAAGCCTGAAAGCCCTTCTCCCCTGCCTTTGGGGGACCCTGTGAACCTGGAACACACTCAGATACGATGGAAATACTCTACCGGAGTCTGTTCGTCCTTGGCTACATCCTGTTGGTCCCCTCGCTGACACTCTTCTGGTACACGGGTGGGCGGCGTATGGAACGGTTGCAGAGCCGCAGCCTCGTCGTGATGGGGATCGGTATGGCGCTTATCCTTCTCTCCGCGCAGCCCTACCGATAGCCCTCCCACCGGCCACCGCGCCCTGCTATCCGATGCGCGGTTCCGGTTCTATCCCGTGATCTCGGACGCCCGGGAGGCTACGGGGGATCCTCGCCACGCGCGCGTCGCTTGGCGCGTAGCAGGCGCTCGGTCGGACGGACGTGTGCCTCGGCCTCGGGCACCGGCGGCTCTGGAGTCTGCCGGGCGGAGCGCGCCGGCTCGGATTCTACCGGGGGCGCCGTCTCCTGCTCAGCCCCACCCGATAGTACCCTTGGCGAAACCACTCTCGCCTCACCCTCCACCTGCGTCTTCCGCTGCGCCGTGGCCACACGAGATTTGCGTTCCAGGAGCCGGCCCATCGTCTCCGGGCGCTCGACAGCCTCTGGTTTCCGGCGCGCCACTCGGGAGCGCAGCCAGGGGGCACGAGTCCGCGCCCACGCGCGGATCTCCGCGGGCTCCATCTGCACCCGGCGCACCGCCACATCCAGAGGGAAGAGGAGTAGCGCCGCCAGCAACAGCGCCGGCCAGATCTCCACCGGCACTCGCGCCCGTCTGCGTTCCTTGGTAAAAACATCCGCGGGGTCGGAGAGGACGCGGCCACCGGTGCGCTCAGCCAGGCGGGTGAGCAGAAAGTGGTTCGTCTTCAGATCCTGGTACTCTGGTGGATAGGAGATTGCGAAGCCGGTGGTCTGCGAAGCGGTGCCGCTCTGATCAGAGCGGGTGATGTTCACCATGTAGGTGCCAATTGCGGTGGCATCAAACTCGCCCTCGTAGCGGCCCGGCCCGGATTGCGGCAGCACGAGCGACTGCGCGACCATATCGGGGCGAACGACGTTGGCGCGCACTTCGAGGAAGTTGGCGAACTCGCCCTTCTCATCCAGGGCATCGACGCGGATCCGCCCCCGGCCCCGCTCCACTTCCACGTGGGTCTGGAAGTGGGCGCGCGCACTCCGGCGAAGCGTCCAACGGATTGCCTGTCCCCAGAAACGCTGGTAGCCGGACCAGGTAAGCCAATGCGCCCCCCAGCGCGCCTTGCAGTCGGAGGTGAAGGCGATGGTACGGCCCAGGCCATAGCGCCAATAGGCAAAGAGCGGGTCGCCGCGCGGGCTCCGCATCGGCACCGCAGCCAGCGCCTTCGGCGAAGTGGCGACGTAGCCGAGCAGCGGCGGCCGGCTGGACCAATCGATGCCGCGCAGCACCTCCGCGCTGGAGTCCACCCTCGGAACGAATGGTTCCTCGACGATGAGCGACTTGGCGACGAGGAACGCCTCCTTGGTGAAGATCCGCGGGAGCATCCACGGGTCATCGGTGTAGTAAAAGCGCCCGCCGCCACCCCTGGCAAGTCCCTCGAGCAGCTGGAGATCCGCGTCCTGGCCGACAGCGACGGTGGAGAGCGTGACGCCAGCGGCGTTCAGCGCCTGGACGGCATGCTTGAAGTCGCCCGGGAGCGACATGCCGTCTGTAAGAACGATGCAGTGCTTCACACGGGCGTTGTTTTTCTTAAGCCACTCGTGGGCCATCATCAACGCCGGGTAGAGGCTGGTGCCCCCGTCGGCCACAATCGACGCAATCCGGTCCTGAATCGCCTTCTGATTTCGCACTCGTTGCAGCGAGACCACCTCTTTGGCCGCCTGGTCGAAGGCGATCACCCCAAAATCATCGTGCTCGTCCAGCACCTCGACGGTGGCGATCGCGGCCTCCTTGGCGAGATCCACTTTGGAAAAGCCCATCCCCCCGTCTGCCATGCTCCCGGATTTGTCGATGACGCAGACGACCGCAGTGCTCAGCCACTCCTGGGGCTTGATGATGTCCATGTCGACGGGGAGGAGCTCCTCGATTGGCGTGCGGTAGTAGCCACCCGCGCCAAAGCTCTCGTCGCCGCCAATCATGACGAAGCCTTGGCCCAGGTCGCGCACGTTGCTCTGGATCATCTTCATCTGCTCGGCAGAGACGTGGAGCGCGGAGACGTTGCTGAAAACAATACTATCGTAGCTCTGAAACTCCGCCAGGTTGCGCGGGATTCCGGTCGTGTTGACGACGTCGGCATCGATCTGCTGCGAGCGAAGGGCCGCTGCGAGGTACTTCTCTTGTCCGGGATCACCCTCGACATAGAGCACGCGCGGCCGGCCACGCACCAGCGAGAAGCCGAGCGCCCGGTTGTTCTCGGAGAGCGTATCGTCGCGTGGTTCCAGGCGCGCCTCATAGGTATGAAAGCCTGGTTTCTCGAGGTTCTGGACAAAGACAACAACGTTTTTGCCCGGCGAGAGGCTCACCTGCTGCGCCCCGATGTAGGCATGGTTGCGGAAGAGGCGCAGGGTTGCCTCCTGGGCTGTCTGAGAGGAGGCCACCACGCGCAGCTCAAACGGCTCGCCGATCTTCACCTCGTTTGGGAGCACCATCCGCTCCAACAGCGCCTCGGCGCCCCGTGTCTGCTCGATGGGCACTACATCGACCGGCACGCCCTGTGCCGCGGCGAGCGCCACCTCCTCAAGGGCGTTGCCAAGGTTCTCATTCCCATCAGAGAGGAGCACGATGCGCCGGGCATATCGGTCCGGGAACGCGGCGAGGGCCAGGCGCAGGGCGCGCGCAAGGTCCGTATAGGTGGTGACAGGCGTGCTCGCCGTCTGATTCAGGGAGAGCGCATCAGCCAGCGGGGCTTCGATGAGGGCATCCGCGCCAAAGAGAATAACGCCCGCCTGGTCTCCGGGACGCATCTTCTTGGCGGCGGCAGTTACCTGGTCGAGAGCATGTCGGCGGTGCTCGGGCCCCATGCTATCGGAGTGATCCACAAGGAACCAGACGGCCTGAGCGTCGCTCCAGTGGACGAGGGTGGTGCCGGCAAGGGCGAGGATGAGAAGCATGGTGCCGGCCAGGCGCACGCCCAGGGCAACCCGCCAGCGCCAGGGGTCCAGGCCGGCGAGTGACCGGCGGTGTACGCCCACCAGCCAGGCAGCCAGAGGGGGCAGCAACAGTAACCAGGGCCAATGCTGAAATGTGATCGGCACGACGCATCGCTCCCGGCGCGCCGGCCGCCGCGGCGACGGGTGTCTGGAGAGCCGCCCAATGGTGAGCACGGCCGACACCCCATTATACCACGGCACAGCCGCGAGGAAAAGCAAAGCCATCGCCCTGCTCTCTCTGCATGTGGGGAAGGGCGGGCACGATTCCGGCGAAATATCCGACCGTTCGGGCGACGCGCCGCGACAAAAAAGATCGCTTTCACCCTCAAAAACTCTCTTGGCCGGCGTTCTGTGAAGCGGTATAATATAACGGACCGGTTGTACTGCGAGAGGGGTGGCAGGCGGTATCCGCCGCCTACTGGCCTTGCTGGCACTGGCCAATTGACGGGGGATACGCTGGGTGCTGCCGCAGATCGCGCTACCAGATCTCTTCAGCGAGTTAGTTGCTCTATTGGTGGTGTCCGCTGCTGCGGGCGCGGCCGCCATTCGCCTGCGCCAACCGGTACTCGTCGGCTTCATCATCGCGGGCATCATCGTCGGCCCCAGCGGTCTGAATTGGGTTCGCGCCGCCGATCAGATCCACGTCATGGCGGAGATGGGCCTCACGCTGCTCCTCTTCGTCGTCGGACTAAAGCTAGACCCACGCCTGATCCGCAGCATGGGCTCGGTGGCGCTCACTGCGGGGGGCTGGCAGGTAGTCCTCACGGCCCTGGCAAGCCTGGGGCTTTCGCTGGTCCTCGGAATCGCATCGCCCTCCGCGCTCTACGCCGCGCTGGCACTCACCCTCTCGAGCACCATCATCATCATCAAGCTGCTCTCCGACAAGCGCGAGATGGATTCGCTGCACGGGCGGATCACCCTCGGGATCCTGATCGTGCAGGACGTCGTCGTGATTCTGGCGATGATTGGGCTCTCCGCCTCGGTGGGAGGCGCGTCCGACCATCCCATGATGCAGGTGCTGGGGCTCCTGGCTCGAGGCGCGGCGCTGCTGGCGGGCATCGCGCTCATGGTCCTGATCGTTTTCCCGCGCGTGCTCCCTCTACTCGCCCGCTCCACCGAGCTGCTGGTGCTTGCCGGCATCGTTTGGGCGCTCCTGCTGGCCGCCCTCGCCGGGCACCTCGGGTTCAGCATCGAGGTGGGCGCGTTCCTGGCCGGCGTCGCCCTGGCATCCACAGAGTACCGCGAGAGCATGGCCGCCCGGCTGATCTCGGTGCGCGATTTCCTCCTCCTCTTCTTCTTCGTGGAGCTGGGGAGCAGCGTGGACCTCAAGGTGCTGGGCGCGCAGGTGCTGCCGGCCATTCCACTCTCGCTCTTCGTGCTCGTTGGCAAGCCGCTGCTCGTGATGCTCATCATGCGGGTGATGGGCTACCGCGCCCGCACCGGCTTTATGACCGGCCTGGCGGTCTCTCAGATCAGCGAGTTCTCGCTGATCCTGGTCGCGATGGGCGCCAAGGCAGGGCACATCACGGCGGACGCCGTCGGCATGGTGACGGTGGTAGCGCTGATCACCATCAGCATCTCGAGCTACCTGATCCTGTACTCCCACGAGCTTTACGAGTGCTTGAGTCCCCATCTACACCTCTTCGAGCGCAAGACCGCTCATCGCGAGGATGGCGGCGTGCCCATGGAGCTGCATGGCCCGCCGGTGGATGTGGTGGTGTTTGGCCTCGGACGCTATGGAACCGGCATTGTCGACCACCTCGAGGCGCGGGGCAGAACCGTGCTCGGTGTGGATTTCGACCCCCAGGTGGTGAAGGAGTGGAACGCTCGTGGCCGGCTTGCGGTGTATGGCGACGGGGAGGATCCAGAGTTTGCCACCATGCTACCGCTCTCTAGCGCCCGTTGGGTGGTCAGTTCCGTACGCGATCCGCGCGTGAACCGTTACATTGTGCATGCGCTGCGACACGCGGGTTTTTCCGGCAACATCGCGGTTGCCGCAGACCAGCGCGACACAATAGAGTTCGGAGACGATGACTCGTCGCGGATCGTTCTTGCACCCTTCGAGGATGCCGCCAAGCAGGCTGTCGATCTACTCATGGAAGCAGAGGAGAGAATAGCGAGGGAGGCGATGCAAAAACTGATTCATGCCATCTCCGAGCATTACATCATCTGCGGCTTTGGACGCATGGGCCAACAGATCTGCAAGGATCTGGCGCGCCAGGGAGTGGCGCACGTGGTGGTGGAGGATAACCCGGAGCAGCTCCCCCGCCTGCGCGAGAAGGCCATTCCGCACGTGGAGGGGAAGGCCACCGACGATGAAACCCTTCTCGCCGCCGGGATCCAGCGCGCGAAGGGCCTGATCGCCGTGGCCGCCTCCGATCAGGAGAACGTCTTCATCGTGCTCACCGCCCGAGGCCTCAACCCGGATCTCTTCATCGTCGCGCGATCCATCCTGGAAGAGAACGAGGTCAAGCTGCGACGCGCGGGCGCGGATCGTGTCATCTCGCCCTACATCCTCGGCGGGCGGCGCATCGCCGCGGTGATTACCCGGCGCGGCGTCATGGATTTTCTCGATCTGGTGCTACACGGCGACGAGGTGGAGACGGACATTGCCCACCTGGTGGTGCCCCAGGGCTCCCCACGAGCAAACACCGCCCTCGCCGAGCTGGAGCTATGGCGGCAATGTGGCGTCACCGTGCTCGCAACGCAGGATCCAGGGTGTCCCCTGGTCGCCAATCCAAGCCCAGACACCCTCTTGAGAGAGGGCACCGAGCTGATCGCGATGGGCACACCCGCCCAGCTCCACCGCGCACAGCGAATCCTCTCCGGTGCGCTCTAGCCCGAAGTATTCACCAGAATACTTCAAGAGAAGTCTCTTGTCTGGTGACACACCGTTGCCGCCACAAGCGCCCGGAGGCAGAGTGTTTTCGGGGCTGTGCCCACGAACCCGCGCTACGCTTGGCAGGGAGACTTCTTTTCATTATTCTGATGAATAATGCGGGCTAGGCGCATTGCGCGACTCACTCCGCCACATCGTACACGGGAGCGAGGACGGAACGGATGCTGTCCAGGGCCTCGGTCTTGCCCATCATGAGCAGCCTATCGCCGGCGTTGATCAGGGTGGAGCCGGCTGGCACCACCATCTCCTCGCCTCTGCGCACCAGGACGATGTAGACACCGCGTGGAAGTCCCAGTTCAACAATGGGTCGCCCCGCGAAGGGGGAACCGGGCGGCACCGCAATCTCCACCAGGGATCCGGAGATTCCTTCGGCAGCAGGCGTGGATGGCAGCTCGCGGGCAATCTGCGCCGGCGGCCTATCCACCCGAAGCCTGCGGGCGAGCCAAGGCAGCGAGGGCCCCTGAATCAGGACCGAGGTAAACACCACGAAGAAGACGACGTGGAACATCGCATCGGCGTTCGGGAAGTTGGCCAGCAGGGGGTAGGTCGCCAGGATAATCGGCACTGCGCCACGCAATCCCACCCATGAGATCATCATCTTCTCGCTGCGCGGGAACTTGAAAGGGATCAGGCTCAGGAAGACAGCGACCGGCCGGGCAACGAACATGAGAAAGAGCGAAGCGCCCAGCGCGATCCCCGCCAGGGGGAGGAGACGCGACGGGTAGACAAGCAGTCCCAGCGTGAGGAACATGACGATCTGCATCAGCCACGCCAGGCCATCGTGGAAGCTCGTCAGACTGTTCTTGTGCAGGAAGGTGCTGTTGCCCATGACCAGGCCAGCAATGTAGACAGCAAGGATTCCGCTTCCCCCGGTCAGCGATGTGAGCGCATACACCAAGAGGATCAGAGTGGTGCTGAGAACCGGATAGAGGCCATCGTACTCCAGATTGATCCGGTTGATGATCCAAACGATAGCCCGGCCGGAGAGATAGCCCAGCAGCGACCCCAGAATCATCTGTTGGACGAAGAAGGGAACGAGGCCGAGCGGTGAAGTATCGGGAGCCGTGAGCAGGCGAATCATGCTCACCGTGAGGAGCACCGCCATGGGGTCGTTGCTGCCGGACTCGAACTCGAGCAACGTCTCCAAGTGCTCCTTCAGATGGACGTTGCGCGAGCGCATCACGGCGAAGACGGCCGCGGCGTCCGTCGAGGAGACAATCGCACCGAGTGTGAACGCCTCGATGGGGGTCAGGCCGAGGAACGCGACCGCGAACCCACCCAAGAGCACCGCGGTAATCAGGACTCCGAGCGTGGCAAGCAGAAATGACGGCCACAACACCGTGTGCACACGCCTCCACTCGGTGCTCAATCCACCTGCGAAGAGGATGAAGATCAATGCCACGACGCCCAGCCCCTGAGAGAGACGGGCATCATCAAAGGCGATCCCCCCGGGCCCCTCACACCCCGCGAGCATGCCAATCATCAAGAAGATCAAGAGGGCAGGCACGCCGAGTATGCTCGATCCCTTGCTCGCAACAACGCTCAGGAGAAGGAGGCCCCCCACGCCAACCAGGATGTACTCTACCGTCATAACGATTGTCTATTCCCCTTCTTGGCTAATCACGCAATCAGCAGTACAACCTCGCACGCAGACTCTGAGAACGAGACAAAACGGTCCCTTCAATAGTGAGCGTTGCCTAGAGGGAGTCGCTGGCCCGCGGATCGCCGGGCCAGATGGCGTGCCCCGCGGAACAGTGGCGGATCCCCGCCGCCAAAAACGGATAGCTCTGCAAAAAAAACTTACCGCGACGTCGGAGTGTTCTACGCGAGAGACATTTCTCTCTTACAACCAGGTATACCCAATTTGAGAAGGTACGGCCGCATCAGCAACCCAGCCGTTTCTCCCAAGGAGGGAGTGCCTGAATGCACCACACTATTATACCAGTTATTAAGGAGGGGGAAAAGGCCAAGAGGGCGGTGGGGCGGTCTGCGGCAGATAGAGCCTCCCTCGGCCGCATTCCACGTGGGCCGGCATAGCACCACCTGTCCCCTGGAGCGCATGCCTCTGTCGGGCGATGATCTGCCCCGGTAGTGATCGTCCAGCTCGCAGAAATAGGCGCTTCAGCGCCAGAAAAGCACGCACAGGTTGCGGTGGCGCTCCGGGTGCAGACGCTCGCTTCGGGATCCGCGCGTGATGCGTGCCCTGGCTCTCCTCATGCTCCCAGGGCGGGGAAACAGGTGAAGCGCTCTTCCGCGATCTCGTAGTAGGGCACGACCCTGTGCCGCGGGTACCCCTTCACGGTGAAGTGGCCCGGCTGCCCCGGCACCGGCTCCAGCCACTCCTCTGGCTTCTCAGGATCCACCTTCAGAGAGGTGAACCGGCCCCTCCAGTTGAACGGACCCACGATGCCCAGCAGCACCGGCCCATACTCCAGGGCGTAGCGGTTCCGTCCCGGGACCTGGTCGAGCCCGGTGTAGCGGGTGACGCGAATCCCCAGCGGCAGGGTGAAAGAGACGGTATCGCCGTCGCGCCATTCGCGCGTCAGCGTGCAGTAGGTGCCCGGCTGGCCAACCGCAACCTGCTGGGAGTTGACGGCGATCCCCACTTCTCCGGTGGCCCAGGCGGGAATGCGCAGGTAAAGCGTGAACGTTGTGGGCGAGGCCACGCCCACACGGATGGCGACGGACCCCCCGAGAGGCTGGTCGGTCTCGGTTGCGAGCGTGACGGGGGCGCCGCCGCAGGTGCAGCGGAGCTCAGAGGATGCGTAGAGATCTACGTAAACCCCATCGGGGGCGAGTGAATAGAGGAACTCTGGCAGCGACCCGAGGATGCGCGTGCCCAGGCCAGCGCAGCAAGAGACGGGCGTCGAGCGGTCATCATCCTTCTGGATATCCAGGTAGGCGTGATAACGGATATGCTCCGTGCCGGCCTGGTTGGCGATGATGATGTTATAGAGTGTCTTCTCGATCTCCCCCACGTAGCTCTCCACGTCGGGGTAGAGGCGGTGATAACGCTGGTTCAGATAGAGCCAGTGCGCGCTGCAGCAGAGCTCGTTGTACTTGTGGATGGGATCCAGCCAGAGGCACCCGGGGGTGATCTCCGTGTACTCGATGGCGACGATGCCGCCGCCCACGTGTTGCCACTTCTCCTGGAACATGCGGTAGGCACTGTTGACCGCGTTGAGATAGAGCGGCTTGCCCGTGGCGATGTAGAGATCCAGGTAGGCGGTGATCGCCTCCAGCTCCGTACCGTGGGGGGTGGGCCGCCGGTAGATGGCGCCGTGATCGTTGCGGATCAGCTGCGCCAGCCACCAGTTCTCCTGGTAGCACTCTACGGTCACATCCAGGTCCTCGGGAAGGCCTACCTCGGAGAAGTAGACAGTGGTGTTGGCGATGACCCCCTGGAAGCCGAGGAGCAGCTCCTTGGCGAGGAAGCGCTCATCACAGCGGTTGAACCACGACTGCATGTCGCGCATCAGCCCCAGGGCCTTGGGGTTGCCTGACAGGTGTGCCGCGGTGAGCCCGTAGTTGAGCCAGACACGCACGTAGTTGGGGTACTCCTTCGTGCCAAACTCGGCCTTGGGGATCGGCTCGAAAAAGCCATCGGGCTCCCGGGCGGTGTCGATGGTATCGACGATCTCGTTCACGCGCGCGCGCAGCTCGGCGTCTTCCTGCCAGCGCAAGGAGTTGCCCGCGCCCATGAGGAAGAGGCCCGCGGTCTGGCCCTTGATGTTGTCCTCGAAGTGGCCTCGATAGGGCTGGCCAGGCGCCGGCAGGCCGGCCTTCACCCGGAACCAGTAGAGAATCGCATCCTGCGAGAGGCTTTTCAAGAAGCCGATGTTGTTCTCGAATGCCGTCCGGAAGAGCCCATCGGTGAGTCGGACGCCCGTGACGGGAGTGCGGACTAACTCGGGAATCACAGTGCGACCCATAAGCCGTGCCTCCGTCTCGCTCGTGACGATACACTACGAGCATTCGCCTGGCAAAGAGAGGGGCGCTATCCGGCTACGCGCCTGAGCACCGCCGGTATGCCGGGGGCATTATAGCACAGGGGTGTATGGGCGTCAAACACCACGATCCAAAGGCGGGGGGGCGCCTGAGCAGCGGAGTCACCTCGCCTGCCCGCGCCCCGGGCCCGTGCGGGCCCGGGGCGGGACGCGAGTGCTATTCGACCACGATCTGATCGTGGTATTCCTGGAGCGACTTGACGCTCCCGACACCGCGGCGCGCGGCGGCGATGCCTTCGGCAGCGGCCACAGCGGCCGCAGGAGTGGTGATGTAGGCGATCTTGCCCTTGACGGCTGCTTTGCGGATGTAGCTGTCGTCCGTCACGGCCTCCTTGCCCGCCGGGGTGTTGATCACCAGGTGGATCTCCCCGTTCTGGAGCAGGTCGAGCAGATTCGGCCGGCCTTCATACAGCTTTTTCACCGGCCGGGCCGGCACGCCATGCTCGTTCAGGAAGCGACAGGTGCCATCCGTCGCCAGGAGCGTGAAGCCCATCTCCGCCAGCTTCTGCGCCGCCGGCAGCACCGCCTGCTTATCGCGCGAGGCCACCGTGATCAGCACCGTGCCTTCGAGGGGCAGCGCCGTGCCAGCGGCCACCTGCGACTTGTAGAACGCCAGGCCGAAGTTGTCGGCCAGGCCAAGCACCTCGCCGGTGGAGCGCATCTCGGGCCCGAGGAGCGGGTCGACCTCCGGGAACATGTTGAAGGGGAAGACCGACTCCTTCACCCCGAAGTGCGGGTACTTGCGCGTGCGGAGATCCAGATCGCGCAAGGTCGCGCCCATCATCAGCTGGGTGGCGATCCGCGCCATTGAGACGCCGGTCACCTTGGAGACAAGCGGCACCGTGCGCGAGGCGCGCGGGTTGGCCTCCAAGATGTAGACCGTGTCGTTGGCGATGGCATACTGAATGTTCATCAGGCCGACCACCTTGAGCTCCGTCGCGATGCGCTTGGTGTATTCGACGATGGTGCTCAGGTGCTTCTCCGGGATCGTCGTCGGCGGGATGACGCACGCGCTATCGCCGGAGTGAATCCCCGCGAGCTCGATGTGCTCCATGATCGAGGGCACGAAGGCATCGGTGCCGTCAGCGACGGCGTCGGCCTCTGCCTCGACCGCGTTCTCCAGGAACTTGTCGATGAGCATCGGACGATCCGGGGTCACCTCGACAGCGGCGGTGACGTATTTGCGCAGCATCTCCTCATCGTAAACGATCTCCATGCCGCGCCCGCCGAGGACGTAGGAGGGCCGGACCATCAGCGGGTAGCCGATAGTTCGGGCGACTTCCAGCGCCTCTTCCAGCGAGGTGGCGGTGCCGCTTTCCGGCTGGGGGATCCCCAGGCGGCGCATCACGGCGGCGAACCGCTTCCTATCCTCCGCCAGGTCGATGCTCTCCGGCGAGGTGCCGAGAATCTTCACGCCGTTGGCCGCCAGCTCCTGGGCCAGGTTCAGCGGCGTCTGGCCGCCAAACTGGACGATGACGCCCTCCGGCTTCTCCTTCTCGTAGATGCTCAGCACATCTTCGACGGTGAGAGGCTCGAAGTAGAGCTTGTTGGACGTGTCGTAGTCCGTAGAGACCGTTTCCGGATTGCAGTTGACCATGATCGACTCGTAGCCCAGGTCACGCAG
>Ga0116169_1001809_pt1 | contig 16648 bp, 15 predicted proteins | sample AD_UKC130_MetaG_FD_89796 | JGI IMG/M metagenome (GOLD analysis project Ga0116169, IMG submission 89796) | Active sludge microbial communities of municipal wastewater-treating anaerobic digesters from Canada - AD_UKC130_MetaG | ecosystem: Engineered > Bioreactor > Anaerobic > Digestate | place...
CAAAGACACCTACGGCACTTTGCTGGCGGCAGGGGCCACCAGTATCTTCTTTTTCCACCTGATCATCAATGTGGGCATGGCCCTAGGCATGATGCCCGTAACCGGGCTCCCGCTGCCCTTTATCACCGCTGGAGGCAGTACCATGATCATCAGCCTGATCGCTGTGGGCATCATCCTCAATGTGGGCTTAAGGCGCAGCAAGATCATGTTTTAGCTCCAGGGCCAAAAGGAGCAGGGGCGTGGAGCCGAAGCTGATGCAGGTGGCTGCAGCCACAACCCCCGAATCATTGAAAAAGAGAGCAGCAATTGCCCCGATGACCACCCCGCCGATTCCTTTTACCGCGTGGGGGTGGTTTTTTCTTACCCAGGAAATGAAGCGGGAAGGCCAGATGAAGCTGGCGGCCATGGCCACCAGGGTGACGATGAGGGCTTTGCTCCAGATACTGACCCGCAGGAGCCTCAAGTTCATCTCCAGTTTGCGGCGGATGATGGGCACCACTGCCCCCACCCCGTCCCGGCGCAGCAGTTCAGCAGTCTGGCCAAAGTGGGACTGGACTGCTGGGGAGTTGGCTCCATCCAGCACCGTGAACACCCCCAGCACGACTGCTGCGCACACCAGTACCACAACCACTTCCAGCCAACCCACGCGGCGCCTGGTGAAGGCCAACCACACAGCGGCAAAACCGCACACTGAACTCACTGCCCCCCCCGCGTTGGTACCCAAGGCGGGAGCACCTATGAGCACAATCACCCCTGCGAAAAGGAGCAAAGCTGCCCACCTCCACCTGGCGGAGGCGGTCCTGCAGCCCACCAAGGCTGCCCAGGCCATGATGGCTGAACCCACCAAAACGCCCATGAATTCATTGCCGATGCCATAAAACCGAGCACCGCCCATGGGATCATAACCCAAGGGTGAATAGCGCATCAGGCAGCTGCCGCGGAGAATATCAACGCTCAGCGCGGCCGCGGTAAGCAGGGAAACCACCCCAGACCAGAAGAGGGGGCGCGGGTGCTTCCAGCTCAGCAGAGCAACACCCACCACCATCCCTCCGCCCAAAAAGGGGCTCAGATCCCACACCAACAGACCTAAAGGCACCGTTAACAGGGCCAAAAGCGCAGTCTGCAGCAGGCGCACGGGCCAAGGGGGAAGCTTGGCCTGGAGCATGAGCACAACCAGCACCGCGGCGTAGAGCACGATCTGGGAGAGCACCACCATGCGCAGAATAGGGCTGCGCCAGCGGGCAAGCAGTTCTAGTTTCCCCACCAGTTCCCCAAGCCGCCTGGGGGCATCGTCCACCTCCACCACCCGCGCCGCCCGTCCGATGAAGGGCTGGTTGTGGGTGAGGCCCAAAAGCTCTAGGATGGTTGGGGCCACATCCATATTGGTGATGATCCCCGGCCAGCGCGTGGTGGGGGAATCCAATAGTCCCCCTTTCCAACCCAGACAGAGTACTGGAGTGAGCCACCTACCCCCTGCGGCCGCGCTTTCCCCGGGATGGGGACTGATCAGGAAGATCACCGTGCCCTCGGGGCGCCTTTCGGCTAGCTCCTGAACAAACCGCCCTGCCTCCGCCGCCATAATCGTGCGTACCACTTCCCTTTGGCCAGGGAGCAAAAACTGCTGGTAACGGTCGAAACGGAAGGGATCGCCCAAGTCGACCACAACAACTTCTTCCTGGGCAGCTAATACTTCTTGGGCCAGCTTGGCATAATCGGTGCGCAGGCCGAAGGGATAACGGGGATCAGCCGCCGTGAACTGGGCATTAAGCTCGCCCCTGTCGATGCGGCCGAAACGGTCCATGGCCACCAGCGCGGCCCAGTGGTAGTCCGCCTCTGCACGGCTGTTTCCCAAGACCTGCACTCCGGCCCCTGCCTCCAGGAGGGCTGTGCCCAGGGCCCCGGGCTCCACCGTGTAGTTCACCGTTTGGGCCTGGTGGATTAGGGCGATATTGGGCTGCACGTACTCACCGGGATCCAAGCCGGTATGGAGCCTGTAGAGGTATTCCGCCGCTTCCCGGGGCACGAAGTTCGCCGCTCCGCTCAAGCCCACCGCCCTGGCCCCGGCGCCGATACTCAGGTAAGCACCGGTCAGGGGGTCGCCGCCTCCAGCGCGGGTGTTGAGCAGGCCCCAGGCCGCAGGGCCTTGGAACTGGAGCATGCGGGCATCATCCCAGGTCAGACCGTGCCAGAGCACCAGCACCACCTGCCTCGCTCCCGCCTGCTCTGCACAGGCAGCGGGAAAGTAACAGAGCAGCAAGGCTAAGGCCAGTGCGCACAGCCGCGCCTTGGCTTGGCCCCTCATGTGATCATGCCTTCATAGAGCGCCCTGGTGCTTTTCACCATGCGCTCCGCGCCAAAGAAGGTCTCCACCCGCTCCCGGTTGAACGCCCCCATGGCTTTGGCCTTGGCCGGGTCTTTCAGAATGTGCAGCAGCGCAGCAGCCCAATCGGGGGCACTAGCTGGGGGAACTAGCAGGCCCCCCTTCCCGGGCACCACAGCCTCCCGCAGCGCAGGCAGATCGGAAACCACAACAGGCAGCCTGCTGGCCATGGCTTCCAGGACACTCAAATTGAATCCCTCACCCATGGTGGGCAGGGCAAAACAGTCCCATCCCGCCATGAGACTAGGTACATCATCCCTCCAGCCCACAAAATGGGCGCGGCCCTGCAGCCCCAAGCGCTCCGCATACGCCTTCAGCCGCTCCCGTTCCGGGCCATCACCCACCACAACCAGGTGCAGTCCGGGCAGGATTTTCGCCACCAAAGAGGCAGCCTCCAGCAGCGTACCCACACCCTTCCCAGGGATCAAACGGGCCACGGTGCCCACCACCTGGTCTTCTGGGGATAGATTCAAGGCCCGGCGGGCCTGTTCCCGGGGGAAACCACCAAACTCGCTGGAGGAGATGCCGTTGTAGATGGTGAGCACCTTGCTCTCGGGTACATAGCGGATTAACTGTGCCCGCACGGCATCGGAGACGCTGATAATGGTGGCCATCCCGCTAAACAGCCAGCGCTGAACCCAAGTGGAAGCCCAGCCCATAAACGGCGAAGGACTCTGGGGCAGGCTGTTGTGGGCCGTGAACAGGAAGTGGGGGTGCCTTTTGGGAGCTAAGGCCGCGGCGGTAATCAAGGCCGCCTTGAGGCCATGGGCATGGACGATCTGGGGGCTCTCCTGTTTCAAAATGCGCTTCAGCCTGCGTACAGCAGCCAGGTCCTGCTGGGGCCGAAAGCCATCCACAATCTCCACGTCCAGGAAGCGCTGTACAGGCAGCAGTTCGCGCAGAGCCGGCGGAGCCGCCACCGTTATCTCAAAATCTCCAAGCCCTGTCAAAAGATGGCGTAGATGGTGCAGCATGCCCCCTTCTGCGGGTCTAACCACCCACACAACCTTCATGTACTCTTCCCCCCTGCTGTTCTCTCACTTATTGTGAACAAAACTAATCATTCAATACGGGGAATACTGTGGGGGAAAGGAGAGATTCTGTGAATCGCAAGCTTTTGGCCGCGGCAGTGGTGCTGGGCTTGGCCCTGCTAGCGGCAACGTTCCGTTTCGCAAGCCAACGGCCGCAGCCGACTCCGGGGCGGGAGATCCTCTTCCTCCAAGAGGAAGCTCCCACTCCCCTGTCCGTCACCAAACGGCCCTTAGCTGAGCTGCAGGATCGGCTTGATGCCCTCTCCCAGGCGGCCCTGGAAGGCAGCTGGCCCCAGGCCCTGCGCCTTCAGCAGCAGCTGCAGGAGCTGTGGGAACGGCTCAGGACCCAAGGCCAGGGTAGGTTGGAAATGGAAAGGCGCATCGACGAGCTGCTCCAGGCCCTGCAGCAGGCGGTGTTGAGCCAGGATGGGCGGGGCGTGCTGCAAACTGCCCAAGAACTTACGGGGTTAATCGGCCGCCTGGGAGCCTAAGGGTGAACTCTGCTCCTGTCTAGGATCCAGGGCATCTCGAAGGCCGTCACCTACGAAGTTGATGCTGAGCACCACCCCAAACACGGCCAAGCCTGGAGGAATCCACATCCACGGCATCCGGGACAGAATGTGCAAAGGGCGCGCCCGGTTAAGCATGTTGCCCCAAGAAGGGGCAGGGGGCGGAACCCCCAGGCCTAAGAAGCTCAGCCCCGCTTCCGACAAGATGGCCGCGGCCACCTCTAAGGTTGCCGACACCAACAGGGGCGAGAAAGCATTGGGCAGGATATGCCGGAACATGATGCGCGCTGGACGGGCCCCCAGGGCAGTGGCCGCGGCCACAAAATCGGTGGTCTTGAACTTCAGGAACTCTGCCCGCAGCAGCCGCGCCGGGCCGGGCCAGCTCAGAATACCTAGGATAATCATGGTGTTGTAAATGGAGGGCCCAAAAATGGCAGAAATGGTAATGGCGAGGATCAAAAAGGGGAAGCTGTAGAACACATCGGCCAAGCGCATAATCACCGTGTCCACAACTCCACCGCAGAAACCCGCTAGGGCGCCGAGGAAAACGCCGATGGTCAAAGAGATGCCCGCGGACACCAGTCCCACGGCAAGGGAAATGCGGCCGCCGTAAAGGGTGCGGGAGAGGATATCCCGTCCCATGTCATCTGTGCCCAGGGGATGCTCCCTGCTGGGCGGCTGGTTGCGCTGGCGCAGGTCCGCCCGGTTGGGATCGTCGGGTGCCAGCTGGGGCGCAAACAGCGCAGATAAGACAAACCACACCAAGACAATCAGGCCGGCCAGGGCCAGCTTATTGCGGCAGAACCGCCGCCAAAACTTACCCATCACTTCCACCTCACTCATACCTGATACGGGGATCGGCCAGGGCGTAGGATACGTCGGCAATCAGGCTGCCCAGAAAAATGAGCACGGCAAACATGAGGTTAATACCCATGATCACCGGATAGTTGCGTTCATTGACGGCCTGAACAGCCAAGGACCCCAGGCCGGGCCAGGCGAAGATGTTCTCCACAATCACGGCACCAGAAAAGATGGAAGGAATGGTAAAGCCCATGAGGGTCAAAATGGGCAGGAGGGCGTTGCGCAGCGCGTGCTTGTACACCACCAGGTTGTCCGAAAGCCCTTTGGCCCGGGCAGTGCGCAGAAAGTCCTGCCCCAGTACTTCCAGTAGGCTCGAGCGCATATACCGGGCGATGCCCGCGATGTTCCCCAACCCCAGGGTCAGGCTGGGCAGGAGCAGGTACTGCACATAACCTAAAAAGGTGCGCGGTTCGCCGGCCAGGAAGAACCCCCCTGCGGGCAAGACGTTCAGCTTGGCCGCGAAAACGTAGAGCAGTAAGAGCCCAATGAAAAAACTAGGGGCCGAAATACCCACAAAGGCCAAAAACGTAATCATGTAGTCCAGAAAGGAATACTGACGGCGGGCCGAGAGGATACCAGCGGGAATGCCCACCCCCCAACCGAGCAGGATTGAACAAAGGGAAAGCAGGATGGTCGCGGGCATGCGCTCTAGGATCAGCTCGGCCACAGGCCGGCGCGAAGAATCAAAGGAGCGGCCCAAATCCCCCCGCAGCACCCTGCCCAGCCATTTCACGTACTGCACAGGAAAGGGTTCGGTAATGCCCAACTGTTCAGCGCGCCTGGCGATGGTCTCTTCATCGATATTGGGCAGACCCCGCAGATGGGTCACGGGACTGCCCGGGGCTATGGTAATCACGAAGTAGAGCACGAAGGTAAAGCCTAAGAGCACCGGTATTCCCTGCAGGAAGATCCGTCTTACAATGTAGCGCCACAAATGGATCACCTCATGTCTTAATGGGGGCCGCAGCCCTGCCAGGGCTGCGGCGCAAATGTCTACTGGGCCAGCCAGATCTGGGCCAGTTTCTCCAGACTTACCAGGGGTCCCAGGGGACCCGGCTCAGTATCGATGCCCTGCACCCGCTCGCTCACGGCGGCAATAGTTACACCGTAGCTGAGGAACATGGTGGGCAGTTCGTAGTTGATCAGCTGCTGCCATTGGGCATAGATCTCCTTGCGCTTTTCCGGATCGGTCTCCCTGCGGCCGAGCTCCAAGAGCTCATCTGAGCGCTGGTTGTAAAAGCCAGGGTCGTTCCAGGGGGATGTAGAGTGCCAAATTCCGTAGGGATCCGGATCCACCGAGAGGCTCCAGCCCATGGTGAAGGTGTCAAACTGTCGGGCGTCCACCCGATCCACTGCCGCGCTGAACTCCATAAAGACCAAGTTCACCTTTATCCCCAATTCTGCCATGTTCTGCTGGAAGAGCAGGGCCATCTGTTCATTTACCCGTGTGCCTTCAGGCACCAAAAACTCAAACTCCAAACGCATGCCCTCTTTTTCCAAAATGCCGTCTGGGCCTGGTTTCCACCCCGCCTCGGCCAGCATCTGCGCTGCCAGTTGAGGATTGTAGGGATACTCGTTAATTCCCTCGGTCGTAAAGGCCCAGGAAGCAGTGGGGATGGGAGCATTGGCCACAATGCCAAATCCTTCCCGGAGCACTTGCACGTAGGTCTCCCGATCAAAACCGTAGGTGATGGCTTGGCGGACTACCGGATCGGCGAACCTGGGCTGACGCATATTAAAGCAGATATAGTTGTAGCTCAGGGCCTCGTATACGTACACATCCACGCCTGGAATGCTCTGCACCTCCAGGTACTGCTCGGGAGAGATCTCCGCATAATCTACCCTGCCCTGCTGGATGTAGATGGGCAGGGCGTCCTCGGCAACGCGCTGGAACACGAGGGTGTCGATCAGGGGACGTCCGAGGAAATAATCCTCGTTGGCCTCCAACAGCACATGCTGGTCGGTGAGGAACTCTACGAACTTGAAGGGGCCGGAGCCGATGGGATGTTGGTTAAAGTCGGCTTGCTCCAGCTCGCCCACGGGAATGTGGGCCAGCAGGTGGCTGGGCAGAATGCCGTAAGTAAACTGGGACAAGAGGGGGGCAAAGGGCTCGGAGGTGGTGAATTTGATGGTGTAGTCATCCAGCACCTCGATTCCCGGCACCTCCTGGCTTAGCCCGTTATGGTAATCCTCGGCACCCACGAGCACACTGAAATCGCCGTAGCGCACGCCCGTGTATTCCGGATGGAGGATGGTTTTGTAGGTGTACTCCACGTCTTTGGAGGTCAGTTCTACCCCGTCATGGAACTTGATTCCTTCATGCAGGTGGAAAGTAATCGACAGGCCATCTTCCGAGATGGTCCAGTCCTTGGCGATTTTCGGTTTGGGCTCCAACTGCTCATCGATGTAGATCAGGCCGTCGAACACGACAGAGGTGATATAAGAGTCGTACACTTCGGTATGGAGAATGGGGTTAAACATGCCCCGGGGGTTGGTGGTGAGCGCGTAGCGGAAAGTGCCGCCCGGCACAGGATCCTGGGCAAAGGCAGCCGCGCTGCACAAGAGTGCCAGAGTAACCACGAACAGCATTAACTTCTTCACAGACATAACCTCCTCATAGATTATCGCCGGTTTCGGAAAAACCTCTGCTAGCAGAACTATGAGGATCATTCTGCATGTTTATGCATTTTCCTTGCGTATTTATTGGTTTTACCCCTTTTTTTCCTTGGGCTAATTGTGCCTACCCAAACTGCCCATTCTCTTCATAGGCAGACTCCCTTTTCCCCACTTGCATTTTGAGTGCAATGCGCTTAAAATAGAATTGTTATAGGGTGGGGATGTAGCTCAGCTGGGAGAGCGCCACGTTCGCAACGTGGAAGTCGAGGGTTCGAGTCCCTTCATCTCCACCATTTTTGCTGCACGTGAAGCAAAAAGGTGCTGCCAGCGTTGGAAAAACGCTGGGCAGCACCTTTTGGTTTTACCCGGCAGGCTGTCTCTGCCGCCTTCAGCCTGCTGCCTGCCCCCTATTAGCCTGGCCCTTCGGGATTGGGCTGCCCTTGCTGGCGCTTAGCCTGCTGGGCCTGCCGCTCCGCTGCCATCTGGCGATTGGCCAGTTCTTCGCCGGTCTCATAAAAATGATTGGCGTTCACTAGTCCCGAAGCCTGCTTGCTCTGCGCTTTTTTCTGCGGCTGCTTCTGCTTCTTTTTGTCCTGCGGCAACTTCTCTGGCACCTCCTTCTTCACCTAGTATGGACGGAGGACTTTTGATTTATAATGGCGAATCCCACAGGGAGAAATTGCTGAGGAGGCACAGCATGAGCATAGCCATCATTGCCAATCCCCTGGCAGGCAGAGGCCGCGGCCGGAAAGTAGCCCACCAGGTACAGCAGCTGCTCGCTGAACAGAACACAGATTTTGAGATGATCTTTACGCAGTACGCGGGGCACGCAGTGGAACTGGCGGACAGAGCCAGCGACAAGCACCCCATCGTGGCCGCCCTCGGAGGCGATGGAACAGCCAGGGAGGTTTTGACCGCCATCTGGCAAAAGCCCGTGGCCTTGGGCATCATCCCCGGCGGTACCGGCAATGACTATGCTAGGAGTTTGGGGATCCCCCGGGATGTGCCCGGCGCCCTCAAAGTTTTGACTGAGGGCGCTCTGGGACGCCTAGATGTGGGAATGGAACATAATGATGTGTTTGGCCAGCTGGCCTTCATCGGTTTTGCCGTGGATGTGATCATGCATGTGAATGCACACCGGGACGGCCTAATTAAGGGCTCCCCCGCCTTTCTCATGGGGGTGGCCTCAACGCTGCGCCATCTGCGCCATTATTCCCTGCGGATTACCGTCGACGGCCAGGTGCTGGACAAAGACGTAGTGGGCGTGTTCGTGATGAACATGCCCCACGGAGGGGGAGGCATGAAGTTCGCCCCCAATGCCCGCTACGACAGCGGAGAGTTCCACGTGCTCGTCGTGGAGCACATATCCAAGTGGAGCTTGGCCGTGACTCTGCCCAAAGTGTACGCAGGAAACCACCTGGACCACCCCGCGGTTTCCCTGGTTACGGGTAGGGAAGTGACCATTGAGGGTGAAGACTTGCCCATTATGCTCGATGGTGATGTGTTCCCCGCACGGCCCGTGCGGGCCAAGCTCATGCCCCAAGCAGCACAGGTTGTGATACCAAAAGCCCCGGCTTAAGCCGGGGCTTGCTGTTATTCAATGAGCCCTAGTTTGCGGCCCACCTTGGCAAAGGCATCCAGGGCGTACTGCAGGTCTTCCTTGGTGTGCTCCGCAGTGACAATGGTGCGTACCCTAGCCGCGCCCTTGGGCACTGTGGGGTAAGCGATTCCCTGGGCGAACACTCCCGCTTCAAACAGGTCGTCCGCGAGCTGCATGGCCTTGCGCTCCTCGCCTACGATCACAGGGATAATGGGTGTGACGCTGGCGCCGGTATCGAAGCCGAGATTTCTAAGTCCAGAGCGGAAGAACTCTGTGTTCTCCCACAGCTTGTCGATGAGCTCAGGGTGCTCCTGAAGAATATCGATGGCCGCTATGCAGGCGGCGGTAACTGCCGGCGGATGGGTGGTGCTGAAGAGTACCGGCCGCGCCCTCTGCACCAAGTAATCAATGAGCTTCTGGGGCCCAGCCACATAACCGCCCAGCACGCCAATGGCCTTGGAGAGGGTGCCCACTTGAATGTCCACCTGGCCGTGGAGGCCGTAGTGATCTACGGTTCCCCGACCGTTGCTCCCCAATACGCCGCTGGCATGGGCGTCATCCACCATCACGGCGGCCCCGTACTCCTTAGCCAGCTGCACAATTTCCGGCAGGGGGGCAATGTCGCCGTCCATGGAAAAGACGCCGTCGGTAACCACTAGTTTCCGGCGCCCTTCCGCTTCCTTCAAAGCTTGGCGCAGACCGTCCATGTCCGCATGGGGGTAAATCTTGATCTGGGCCCGGCTCAGGCGGGAACCGTCGATGATACTGGCATGGTTCAGCTGGTCGCTGATGATCACATCTTCCCTGCCCAAGATGCAGCTGACGGTGCCGGCATTGGCAGTGAACCCGGACTGGAATACCAGGCAGGCTTCCACCTTTTTAAACTCAGCCAGCTTCTGCTCCAGCTGCTTGTGCAGGTCCATCTGTCCCGCAATGGTGCGCACAGCACCGGAACCAACGCCCAGCTCCTGGGTGGCCTTAATGGCAGCCTCGATCATCTTGGGATGGTTGGCCAAACCCAGGTAGTTGTTGGACGAGAGGTTGATCACCGACCTGCCGTCGAACACGCAGCGCGCCCGCTGTTGACCAGAAAGGGTGCGGGGCACCCGGTACAACCCCTGATCCTTTAGACTCTGCAGTTCCTCATCCAAGAAACTAAGTGCGTCCATCAACATTCACTCCCCCGGATAAATAATGATTTTCCCGCATTGACCCGACTTCATCAGCTCAAACCCCTCGCCTATTCTCTCCAGAGGCAGGCGGTGGGTGATCAGTGGAGTAAGATCAAGCCCGCTCTCCAACAGGGCCTGACCTTGATACCAGGTCTCAAACATTTTTCTGCCGTTGATCCCAAACACAGTTGCACCCTTAAAGACCAGGGCAGTGGCCAGATCGATGCTCACCGGCTTGGAAGGTATCCCCAACAGGGCAGCCTGCCCCCCGTTGGCCAGAGAGCGGAAACCATCGTTGATGGCCTGCTCGTGACCGGACATCTCCAGCAACACATCCACTCCGCAGCCCTTGGTGGCCTTGGCCACTTCCGCAGGCAGATCCTGGATGGCGGCGTTCACAATCACATCAGCGCCCAGCTTGGCCGCGAGTTCCAGCCGGTAGGGACTCACATCGGAGCAGATCACCTGCTTCGCCCCTGCCCGTTTGGCAATTGCAATGGCGGCCAAGCCTATGGGCCCCACCCCTGTAATCAGCACGGAGGCCCCCACCAAATCACAGGCCAGGGCGGTGTGCACAGCATTGCCGTAAGGGTCCTGGATGGCGGCTATTTCCGGATCCACCGCATAGTTCCACACCCACAGGTTTTCAGCGGGCACAGTCACATACTCGGCGAAGCAGCCGTCCCGGTCCACCCCTACGATCTGCACATTCTGGCAGATATGCCCCCGCCCAGTACGGCAGAAGCGGCACACTCCGCAGGTGAAGTGGGTTTCCACTGATACGAAGTCCCCTTCTTTGACCCCCTTCACCCCTGGGCCCAGCTCCACCACATCGCCGCAGAACTCGTGCCCGAAAATGAGCGGCGGCTGAACGCGGTTTTGGGCCCACTGATCCCACTGGTAGATGTGGACATCAGTCCCGCAGATCGCGCTCACCCGCACTTTCACCAACACTTCCCCTGGGCCAGGCCGGGGAAGGGGTGCTTCGATCAGTTCAAAACCCGGAGCGGCTTTGGTTTTAGCTGCCGCCCGCATTGTCTGCGCCATTTACGAATCTCCCCCGTAGTCCGACATTTATTTAACACATTGTTGTGTTCAATTTGCGCAGGGCAATATCCTGCCTAGTCGCGCAGGAATTGTGCGCCCTGACCAGAATATATTTAGCCGTTACCCCAATAGAAAGAGGTGCGGCAGTGGAACAAGTAGCAATCATCGGTGGCGGCCCGGGCGGGGCAGCCTTGCTGAAGACACTGATGGACAGTCCGGAAGTGCGCATTGTGGGCATTGCCGACGTCAATCCCAATTGTCCGGGCATTAGGCTGGCGCGGCAGCACGGGATTTTCACCACCAGGGACTTCCGGGATCTGCTGAAGGTGCCAGGAAAAAAGATCATCTTCGACGCCACTGGGAGTGCCGCGGTGGCAGAACAGCTGGCGGCGGCCGCGTCCGAAACCACCATCGTGGTCGTTCCGGAAGTAGCTAAGCTGATCTGGGAGATGGTGGATGCCCGGGAGCAGATCAACAGCCAGCTGGTAGCCGAATCGGATGGCTTGCTCACCTTTATCGAGCAGGGCCTGGCCCACATTGAGACTCTGCATTCAGAGCACGGCCAGGCGCTGCAGGCAGTTGCCCAGGATATCGACACCCTGTCCGAGCTGGCGGCCCAAAGCCAGTCGTTGGTACAGGAGACCGAGCAGGTCGTGGGCATTATCGGAAATGTGGCCACCCAAACCCGCATCTTGGGCATCAATGCCTCCATTGAATCAGCCCGGGCGGGAGAGTTGGGCAGGGGGTTCGCGGTGGTAGCTGAAGCAATCCACAAGCTTTCCGCCAGCACCATCAACTCCGTGGGCTCCGTGGAGGAGGCCATGGAGAAGATTCAGGGAGTGCTGATGAGCATAGCCACAAGCGTGCAGAAAGTAGTTACGGAAATCAAGGAGATCGAAGCCAAACAGGCCCTTCTGGCTCAAGAGCTCCACGCCGCCTTGGAAGAGATGGCCCGCAGCGCGGAAAGGCTGGCCGCCATGGCAGGGAATGACCAAAAAAACAAGCAGCCCTGAGAATGTTCAAGGGCTGCTTTTTGGTTGAAATTGGGGTGAGTAACCGGATTCGAACCGGCGACCTCCAGGGCCACAACCTGGCGCTCTAACCAGCTGAGCTATACCCACCGCGATCTTTGGCGCGCCTGGCAGGAATCGAACCTGCGACACTCGGATTAGAAGTCCGATGCTCTATCCCCTGAGCTACAGGCGCCAGAGGTTAGTTACTGGAGCGGGTGATGGGAATCGAACCCACACCGCCGGCTTGGAAGGCCGGAGCTCTACCATTGAGCTACACCCGCAGGCTGGTCGGGGCGAGAGGATTTGAACCTCCGGCCTCCTGCTCCCAAGGCAGGCGCGCTAGCCAAACTGCGCCACGCCCCGCTCTATTCTCAGACTGACAATCACAATATTACCATATAACCTGCGCTGATGTCAACCGCGTTTCAGCGAGCGCCCCTCGGCCTCTGCGGTTACTTTCTGCAGTATCTCCAGCATGCCCTGGATGGCCCGAGAGCGGTGGCTGATCTGGTTCTTTTCCTGAGGGCTCAGTTCAGCAAAGGTGCGCCCCAGCTCAGGGACGACAAACAGAGGGTCGTAGCCAAAGCCGTTGCTGCCTCGGGGGGCAAAGCCAATCACTCCCCGGCACACCCCTTCCGAGAACTCCACCTCACCTTCGGGCGAGGCCAGCGCCATAACGCAGCGGAACTGGGCGCCCCGCTGCTCCAGGGGCAGATCGCCCAGCTTTTTGAGGAGCAGCCGGTTATTAGCCTCATCACCTTGGCCTTCCCCCGCAAAGCGGGCAGAATGCACGCCGGGGGCTCCACCCAAGGCGTCCACTTCCAGGCCCGAATCATCCGCCAGCACCCAGGCTCCCAGCAGCCCCGCTGTTTCCACGGCCTTCTTGCGGGCGTTGGCCTGGAATGTATCACCATCTTCTTCCACGGGCGGCAGATCGCCCACGTCCGCCACACCCACAACCTCCAAGTTGAGATGGGCGGTGAGCTCCTTGATCTCCCTGATCTTGTGTGTATTGCGGCTTGCCACCACCAGCCTAAATGCCATTTACTGACCTCCGAACTTCTTGGAAAGATCTTCCATGAGCAGCGCCTGCTGCATATCCATGAGCTCGCGGATGCCCTTTTCCGCCAGGTTGAGCAGCTGTTCCATCTCGGCGCGGCTAAAGGGCCTCCCTTCTGCAGTTCCCTGCACTTCCACCAGCTGCCCGCTTTGGGTCATGACCACGTTGAAGTCCACTTCCGCGGTGGAGTCTTCCCCGTAATCCAAATCCAGGAGCACCTCGCCGTTGACAATACCCACGCTCACTGCAGCCAGATATTCCTTTACGCCCACATCCACCCCTTCGATCTTGCGCAGGGCATCAGCCAGGGCAATGAATGCGCCGGTAATGGAGGCGCTGCGGGTACCGCCGTCGGCCTGCAGAACATCACAGTCGATCCAGATGGTGCGCTCACCGAGAGCCTTGAGATCAACCACGGCCCTCAGGGCCCGCCCGATCAGTCTTTGGATTTCATGGGTACGGCCGCCAATTTTACCGCGCGCGGCTTCACGGGGATTGCGCTCCGCGGTAGCCCGGGGCAGCATAGAATACTCCGCGGTGATCCAGCCTTCGCCGGTACCGCGTAGGAAGGTGGGCACCTTGTCTTCCACGGTGGCAGTGCAGAGCACCCTGGTGTTCCCTACTTCTATGAGTACAGAACCTTCGGCGTACATGTTCACGTTGCGTGTAATCTGGACCGGACGCAGCTGATCAGGGCGGCGTCCATCGGCCCGTATAATAGTCATCTATTTACCCCCTTCAGTTATGGGCTGCCGGTACTGGGCGACGCCCTGCTCATAGAGGTTGTTGCCCTGAGAATCAATGGCCACAATCACCGGAAAGTCTTCCACCACCATGCGGTGTACTGCTTCTGTTCCCAAGTCGGGATAGGCCACTACTTCCACTTCTTTAATGTGCTGGGCGATCAAGGCGGCAGCCCCGCCCACTGCGGCAAAATACACCGCCTTGTGCTTTTTCATAGCCTCCACAACCTGGGGGCTGCGCCCCCCTTTGCCGATCATCCCCTTGAGCCCGAGCTCCAGGAGGGGAACGGTCAAACCGTCCATGCGCATGGACGTGGTTGGCCCCGCGGAGCCAATGGGTTCCCCAGGTTTGGCGGGAGTTGGCCCGACATAATAGATCACAGCGCCCTCCACGGGAAAGGGCAGCGGTTCGCCGGCGCGGATCAGCTGCACCAATCTCTGGTGGGCCGCGTCCCGTGCAGTATAGATTACACCGCTCAAGGCGACTTGATCACCAGCACGCAGCTCCTCCACATTCTTCAGGGGCGTCGTCAGACGGATCATGCTCACTTCTCCACCTTTCTATCTGTCAACTGGTGCACGAGCCTGCGGAAATGGGCCCCCCGCTCAGTAAAATCGGCATACTGATCGTAGCTGGCGCAGGCTGGCGACAAAAGCACACAGTCGCCTGGCTCAGCCGCTTCCCTGGCCGCTGCCACCGCTTGTTCTAGGTTCTCCACTACCTGCAGGGGAAAATCACCCAGGGCCTGAACCGCCTGGCGGATCTGCTGCGCGGTGGCACCGAGCAGCACCAGGTGCTTAACTCGTTTGTGCACCGCCTCGGCCAGAGGAGCGAAGGAAAGCTTTTTGTCGTAACCGCCGGCAATGAGGATAATGGGCTCGGCAAATGAGTTCAGGGCAGCCAGGGTCCTTTGGGGAGTAGTGGCAATGGAGTCATTGTAATAGCGCACCCCTGCGTGTTCGGCCACAAACTCTAGCCGGTGGGGGACGCCTTGGAAAGAGCGGCCCACCTCCGCTGCAGCCTGGAGAGTGGCTCCAGCGGCCACGCTGAGCACAGTGGCGGCTAGGAAGTTAGCCGCATTGTGTGCGCCGCGCAGCTTCAGCGCCTCGCGGCGGAGCACCACTGTCTCCTCCCCCTCCCGGACGTAAACCAGATCTTGGCCCCGCAGGTAGGCACCGTCCCTAACCTTATTCTCCATACTAAAATAGAAAACCTTTCCCGGAGCTTCTTTCCCCATGGCTCGGGTGGTGGGGTCATCATAGTTGAGCACCAGAAAATCTTCAGGCCCCTGGTGCCGGTAGATGTTCTTCTTGGCATCAATATAGCTCTCCATGCTGCCGTGCACATCCAGATGGTTTTCGGCGATGTTGGTAAGCACGGCTCCCCTGGGGCTGGCTTTGAGATCCTCCAGCTGGAAGCTGGACAGCTCCAGGACCACCTTGTCCCCCGGCTCCAGCCTGGGCAGCTCGGCGATGAGGGGATTGCCGATGTTTCCGCCCACGAACGTATGGAAACCCGCAGCGCGCAGAATCTCCCCCACCAAAGTGGTAGTGGTTGTCTTGCCGCTGCTGCCGGTGATGCCGTAGATGGGAGCCGGGCAGTAGCGGAAAAACAAGCCAATTTCGCTCTCTAACGGCTTCCTTTGAGCCGCTTCCCGCAGTTGGGGGATGTTCTTAGGCACGCCGGGGCTGACGACAACCGCATCGTATTCCTCCAGCCCGGCGAGGTACTCGGGGCCTAAGATCAGCTCCACGCCCAGGCCCTGCAGCTCCTGCAGGCGTTCGCCAAGCTGCGCCGCTCCCTTCTGATCCCGGGCACTGATCTGGGCGCCTGCGGCTTTGAGAAACTTGATCAGAGCAATGTTGCTGATCCCCAGCCCGATCACGGCCACTTTCTTACCCTGCCATTCCTCTTTGATCCTTGCCTGCATCAGCAGTTCTCCTCCCGCCACGTGTGGAGCTGTACCAGAGGCAGCTCTTCCCCCAGGATGAGCTCCGCGGTGGCCTTGAACTTCTCAGGCTGGGCACTAACCCAAAACTCTGTGCCGGCTCCCGCGGGGGCCGCCTTGCTGCAGGCTGCCTCTACCTTCCTGGCTACGGCAGGAGCCGGATCGATCACCTGCACCTTACCATCCAAGAGCTTCTGGATGGAAGCGGCCAAAAACGAATAATGCGTGCAGCCCAGCAGCAGGCTGTCAATACCCTGGGAGAGCAGCGGCGCAAGATACTGCTTCAGGGCATCCTCGGCCTCAGGCCCGGCCACCAACCCTGCCTCCACCAAAGGCACGAGCCTAGGCGCTGGCTCCACAAACACCTGGCTCCCCGGCAGGCCCTCTTCCAGGGCCCGTTGGTACACGCCGCTGGCCGCGGTGGCTTTGGTGGCCAGCACACCGATGCGCTGCCCGCCCACTGCCGCAACCGCTTCCACCGCTCCTTCGATCATCCCCATGGCCGGAAGCAGCAGCTCATGCTGGACACGGGGCAGCACCACTGAGCTGGTTGTATTGCAGGCCACCACAACAGTATGACAGCCCCTGCTTTGGAAAAAAGCGAGGCTGGCCCGAAAATACTCTAGAAGCTGGCCTGGACTCTTGTCCCCGTACGGGAGATGCGCCG
>Ga0116169_1001811_pt1 | contig 16641 bp, 15 predicted proteins | sample AD_UKC130_MetaG_FD_89796 | JGI IMG/M metagenome (GOLD analysis project Ga0116169, IMG submission 89796) | Active sludge microbial communities of municipal wastewater-treating anaerobic digesters from Canada - AD_UKC130_MetaG | ecosystem: Engineered > Bioreactor > Anaerobic > Digestate | place...
CAGCGACACGGGGATTTTCAGTCCCCTGCTCTACCAACTGAGCTATCTGGGCACAGTGGCTGGGGTGCCTGGACTCGAACCAGGGAATGCAGGAGTCAAAGTCCTGTGCCTTACCAGCTTGGCGACACCCCAAGGGGATGGCGGAACCGACGGGACTCGAACCCGCGATCTTCGGCGTGACAGGCCGACGTGTTAACCAGCTACACCACGGCTCCATGCTGATTAATAATGGTGCGGAAGAAGGGACTTGAACCCTTACAGGATTAGCTCCTACAAGGCCCTCAACCTTGCGCGTCTGCCAATTCCGCCACTTCCGCATGTTCCCTAACCAAAATCTATGGTGGAGCCGATGGCCGGAGTCGAACCGGCGACCCCTTCCTTACCATGGAAGTGCTCTGCCTGCTGAGCTACATCGGCTTGCTGCTTTACATAGATGGAGCGGCAGACGAGGCTCGAACTCGCAACCTTCGCGATGGCAACGCGATGCTCTACCAATTGAGCTACTGCCGCATGATGGTGGGCGAAACAGGGCTCGAACCTGTGACCCCCTGCTTGTAAGGCAGGTGCTCTCCCAGCTGAGCTATTCGCCCTGGGACGTTTTCAGTTCAGGTCCGGACAGTTTTAAAGTATACCAGCACTCTTGTGCCTTGTCAACTCCCCTGCCCCGAAATTTCTCTTCAAAATTCCTCCAGGCCTACAGATACCGCGTGCCTGCCAACGATTAACACTCCGCTTCTCCTGCAGATTCGCGGGAGCTCAAGAGGAATTTGACCGTTCAAAGAGAACTGTTACTACACAAACTATAACATAATAGGGCGGTGGATTGCAAGTGCGTAGAATGAACCTCCTGTTAGTCGTGCTGTTGGTGGCAGTTGTGAGCACTACGGTACTGGCCCAGAGCAAAGGAATCCCTGTGGACATTCCTGGAACTGGGGTGCATTTCTTCACGTACCGTTATGAAGGAACCACCCCGCCGTATGATCAGATCAACACCATTTGGGCCAACCTAAGCAAAGTGTTCGGCGCTTGGGTAGATGCTGGCCAGGACCCCTCTGCCCTGACAGCGAAAGATGTGGAAATCAGAACCGATGCCGCAGGGGATGTGGCCCTCTATGTGAAAGGCCAGTTCATCGTGGAAGTGGATGCCTACCACGCGGAGCAGAACAAGGCTACCAAAGCCCAGCTGGCCGAGAAATGGGCAGCCAACCTGCGCAAGGGCATTGAAGTTTTTGTAACCCTGAACAAACCAATCGAGTAAGTACATTTCATTGCTGTGGTAGGGCGGCAACCTTCCGGGAACACCGCGGAGGCTGGCTGCCGCCCCTTTGGACACAAGGCTTTTGGCATGTGGGAACATGCTGAAAGTCTTTTTTATCCTATAGGAGGTGAACCATGACCGAACACTTTTACACCCAACTTGACTTCACAACGCCCCAAGGACGCCCGCTCATTGCCTGCAACATGGTCATGTCCTTAGATGGCAAAGTGACTGCGGGAGGACGGCTGGAACCGGGCAGCATCGGCAGCACCTTTGATCTGCACACTATGCACATGATCCGCAGCCACTTTGATGCGGTTCTTTCCGGGGGCAACACCGTACGGCAGCACCCTTTCTATCTAGGGGTCCCTACAGAACTGGAAAGGATTAGGCTGGAGCGGGGACTTGCCTTTCAGCCCCTCAGCATAGTGCTTACTGGAAGCGGCCGAGTAGATGCCCAGACCCCCCTCTTCACCCAAGCGCCCCGGCCTCCCATCATCATCACCAGCCGAGCAGGAGCCGCGAGCCTGCCGGGGGAGCTCAAGGCCAAGGCTGAGGTGGAGATCCTGGAAGAGGCTGCTCCCGCCAACATCGCCGCCCTGCTCTATGCGAAACATGGTGTGCGCAGGCTCCTCGTTGAAGGCGGGCCCAGCGTCAACTACCAGTTCATGCAGGCTAGACTCCTCGATGAACTCTTTATCACCCTGGCCCCCAAGCTCATCGGTCTGCGCACAGACTTCACCTTAGCCATGGGCGATGACCTGCTGCCCCAGCCGGAGCAAGCAGAGCTTTTGTCCATCCACCAACACGGCCAGGAGCTGTTTTTGCGCTACCGCTTCCAATGGAAGTAGCTCTACAGTCCCCGGAAGAAGAACAGGGCGGCCAGCAGTGTGAGTACCAGGTTGATGGCCTGGCCCACCAGGTGCAGATTCACCGTGGCCTGGCCCCTAAACGCCTTTTTCAAGCTGGAAAAGCGCGAGTCTAAGCCGATGGTAACAAAGGCCAAGGCAAAAAGCCAGTTTCTGGCGGTAGCGGTGATGGTGAGGATACCATCCACCTTAGCTTCACCCAGGGCCGGGACCAGGACAAAGGACGTGAGCAGGGAAGCTGCCACAAAGCCCAGGATGAACTTGGGAAAGCGCCGCCAGATTTCCCTGATGCTCAGTTTCTCCACGCCAGGTTCCTGTTCGACCCTGGTAACAAAGAACAGGGCCCAGCAGAAGGCCACAAGCCCTATGAGCGCGTTCTGGAGCATTTTTACAATGGCTGCCACTTCCATGGCATAGGGGCTCACCATGCTCCCCGCCATGACTACAGCCCCTGTGGAATCCACAGTGCCGCCGATCCAGGCTCCGGCAATGGCATCGCTCAGTCCCATCCAGCGGATCAAAACAGGCATGCCCACCATCATGATTACCGTGACAATGAGGGACACGGAAATGGCCGCACTGATCTCTTCTTTCTTGGCCTTAACCGCAGCTCCCGTGGCGATGGCTGCCGACACTCCACACACAGAAGTGCAGGTGGCTACCGTGGCCACCAGTGCTTTGCTGTCGATCTTCAGCACCCTGGTTCCATACAGGTACATCAGGATCATCACCGTCGGGGGAACGATCCAGGCCACACCCAGCCCGTGGCTGCCTAGGGTGAGTACTTTGTTGAAGAGGATCTCCGCCCCCAAGAGCACCAACCCCGTTTTGATAAACAGCTCAGTTCGAATCGCAGGGACGATCCACGCCGGTTTGCGCCAGAGGTTGCTGATCAGCAGTCCCAATACCAAGGCCCAAATCACATCGTTGAAGCCATACTGGTTGAGGGTTTTTTGGTTGCCGATGATAAAGGCCAGCACAGCCAGGCCAAACACGGCGGGGAAAGCCTTTAAGTATTTCCCCACATCTTCCCCCATGATCTTCAGGGCGATGCCTGTGACAGCAGCCAGTCCTAAGCCCCACAGCAGCAGGGGCAGGATGAGGTCAACGGACAGCGCATTCTGTAAGACGTCCCACTTGGGCAGTTTAGGGATGAAGCGGATCAAGCCGAACGTCGCCCCGAGGATGAAAAACCCGCCCAGCCAATTTGCCCACCAGTCCTCTTTCTTAAACACAGAAAGCATAGTAAAGACCTCCTAGTACTCGAGTACTACAACAGTCCATACTATGCTGTCTTATTCACAAATGTGCCTTGTTTATTGCCCCTGGACCCCCTGCCCGCGCACCATTCATTGACACCCAGCTCAGCGTGGCATAAAGTAGTAAATGGAAGGAAATTCTACTTCTGAAATGTACCGCCAGTGGTGGGAGCTGAAAGGAACGGTGCCGGATGCACAAGGCGGCTCATCCGTGGCAGGTCCTGATTGTGGTTTTGCTGCTCATACTGCTCTTCCCCCAGCTGCTCAGCGAATCTACGCTGCCTGCGGAGTTATGCATAGATCACGCCGACCGCGTTGTGGAAGTCCCTCCTACGGTAAGCAAAGTGTATGCCACCACCGAAATGGGGACCTTCCTGGTCTACGCCTTAAACCCCGACGCCATTGTGGGCTGGAATAGGGGACTGAGCCCGGAGCTGGAGTTTGCCGTGCATCCCCAATACCATAGTCTTCCCACTGTGGGTACGTGGGATGATACCTACCAGACGATCAATACTGAGCTCTTGGCCAAGCTTGCCCCGGATCTGGTCGTCCATTATGCCCCCAGCAGCCCGTTCCACCGCCAACTGGTGGAACAGATCCAGCAGGAGCTGGGGCTGCCCGCCGTTTTACTGGACAACAGCTTGGCTGCCCTGCCCGAGTCCCTCCGCTTGCTGGGGCGCCTCATGGGCAAAGAGGTGCGGGGACAAGCCCTGGCAGCCTATGTGGAAAACCACCTGGCAAGACTGGCTGACTTCCAGGCCCTGTACCAAAGCTTCCAACCGATCCCGGTGCATATTGTCTCTGAGCGGGCCCCCGGCCACTTTGATGAGCTTCTGCACCTTGCGGGCATGGTGGAACTGCCGGTGTGGAATGGGGAACCGCCCCTGCCCGATCTGGTGCTGATTATGCCCCATGCCATCGCCGATCCCTACCGCACCATAGAAAGGGATGGCCACAAGCGCATCTACCAGATTCCCTCCTTCCCCCTGAACTGGCTGGAACCGGGCTCCATCTTCAGCCTCCTAGGGTTAGAATGGCTCCATTCCATAGCCTACCCCACTACTTATAACGGGGATTTGGCCCAAACGTACCGCACCTTTATGGAAGTTTTCTTTCAAATCGATGTCACCCCAGAGCTGCTCGCCTACACCCTGCGCCGCAGCGGCATCTCTTTCTAGGCCAGGCAGAACATACCTTTGCCTTCAGCCCAGGACAGATCCATAATGGGCTGGGAGGTGAGAATATGAAAAAAGTTGTACTGGTATTGTTGATGGTGCTGGCCCTGGGCATGGGTGCGGCAGCAGCTGCGCCGGAGTACCACACGGTGGCCAAAGGTGATACGCTGCATGCTCTGGCCAAGCGCTACGCCGTAACGGTTGGCGAGTTTCTAGAGTTTAACCCCGGACTCAACCCGGAGAACCTGCGCATTGGGCAGAAGCTGCTCATTCCCGTAGAACCCCTGTGGAGCTACCACGTGGTCCAGCCCGGCGACAGCAGCAGATCCTTAGCTGCCCAGTATCAGGTGCCAGAAGACCTCCTGCTGCAGGCGAATGGCTTAACCAGCCAAGAGCTGAAAACAGGGGCCATGATCCGCATTCCCATCCATTTCTATTTGGGACAGCCCGCACAGCGCCCCACCCACACGGTGGAGATCGGCGAAACATTGTACGAACTTGCGCTGCGGTATAAAGTCAATTTGGCGGACCTTGTAAAGTGGAACAACCTGCCCGATCCCAATCAGATCATGGCTGGACAAGTGTTGATTGTGGGGTAAGCACTGGGCCCTGAAAGGGGCCCTGTTTACATAGCATTTTCCAAGCGAGGGGTCAGATCTGGGTAAACAGCTGCGAACAGTTTAATGTGTAGACGGGAGGTCGATAACGTGAAATTGTGCAAGACTGCAGCCATCCTTTTTCTGCTTGTCTTGGTAGCAGCTGCCGGCGGAGCACAGGCAGCTGAGTTTTCCCGCACCTTTCTCCTAGAGGCGGGGGCCCGTTACGAGGTGAGTGTGCGCATTAGAACTTCCCTGCAGGATGCGCCCACCTTGGCCTCGGTGTACATCCATAGTGAGCACGGGCAGTACCTGCGCTCAACCCAGCTCAGCCGCAGTCTGGCCGGGAGCCAGGAGTGGCAGCAGATTTCCACCATCGTTACTGCCCCCCCAGGGGCAACCCATGCCACCGTGGTATTTACCGCCCCTGAGGGTGTGGAGATGGAGTGGGACGAGTTCAATATCCGCCGCATCCAGCTGGATCTGGCAGATGAAGTCCTCATTGAACAGGGCCTGGTTTACACCGGCTTGATCGTGGATGCCCGGGGCCTGGGCCTGCAGCGGGGCATGAGCCCGAGAATCTACTCCCAATCTGGCCAGCTGGTCTACGCCGGGGTGGCCGTTTCCTATGAGTTTCTCCAGCAGGCGGGCATTGTCTCCTACGGACAGGAGCTCAGCCCTGAACTGCTCAAGCGCATTCAGCCCAAGGGAACAGTTAAGGTGTCTCCGCTGGTGGTTAGAGCCCTGGAGGTGACAGGCAGTCCCGAGACCAGTGTGGTCATCAGCGACGACGATGCCCAAGCTATTTTAGACGCCCTGGAGGTGTACGATTTCCTCGCCGAGTATTCCGTAGTCTTCTTGATCGACTGATCCCGCAAATCCCCAGTACGAACCAACCCACCTCACTTATTGGAGGTGGGTTTTTTGTTGACAGGATTAGGGAAGGGGAGTATACTATAGTTGAATATATGAACAGTTGCTCATATGTACTGAGGAGGGAAGGCATGACCTACCAAGAAAACCCGTCCTGCGAGGTAACGGTGATCCATGAAGATGTGGTGCAAAGGGTGCAGCAGACCATGCCCCCGGAAGAGGACCTTTTTGATTTAGCTGAGTTCTTCAAGGTGTTTGGCGACACCACCCGCATCCGCATCCTCTACGCCCTCGCCCAATCGGAGATGTGCGTATGTGACCTGGCTTATCTACTGGGACTCACCCAGTCAGCCATCTCCCACCAGCTGCGCGTGCTGAAGCAGGCCAAACTGGTGCGGTTCCGCCGGGAAGGACGCGTTATTTACTACGCCCTCGACGACGACCACGTAAAGTCCATTTTTGATCAAGCCTACGAACATATTCAAGAACGCAATTGAGGTGGAGTAGATGCGCCTAGTATACCACTTGGAAGGTTTGGACTGCGCTGCCTGCGCAGCCAAGATCGAAACAGCCGCCGCTAAGCTGGAATCAGTGCGGGAAGCAGTGGTGGATTTTCCCTCCAGCCGCATCTTCCTGGATATCGACACAAATGACCGCGCAGCGGTGAAAAAGGCTCTGCAGGACGTTGTCACCGCGGTGGAACCCGCGGTTACGGTCAGGGAGCAAAAGTTGGAGCGGGCCACGCCCAACCTGCTCACTTGGGCCAACGCGATCTTGGCCCTGGGACTGCTCAGCTTCGCCGCAGCCTGGCTCCTCCCCGCTGGAACACTGAAAACAGCCCTGTTTTTGACCGCCTACGCCTTAGCTGGAGCCGAGATCATCTTCAGCGCAGCAGGCAGCATCAAAAGGGGCATGATCTTTGATGAAAACTTCCTCATGACCATTGCCACCGCGGGTGCGGTGGCCCTTGGCCAGTTCCCTGAAGCCGCTTCAGTCATGATCTTCTACCGCATCGGCGAGTTTCTGCAGCACCTGGCTGTGGACCATTCCCGCCGCTCCATCGCCTCGCTCTTGGCCATTACGCCTGAGCTGGCGCACCTGAAGCAGAACGAGACCATCAGGGATGTCCCCGTGGATCAGCTGCGGGTTGGTGATGTGGTGGTGGTCCGCCCAGGGGAGCGCATCCCCGTAGATGGAACCGTATTAAAGGGAAGCTCTAGTGTGGACAGCTCCGCCCTCACCGGAGAAAGCCTCCCCAAAGGCGTGGGGCCGGGCCAGGAAGTATGGGCGGGGTCGGTGAACCTCAGCGGGCTGTTAACCCTAGAAACCAAGAAGCTGGCCAAGGATTCCACCGCTGCCCGCATCTTGGAGCTGGTGGAAAACGCGGCCAGCCGCAAGGCACCCACCGAAGATTTCATCACCACCTTCGCCCGCTATTACACCCCGGCGGTTGTAGGCCTGGCCGCGCTGATTGCCTTCCTGCCGCCCCTCTTTATGGGCGGTATATTCAAAGATTGGATCTACCGCGCCCTGATCTTTTTGGTCATCTCCTGCCCCTGCGCCCTGGTGGTCTCCATCCCTTTGGGCTTTTTTGCCGGGATAGGTAGGGCTTCCAGGCAAGGGGTGCTGGTGAAGGGCAGCAACTACCTGCAGGCCCTGCACGAAGCACGCACCATCGTATTCGACAAGACGGGCACCCTCACTTCCGGCCGTTTTGCGGTACAGGAAGTAGTTGCCCAAAAGCCCTTTACTCCCGAAGAAGTGCTGGAACTGGCGGCCCATGCGGAAAGCTTCTCCACCCACCCCCTGGCCCAGTCCATCCTCAAAGCTTACGGCCGGGAGGTAGATCCGAGCAGCTTGGAGCGCGTGGAAGAACTCTCTGGTTTTGGAGTGAAAGCTATCTGGCGCGGCCGGGAGATCCTCGCCGGCAGCGGCAGATTGCTGGACCAGGCTGGGATCGGCGTGCCAGCTGAATTCCGCAAGTCCGCGGTTTATGTGGCCGTGGATGGGGTCTATGCCGGGGCCATCATCTTGGCCGATGCCCCGAAGCCAAGCGCAGTCCAGGCAGTGCAGGAACTTAAGGCTTTGGGAATGGAAGTGGTTATGCTCACCGGCGACAGCGCCCCAGTGGCAGCAGAGGTGGCCGGGCAGCTGGGCTTGGATGCATTCAGCGCTGAGCTTCTGCCCCAGGACAAAGCTGCTGAACTGGAACGCTTGGTCAGCACCCGCAAGGGCAAGGTTGTGTTTGTGGGTGATGGCATTAACGATGCCCCGGCCCTGGCCGCGGCCCACGTGGGTGTGGCCATGGGCGGCCTGGGCTCCCAAGCGGCCATTGACACCGCGGATGTTGTGCTGGTGAACGATGACCCCTATGACGTGGTCAAAGCGGTGCAGACCGCACGCGCCACTAACAGGATCGTGCGGCAGAACATCGCCCTGGCCCTTGTGGTCAAACTGGGCATGCTCTTTTTGGGTGCTGCAGGCCTGGCCACCCTGTGGGAGGCGGTGTTCAGCGATGTGGGTGTTACCCTACTGGCCGTACTCAATGCACTGAGGATCAGTGCCCCACAAAGGGTACGCTCTGTCCGAAGTGTATGATAATAAACTCAAAGGAAGTGAGAGCATGCGGCGCAGTGTGTTGTTGATGCTGGCTTTTGTTCTGCTCCTGGCTTACCCCGCCCAAGCCGGCGCCTCCCCGGAAAGCTTCACCATTCAGGTCCGGACCTCCGGTGCGGTGATGGTGGCACCCACCAAGGCCCAGCTGTGGGTGGGAGCAAAGAGCGATGGACCCTCGGCCGAAGAGGCCCTAGCCGCCAGCCACGCGGTTGTGGAGCGGCTGCTCGAGGTTTTCTCCCGCTACACCCCTGCTGAGCAGGTGAAGACCTCGGAGTTCACCATGTATCAAAACGAACAGTGGGATGAAGAAACCAGGCAGTTCGTCCCCGAAGGGTTTTCGGTACGCCATGTGTTTGAAGTGCACATCCTGGATCTGAACACGGTGGCCTCCTTCCTGGACGAAGCAACCCAAGCGGGAGCCAACATTATCTACGGACTCCAGTACGGAGTGCAGGACCACCATCCCGCCAAAGAACAGGCCTTCAAAACGGCCATGAAGGAAGCTTGGTGGAAAGCCCAAGTTATTGCTGAAGCCAATCAGGCCCAAGGTTTGGTTCTGGAGTCGGTGGAGGAAGTGGACTACTACGGTTCCGAATACAGCACTGGAGAGCTGGAAATGGAAGCGGGTCAGGGCAGTACCTTTGCACCGGGACAACTCCAGATCACAGCTGCCATAAGCGCCACCTTCCGCGCCTACCTCCCCGAAAACTGAGGAACATAAAACCAGCCCAAGCACGCTGCTTGGGCTGGTTAACTATTTGCGCCTCAGGACGTCCTGAAAAACACTCCAGGGTGTCACCAAAGGTGGAGGCTGCCTAAATTCCAGGCGCTCCTGCGTGGTAGGATGGATAAGGTTCAGGTATTCTGCCCACAAGGCGATCTGCTGGCCCGGGCTGGGCGGCCCGTAGCGCTGATCCCCCACCAAGGGATGGCCCAGGGCGGCCATCTGCACCCGGATTTGGTGGGAACGCCCCGTCTCCAGCCGGATGCGCACCAAAGTGCAGCCCTCCGCCATGCCCATGACCTTGTACTGGAGCTTTGCTTTTTGGGCCCCCCTGGTCCCCGGTTCAACCATCTGGACCAGGTTGCGCCGGCGGTCTTTGAGCAGAAACCCCTCCAAGGTTCCTTCCAGGGAGTCTAAATAGCCGTGCACCACAGCCAGATACCCGCGGCGCAGTTCCCTGCGGCGGATCTGCTCCGCCAGCCTGGAGGCCGCCTTGGAGGTGCGGGCAAAGACCATTACACCCCCTACAGGCCGGTCCAGGCGGTGCACCAGCCCCAGGTAGACATTACCGGGCTTTTGGTACTTCTCCCGCACATAGTCCTTCAAGAGCGTGAGTAGGTCCGGATCACCTGTTTTGTCCCCCTGGGAAAGCAAGTTGGGGGGTTTTACCACCACCAGCAGGTGGTTATCTTCATAAAGCACTGGGATGCTGTTCATAAATCCCGCCGCCTTCACAGCATTTTTACCGCGGCCAGGGGCATGCGGCGCTCTGACCCAAAAAGCGGAGTGGTGACCCTGAGCATGAGTGCCGCCTGGCGGCGTTTGTACTCACTGGCTTCCACCGTTTTCACCACCCAGCGCACCGTCTCCTCGGCATAGCCCCGTGCCATAATCTCCCTGGGACTTAGGCCCTCATCTAGGTAAGCAGCTAGAATGGCATCCAGTACCGCATAGGGGGGTAGGCTGTCTTCATCCCGCTGGTTGGGCCTAAGCTCTGCAGAGGGCGGTCTTTTGATGGTGTTCCAGGGAATTATTTCCCTTTCCCGGTTGATATACTCCGCGAGCTGGTAGACCATGGTTTTGTAAACATCGGCCAGCACCGCCAGCCCTCCGCACATATCTCCATAGAGAGTGCAGTAGCCCACCGCCAGCTCACTTTTGTTGCTGTTGGAGAGCACCAGACCACCAAACTTGTTGGACAGGGCCATGAGCAGACTGCCCCGCAGACGGGCCTGGATGTTCTCTTCGGCCACGTTCATCTCCGTCCCGGCAAAGTGCTCCCCAAGGGCGGTTAACATGGACTGGTAAAGCCCAGTAATGGGCAGAACATCAAACCTAAGGCCCAAGTTGCGGGCTAGGGCTTGGGCATCCCTAGCGCTCTCCGGAGCAGAATAGGGCCCGGGTTGGGTAAGGCCCCAGACCTGCTGCGGCCCCAGCGCCTCCGCTGCTATGCAGGCCGCCACAGCAGAATCGATCCCCCCGGAAAGGCCGATAATCACCCGTTTCATACCGCACTTGGCCGCGTAATCCCTCAGACCCAAAACCAAAGCTTGATAGACCAATGCCGCATCTTCCTCCAGGTCTTCCCCAGGTGGCTCTCCGGGAGAGCTGAGGTCAACGATCTGCCCCGCCTTTTGGAAACGGGGCAGTGCGGCCAGAAGCCTCCCCTGGCTATCCCACACCCGGCTCGCGCCGGGGAAGATCAGCCCGTCGTTTCCCCCCACCTGACCCACTGCAGCCACGGTAAGCCCATTGGAGGAGGCCAGTCCAGCCAGAGAGTCCAGGCGCTCCTTCTCTTCCCCAACCCTGAAGGGAACGGCCCGGGGATTGACCACCAGATCGGCTCCGGCGTCTTTAAGTTCCCGCGCCAGCTGCCCATCCAGCTCTAGGCCCAGGGCCACAGCAAGGGCGCGCCCAGCCAGGGGCACAACCAGATGTTCCTGGCCGGGGTGGAAATAACGGGCTTCGGGGAAGAACCTGAAGGGGGTCAGCCTTCTTTTGTACTGTATCCCGAGGAGCACCCCTCCCCGCACCACAAGGGCAGCGCTAAAGAGCTGCTCCCTTTCCTGCCACGGAGTTCCCATCACCAGGGTCACGCTAGGATGCTGTGCGCTGAACTCCTGCAGCTGCCTGGCGGCCTCGCGCACAGCTTCCAGAAACTCCCCGCGCAGCAGCAGATCGCAGGGCGGATAGCCTGTTAGGTACAGTTCAGGGAAGACGATCAGATCACAGGCCCCGTTGTCCTGCACCACCTGGCGCAGCCGGGCCAGATTACCCCAAAGATCTCCCACAACGGGGTTTTCCTGCGCAAGATAGATTCTCATGATCTTCACCTCACCTGCACAGCCGCAGGCTCGAGCTCGGCCTGGGCCTGGCTCAGGGCAGCAAACTCTCTCCAGACCAAAAAGACCGTAACCGCCGTGGCCCCGGCATCGGCCAGGGGATAAGCTGCGAACACGCCCGACAGCCCCCAAAAGCGGGGCAGCACCACAAGGAGGGGAATAAGCATGAGGATTTGGCGGCTTAAAGACAACAGGGCAGCCTTTCTTGGTTTACCCAGGGCCTGGAAGAAGTTGGCCCCCACAATCTGCAGACCAACCACGGGGAAGCAGAGCATTACCGTCCGCACCGCCCGCTGGCCCAAGGCCATCAACTCCGCATCCTGCCTACCAAATAGAGCCACCAGCTGCGCTGGAAACAGGCGGGTCGCCAAAAAGCCCATGTTCACAATGAGGGTTGCGGCCGCCGCGGCGTAGAGAAAAGTCTGCCGGACACGCTGGTACTGTTTGGCGCCGTAGTTGTAACCTAAGATGGGCTGCGCCCCTTGATTGATGCCGAAGATGGGCATCAGAATCAATGTATTCAGGCTGAACACTATGCTCATGGCGGAAACGGCCAGATCGCCTCCGTGATGGATCAGACTCTTGTTCAATATAAAATTCTGCACGCTGGAGGCAAGCTGCATGGCAAAGGGGGCAAACCCGATGGAGGCGATCTGCAGAACAATGGACAGCTCCAACCGGGGCACAGCCCGCCAGTTTAAGCGCAGCTGGCTTTTGCCCCGCAGGAAATAGGATAGGACCCACACCATGGACAGCGCCTGAGCCAGAATCGTGGCCAAGGCCGCGCCCTTAACTCCCCACCCGAAAATAAAGATGAAGATGGGATCCAAAATGGTGTTGCTGATGGCGCCGATGAGCATGGTTGCCATGGCAATGGTAGGGCTGCCCTGAGCCCTGATCATGTGGTTGAGGCCAAAACTCACTGCTTGAAAAATGGCCCCGTAGAGAATGATGCTCAAGTAGTCCCGGGCATAGGGCAGGACCGCCTCACTCGCTCCCAAAAAGCGCAGCACCGGTTCGAGGAACAACACCCCTGCGGTAGTCCCTGCTAGGGCAATGAGCACCAGCAGCCCCAGGGCATTGGCCATAATCTTCTCCGCCTCTTCCCTGCGGCCTTCCCCCAGCCGGATGGAGATCAAGGCGGTGGCGCCCAGCCCCACAAGCATGACACAAGCCATCTGAATCAGCATAATGGGGAAGACTAAGGATAGGCCCGCCAGTCCCAGCGGGCCCACACCATTGCCAACGAAAATGCGGTCAACAACATTGTAAAGTGCCTGGACAAGCATGCCCACAATGGCTGGTACCGAAAACCTCACCAGCAGGGGCAGAATCGGTTCGGTACCCAGTCGATCAGCACGATCCATAAACTCACCCTTCTACATGTTCTGATTCAAGTTACGAACTGCTCCAGCCAAGTTCGCGGTGGCGGGCCCGAGCCTTGATCTTCAATTCCTCCAAACGCCGGGCCAGTTCCACGGCAATGGCCACAGACCTGTGCTGCCCCCCTGTACAGCCGATGCCAATGCTCAAACGGCCTTTGCCTTCCTGGACATAGCTGGGCAGCAGTTCGTCAATGAGCTTGGAAAATTTCTCCAAAAAGAGTTGGGTCGCGGGCCACTTGAGGACGTACTCCGCCACCCTGGGATCTTGCCCTGTGAGGGGCCGCAGCTCATCCACGTAAAACGGATTGGGGATGAAGCGCACATCGAACACGATATCAGCATCAATGGGCGCCCCGTACTTATACCCAAAGGAGAACACATCCACGAACACCGATTCCTTCAAGGGCACGCCAGCAAAGATTTCATTGATGCGCACCCTTAGGTCCATGGGACGCATATCGCTGGTGTCAATGACCACATGGGCCATCTCCCGCGCTTCACTGAGGAGCCGCCGTTCTTCGGCGATGCTGGCGAAGATGCTCTCCGTCTCACTTGTTCCTTTGACCAAGGGATGCAGGCGCCTGGTTTCACTGAAACGCTTAATGAGCACGGAATCTGCGCAATCCAGAAAGATGATCATGTAGGAATGACCGCTCTGTTCCAGCCACTCCAGGGAACGGCGCAGATCGCTGAAGTACTCCCGGACGCGGATATCAATGGCGATGGCATACTGCCTAGGACTCTGATTCTGCATCTGCAGTTCGACTAAACGAGGGAGCAGGGCAGGAGGCAGATTGTCGATACAGAAGAACTGTAGATCTTCCAGCACCTTCATGGCCTGCGTTTTTCCTGCGCCTGATAAACCGGTGATAATCACGAAGTCAATTGTGCTCACTGCTCTGCACCTCCCAGATAAGGCACCGCGCGGTACCATCCTTTATTCCACAATTGTCTGTTTCTCCCTGCCGGCTAAGAAAGGCAAAACCCTCCACTAGGATAGCTTAACCAGCTGCCCTAGTGAAGGGTGAGCCGCATTTTTCCTACCGCCGCCAATTCCAGGGAGGAGTTGGGGGCGGGTTTAAATGGGAGTTGTCTTGATAGGCCCAATGGCGATCGTACACCAAAATGGTCGGCCCGGCTATCTCCTCTTCGGCGTAGCCCTGGTAAGGATCATCCTGCACCTTGTACAAACTGAAGGAGAAAGTGGTAACTCCGTTTTGGGGCCGGGGAGCCAGCATGGTGAGTACCATATAGGGATCGAGCCACTCGACGCGCCTGCGAGCTGGGGAGTAAAAATAGCCCCCCTCCACCGAGCTCACCGCGATTTCCCCTACATCACCCTGGGAGAAACCCCGGTACACTTCGTCTACGACCAGATAGGTGTTCTCCCGCTCCCGGGAGAGAAAGCCCAGATCCACAAACACCCGAACCTCTTCCTGCGCCCGCACCACATAGGAGTTGGGGCTGAACACCTGGGAGGTTTGGACCTCCACCACTGCCTCCCGGTTCCAGGCGCTCACCCGCACTGCCAAGGGCTCACCGCGCCAGTCCGCACTTAAGTTGAACGCTTCGATGACCACTGTGCGGGCCGGCACCACAATGGTGCGGTCGAGGAAGAAGGGGCGCCAGCGCTGATCCCAACCCTCAGAGGCCAAGGTCACTGTCATGCGTGAAGAGCCACCATTGGCCAGGGCCACCTTCAAAGTTTCATCTTCCAACCAGGCCACCACGGCCACATCACCCAGCCAGCCATCGCGCATAGCCGCCGCAGCGGGACCGGCCACGACAAGAACCACAAACAATGTCACTGTCAAAAACTGCAGAGAACGAAACCGATGCACTTGGATGCCCTCCTATTGTGGAACACTCCACATCTCATCTGCAACTGCCACCCGCAAGCGGATTAGAGCGGGACCCGCCTGCTGCCCGATGGGGTATAGCGCATATCGCGGCCATACACCAAAAGCACTGGTCCTTCAATCCTCTCCTGATGCCAGCTGGAAGCGGTATCCACCTTTCGAAGGCCGAAAGTCATGCTGGTCATCCCTCTGCCGATGTTGGGTGTTTTCATCCGCAGCACCAAGTACGGTTTGACGTATTCAATGGTGTTACTGCCCCGAACCTGAGTGGGCCCGCCGCCCATGGAGTCAATGCGTATACGATCTTGGTTGAAGCCGTCCGCTGTGGTGTAGTAGTCGTCGATTACGATGCGGGTCCTACCAGAATTGTCCAGGAGGCTGTCCAGATCCACCGTTACGGTCCACTGGGTGTTGGCCGGCACCACATAGCTATCCAGCTGGAAAACGCCTGCCTGCTGAACGGGAACCAGAAAACCACGGAACCCTTCTGCAACACGGACGTCGATTTCTTCATTGCGCCGCGGGGGGTTGGGGTAGAAGGTTTCCTGGACGATGGTTTTGGCCGGTACACTTACCTGCCTGGAAGCAAACACAGGCCGCCCCCTCATATCCATGGTACCGGTGGAAATCGTTACCGTGATCCGGCGGTTGCTGGAGTTACCAACCGCCACATTGAGCTCATCACCATTCATCCACGCAACAGCTGTGATCTCGTCAAGGTATCCATAGGCATCCCTCGGCGAAAAGGCAGCGGCTGACCCCACCGCTACCATAACGAACAGAAAAACCAACAAAAATCTACGCATAAAAGCCCTCCTTTCCCGACTAAAGGGTTAATACCTGAAGATCACCGTATCTCCGAACTCTCCCTCATGAAATGCAGGTTCATGGCTATCCGGTTCTGTGAAGGCGTCGAAGTAATACCACATTTCTTCATAGATGTAGTCGTACAGCTCCGAAGCGGTTATCTCCCCGTAAGGCCTGCGGAGATCCGCATTTCCATCTTCCAATCCTTGCAGCAAGAAGTAGGTGAATACTCGTTGTCCCCACACCCAATCATAGGAGGCAACCTCATTCCATTGTGCCGCGCCTAACAGGGTGTACCGCGACTTACGAAAAGCCAGCGGTTCTAATATGGGATCGTCCGCCCAGCTTCCAGCGTACGAACCATCGATTATGAGGGTGACATTGCCTGGAAAACCCTTGACCCACGACTCGAGCTCGCCATCGGTGATAATGTTGCCGTATTGCCCAGAAGCATCCCACGGCCGCAGATAGTCCATCTTTGCTACCCCGGCGAAATAGATCACAAGGTAATCCGCTTCGCTCGAGGCCATTCTGATCGCTTCTTCCACAGCCGCTTTGATCTCGCTTTTCCGCGCTGGGTAGATGCCCCGATTTACATCCCTGCGATTATTGAGCAGCAGCCTGCCCATACCCGCCAGGCGATTCTGCCTGAACAGCTTATTGAACACCGCTTCAGCGGCCTCTACAGCGCCATCGGAAGTAGTTCCATCCTGGTATCTGTCGATCCCAATAACGATGTAATGACCAATGCCCGTATGGATGGATGGGACCTCAGTCCTCCTGCCACTGTAGACGCGAACCTTTTCCCTCTTGACCTCAAAGCGCAATGCTTCATGGCGGACTGTTATGGTGTACGTGCCCGGAGGGAGCCCGCCAAA
>Ga0116169_1001818_pt1 | contig 16621 bp, 15 predicted proteins | sample AD_UKC130_MetaG_FD_89796 | JGI IMG/M metagenome (GOLD analysis project Ga0116169, IMG submission 89796) | Active sludge microbial communities of municipal wastewater-treating anaerobic digesters from Canada - AD_UKC130_MetaG | ecosystem: Engineered > Bioreactor > Anaerobic > Digestate | place...
AGTTTTTATCTTGTTTTTACACAAAATTCGTATCAACGGAGCGTATATCTTTCATCGGCAAATCGTGTTTCTGCCGAATTATATCGCTTATCGGGAAAAGTTACCTCATATTTTTACATGCGGAAGAATAATGAAGAATTACTGACACAAAATGCAAAATTGCAGAATGAACTTCAGACATTAAAAAGTTATTTAAACAACCTTGTTTTGGATTCGATTCAAACAAATCCCTTTGTTGACGATTCTACGATGACTGCACGATTTCGTTTTATTCCCGCAAATGTGGTGAATGTTAGTTTTTTTGGAAGCAATAATTACATTACTCTGGATAAAGGACTGCAAGAAGGTGTGAAAAGCGATATGGGAGTTGTATCGCAAAATGGTATTGTAGGAGTTGTCCTTACCGCTTCCGATCATTTTTCTGTAGTAATCCCCATTGTGAATCCGAAATTCAGATTAAGCGGGAAGTTGAAAAATTCCGACAATTCGGGATCTATTGTATGGGATGGAGAAGATTTGCATTATGCTCAACTTGAACAATTGCCTAAACACGAGGTGTTTAATAAAGGTGATACTGTTGTAACCAGTTTTTCGCGTATATTCCCCAAAGATATGGTAATTGGCTTTGTTGTAGGACAGGGTAAAACGAATGACGATAATTTTAATGCATTTAAAATACGTTTAGCAACCGATTTTCATAGCTTGCAACATGTATTTGTCATAGAGGATATATATTACGAAGAAGAAAGTATTCTTGAAAAATCGGTTGAATAGCAATGAAAATAACTTTATTGCGTGAAATAGTGTGGTTTGTCGCATTGATTTTGCTTCAAACATTGGTGTTGAATCGAATCAGTGTTTTTGGAATAGCCATACCTGTCCTTTATATTTATTTTTTGATTAAATTACCAAAGAACAGGAATTTGTTTTATGTGGTTATTTCAGGGTTTTTGATGGGGTTGATCATTGATATTTTTCTGAATACGCCGGGAATAAATGCAGCAGCAACCACCATTATTGCTACTTTACGCAAACCATTAATAGACATATTTTTTTCGAAAGTTGAATACGAAGATTTTGTCCCGAGCATTTATACCGAAACCGGAGCCTTTTTACGTTATAGTGTTGTAATGGTGTTATTACATCAAACGATGTTATTTTTTATAGAATCTTTTACTTTTTTCAATTTGACAAGTACGCTTATCCGCATTGGAGCTTCTTCAGTGCTTACTTTGATATTAATAGTTGCGTTAGATAGTTTAATATATAGAAGAATAAGTGGAATATAATAGCAAAAATCCATATGCTAAACGCAAATACATTATTGCCTTGATTGCGGTGGGTGTGATGGTTGTATATATTTTCCGATTGTTTTATTTGCAAATTTTAAGTCCCCAATATCGTGAATTTGCTGACAGTAATGCTTTCTTGCGAAAGATGCTCTATCCTGCACGGGGGGCCATATATGACCGTAATGGGAATTTGCTTGTTTACAATCAACCCACGTACGATGTAATGATGGTCGTGCGTGAGATGGGTGAGTTCGATACACTTGATTTTTGCAATACACTGAATATCGACGAATCTACCTATCAAAAGCTGGAAGCAGACATGAAAGATAGGCGAAAAAACCCAGGATATTCGTCCTATACGCCTCAACTTTTTATGTCGCAACTAACGGTTGAGCAATATGGATTGTTGCAAGAAAAGTTATATAAGTTTCCGGGAATATATATTCAAAATCGTACACGAAGGCAATATAAGTATCCCAATATGGGCGTTATTCTAGGATATATTGCTGAAGTCGATAAAAATGCATTGGAATCTGACCCCTACTATGTCAGAGGCGATTATATTGGAAAATCGGGCATAGAATTGTCGCATGAGAAAGACCTTAGGGGAGAAAAGGGAGTCGAAATTTGGTTGCGAGATGCAAGAGGACGCTTACAAGGTCGTTATAAAGATGGCGCAGAAGATAAAGCTCCCGTCTCGGGGCGCGATCTTACACTCAGCATTGATATCAATTTGCAAGCATATGGTGAATATCTTATGCAGAACAAAATTGGATCAATCGTGATGATTGAACCAAAAACCGGAGAAATAGTATGCATTGTATCTTCGCCAAGTTATGATCCTGCTATTTTGACGGGAAAAGATTTTGGCAGAAATTACCTTGAATTGGAACGAAATCCTTATAAACCCCTTATTAATCGTGCTGTAGCGGGAATGTATCCGCCGGGTTCTACTTTCAAACCTTCTCAAGGTGCTGTTTTTATGAAAGAGGGAATAATTACGATGGAGACACGATACAGTTGTTTTCATGGTTATCCTCCTTTGGGTGGGCGTCCGGCTTGTCACGGTCATGCATCGCCGTTATCCATAGTACCGGCATTAGCTACTTCGTGTAATTCGTTTTTCTGTTACGGTTTGAACGCGATGTTGAGTAACAGAGAAAAATATACCGATGTAAATGAGGCTTTTGATGTGTGGAAGAGTTATTTAAACAAGATGGGGTATGGTGATAGACTTGGTGTTGATCTTCCTTCAGAAAAGAAAGGATTTATCCCAAACAGTAAGTTTTACAATAAAGTATTGAAAAGAAATAATTGGAATGCGCACAATATTATATCTATTGCAATAGGACAAGGAGAAATTTTGGCAACGCCTGTGCAAATAGCTAATTTTGCCGCTGTTGTGGCAAATCGAGGGTATTATTATGTGCCTCATGTGGTACGTGAGCGTAAAGGAGCTCCTTTAGATACACTTTATACCCGGAAACGCTATGCGGATATTGATCGCTCTATTTTTGAAATAATAGCACAAGGTATGGCAAATGCTGTTACGGGGGGGACTTGTCGTACAGCCAATTTATTACCTGAAATTGAAGTGTGTGGAAAAACCGGAACTTCTCAAAATCCGCACGGCGATGATCACTCTCTTTTCATGGGTTTTGCCCCCAAAGATAACCCTCGTGTGGCTATTGCGGTGATTGTAGAAAACGGACGATTCGGGGCTAGCAATGCTGTGCCCATTGGAAGGCTTATGCTTCAGAAATTTTTTAACGATTCCATACCCGAAACAGATAAATGGCTTGAGAATCGAATTATAAATACAACTATTCTTCCCCATATATACAGTCGAGAACTTTCGATCGTTAAAAACGATTCGCTTCAAAACAAAGATAATTAGGTATTATGTATCTGAACAGCGGAGAAATAAAAGATAAAGGACAAGTAGATCGACTAACTGTGTTGATGTACGTGTTTTTTCTTATTCTCGGTTGGCTTAGTGTATACGCTGCAAGTTATGATATTGAAAATGCGGTAAGTTTGTTTGATTTGTCCGAGAGAGCAACAATGCAACTGGTGTGGATAGGTACTTCTCTTATATTGGCTTTCGCATTGCTCAAAATTGATACGGGATTTTATGAAACATATGCTTTTGTTTTTTATTTGGTAGGTCTTGTTCTGCTCATTGTAACTTTTATTGTGGCTCCCGAGATTCATGGATCGCGTTCGTGGTTGGTATTAGGACCTGTGCGACTTCAACCGGCCGAATTCATGAAATTTATTATCGCTTTGGCGTTAGCTAAGGTATTTAGTTTATATGATTTTCGGTTGATGGAATGGAAAAATTTATTACTTATCTTTTCTATCTTATTGCTTCCGTTTCTTTTTGTTGTTTTACAAAGTGAAACCGGTACTGCACTTGTTTATTTGAGCTTTCTCTTGGTATTTTTCAGAGAAGGATTACCTGGAGGCGTTTTGTTTGTCTTTGTAGCTGCAATTGTCTATTTTGTACTTGGAATTAAGTTTTCGGATACCCAAATAGGTTTGTTTTCATTGGGTGAGTTTATCACGCTTATTCTCATTATTTTATTTACTACGGTACTGGTGAGAAATTATGTAAAACGAAAAGAAGTTGTTTATACCATTTTAGGAATATCGGCATCAGTTTTTTTAATTGCTTATTTTCTTAGTTTCTTTGGTGTAAAAATAGATTGGGGACTCGTTGCACTTATTGCATTGGGAACGGTAATTTTGTATTTGTCATACCTTTTTTTCTTATATAGAAAAAGAGTGTATGTATACATGTTGGCTTTTGCAATTGGATCTTTTGTTTTTTTGGAATCGACAGAATATGTGTTTAACGATGTTCTACAACCACATCAGCGAATACGAATTGAAGTGGCATTAGGTATGAAACAAGATTTTCGAGGAGCTGGTTATCATGTTGGGCAATCAAAAATAGCAATTGGATCGGGCGGTTTTTTAGGCAAAGGATTTTTGAAAGGAACGCAGACCAAATTAAAATATGTACCTGAACAAGATACCGATTTTATTTTTTGTACGATTGCTGAAGAAGCAGGATTTGTGGGAGCGAGCATCGTTTTGATTTTATATTTGTGTTTTATTCTTCGGCTTATTTATCTGGCGGAACGACAAACTACAACCTTTGGACGAGTTTATGGCTATGGAGTGGTGAGTGTTTTTCTTTTTCATCTCATTATTAATATCGGCATGGTAATTGGAATTATGCCTGTAATTGGAATTCCTTTGCCTTTTTTTAGTTATGGAGGATCTTCATTGTGGGGCTTTACTTTTTTGCTTTTTATTTTTCTACGATTAGATAAATCTCGGCGCAAGAAATGAAACTATTGTATTTATTTTTGACAATCAACTTTTCTGCGTACCTTTGTAAGGTATTTTATATTAAACATGATGAAGATTATCTGTTTTATTTTAATTGAGTTAGCCATTTTACAAAGTTCATGTTCAAGTGAAAAAACAAACGACAAAAGTATAGTTGCAAATTCAAAAACTTTTTCAGCTTCACAATTCAACCAAAACAATCCCCAATCTGTTGCAGTTAGTGAAAATTTTTATGATTTTCTTGAGAAATTCAGTACCGACAGAATATTCCAGTTAAAACGTATTGTTTTTCCTATTAAAGCTGTTGTGTCTGATCTTGATGATGAAGAAGAAGGAATCATTCTTAAAGAAGAAATAATTCAAAAGCAAGAGTGGGAACATCTGGATCTTACTTATGATAGCACTTACATAACCCGCGAGTGTGATCAATATTATCAAGATGTTCTTTTTGAGCCCGATTCGGCTATTGTGGAGCTTCGAGGAATTAATAACGGTATTTATGCCAATTATTATTTTAAACGAGAAGGCGGACAATGGTATTTGGTTGCGTTAGAAGAAACTTCGTTTTAACAGGGTTAAATTTAAAAGTGCATTTTTTCCCCAAAGTTTAACGGAAGAAGGTCTTTTATGCTATCCACCATATAAATGCTATTTTCGCCATACATGATTATTTGTATTGGCGTTTTAAATCGATTTTCTGTTTCTAAAAGAACCTGTCGGCAAGCACCACATGGGGTAATGGCATTTTTGGTGAATTTTCCTTCGTGAAAAGCCGCAATAGCGAGTGCTGTGATTCTTTTTTCGGGATAATTGGCATTAGCAAAGAACACCGCGATGCGTTCTGCACACAACCCTGAAGGATAGGCGGCGTTTTCTTGATTGTTAGCTGATAGAATGGTGCCGTCGTCAAATAAGACTGCAGACCCTACCCGGAAAGTTGAGTAAGGTGCATAAGCATATTGTGAAACTTTTTTTGCTTCTTCTATAAGTTTTTTTTCGATTTTGGAGCACTCCTCTATTCGATAAACTCTTATCTTTGTAATCAGATTAATTTCGTTCATTTTAATAATAAATTATTGATTTTTTTCGGATATCGTGTAATGACATTCTTTAGAGACAAATATAAATATATTTCGCCTGTCTATTTTGTTTTGGCGGCTTTATTTTTTTCCGCGGGGGTTTATGGGCAAACAAAGATAAAAGCTTATGAGGCTTATATTAAGAAATACAGCGATATAGCTATAGAACATATGCAAAAGTATCGTATTCCTGCGTCTATCACCTTGGCTCAAGGATTATTGGAATCGGGAGCAGGCATGAGCGACCTGGCACGCTATTCCAATAATCATTTTGGAATTAAATGTCACCGTAATTGGAGGGGGCCGGCTGTGTACGCTCCGGATGATGGTCCTAACGATTGTTTCCGGAAGTATAAAACAGTAGAGGATTCATACCGGGATCACGCAGAGTTTTTAGCATATGGAAGCCGCTACAAAGTATTGTTTGATCTTCCGATTACAGATTACAAAGGTTGGGCTCGTGGTCTTCAGACTACGGGATATGCAACCGATAAGGCTTATGCGAATAAACTTATTAAATTGATTGAAGATTACGAATTGTATCGGTTTGATGATAGAAGTTATCAGAAAAAGTACAAAGAAGAAGCCAGGTCGTTTTCTCCTGAGTCTGAGGGTTGGAAACACCAGCCTTATAAAACACATGGTTTAGTATATATAATTGCGGTAGAAGGCGACACCTATGCGAGCATTGCAGAAGAATTTGGGTTTAAAGAAAAAGATTTATTGAAATATAATGAGGTTCCAAAAGGTTTTCCGTTGAACGAAGGTGATATTGTTTATTTTCAAAAGAAAAAGAGTAAAGCTGATGAACCTTATTATCAACACGTTGTAAAAGTTGGCGAATCAATGCATAGTATTTCCCAAAAGTACGGCATTCGACTTCGCAATTTGTATCGTTTAAATAAAAAAAATTATAGTTATGTTCCCGAAGAAGGGGATGTGCTTAAATTAAGATAAAGTATATATGAAGTATAACACGCAACAGAAACGATTGATTTTGCCTGAATACGGTAGAAATATTCAGAATATGGTTGATTATTGTGTTTCTCTTCCCGACAGAGAAGAACGAAAAAAATGTGCTCAGGCGGTGATAAATATTATGGGAAATATGTTCCCACATTTACGTGATGTAGACGATTTCAAACATATTTTATGGGATCATTTAGCCATCATGTCAGATTTTAAACTCGATATTGACTATCCCTACGAAGTAGTTAAAAAAGAGGAATTGAATACCCCTCCGGGACGTATCGAATACAGTCGTTCTACCATGAAGTATCGTCATTACGGTAAAATTTTGGAAAAGATGATTAAAATTGCCACCAATATGGAAGAAGGCAAAGCAAAAAATCATCTCATCGATATGTTGACAAGTCAAATGAAACGATCATACATTCAATGGAATAAAGAGGTAGATGATGCGAAAATTTTACAAGATTTGTATGAATTATCAGACGGGAAAATAAAATTGAATGCATCGACTTATTCTATTCCGGAAATAAAAACGAATGGTTTTGGTAAGAAAATGAAATCCGTCAAAGCTCAACGAAAACGCTAAACGTACCTATGATATTTCCAGAAAATGTTGTTCAAATCGGACAGTTATTAAAACCTTATGGGATAAAAGGTGAGATGCTTCTCCTTTTTGATAGAAAATCGTATTCCGATATTGATACATCGTATTATTTTCTAGAAATCGATGGCATTTTTGTCCCTTTTTTTGTAGAGGAAATGTGTTTCACGAGTGATGTGACGGCACGAATAAAATTTGAAGATGTGGATGATGTAGATACTGCAAGTAGATATAGTGACCTCCGCGTTTATCTTCCTAAGGAAAGCGTAAAAATCATAAACGATAAAACGGTAACCAAATGGGATTTTTTTGTCGGTTATAGCATGATGGATCGGACTTTAGGAGATATAGGTGCGATTGATGCAGTGGATGACTCTACTATGAATGTGCTTTTTGTCGTGACAAAAAATGATAGGGAATACTTGGTTCCCGCTACAGAAGATTTTATTCTCGAGATTGATGAACCGAGAAAAATTCTTCATGTAGATCTTCCTCAGGGGTTAATTGAAGAATAAACCTAAAAACGTTATTTCTTTTGTGCCTTTTTTATGTCTTGAAAATGTAAGCGTTGGCTATTTTATTCGAAAGAAACCTTTTTTTGTGCAGCAACAGCTTAATCTTTCTGCTCAAAAAGGCGAATTAATTGCTTTGATTGGCAACAATGGATGTGGAAAATCTACTTTGTTGCGCTCCATTGCATATCTCCAACCTCTTTTATCAGGAAAAATTTTCATTGAAAATAAAAATATAGCCACAATAACTCCTAATGAACGTGCTCGGTTAATTTCTATAGTACTTGTGGGACAACAGGCAACAGCATCGTTTACGGTTCGTGAACTGATTGCCATTGGTCGCGATCCATATACCGGATGGTTTGGTAATTTATCGGCAAGTGATGAATCAATCATTGAATGGTCTATTGAAATGACCAACTTAAAGGGTTTTGAAAATCGGAATATTCATGAGCTTTCGGATGGTGAACGACAACGAGTTTTCATTGCCCGCGCATTAGCACAAGATACTCCTTTGATTTTGTTGGATGAACCCACTTCTCATCTTGATTTATCCAATCGTGTCAAGATTTTGCTTTTACTTCAAAAACTAGCACACAAAACCGGTAAAATTATTCTTATTTCAACGCATGAATTAGAAACAGCCATGCAGGTTGCCGACAAAATCTGGTTGATGCAAAAAGGGAAAGACATTATTGAAGGTTCGCCGGAAGATCTGATTATAAACGGAACATTTAATGAGGCTTTCAAAGATAAATCATCGTTATATCAATTCGATAATGAACTAGGAATATTTGTAATTCAACACAATTCGGGGGGTAAAGTAAAATTTTCTCCCTCCAAAAACGATAAACTTCTTGACAAATGGACACTTAAAGCATTACAACGTCGGGGGTTTTCTGTTGGCAATAAGGCTTCGGTAGAAATAAGACCTCAAGCCGAGCAGCGCAATTGGCTTATTTTTTCCGGTGGAAAATCATTCATTGCCAATACTATAAGCGAGATGCTGGAATATGTGGATGAGTTAACAAACGTTCCTTCTAACTACTTGTAAACAGAAATGAATTTTACTATCTTTGCGAACTTAACAGGCGTTGCGTCTTAAAAAATGGGAGTAAGGAAACGAAAAATAGCCATTTTAGGTTCTACGGGGTCTATCGGAACACAGGCTCTAGAGGTGATTCAGCTACATCCGGATCGTTTTGAGGTGTTTGCTCTTACGGCAAATAATCATGTGAAACTTTTGGTTGAGCAAGCGCGTAAATTTCTTCCTGAAATAGTAGTGATTGCCAACGAAGAAAAATATACCGATGTAAAAGAAGCACTGTCTGATTTGCCAATAAAAGTGTGGGCGGGAAGCGATGCTATCTGTCAGATGGTACAAAGCGAAGCTATTGATATTGTACTGGCAGCAATGGTTGGTTTTGCGGGGTTAAAACCAATAATTTCGGCCATAAAAGCAAGGAAGACCATTGCTTTGGCAAATAAGGAAACCTTGGTAGTTGCCGGAGAGCTGATTATATCAATGGCATTAGCATATCGTGTTCCGATTTTACCTGTCGATTCGGAACATTCAGCTATTTTTCAATGTTTAAACGGCGAAGGTTGCAACAAAATCCATAAAATCATTCTTACTGCCTCAGGCGGACCATTTCGTACTTTTTCAATAGAGGAATTGGCAAAAGTCACCAAATCACAAGCATTGAATCACCCCAATTGGAAAATGGGTGAAAAAGTAACCATTGATTCGTCTACGCTAATGAATAAAGGTTTTGAAATGATTGAGGCTAAATGGCTTTTTGATGTAGATCCTTCGGATATTGAAGTAGTAATACATCCGCAATCGATAATTCATTCTATGGTGCAATTTGAGGATACTTCTATTATTGCTCAACTTGGTCAACCCGACATGCGGATACCCATTCAATATGCGTTGTCTTATCCTGAACGGCTTAAATTGAATATTAAACCTTTGGATTTCACTGAAATATCAACTCTTACGTTTGAAAAAATCGATTGCAATAAATTTAAAAATTTAACATTTGCATATCAGGCGATCGAAATGGGAGGGAATATGCCTTGTATACTCAATGCAGCCAACGAAATTGCTGTGGAGTCATTTTTACAAGAGTCAATCGGTTTTCTTCAAATGAGCGAAATTATTGAAAAAACCATGCAAAAAGCAACGTTTGTGAAAACACCCGATTTAGACGATTATTTTCGTACCAATCTTGAAGCAAGAGCCATTGCTTCTGAATTTATTAAAAAGTAATAATAAATCACTGGAAATTTGTAGAATTTAATGGAAACGTTTTTAATTAGAGCTTTGCAATTGATGATGAGTTTATCTATACTCGTCATCGTACATGAGTTCGGGCATTTTATTTTTGCACGCATCTTCAAAATTCGCGTCGAAAAATTTTATCTTTTTTTCGATCCCGGTTTTGCTCTTTTTCGATATAAGCCTAAAAATAGTGAAACAGAGTATGGCATTGGTTGGTTACCATTGGGAGGTTATGTGAAAATAGCCGGCATGATCGATGAATCTTTGGATAAAGAACAGATGGCGCAACCCCCTCAACCTTGGGAGTTTCGTTCTAAACCTGCATGGCAACGACTGTTGGTAATGATTGCCGGGGTATTGTTCAATATTATTCTTGCATTTGTGATTTATGCAATGGTGCTTTTTACATGGAACGATACCTATTTACCCCTGAAAAATGTACATATGGGAATGGAATTTAGCGAAGTAGCACATAAGGTAGGGTTTCAGGACGGTGATATTTTATTGAAGGCAGACAATAAAGAATTGGAACGTTTTGGTGTGAGTACACTTCTTGATGTAGTCAATGCTCGGGAGGTAACTGTGCTGCGAGATGGACAAGAGGTAGTGATACCGATTCCTGACAATTTTATGAATGAATTGATGGCAGCAAAAGAAGGCTTTGCTACGTATCGTTTTCCTACAGTAGTGGCAGAAGTACAAGAGGGAACCGGAGCAGCTAAAGCCGGATTGCGTTCGGGGGATAGTATAGTAGCTATAAATGGTGTTCCGACTCCGGCTTTTACCGATTTTAAAAGAGAATTAGAGCGAAATAAAAATCAGGAAATCGTCATTGAATTTTATCGAAACGGTATAGTCAATACAACAATTGCTCAGGTTGATTCCACAGGATTATTGGGGTTCTATCCTAAATCGCCTATGCAAATATATCAACCGGTAACTATTCGCTATAACTTCTTTGAGGCGTTCCCTGCCGGAATAAAGATGGGAATTCAAACGCTGAAAGATTATGTAAATCAGTTTAAATATGTATTTACCAAAGAAGGCGTTTCCTCATTGGGTGGATTTGGAACTATTGGTAGTTTATTTCCACCTGTCTGGGATTGGCATGCATTTTGGATGATGACTGCATTCCTTTCCGTAATTTTAGCATTTATGAATATACTCCCAATCCCGGGATTGGATGGGGGGCATGTACTGTTTTTGCTTTGTGAAGTAATTTGCGGCAAAAAGCCCAGCGAAAAATTCTTGGAGTATGCTCAAATTGCAGGTATGATCTTTTTGTTGGCTTTGGTTTTGTATGCTAATGGAATGGATATAATTCGAGCCATATTTAAATAAGTTGGAAAAATATGAAGGTTTCAGAACGAATACGAACAGCAACAAAAACCGCTTTTTCCTTTGAGTTATTACCTCCTCTTAAAGGAAACGGCATTTATCAGGTTTTTGATACAATAGATAAGTTGAAAGAGTTTGATCCGAAATACATTAATATCACAACTCATCATAGTGAAACGGTCTATAAAGAAGATGAAAACGGTGTAATTCGCAAAGTAAATATTCGTCGACGGCCGGGGACAGTAGCTCTTGCTGCAGCCATTCAAAACAGATATGGCATTACAGCTGTTCCTCATATTATTTGTAAAGGTTTTTCGAAACAGGAGACAGAGTATGCTTTGATTGATCTCATGTTTCTTGGAATCAACAATCTGTTGCTTCTACGGGGAGATGCTAACAAGTTGGATGAAGAACAGAAAAAAATGGATAGCCACGATCATGCAACCGATTTACAGGAACAGGTAAATAATTTTAATAAGGGAATAGCGCTAGATGGTAGCAGATTTACTCCACCGGAAGAACCTTTTTCTTATGGAATGGCTTGTTATCCGGAAAAACATGCCGAATCGCCTAATATGGAATCGGAAATTTTTTATACAAAAATGAAGGTTGATAATGGAGCAGAATATTTGGTAACCCAAATGTTTTTCGATAATCGAAAATATTTCGATTTTGTCGATCGTTGTCGCGCTGAAGGAATTCTTGTGCCCATTATTCCCGGTATAAAACCCATCCACCTAAAAAATCAGTTGACAGTTTTACCTAAAGTTTTTGGAACAAATATTCCGGAAGATTTGGCAAAAGAATTGCGAAAATGTAAAAACGATGAAGATGCCAAAGAAGTGGGGATAGAATGGTGTATAACACAATGTAAGGAACTTATGCAACATAATGTGCCTAGTATTCATTTTTATTCTTTTATGGCAACAGACAGTGTTTACCAAGTTGCAAAAGAAATTTATTAGATAGTTTTTTTGAAAAAAGATAGAAGGGCGAAGTATCTTTTTTTATAAATTGGAAGAGCAAATGTATTTTAAAGATATTATTGGGTTACGAGATATAAAAAAGCATCTTATCGAATCTGTACAAATGGGATTTGTTCCTCATGCTCGTTTGCTCTATGGGCCTGAGGGAGTAGGTAAATTACCTCTTGCTATTGCGTATGCAAGGTATCTCAATTGTTTGAATCCTCGGTTGGATGATGCGTGCGGTGAATGCCCATCGTGTCTTAAATTCAATAAATTAGCCCATCCCGATTTGCATTTTGCTTTTCCTGTTATTAAATCCAAAGTTTCTGACGAATATTTGCCACAATGGCGTGATTTTCTTTCTCAAAACACCTATTTCAACCTCAACGATTGGCTCAATTTTATTGATGCACAAAATGCCCAAGGAATTATTTATGCTAAGGAAAGTGACGAGATTATTCGAAAACTTAGTTTAAAAGTTTACGAGGCAAAATACCGTATTATGATTGTATGGCTGCCTGAAAAAATGCATGAGGCGTGTGCAAATAAACTTTTAAAGATGATTGAAGAACCCCCTGCAAACACTATATTTCTTCTGGTTTCTGAAGAACCCGATGAAGTATTACCAACCATTCAGTCACGCTGTCAACCCCTTCATATTAGGGCAATTGAAGAAAATGAAATGGTAAATGTAATCGAATCAAAATATAGTTTTTCAAAAAAAGATGCTTCATCCGTGGCTCATGTTGCCAATGGCAGTTTCACTAAAGCTATTAAGATTATTGAATCGACAGATGAAACTCGGTATTTTTTTGATTTATTTAAAAGAATGATGCGGGCATCTGTTTCACGAAAGATTAGGAATATTAAAACAATAGCCAACGAAATAGCTGGTATAGGTCGAGAGATGCAAAAGAGTTATCTTTTGTATTGTTTGCGAATGTTTCGCGAATATTTTATGAATAACCTGCATGAACCCCAAATGGTGTATCTAAACAGTGAAGAAGCTGATTTTGGTATTCGTTTCTCGCCTTTTATTAATGAACGAAATGTAGAAAAACTTAACGATGAGTTTTCCATTGCTTATCGGCAAATTGAACAGAATGGTAATGCAAAGATTATTTTCCTTGATCTTTGTTTAAAAGTTACCGTTTTATTATTAAAATAATTTTTGTAATTTGTTTCGAATTACAAATTAACAAGTTGAATCAATATAAATCTCGAAAAATAGTATCTATTTTGTATGGAAAATAAAGATAAATCAATATATGACGATTTTTCGGACACATCATCTGAAGAATCGTTCTCTATAAAAAATATGAAATGTTGTCACGGTTGTACTCCTCATATCAATAAATTACATACTTACGATTGGCTGCATAATTATCCCGAAATGCAATCAGTTACTAAGATGGTCGAAGTGCAATTTAAAAATACACGAAAAGGGTATTATATTAATAGCAACAATATCGATTTGAATATAGGCGATATAGTGGCTGTAGAAGCTAATCCCGGACACGACATTGGAACAGTTTCGTTAACAGGTAAGTTAGTGGAACTACAAATGAAAAAAAATAATTTTCGTGAAGAAAATAACGGTGGTTTAAAACGAGTATACCGTATTGCGAGACCCACGGATTTGGAGAAATACAATCAGGCAAAAGCAAGAGAGTATCCAACCATGATTCGTTCCCGTCAAATAGCCGAAGATTTGGGTTTAGAAATGAAAATAGGCGATGTGGAGTATCAGGGCGACGGGAGTAAAGCTATTTTTTATTATATCGCTGATGAACGAGTAGATTTTCGTCAGTTGATTAAAGTTTTAGCAGCCGAATTCAAGGTGAAAATCGAAATGAAACAAATTGGAGCACGGCAGGAGGCAGGGCGAATCGGAGGAATTGGTCCTTGTGGACGTGAATTGTGCTGCAGTAGTTGGATGACAAATTTTGTGTCGGTTTCCACATCTTGTGCTCGTTGTCAAGATCTTTCTATTAATCCTCAAAAATTAGCGGGTCAGTGTGGAAAACTAAAATGTTGTCTCAATTACGAAGTTGATGCTTATGTAGAGGCACAAAAAAATCTGCCTTCAACCGAAATTGTTCTTCAAACTAAAGACGCCGATTATTATCATGTAAAAACTGATATTTTTTTAGGCCAATTGACTTATGCTATTGATAAAGATAACCCTATTAATTCGGTTACCCTATCTAAAGAACGGGTTTTTGAAATTATCAATATGAATAAAAAAGGGGAAAAACCATTAAAATTGGAATTGGATGACGTGGCCGGTACTCAAAAAGATACTCTTTACATAAATGATTTATTGAAAGATCAGAATATCAATCGTTTCGATAAAGAAAGTACGGATTCTACTGTCAAAAAGAAGAAAAAAAAGAAAAAACGGAAACCATTTAAAAAATCCAACAAGTCAAAGACGAAAAATTCGTCGAATAATTCCGATAATAGATGAATAGTAGAGTATTACTTTTGTTGAATTGTTTAGTCTTATTGTTTTCTTGTGGCGAAAGTGAAGAGTATTACGCATTTAAATACATTTCGGATGGACGATGGTCAAAAGATAGCGTTTTATGCTTACAATTTGATTCTCTTCGGTTAAATTCATCCGATGTATATCATGTTGATATTGAGATTATACATAACAAAAGTTATCCTTATCAAGATTTATGGCTTTTGATTGGAAACAATCTGCAAGATTCTATTTTGCAATATGATACTTTAAAATGTTTGGTTAACGATCAATATGGCAGATGGTTAGGTTCAGGAGGAAGTGGTTTGCATCAAGTTTCCGTATCTTATAAGAAAAATATAAGCGTACAAGATTCAGTAAAAAATTATTGTTTTTTTATTCGTCAGTTTATGAGGGATGATCCTTTACTTGGAGTGGAAAAAATAGGTGTAAAAATGTATAAAGCAACGGATTTTTGATTGAATTCTTGAGTTTTCTAAAGTTAACAAAAAAAGGGTGCTACATGAGCACCTTTTTTGTTAAAAGTAGGGAGATTGTTATTTCACTTCTTCTTTTTTCTTGACGAATTTCTCTATATTAGCTTCCTTGATGCTTTTTAGTTCGGCTTCTAATTTTTTAATTTTCTTTTCTTGATTACGGATAATAGTAAGCAATGAACTAAGTTCTTCGTTATCCACAGTATCGGGATATTGCGCTTTAACACGACCAATAAAATCGCTTAAAACATTCATGTAATTATTAAAGGCATCGTATGGAGATGGGTAGGGACTGAACAGATTGTAACTTCCTTCTTTTGAAAAATGTTTTGTAGACATATAATAAAAGTGGTCGCTAGTTTGTAAATAGAGCCAGTCTTGTTTCAATCGTCGGTCATCACAAAGGCGTACGCGTTCGCTGATGCTATAAAGTGTATTAAAAGCGCTACGTTGCAAGGTATTACCTAACCAGGCGCTTAAATCGCGCTCTTCGTCTGACCAAGAAATGGGTTCCGGTACTGATATGGAGCCAATAGGTTTGTAATTATCAAGTATTTCGCTTGGTGTAGCAAATTCAATGTTATTTTTAAATGCGAAACGAGGCAGGGCTTTCATGAATTCGAATATACCTGTATATGAAGGCTGAAGATTTCCAAATGTTTCGTAATTCATAAAAAGGTTGATAACCTCTTCCTCAGGAGGAGTTGCTGCTATCCAATTGATGAATTTTTCTGCTGTAAGAGGGTATTCTCTCCATGTATAATCGGAAAAACGAAAAGCAATATTTTCGGTGAGTCCTGAGTTTCTAAGAAGTAATTTTACATTAGGTTGTGTTTCGGAGAGGTAAACATAGTTAGGGCTTTTCCAGCCTAACACATGTTTTGCTCCTTCAGTAATCATTTTTTGATACCCCATCTCATAAACCATTTCAGATATTTTATCGGAATAGATAAGTTCAGTATTCCGGAATACTGTAGGTTCCTGATTAAATAGCAGTTTTATTTTTTCTGCATGTTGTTTTACCTGTGTTTTAAATTCGATCGGATCAGACAACGAGGCTAAAGAATGGGCGTATGTTTCGGAAAGAAATTCCACATTTCCTGTTTTGCTCAATTCCATAAGACCATCAATTACCTCCGGTGCATAGATTTCAAGTTGATCTAAAGCTACTCCGGAAATAGAAAAGGCAATTTTAAACTTTCCCTTGTAGAGATTGATAAGATCCAAAAACATACGATTGGCAGGTAAAAA